>Ga0307515_10011678_pt1 | contig 16633 bp, 14 predicted proteins | sample 17_EM_MG_FD_194513 | JGI IMG/M metagenome (GOLD analysis project Ga0307515, IMG submission 194513) | Populus trichocarpa ectomycorrhiza microbial communities from riparian zone in the Pacific Northwest, United States - 17_EM | ecosystem: Host-associated > Plants > Roots > Unclassified | place... | reverse complement strand
CGCTCGAGCCTCAGGTTGTCGACCTCGCTCACGGCACCAGAGGCCAGCAGCGGCTTGGTCTTGGTGAGCTCTTGCTGGCCGAGGTCGAGCGCGCGCTCGGCCGACGACTTGCGCGAGCGCATTTCGGCCAGCTCTTGCTCGCGTTGCCGCAACTGCTGGTTGTTGATTGACAGCATGGTCGACAACTCGGATTGCCGGGCCTGGTACAGCGCCAGCTCGCCTTGCAGGATGCGCGCTTCTTCGGGGTCGTTGCCCATCGCCGGGGGCTGGAAAGCAGCGCCGTCAGCCAGCGCCCTCAGCCGCGCCTGCCGGGCGCGCAGTGCAAAGCCTTGCGCTGCGCTCTCGCGCACACCCGATGTGGCGCGCGTCTCATCGACCTTCAGCAGCAACTGGCCTGCTTCGACGACCTCGCCTTCGCGAACCAGGATCTCGGAGACCACGCCGCCGTCCAGCGACTGCAGCACCTGCAGCTGCCGCGAGGGAATGACCTTGCCTTCGCCACGCGTTACCTCGTCCACATGCGCGAGCCCGGCCCACACGATGAGCAGCACCAGGATCAGCACCGAGGCGCGCACGATCTTCTGTGCGCGCTGGGTCTGGTTGCGCGTCATCACCTCTTCGGCTTCTTGCTCGAAGCTGCGGAAGCCAGCTTGGTTGGCCTGCGCGTCGGTGGCCGTGCTGCCGAGCAAGCGGTTGGAGATGGGAGCCAGCATCAAGCGCAGCTTCTCCAGCACCGCGAGGATGCGGCGGCCCGCGGCGAACAGCACGCCATGCGTGCGGCCTTCGGGCTGGCTGTCGGGTTGCTTTTCTGGCCGGTCAGTCATGCTGCTCGGGCGATGCGGCCCGTTGACAGAGCTTCCATGATCCGGTCGCGCGGGCCGTCGGCCACGATCTTGCCGCCGTCGATCACGATCACGCGCGTCACCATGGCCAGCAGCGAGGTGCGGTGCGTCACCAGCACCACCGTCTTGTTGTGCGCGAAATGGGTGATGTTCTGCGTGATCTGCGCTTCGGTGGAGAAGTCCATCGCGCTCGTGGGCTCGTCCAGCAGCAAGATGGGGGCGTTGTGCAGCACCGCGCGGGCGAGGCCGATGCCCTGGCGCTGGCCGCCCGAGAGCGATTCGCCGCGCTCGCCCACCGGCATGTCGAAGCCGCGCGGGTGACGGTTGATGAAGCCGGTCATGCCGGCCAGTTCGGCAGAGGCCACCACCGCCGAGTCGTCGGCATACGGAAGGCCGAAGGTGATGTTCTCGCGCAGCGTGCCGTAGAAGAGCGTCACGTCCTGCGACACGTAGCCGAGGTTGCGGCGCACGTCGGCCGGGTCGAGCTGGCGCAGGTCGATGCCGTCGAGCAGCACGGCGCCGTCGGTGGGCTGGTACAGGCCCATGATGAGCCGTTCGACCGTCGACTTGCCCGAGCCCACCTTGCCGATGAGTGCCACGCGCTCGCCGGCGTTGATCTTGAAGCTGAGGCCGTCGAGCGCCACGTCTTGCCGGTTGGGGTAGGCGAACTTGACGTTGCGGAACTCGATGTCGCCACGCAGCACCGGGCGGTGGATGAAGCTCTCACCGACCGGCCGCTCGACCGGTTTGTCCATGATCTTGTTGAGCGACTCCATCGCCGTGCGCGCACCCTGGTACTGCATCAGCAGACCGACGATCTGCCCGGCCGGCCCGAGCGCGCGGCCGGCCAGCATGCTCGAGGCGATCAGCGCGCCCATGGTCAGCTCGCGCTGGCCGATGAGGTAGACGCCGATGACGATCATCGACACGGTGACGGCCTGCGTCAGCCAGCCGGTGAGGTAGGTGGCCGACGACGACAGCGCCCGCATGCGCACGCTGGTGCGCGAGAGGAACAGGTTGGCCCGCTCCCAACGCGCCTGGATCACGCTCTCGGCACCCAGCGACTTGATGGTCTCGATGCCGGTCAGGCTTTCGATCAGCGTGGCGTTGCGCTGCGCCGAGGCCTGATAGGTGGTCTGCGACAGCTCGTGCAAGCGGAACTGCAGCACGTAGCCCATCACAAGGATGACGGCGAACACCACCACCACCGGCACGGCGAGCCAGGGCGAGATCCACGCAAGCACGACGACGAAGATCAGCGCGAAAGGCAGGTCAATCAGCGCGGTGACGGTGCTCGAGGCGATGAAGTCGCGCACCTGCTCGAAGCCGCGCAGGTTGGAGGCGAATGAGCCCACCGACTCGGGCCGGTTCTCGAGCTTCATGCCGAGCACCTTCTCCATCAGCGTGGCCGAGATCTGCACGTCGATGCGTGCACTGGCCTCGTCGACGAAGTGGCTGCGTAGCTGGCGCATGAACACGTCGGCGCACATGATGATGAAGACGCCGACCGACAGCGCCCACAGCGTCTCGGTGGCGTTGTTGGGCACCACGCGGTCGTAGACGTTCATGCTGAACATCGGGAAGGCGAGGGCGAAGAAGTTGATCAGCAGCGCAGCCCACAGCACGTCGCGGTAGACGAAGCGCTGCTCCAGCAGGGCGCTCCAGAACCAGTGCCTGGCCGCGACGCTGCGCACTTCGGGCGTGCGCGCGTCGAAGCGGAAATGCGGGCGCACGAACAGCGCCACGCCGGTGTAGCGCGCTTCCAGATCAGCGCGCGGCATGCTGATGGAGCCTTGCGCAGTCTCGGGCAGCAGCACGCGGGCGGTGGTGCCGGTAGCGTCCCAGCCCATCAGCACGCAGGCGTGGTTGTCCTTCAGGATCAGGATGGCCGGCAACGCCGCGTTGTCGACACGCGCGAGCGGCAGGCGCTGCAGTTTTGCCGACAGGCCCGCACGCGCGGCGGCGCGCTCGGCGAGGTCGAGCGTGAGCAGTGCTTTGCCGCCCAGCTTGCCGTCCTTGCCCAGCGGCAACCCAGCCGACAGCGATGCGCGCGAGGCAGCCTGGCCGTGCAGCCGGCACACCTCGACCAGGCAGTCGAGCAGTGGGTCCGGGTTGATCAGGTCTTCGCGCAGGTGCGTGGTCGCGCCCGTTGCGGCGGGGCGTGCTGCGGCCGGAGGAGCGGGTGGCGTGGCGGGCGGGACTTGAGCGGTGTCGGACATGTGCGAGGCGCAGCTTCAGGAATGAGGCTGGTCAGCCAATATCGGCGCAATGTAGTCCGAATTGACCTCGTTGCCTGTCTTCGAAGAAGCGTTTCAGGGTTTCCCTCACCGTGCGGAAGGCGAGGTCGTCCCAAGGAATTTCGTGTTCGGCAAAGAGTTGGGCTTCGATGCTCTCGGGGCCGGGCGCGAAGTCGGTGTCGAGCAGGCGCGCCCGATAGAACAAGTGCAGCTGGCCGACCCGCACCACGTTGAGCAGCGTGTAGAGGCCTTGCAGCTCGACGCGCGCACCGGCCTCTTCGACCGTTTCACGGATGGCGCCTTGCTCGGTGGTTTCGCCGAGTTCCATGAAGCCGGCGGGCAGCGTCCAGAAGCCGTAGCGCGGCTCGATGTTGCGGCGGCAGAGCAGCACCTTGTCTTGCCACACCGGCAGAGTGCCCACCACGTTCAGCGGGTTTTCGTAGTGGATGGTCGTGCAGACGGTGCAGGTCGCGCGATCTCGGTTGTCGTCTGCAGGGGTTGAGTACACCACCGGTGACCCGCAGGCCCTGCAATGCTTGATGCTGCGCGGCTGAAACATGGACATGGCGGGCAGTTTAGGGCCAGTCGCGGGCACCCATACGAATCCATGTTCGCAAGCTCCGGCTCAACATTTCGCATGGGCGCGTGGCATCATCGAACGCATCCCCTTGACCTTTGCCATGGAGAGTTTTTCGATGAGCTACGTCGTGCCTGTTCCCCGCGTTCCCGTGGTGCCCGTGGTGGGCGCTGAACCTGGGGCGGTGTTCCCCGTGCACCGCATTTATTGTGTGGGCCGCAACTACGTCGACCACGCCATCGAGATGGGCCACAGCGGCCGCGAGCCGCCGTTCTTCTTCATGAAGCCGGCCGATGCGATCCTGCCGGTGACCGAAGACCAGGTCGGCGAGATGCGCTACCCGAGCCTCACACGCGACCTGCACCATGAAGTGGAACTCGTTGTGGCCATCGGCAAAGGCGGCAGCGACATCAAGGCCGCCGATGCGATGAGCCATGTGTACGGCTACGCCGTCGGGCTGGACATGACCCGTCGGGACATTCAGGGCGAAGCCAAGAAGCAGGGCAGGCCCTGGGATGCCGGCAAGGGCTTCGAACAGTCGGCACCGATCGGCGCCATCCGCCCGGCGGCGCAGTGCTACGTCAACGCGGCGACGCGCATTTCGCTCGACGTGAATGGCGCGAAGCGCCAGCACAGCGTGATCGGCAAGCTGATCTGGAGCGTGCCCGAAGTGATCGAGCAGCTCTCGGCTGCGTGGGACCTGCAACCCGGCGACCTGATCTACAGCGGCACACCGGAGGGCGTCGCGGCCGTGCTCGAAGGCGACTCGCTGCATGCGCAGATCGACGGTGTCGGTTCGATGCGCGTGAAGATCGTAGCCGGCTGAACGACTTGATGGAGCTGTACAGCTACTTCCGATCGTCGGCCTCATACCGGGTGCGCATCGCGCTCGGTTTGAAAGGCCTGCCCTACGACTACCGCCCGATTCACCTGGTGAAGGGTGAGCAGGTGCAGGCTCCGTTCAGCGACTTGTCTGCCACGCGACTGGTGCCGTTGCTCAAGGATGGCGACGCGCTCATCTCGCAGTCGCTGGCCATCATCGAATACCTGGACGAGACCCACCCGGAAACGCCGTTGCTGCCGGCCGACGCCTTGGGCCGCGCGCGCGTGCGTGCGATCGCGCTCGACATCGCCTGCGAGATCCACCCACTCAACAACCTGCGCGTACTGCGCTACCTGGTTGACGAGATGAAGGTCAGCGAAGACGAGAAGATGCGCTGGCTGCGGCACTGGGTGGAAGACGGACTCGCCACGGTGGAGCGCCAGCTTGCGGGAAACCCCGCCACCGGCCGCTTCTGCCACGGCGATGCGCCGACGCTGGCTGATGCGGTGCTGGTGCCGCAGATCTTCAACGCCCAGCGGTTTTCCTGCCGACTCGACCATGTGCCCGAGGTGATGCGCGTCTTCAGCGAGTGCTCGGCGCTGCCCGCCTTTGCCAACGCGCACCCTGCGGCCTGCCCGGATGCCGATGCACGCTGACTGGCTGCAAGCCGACTGGAGCGCGCCCGGCGTGGCCAGTGTGATGAGCACGCGCGCCGGGGGCACGAGCCCCGCGCCGTGGGACAGCTTCAATCTCGGCATCGCGGTCAACGACGACCCGCAACGGGTGGCACGTCATCGCGAGCTGTTCCAGCAGGCACTCGGTGCCGCGCCGGTGTTCATGAAGCAGGTGCATGGCACGCGCGTGCTGCGCTTGACGCGCGAACACCTGACTGTGCCAATGGCCGAAGCTGATGCCTGCGTCACGACGGAGCGTGGCATTGCCTGCACCGTGCAGGTGGCCGATTGCCTGCCCATCCTGTTTGCGGCGCCAGGCGCAGTGGGTGCCGCGCATGCCGGCTGGCGTGGCTTGGCAGGGGGCGTGGCCGAAGCGACGCTGCGGGGCGTCTGCGAAGCGGCGGCCTGCGAACCGGCGCAGGTTCAGTGCTGGCTCGGGGCCTGCATCGGGCCGAATGCGTTCGAGGTGGGCGCCGATGTGCTCGAAGGCTTCGGCGCCGAGCCTGCGCTGGCCGACCCGCTGCGCTTCAAGCCGATCCGGCCGGGCAAGTGGCTGGCCAACCTGCCGCTGTTGGCGCGCGACCGCCTAGCTGCGGCGGGCGTTCTGAGCGTGGGCGGTGGCACGTGGTGCACCGTCGAAGACCGGTCACGGTTCTTTTCGTTCCGGCGCGATGGCGTCACCGGCCGCATGGCCGCTGCCGTCTGGCTGCGCTGATGCCGCGTCAGCGGCTGCCTGCATCTCGGCTGCCAGGCGCGCTCGCCGCCGCAAGGGCGTGCCCATCACGTAGAGCACGATGGACAGCGGCAGCACGCCGTACAGCGCGAGCGTGATCAACGCGCCCAGCACACTGCCGATCGGGCTCATGGCCTCGGCCGCGGCCATCAATACGACCACAAACATCCAGGCGATCGCGACGAGATACATTTTTATCGGTGCATGAGCTAAGTCATGACAATGGTGACATGACAGAGGCACACTTTAGAGACAGGCCGCCTGCGGCAGATCGGGCCGGCCAGATGGGAGACATATGAAAAACAGGACATCGACGCCGAAATCGGCGACCGAGACATTCGCTACCAACACCGAGACCGCCCAGGCCTACGGCGCCACAGTCGGCGAACTCGTCAAGTCGCTGTCGAGCTTGAGCGTGCCGCTGCCGGCGCTCGACGCCTTGCAGAGCGACTACGTGAAGCAGGCCACCGAGCTGTGGAACGGCATGGTGGGCGCTTCGTCCGACAAGGAGCCGGTGGCGCTGAATGACAAGCGCTTCGCCGACCCCTCGTGGACCAAGAACCCGTCGGCCGCTTTCATGGCGCAGCTTTACCTCCTGAACGCCCGCACGCTGGCGAAGATGGCCGACAGCGTTCAAGGCGACGAGAAGACCCGCGAGCGCCTGCGCTTTGCCGTGCAGCAATGGGTGGCTGCCGCGGCCCCCAGCAACTACCTGCCGCTCAACCCCGAAGCGATGGAATTGGCGCTGAAGACCAAGGGCGAGAGCATCAGCCAAGGCCTGCAGCACCTGTTGAGCGACCTGCGGCAAGGCCACATGTCGCAGACCGACGAAACGGTCTTCGAGGTGGGGCGCAACGTGGCCACCACCGAAGGCAGCGTGGTGTTCGAGAACGAGCTGTTCCAGCTGCTCGAATACAAGCCGCTCACCAAGACCGTGTTCGAGCGGCCGCTGCTGATGGTGCCGCCGTGCATCAACAAGTACTACATCCTCGACCTGCAGCCCGAGAACTCGCTGATCCGGCACGCGGTGTCGCAGGGGCACCGGGTGTTCGTGGTGAGCTGGCGCAATGCCGACGAAGAAGTGGCGCAGAAGACCTGGGACGACTACATCGAGGATGCCGCCATCAAGGCGATTGGCCTGGTGCAGCAGATCACCGGCACCAAGACGATCAACACCCTGGGCTTCTGCGTGGGCGGCACCATTCTTGCCACCGCGCTGGCGGTATTGGCGGCGCGTGGCGAGAAGCCGGCTGCCAGCATGACACTGCTGACCACCTTCCTCGACTTCGCCAACACCGGCGTGCTCGATCTCTTCGTCGATGAAGCCATGGTGCAGATGCGCGAGGTGACCCTCGGCCCTGACAGCCCGAACGGCGGCAGCCTGCTGAAGGGCCAGGAACTGGCGTCCACCTTCAGCGCCCTGCGGCCGAACGAGCTGGTGTGGAACTACGTGGTCGGCAATTACCTGAAGGGCGAGATGCCGCCGCCTTTCGACTTGCTGTACTGGAACAGCGACAGCACCAACCTGCCGGGGCCGATGTACTGCTGGTACCTGCGCAACACCTACCTCGAGAACAACCTCGTCAAGCCGGGCAAGATGACCGTCTGCGGCGAGAAGGTCGACCTCGGCCTGATCGATGCGCCGACCTACGTGTATGGCTCGAAGGAAGACCACATCGTTCCGTGGGACGGCGCCTACCGCAACACCCAGGTGCTCAAGGGCGCCAAGTGCCGCTTCGTGCTGGGCGCCTCGGGCCACATCGCCGGCGTGATCAACCCGCCTGCCAAGAAGAAGCGCAGTTACTGGACCGGCGCCACCGCGGCACTGCCCCCAACTGCGCAAGCTTGGTTCGACAAGGCCAAAGAGCACCCCGGCAGTTGGTGGACCGACTGGGATGCTTGGCTGAAGAGCCAGAGCGGCAAGCAGATTGCCGCACCGAAGACACCGGGAAACCGCCAATACAGATCCATCGAACCAGCACCCGGCCGCTACGTCAAACAGAAGGCTTGACGCAGCGGCATGCGTGAGAACACATTCGTCAAACCCGCCGTCATCACAGGAGAATCCACATGACCGACATCGTGATCGTTGCAGCCGCCCGTACCGCCGTGGGCAAGTTCGGCGGAAGCCTTGCCAAGGTTCCCGCCCCAGAACTCGGCGCCGCGGTCATCGTTGACCTGCTCAAGCGCGCCAAGCTCAGCGGGGACCAGATCAACGAGGTCATCCTCGGCCAGGTGCTGACGGCTGCCTCGGGCCAGAACCCGGCGCGCCAATCAGTCATCAAGAGCGGGTTGCCGCAGTCGGTGCCGGCGCTGACCATCAACGCCGTGTGCGGCTCCGGCCTCAAGGCGGTGATGCTGGCAGCGCAATCCATTCGCGATGGCGACTCCGAGATCGTCATCGCCGGCGGGCAAGAGAGCATGAGCATGGCGCCCCACGTGCTGCCGAATTCACGTGACGGCCAGCGCATGGGTGACTGGAAGCTCGTCGACTCGATGATCGTCGACGGCCTGCTCGATGTGTACAACCAGTACCACATGGGCATCACTGCCGAGAACGTGGCCAAGAAGTACAGCATCAGCCGCGAAGCGCAGGACGCACTGGCTCTGGCCTCGCAGCAGAAGGCTGCGGCTGCACAAGACGCCGGCAAGTTCAAGGACGAGATCGTTCCCTTCAGCATCGCGCAGAAGAAAGGTGACCCGATCGTCTTTGCGGCCGACGAGTACATCAACCGCAAGACCAGCGCCGAAGCCCTGGCCGGCCTGCGCCCCGCATTCGACAAGGCCGGCGGCGTGACGGCCGGCAATGCCTCCGGCCTGAACGATGGCGCGGCCGGTGTGGTGGTGATGACGGCCAAGAAGGCAGACCAGCTGGGCCTCACGCCACTGGCACGCATCAAGAGCTACGCCACGGTGGCACTCGATCCGTCGATCATGGGCATGGGCCCGGTGCCCGCATCGCAGAAAGCACTGCAGCGCGCTGGCTGGAAGGCAAGCGATCTCGATCTGCTAGAGATCAACGAAGCCTTTGCATCGCAGGCCTGTGCCGTCAACAACGAGATGGGTTGGGACACCAGCAAGGTGAACGTGAACGGTGGTGCGATTGCCATCGGGCACCCCATCGGTGCGTCGGGTTGCCGCATCCTGGTGACGCTGTTGCACGAGATGCAGCGTCGCAATGCCAAGAAGGGCATTGCCAGCCTGTGCATCGGCGGTGGCATGGGCGTTGCACTCACGGTAGAGCGCTGAACGAACAAGGCCACAAGGCTGTCGCGCTTTGCGACAGCCGCCCCTCGAAGGGAGCAAAGAAAACTTGGGGTGGCCCGGTGTTTTCTTCTCAGTTTGGGGGGAACCCGGTTGACCGGTGTGGCTTGGCGAGAGACGCTAGACCATCACTAAACTCAAGGAGAAAAAAACAATGAGCAAGAAGATCGCGTACGTCACCGGGGGCATGGGTGGCATCGGAACGACCATGTGCCAGCGCCTGCACAAAGACGGTTTTACTGTCATTGCAGGCTGCGGCCCGAGCCGCGACTTCAAGAAGTGGCTCGACGAGCAAAAGGCGCTCGGCTACGACTTCCACGCCTCGGTGGGCAATGTGGGCGACTGGGATTCCACCGTCTCCGCCTTCCAGAAGACCAAGGCCGAGTTGGGCTCGATCGACGTGCTGGTCAACAACGCCGGCATCACACGCGATGGCATGTTCCGCAAGATGAGCCGCGCCGATTGGGACGCGGTTATCGAGACCAACCTCACCAGCCTGTTCAACGTGACCAAGCAGGTCATCGACGACATGCTGGAAAAGGGCTGGGGCCGCATCATCAACATCAGCTCGGTGAACGGCGAGAAGGGCCAGTTTGGCCAGACCAACTATTCGGCCGCCAAGGCCGGCATGCACGGCTTCACGATGGCGCTGGCGCAAGAAGTGGCCAACAAGGGCGTGACGGTCAACACCGTGAGCCCCGGCTACATCGCCACCGACATGGTCAAGGCCATCCGGCAGGATGTGCTCGACAAGATCGTGGCTGGCATTCCGGTCAAGCGCCTTGGCACGCCGGACGATATCGCGTCCATCGTGGCGTGGGTGGCCTCAGATGAATCGGGCTTTGCGACGGGGGCCGATTTCTCGGTCAACGGCGGATTGCACATGGGATAACGCCGGGAGAGAAGACAGTCCCTTCGGACTGTCTTCCCGGCGTTATGCCTTCGGGCCTGCCAGCCCGAAGGCCGGGGCGCGGTGGCATGAGGGGAACCGTTGCGACAATGGCTCCCGCATGACGCCCCCCATCTTCCACATCTCTTTCTACAAGTTCGTTCCACTGCACGACCCTCATGCGGTCGCAGCGCACCTGCGCCTGCTCGCCGCCGATCTGCTGGGCAGCGTGCTGGTCGCCGAGGAAGGCGTCAACGGCGTGCTCGCCGGCCATGCCGATGCGCTGGATGCGTTCGAGGCGGCCTTGCAGGGAGACGAGCGCCTGGCCGGCATCGTCTTCAAGCGCAGCGCCTGCAAGACGCCGCCCTTCGCACGGTTGAAGGTCCATGTGAAGCCCGAGATCGTGTCGGTCGGCGTACCGGGTGGCGGAGCTGCCAGCGAGACGCGGGTCACGCCAGAACAGTGGCGAGAACTGATCGCGCGAGACGATGTGGTCTTGCTGGACAACCGCAACAGCTTCGAATACCGGCTCGGCCGCTTCAGGAATGCGATCGACCCTGGCGTCACGAACTTTCGTGACTTCCCGCGTTATGTGGAAGCCCACGCCGACGAGTGGAAGGCCGCCGGCAAGACCGTGGCGATGTACTGCACCGGAGGCATCCGCTGCGAGAAGACGAGTGCGTGGATGCGTGACCTGGGGCTGCAGGTGCGCGAACTCGAAGGCGGCATCCTGAACTACTTTCAGACGCTGCCGGACGCCGAACGCGAGTGGCAAGGCGAGTGCTTTGTGTTCGACAACCGCGTGGCACTCGACACGCGCCTGCAAGAGACAGACACCACTGCCGAGCAGGTCTACGCCGACGAGCCCGACGGCGAATGGCGGCTGCAGCGGGCCAGGCGTCTCGATGCTGCTCGCTGAGAGTTTGTCGGTACGCGAAGGCGTGGGCCGCAGCTGCGTCGCCTTGCCCGTGGGGCCTTGGACGACCTTGATTGCCTTCTTCGTGCAGCGCTTTCCATCGATTGCGCGCGAAGAATGGCTCGCGAGAATGCAACGGGGCGAGGTGACTGATGAGCAGGGCGCTGCTGTCGGGCCGGACACGGCTTTCACGCCGCACACGAGGCTTTTCTACTACCGCAGCCTGCCCGACGAGCCGCGCATTCCCTTCGACGAGGCGGTGCTGTACCAGGACGATGCGATCGTCGTCGCCGACAAGCCCCACTTCCTGCCGGTGACGCCTTCGGGCCGCTATCTGCAGGAGACGCTGCTGGTGCGCCTGAAGCGAAAGCTCGGAATCGACACGCTGGCACCGGTGCATCGCATCGACCGTGAAACCGCGGGCCTCGTGCTGTTCACCGTGCGGCCATGTGCGCGTGGCGCATACCAGGCGCTGTTTCGGGACCGTGCCGTGGAGAAGCGCTATGAGGCCATCGCGCCGATCCGGGCCGATCTGGCGCTGCCCTTGATTCATGCCACCCGCTTGGAAGAGGGCGACTCATTCATGACGATGCATGAAGTCGCCGGCGAACCTAACGCCGAGACACACATCGAGCTGCTCGACTCGGCCGGTGGACTGGGTCGCTACGGGCTGCGCCCGAAGACGGGCAAGCGGCACCAGCTGCGCGCCCACATGGCGGCCCTGGGCATCCCCATCGTCAACGATGCCCTGTATCCGACGCTGCTTCCATACGATGCCGAGCCGGACTATCGGCGGCCCTTGCAGCTGCTGGCCCGGTCACTGGACTTTAGGGACCCGATCACCGGGCGCCTGCACCGCTTCGAGAGCCGTCACCGGCTCACACTCGATCAGGCGTAGTTCGCCATCGGTTCACCCATGCGAATGGCGCCGCCGGGCTGCCACGACGGGTTGAACTGCAACGACGCCTTGGGGAAGAGCATCACCACCGTCGAGCCAAGCAGAAAGCGTCCCATCTCCTCGCCACGCTTCAGTGCGACAGGCTTGCCGCCCGTCGCTTCGGGGTAGTGCCACTCCCGAACCTTCTTGACCCGGGGCGGGTTCACCACCCCGTGCCAGACCGTCGCCATGCTGCCGACGATGGTGGCTCCGACGAGCACCAGCACGAAGGGGCCGCGCGGCGTCGCGAAGACGCAGACCACGCGCTCGTTGCGGGCAAACAGGCCCGGCACACCGCGCGCCGTGGTCGGGTTGACCGAAAACAGGTCGCCCGGCACGTGAATCATTCGCGTGAGCTCGCCATCGCAGGGCATGTGGATGCGGTGGTAGTCCTTGGGGCTCAGGTACAGCGTGGCGAAGCTGCCGTGATCGAAGCGCGCGGCCAAGGTGGCGTCACCTCCGACCAGGGCGGCGGTCGAGTAGTTGTGGCCTTTGGCCTGGAATATCTGATCGTGCTCGATGGGGCCGAACTGGCTGATCGCGCCATCCACCGGGGAAACCAGGTCCGCCGAGGCCAGCGGCCGTGCACCGGCTCTCAGCGCCCGGGTGAAGAACTCGTTGAAGCTCGGATAGCTTGCGATGTCCGGATTGGCGGCCTCGCTCATGTCCACCTTGTAGCGGCGCACGAACCATTCGACGAAGCCGGTGGTCAGCCGGCCGGCGCGCGCCGAGGCGCCTACGCCAGCCAGGGCGGTCAAGGCCTGCTTAGGCATCAGGTACTGCGGCAGAACGGCAAGGCGGTCGGACAAGGCATTCCTCAGGTCAGAAGGCGAGGGGTGGATTTTAGGCAGGCACTCGCCGTGCGGACGGGTGAGCGCTCTCAACAAAGGGCTGTCCCAGCGACGGGCACGCAGCAGGATTGCCGATAGATATAATCAATCGATCGTCTTTGTTCAATTCATCATGACAATGCTGCGTTGCACCTAAGATTCACTTCGGTTCGTTGCTCAGGCCGCTTTCGCTACCCAGGCAACGCCGTTTTTGTAGCTCATCCATCAACTCAAAGGGGTCCCATGTCCATCATCAACACGCAAGTTCAGCCCTTCAAAGTCCAAGCCTTCCACAACGGCAAGTTCATCGAAGTCACGGAACAGTCTCTGAAGGGCAAGTGGTCGACGCTGATCTTCATGCCGGCAGCCTTCACCTTCAACTGCCCGACCGAAGTCGAGGATGCAGCCGACAACTACGCCGAGTTCCAGAAGTTGGAAACCGAGGTCTACATCGTCACGACCGACACCCACTTCGCCCACAAGGTGTGGCACGAGACCTCGCCGGCCGTCGGCAAGGCCAAGTTCCCGCTGATCGGTGACCCGACGCACCAGCTGACCCGCGCTTTCGGCGTGCACATCGAAGAAGAAGGCCTGGCCCTTCGCGGTACCTTCGTGATCGACCCTTCGGGCCTGGTCAAGACTGCCGAAGTGCATGACAACGCGATCGCTCGTGACGTCAAGGAAACGCTGCGCAAGGTCAAGGCCGCCCAGTACGTGGCCAAGAACCCTGGCCAAGTCTGCCCGGCCAAGTGGAACGACGGTGCCAAGACGATCACCCCGTCGCTGGACCTGGTCGGCAAGATCTAAGCCTTCTCAAGGCCCCAGGCCTTCGGGCCTGTTTTCCCAAGCTGTACCGAGCCCGCCCCCGCCGCCGCATGCGGTAGGCATGGGCGGGCTCGTCCCAAATTCAAGTTCCAGGAGATCCCATCATGTTGGACACCAACCTCACGGGCCAGTTGAAGGCTTACCTCGAGCGCGTGCGAGAGCCGTTCGAGATGGTGGCCTCTCTGGACGACAGTTCCAGTGCGCACGAGATGCGCGAGCTGCTCGAAGAGGTCGCGGCGCTGTCGCCGCTGATCACGCTGCGCACCGATGGCAACGACGCCCGAAAACCATCGTTTAGCCTGAACCGCATCGGCTCCGACATGAGCCTGCGTTTCGCGGCCATTCCCCTCGGCCACGAGTTCACCTCGCTGGTGTTGGCGCTGCTGTGGGTCGGTGGCCACCCGCCGAAGGCCGAGCCCGAGGTGATCGAGCAGATCAAGGGCCTCGACGGCGACTACCTCTTCGAGGTCTACATGTCGCTGACCTGCCACAACTGCCCGGACGTCGTGCAGGCACTCAACCTGATGGCGGTGCTGAATCCCAAGGTGCGCGTCGTCACCATCGACGGCGGCCTGTTCCAGAAGGAAGTAGACGATCGCCAGGTGATGGCCGTGCCCATGGTCTATCTGAACGGCGAAGTGTTCGCCTCTGGCCGCATGACGGTCGAGGAGATCGTGGCCAAGCTCGACACCAAGACCGGCGAACGCGAGGCCGCCAAGCTCGATGCCCGCGAACCCTATGACGTGCTCGTCGTCGGCGGTGGCCCGGCCGGTGCCGCGGCGGCCGTGTATGCAGCGCGCAAGGGCATCCGCACCGGCGTGGCGGCCGAGCGCTTCGGTGGGCAGGTCAACGACACGCTGGCGATCGAGAACTACATCTCGGTGCTTGAGACCGACGGCCCGAAGTTCGCGACCTCACTCGAACAGCATGTGAAGGCCTACGACGTCGACGTGGTGAACCTGCAGCGTGCCGACAAGCTGGTGCCGCCGTCCACGCCGGGCGGGCTGGTCGAGGTGAAGTTCGCCAGCGGCGGCTCGCTCAAGAGCAAGACCGTGATCCTGTCGACCGGCGCGCGCTGGCGCGAGGTCAACGTGCCGGGCGAGAAGGAATACAAGAACAAGGGCGTGGCCTACTGCCCGCACTGCGACGGCCCGCTGTTCAAGGGCAAGCGCGTGGCGGTGATCGGCGGCGGAAACTCCGGCGTCGAGGCGGCCATCGATCTCGCCGGCGTGGTGGCCCACGTGACGCTGTTCGAGTTCGCCGACAAGCTGCGCGCCGACGCGGTGCTGGTGAAGAAGCTCAACAGCCTGCCCAACGTGGTGGTGCACGTCAACGCGCAAACCACCCAGATCACGGGCGACGGCCAGAAGGTCAACGGCCTGGGCTACATCGACCGCGCGAGCGGCGAGTCGCGCCATGTCGAGCTGGAAGGCGTGTTCGTGCAGATCGGCCTGGTGCCCAACACAGAATGGCTCAAGGGCACGCTCGAGCTCAGCCGCCACGGCGAGATCGTGGTCGACCCGAAGGGGGCGACGTCAATCCCCGGCGTGTTCGCGGCCGGCGACGTGACCACGGTGCCGTTCAAGCAGATCATCATCGCGGCCGGTGATGGCGCGAAGGCAGCTTTGGGTGCGTTCGATCACCTGATGCGTTCCTGATCTCGGGGCACTGAACGAAAAAGGCGGCGCATCAGCGCCGCCTTTTTCTTGGGCCTTTCCAAGACCAAGCTCAGGGCGATATCGCGTCGAGCAACTCGGTTTCGATCTCGATCTGCAGCCGGTTCTGCTGCAGTGCCGAGCCGTCGATCAGAAAGGTGTCTTCGACCCGCTCGCCCAGGGTGGTGATCTTGGCGAGCTGCAGGTTGATGTGGTGCTGCGCGAGCACACGGGCGATCGAATAGAGCAGGCCCGAGCGGTCGCTCGTCGATACGCCAAGCAGCCAGCGCTGGCCGCGTTCATCGGGGCGCAGCGTGACACGCGGTGTGATCGGGAAGGACTTCACGCGCCGCGACAAGCGCCCGCGCGACGGTTCGGGCAACGGGCCTTCGGCCTTCAATGCAAGCGTGGCCTGGGTTTCCACCAGAGAGATCAGGTCGCGGTAGTGCTGGTCGAGCTGCGGGCTGATCACCTGGAAGGTGTCGAGCGCATAGCCGGCGCGTGTGGTGTGGATCTTCGCGTCCAGAATGTTGAAGCCCGCGCTGTCGAAGTAACCGCAGATGCGCGCGAAGAGATCGGGTCGGTCGGGTGCGTACACCAGCACCTGCAGGCCTTCGCCGAGGGACGACAGCCTCGCGCGGACGACGGGCTCGTTCGAGTCAACGTGGCGAAACAGCGAGCGTGCATGCCATGCGATGTCGCCTGCATCGTGGCGCACGAAGTAGCTCAGCTCCAGCGTGTTCCACAGCGGCACCTCTGTGCCGGGCAGCAGCGAGTACAGGTTGAGCGTGTGCCGCGCTTCCTGCTTGCGGGACTCGATCTCGGCGTCCATGTTGGGCCGTGCGCCACCGAGCGCGCGCAAGGTCAGCCGGTACAGGTCTTCGAGCAGCTTGCCCTTCCATGCGTTCCAGACCTTGGGGCTGGTGCCGCGGATGTCGGCCACCGTCAGCAGGTAGAGGGCCGTCAGGCGCCGCTCGTTGCCGACAAGCTTGGCGAAGGACTCGATCACCTCGGGGTCGCTCAGGTCTTCTTTCTGCGCGATGCGCGACATCGTCAGGTGGCCCTTGACCAGGAACTCGATCAGCGAAGCGTGCTCCTTGCTGATGCCGTGATCGCGGCAGAAGCGGCGAGCCTCGGTGGCGCCGAGGTCGGAATGATCGCCACCGCGACCCTTGGCCACATCGTGGAAGAGGGCGGCCACGCAGAGCACCCACGGATCGTCGAAGGTCGACGCGAGCTGCGAGCAGAACGGGTACTCGTGCGCATGCTCGGGGATGAAGAAGCGCCGCACATTGCGCAGCACCATCAGGATGTGCTGGTCGACGGTGTAGACGTGGAACAGGTCATGCTGCATCTGCCCGACGATGCGGCGGAACACCCACAGGTAGCGGCCCAGCACGCTGGTCTGGTTCATCAGCCGGAAGGCATGTG
>Ga0307515_10011676_pt1 | contig 16634 bp, 18 predicted proteins | sample 17_EM_MG_FD_194513 | JGI IMG/M metagenome (GOLD analysis project Ga0307515, IMG submission 194513) | Populus trichocarpa ectomycorrhiza microbial communities from riparian zone in the Pacific Northwest, United States - 17_EM | ecosystem: Host-associated > Plants > Roots > Unclassified | place... | reverse complement strand
CAGGGGTATGTAATCGATTATAATTACCACCAGGAAACAAACAACGGATTACAATCCGTTATAAGCCCCTGTCGGGGAAGCGGGTCGATCACAAGTGATACCAGACTTTCCACGACTTGCTGATGACTCACGCCCGGCGGGGATCCCAAGTCCCAACGTCATCTCAACAATAGATTAGGCCTAGCACACTGTCGAGAATCGGTCCATCTCCAAACGCGAAGTGACCGCAAAGTGAAATTCTGCCTCGGGCAGTAGGTCCAGGTTCCAGTGTTCCGCAGTACTATTTTGAACGTCGGTCGAGGGATTGTTGTTTAAACCATGGCAGAGGTCCGACCACTCCCACCGTTCTCACAAACTCCGCTTCAGAAAGCCATGGAGAGAACCCCGTATCAGTTATCGTTGTTTACTGCTGCCGCAGGTTGCGTCGGTTTTTTCTTGTGGCGTCTTTGGGAATGGTACAGAACTCGATCCTTCGGGTTGAAAGATATTCGTGGTCCCGATACAGAACCCCTCTCCTCAGGTTCGTTCTCCTCATCCACGAATTTCTCCTCTCTTTTTTTACTTTCTTTTCGACAGATAAAGCCCGCCAAAGCGAAGCCGGAGAGATGGACTTCCTATGGCGCGAACAGTTCGGCGGGATCCTGCGCCTAAAGGGTCCTTTCGGGGTTCGTCTTCGGCGTTTAATTCTACCGGATCCGGTATTCTGACAATAACCCGACAATTGGGAACGCGTGCATGTGTGATTTTAGGAAGACCGGTTGTGGGTGTCGGATATCAAGGCCTTGCACCACATCCACAATGGATACAACTTTGGGAAGGAGCCCTTCCGAAGAGAAATCGCGCGGTCGTTTAGCGGTCAAGGAGTTACGTGGGCTCATGGTGAAGTCCCTTTCAACGATTGGAACGAACGGAGCGCTAACAGAACACCAGACGAAACCCACAAGCGTCAGAGGAGACTCATACAGCCCGCCTTCGGAGTCGCCGAGACCAGAGCTCTGTTACCAATCTTCAGAGCTTGCATCGAACGCGTCAGTATCCCCTTACTTCTCCGTGTTCTCGGAGACGCATTGAGTATGCAACAGGTCACGACGAAATGGAGCGATATCTTAGCCGGGTCCCCTGAATCCCAAGAGGTTTTCAACGTGAACGACTGGTTGACTCGCGTCGCCCTTGACGCTATCGGTGAAGGTGAGAGCAGACTTACCGTCGCGTCGTGCTATCCACTAAGTCTGGTTATCTAGCTGGCTTCGGAACCCAATTCGGAGCCCTGGACAATGCAGAGAACGAATTCGTCCGGACTTACCATAACCTCGGTACTAGCATCCCTCACTCTCCTCCTTCATTCACGACTATCAGTGCTCAATCAACTTTCCAGTGGCAAGCGCCTTCGATGTTCCATCCAAACTGCGAGTTCTCATCATCGCCCTGTCCCCATACCTCCCCCTCTCGGTCCTCGACTTCATGTACGACTATTTACCTGGTGAAGGTCTCGCCCTCGCAAGGGAGAACAGGAGAGTCGCCGTCAAGGCTGCCAAGGATTTAGTCGAGTCCAAGATTCGGGAGACAAGGGGTGGGAAATCTGGCAGAGATATTTTGACGCTGCTCGGTGCGTCCGATTCGTGGTTCCCTATCGGCGTGAGCTCTGACCTTCATTATTATAGTCAACGCGAGCAGGTCTTCCGACGAGACAAACAGGTTAAGTGACGTCGAACTCGTTGATCAGATGAGGCAAGCCATTTCATTACCCTCTGCCAGAGCCATTCCAGAATACTGACTGGCTCATATCGCAGGACCTTTATCATTGCCGGACGTAAGCGGTCACAAGTTCAACCCGCATCACGTTTCCTGACCAGTAAAATCCCCTCAGATGAAACCAGTGCCCACACTTTGTCCTTCGCCTTCTTCGAGCTCGCCAAGAACCCAGAGGTCCAGAAGAAGCTTTGGGATGAGATCAGAACCACCCGTGCCGCCGTCCGTGCGAGGGGGAAGGTCGATCTCGACCACTCGGATTATGAAGGGATGGCCTACCTGAACGCGTTTATCAAGGTTTGTCGGTCTCACTCCCGGATTCTCGGTACGAATCGACGCGTTAACGCGTGCGAGCAGGAAAACTTGCGGTTCCATCCAGTTGCGTTCAATATCTTGAAGAAGGCCGTTGACGACGACGTGTTGCCGCTCTTCAATCCCATCACGACCGTTTCCGGAAAGGTTCTCACCGAGGTCCCGGTTCCCAGGGGATTGACCGTGATCGTCTCCGTTGCTGCCTGTCACCGGTGAGCCTTGCGTATCATTCTCCTGCCCTGGTCACTGAAGCCGCTGGTTTGGATTCTGATAAAGACAAGACCCTCTGGGGTGAAGACGCGCACGAATTCAAGCCTGAGAGATGGATGAAGGCTCAGCCGAGGAAGGGACCGAACGTTGGAATCTTCGCGAATATGTGAGGCATCGTTCACTTCCTCCTACACCAGGGCATCACTTAATCCCCGCTTAGGTTGAGTTTCAGTGGTGGGCATCGTGCCTGCCTCGGATACAGATTCGCGTACGTACCTTCCCTAATCTCCACTCCTCTTTTTACCACAACATCGATATCCAGGGTGTTGGAGATGCAAGCGTTCCTCGTCGAGCTCGTCAACCACTTCGAGTTCGAGATGACTGAGGACTCGAGCAACATCAAAAGAGTGCCGTCGTTTGTGATGGTCGCTATGGTTAGGGGACAAGAGGAGAAGGGGGTTCAGATGCCGTTGAAGGTCAAGTTCGCTCCTCCTGAAGAGGATTTCTAGGAGGATGGTGCTTGAATTTGTTCGTGAGAGCCAGGCGCTGTATGGCCTGAGGTTGTCGTTCTAGGGAAATGCTGTTGTTTGTACCACCTTGTTTCCAGATCTTTGGTACATGGAGAACGACGTACCTTGCATGTTTGTTTCTTGTGCCGAATGGCAGTTATGAGATTCAAAGGAGGGGGAAGCCCCTAACAACCCCACTCCAGGTGTCGTGTACGAGACGAAGAAGAGCACATACCATGAGATCGTCGCCCCCGTTCGGGACTGGGAGGTTTACGCCCATCGTAAGTTTCTTCGGTCCTTCGTTTCTCCACGGATACTGATGAGCTAGCACTGATGTTCTCCACCATCCAGTTTGTCGCAGATACAACCTAGTACCCAGAGATCGCGCAGTCCTCTCGCCAAAAATTCCTGTAGACTGGCCTTCCTTCGGTCGTCTGGGGGATGGGCGAGTCATTGAGATAGAACAGGACTCAGGGGCTTCGGCTCGATTGAGTGGTGCTGGCATCATCTCTCGATTCGGAGATCTCAGGCCCGGTGACTACCGCAGAAGCGAGGCTAACCCGAATCTCGCGCCGCAACCTCTATCCCGCCCTGAATGAATTCTTCGACCCACTGAGAGCGAAAGACCCCTGCGCTGAACAGATGCATTATTACCAGAAAGTCGCTGGTCACCTGGCAGTGTACGAGTGAATCCGATGAAGCTTTGAACGCGTTCCATTGCGAACGTTCAAATTCTTGTCGCTGAACATTCCGAACCCCGAGGTACGTCGACCAGTTACACCTCTGCATTCCGTTCTGGGTTTGTCACCGGTGTTTGCTTAACAGTACCGAGATTTGAACGACTCGGAGACGACCGCTGTCATGTCCTCTGTCCAATGTAGACTATCGCAAACGAAGCCTTCCCTATCGATGAACTGGAAAAGAGAACCACCTGGTAGTGGCGAGGTGACCTAATCCGATTGTCTGTTCTCACCTTTACGGTGCAGGTTTAATACGTTGAAGTCACTTGTCGAAAACGGATCTTTTTGAATAGGGGAAACCCCTTGTATTTCAGTTGCGACCGTGACCACAATCAACGCTCCTCTGGTGCAAACTGGAAGAGTCGTTGTCAGGATGAACGTCGCTATTTCATCTCATAGGAGTGGACTGCAGGACCCTGCGCTGTGCGACTCGCGAGTCACAGGGAAGCGGCGCTTGCGAAGCCATTGTCCGGAAGAATCGGTCACGGCGGCAGGATTTCTCGTGGCCTTGTTCAAGTGCTAAACAAATAAATATGATGACACTGTCGTACGTTACAACTCTGAGAAAAACAGAGCGATTTGACCCGAGGGGGATACAACCAAATGAGATCGTAATGGAGGCAACTAGAACTTGATGAGAAGGGGTTTGTCCTCTATAACGCTGGACTGTATCGTAAAATCGTGGAGCCAATCCGCAGGGTTCCAGTGATTCCTCCATTCAATAGGCACCCATAACCTGTGTTTCCCTTCCGGATCCTTTATCCATCCCTCTCGCATCGTGGCTTGCGAAAATTGCCAACTGTCTCTGGGGGAAGTGTAGCACTGAGACAAATCGTGGCAGCGAAGATGGCTCTGGCCACGGTGCGCCTCGGCGAAAGAGACCCAACTGCTGTTAAAGTGCCAAGGTGTTTGAGTGGGATAAAGAACCTCTCCGGTCTCCGTGCAGTAATAGACGTGCGTGGAACCACCCCCAATCTGCTTGATGACCCCAACGCGACCCACAACCCAGAGGTCGTATGAACCCTGTGATCTCGTTTCAGTCCAAATACTATCACCCCGGCCAACCCTTCTGTCACCAACGACGCCGTCCACCAGCCCTTCTTCGGTGAGCAACCAAGCTACGACTTCCTGGAAACTCTGCACTAAGAGAACATTCCCGGTGATGACCAGTCCCATTATCCCCCCCCGCGCACGTCGATGAATTGGGGAGGGGTTTGTGCAAGGGGGTCGGTGATTGTGATGGTATTCTCCTGGTTGCACGCAATTGCGACACGAGTGCTGGAGCGAGAAAGTCCTACGAATGACCGGCCACAGTCTCTGGGAGCAGTGGCAAGTTCACGTAGATACCCCACCCGGAGAATATTCCTGGAATGACCTAGGATTGACGACAGAGTTGGTGAAAATCGAAGAGAACTGAGCAGGCCTGGACACCTGAATTCCCCCAACAGGGTGTAACAACCGGAAGCATATGTCCAGACACGTACGCCACCCCTCTGAGAAACTGCAAAGAGACTTCCGTCAGAAGAGAAGCAGTGGGAATCGGAGTTGTCTATGTCGGCATCTAACAAGCGCTCCAAGTTTTGAATATCCAAGATGTGAAGTTCGTGGTCATCCGAAATGGAAATATGATTGGTGGCTGGGGAGAAGGACTGGACAATGGCTTTGGAGTGCTTCGAGGGAGGGAAAACAAATGATCGGATCTTGGTGAGAGCGGATCCAACCTCGAAGATGTCGATGGTATCATTGTAATATCCGTGCCGCACTGTCGTCATGACCCTGAAAAATCCGCCATGCGTCCAGAGGTGTGGGTTGTGTCTTGACTCGAATATGCTGGAGGATAGTGTTGTGCCTGAGGAAACATCGTATGTATGTACAACGAAGGTCACCTGACCCTTCAACCCGATAATACAAAGCGTCTGTCCATCCGATGACCACACCAATGAGATAGTCCTGGTGCCACATCCAATTTCTCCGGCCACTCCACCCGTCTGGATATCCCAGATTATGATGGCAGCATTGGAGGTGCAGGCAATGGAACGCCCATCCGGTGAATAGGCAAGCGGACCCGTGAGATAACGAACCATTTCAGTGGGCTGGAGGGTGGTGATTAGTTCTAGGGTGAGTTGATCCCGGATCTCCGCAGCCGCTCCCGTATGAGCGGCGACAAATCGACCACATGGTGACCAAGCGCAGAGTCCGTTATAGTGGTCCTTGCCAAAAAAGCCTATGGTCGAGTCCCATGAATCCGGGGCCCCAATCACAACTCTTGGCAAGCAAGCGATGCGCCTGTGATAATACAGCTTTCGGATGATCGACGACGTGGGGCAGAGTTCCAGCGCGGAGTGATAAATGTGGGGAGCAGAGGCATCGATGACCTCGAAGAACTTGGTCACAAATTGGAAATAGTCTTTGGCAATGTCGAGAAGCTCGTTGTCTTTGGCAACCTGATTCACGGTAAATTATCACGGGATGACGCTGTGGGGAAGGAAAAAACAAACCTCCTGTAACCAGGTCATCAGTTTTTCGAGTCCAGCAACCGCCCCCCTTACGGCCCCAACAGCGCTGACAACCTCTAACCAACACAGAAATTTCTCCTCCAAGAAAATACGTAGATAGGAGACAACGTCGGTGACATCTCCCATGGTCCTTGCGAGGTGGCTGTGCCAGGACCGGCAAGCATACTGCGTGGCAATACTGATCCGATCGCTGATTCTCGTCTTGAGATCCTCGACCTCCGAGTTCAAGGCGTAGTCAGGGAGTGATAGAATGTTCTGTTCCAATCCGTCATTCATTATTCTCAGGCAGTTCATAGTCAGTTCGAGGTGTAGGTCTCCGGGTGAGATGTAGAATCTCATGTCAGTGCAGCGGGATGGGTCGGTGATGAAGTCAGGGAACGATTTGTGGAAGAGTTTCACAGGCTGGTCGAAATCCTCACCGAGGATGAGCAGTGATTGAACCAATGTGAGAAATTGAACGACCTCGTCAGGGTCCAGACCAATGAGTTCAGCGATTGCAGATGGTGGAAGGGGGTTGACAACCAGGGCAACGGCGCCGATGGTGGACCTGACCATGGAATCCACCTCCAAGTCTTCCTCTTCGAATGCTGCCCGGAGGATCGACGTGTATAGAGAGTCGAGAGTCGTCTTGTGGTTGAACCGTGTTTTGCCCTCGGGAACTGTACATTCCGGGAGCTTGATAATGATGGCTAAGCGACGCTTTGGGAGATGAGTTTTGCTGTCCAGAAACTTGACAGTTGCAACGGCATAGACAAAAAGTCCAGCCGCTCTGTTGCACAATAGGTCGATGTGCTCGTCGGTGGGCCACTTCCCTAACTGACGCCGTTCCGCGAGTCCGGAGAGTTCGTGCCTCAGGAAGAGCCAGATGTCGCTATTGATCAGAGGAGGGTCGACATCGTGCAACACGAAGACCGAGGTCAACTCCACGAGTATGGGAAGACGAAATCCCGTCCTGATCCGTGGCTCGGGCCTCCCGGTGATGAAGAATTTGACCTTTGGTATCCGTTTGACCAGCCGACCCAGAACGGAGAGGATCGCAGACGACGGCTCCTCGTCCTTGCACTCGTCGAGAGCATCGATGACAACGACTGTTGAAACATCCGCCAATCTAAGTGGTTCGACTATAAGCTTCTCCATCTGCCTGTAAAGTGACTCGTGCGCGATATCCGGATTGGATTGGAGGAGGGGGACGAGAACGGATCGAAATCTTGGAAACTTGTGGGCCAGCTGGAAGGCGAGGGTGGGGAAGATGAAGTGCAGATCGCTGCGGTCCTCAAAGTCGCGTGAACAAAAGAAAGACGCTCCAAGTTGTCCGTCAGCAAAGATCCGCTCGCTGACAGTTTGGGCGATCGTGGACTTGCCGGTCCCGGCGAGGCCGTTCAGCCAGAAGACGGGAGACTGGTTAAAGTCTTTGACCCATGACTCGATCTCGTTCAGCACCGTCTCTCGTGTCCCTCTGAGACACCCACGTCGGTTACTGTGACGATGCTCCGCTCCTTGTGCGCGACGACAACCGTTTAGCACCGATAGGTCCGCTATGCGAAACACAGGTGAGTAGGATTCAAGGGGAAGGAGTGAAGGACCGGACCGGTGACCTAAGAGCCTCAATTGACGTCAGATATACTTCCGACACATAGCTTATGCGACTCACAATCAACTTGCAGTTCTGGTCGTATATCGCTTGCTGATGCTTTATCTGTCAAGGATTCCAAATTTTAGATGTACCTCAGTCGCATATGGTTTGTTGCTACAAACCTGATGGTCGAGGAGGGCATCACGGATATCTTCGGCAATTCCAGATACAGCCTGAACATCGTCTTGGGATTCCTCGTAACCCTCAGTGTTTATGCGGTTGTGTAGCACGTTTCCGGCGTCCATGATCAGTTTCAGGGTGCTAGTAGAAGATGAGCGCGATGGCAGGCTATGGTTGGTTCCGAACACTCACTCGAACAGCTTCGCCCGTTGCTCGTGCCCGTTTTCATTCCAAACTCTGTCGTCGTCGTCGTCGTCGTCGTCTTGTGAGCACAGCCGATCCAGCCGTGCCATAGCGGAATCTAGTTTGTTCTTCAACGGCATAGGTTTCTGCTCAAGCGTCAGCGAATATCACGACAAGCCCACTAATCCGCATCACCTCATGAAGCTCCAAAAGGCTGTTGAAAGAAGACTTGATGACAGGATCGATCATCAGTGAGAAGGATAAATACAAGCGGGAAAAACCCTCACAGTGAGGTCGGTGATTTGGTCGTAGATTGCTTGCTGCTGTGAAACCTGCTCTGCAGTATAAGTCGTTTTCGGCACAACGAATCAGTCCTCGCTCACTTGATAGTGGGTGATGGCGTCTCGGAGTCGTTCGATGAGTTTCACCACCTCACCGGAATCCCTCCCCTTGTCTACGAACCGAGCAGCCTTTCCTTTTTCCAGCAATGCTTGCGATCGCTTCTCGATTTCTTTCAACGCGCTGTGAAGACGATTGATAGGTATGGTGGGGCGAGCGATCGACGAGCATACCTGGTCAATTCTTTGCGTCGTTCCGTCTCTCCAGGGTCTCCGTCGATAGCTGTCGTAGTAACATTTTGTTTGAACCTGTCCAACTGGGGTCTGAGATCTGCTATCTTCTCCTTGAGATCTTCGAATTGCTGCGAGCGTCCGTGTCAGTTGTGTGTGACGGCCACCGATTCAACCAATACCTCGTAGTGCTTGATGAGCGCGTTCACCCCGCCGAGGGCGGACTTCAGGGGAGGGAACCAATCAGCGGACTCTTTTGCGACATCGAGGAGGATCTTCGCGCCATCGGCGACTCTCTGCTTCTTTGCTGGGGGGTTCAAACAGCTAAAGAATTGACTTCGCGAAAGGAGTTGAATCCACTCACATCGATTTAGATCAGCGTTACTCCCGGTGACCCCGGAATTCGATAAACGTTGCTTCCGAAACATGGTTTTGCCGCGATGGTTCGTGGTTGCAGATCTCGTCTGCGATGCAAAGGCCACGAGGTCAGACACCCACGATACCTCGTGGCTAGGCGGTACGTAACTTACATGTAAACCAATTACAGCGCATCGGAAAATATCTAAAGCAAGAACATTGGGATTAAGGAGTGGTGTCTCGTCGCGCGCCACGCGTTCAGGCACCCCACTGAACGCTTATAATAACCAAACGTCGCTGGCGATTTGCGCGTGAAGAGAGACAACTTTTTTTTCGTCCGGGGATTTTTGGCGGTCGACCGGAGTCGGCTCTCTGCTCGGCGCTCGCACGCCGGTCGATCAACCAAGCGTTGTGCTCCTCCCCCCATCATCGCCAGAGATGGCAGGAGTAGAAAATGGCCCGTAACCACTCACACCGCAGCCTCCGTTCCGCCCTCAAAGAATTATTCTATCCCCGAGGACCAATGACTCCCGGTCCGATTTTTCACCGTGTACTGCAGGGAATCCGGAGAGTTTGGCTGGGATTATGCCAGCAACTATGACGAAGACTTGAATACTTCCCTCATTTTCGTGAGTCCTCTGATTCTATATGTCATGCTCGACACTGAACCCGAACGTGCACAGGGTGGTCTTTTCTCCGCAGTCAGTTCTGCGTTCATCGTCGATGTCCAAACAAAGCTTGAGCCGGATCCCAACGAGACCACCGCCGCTTACATGCGCATCCCGATTCATGCCATGAACGCTTCACTCTTCCCTGACGCAGACCCAAGCTCTATCACCTGGACTGGACTTCCTGCAGAGATCATCACCATCCAGTCTCTACTTTATGCAAGCCTCGCGACTTCACTCTTCGCCGCGTTTCTTGCGATTCTTGGGAAGCAGTAGGTCAACCGATATACAAGAGCCGTGACAGACAGCGAAAATTTGATGGATTCGAGAAGTAACACCTTCAACTCACCGTTGAAAGCGTTCCGGTAATGCTTCAGATTGCGTTACTGCTGGTAGAGCTTGCCCTGTCACTGTACCTCTGGACCATCAGCCGCCCAATCCCCTACGTCATCGGTACCTTCACGCTCTTCGGAGTCACCTCATACACCTTCTTCACGTTCGCCGTAACTTTCGACCGCAACTGCCCCCATCATACATTACCTTCCACCGTCGTCCGAGCGCCGATCAAACACCTGGCACGCGGCGGCTCGATCTTATTCACCACTGTCCGCTCTCAATAAACTTCCTAGTGGCAAGCGCCGTCGGTGTTCCATCCAAACTGAAAGCTCTCATCATTGCCCTGTCCCCATACCTTCCCCTCTCAATCCTCGACTTTATGTACGACTATTTACCTGGTGAGGGTCTTGCCAGCGGGAGAGTCGCCATCAAGGCCACCAAGGATTTGGTCGAGTTTAAGATTCGGGAGACCAGGGGCGGAAATCTGGGAGGGATATTTTGACGCTGCTCGGTGCGTTCGATTCGTGGTTCCCTACCGGCATGAGCTCTAACCTTCGAGATGATAGTAAGTGCGGGCAGGTCGTCCGACGGGGCAAACAGGTTGGGCGGCACCGAGCTCGTTGATCAGATGAGGCAAGCCATTTCATTACCCTCTGCGAGAGCCATTCCAGAACAGTGACTGGTTCTTTTCACAGGACCTTTATCATTGCTGGACGCAAGCGATCACAAGTCTAGCCTGCATCACGCTTCCTGACCAGTCGGTTTCCTCAGATGAGACCAGTACCCACACGTTGTCTCTCGCCTTCCTCGAGCTCGCCAAGCACTCGGAGGTCCAGGAGAAAATCTGGGATGAAATCAGAGCTACCCGTGTCGCCGCCCGTGCGAGGGGGAAGGTCGATCTCAAGCACTTGTATTATGAAAGAATGGCTTACCCGAACGTGTTTATCGAGATTTGTCGATCCTACTCTCAGACTCCTTGAAGATGTTGAACGCGACCGGATGGAACCACAGGTTTTCCTGCGCGCACTAACCACGCGCCAACTCGTATCAAAAGGCCGTTAACTACAATTTGCTGCCTCCAACCCTATCACAACGATTTCCGGAAAGGTTCTCACCGAGGTCCCGGTTCCCAGGGGATTGAACATGATCGTTTCCATTTCTGCCTGTCACCGGTAAGCTTCACATGCCATCCTCGTACCTTGCTCACTAAAGCCGCTGGATTGGGTTTGATGACGATAAGACCCTCTGGGGCGAAGACGCGCATCGCTCACTTCCTCCTACACCAGGGTATCACTCGATCCCCACTTAGGTTGAGTTTCGGCGGTGGACATCATGCCTACTCAGATACAGATTCACGTACGTACCTTCGCCGATCCCCACCCCTTTCGACGGCAACTCACTTCGTCTTCTCGCGGCGGTCCCGGTCGATATCCAGGTTGTTGGAGATGCAAGCGTTCCTCGTCGAGCTCGTTAACCACTTCAAGTTTGAGATGACCGAGGAGTCAGGCAGTATTAAAAGTATGCCGTCGTTTGTGATGGTCGCTGTGGTTAGGGGAAAAGAGGGGGAGGGGGGTCCGGATGTCGTTGAAAACCAAGTTTTCTCCTCCGAGGATTCCTAGGAGTGGGAGGATGGCGCCCAAGTTTGTTCGTGGGAGTCGGGTGCTGCATAGTATGAGGTTATCGTTCTAGGGAGGTGCTGTTTTTGTACCACCTTGTTTCCATACTCGCACTCCCCGGTACGAGGGGAATGGCGTACCTTGCATATTTATTTCTTGAGGCCCAAGGGCGGTTTTGACGAAGGGAACGGTCGCTGGAAGCCCTAGCAGCCTCGCCCCGGGTTCACGTAGACCAGCTTTCCTCCGACTGTCCGGGAGACAGGTGAGTTACTGAGCGATTACTGGTCCCTTGTGCGGCACTAACATCAGCCTGCTCTCGCCTCGGAGATCTCAGGCCCAGTGACTGTCGAATTCAGTCGATGGGCAGGTCCGTATCTGTGAGTCTCGTTATTCCACTGACCTTGGTTTGTTAACTCATTGTCCATTCTAGGAGATTACACTACCGTTGAATTCCTAACAGCTGTAGACTTTGCGCATAATTCATCCGGCCTGCTCTCTTTCTCTTTTCATTTTTGATCTGTACGCGCATTTATCCTCCTCCCGTCCCCCGTTTGGTGTAAATTTGATTATTACATGTCGTCCACAACCGACGCATAGCCTTTCACCCCCCGGAGTTTCCGTTCGTTTTGGTGTTGAAAGTATCTCTGTTCGAAACCGCCACTCCACCCACCCGGTGTATTCTGGTCTTCACAGACAAGTTCCGAACGAAAATACCAACGAGATGGACGTAGTATCGTTAAGACAGCGGCAGCGGGGTTATTCCACAACTCCCTCGCCTTCTGTTCCTCGTTGAGTTCTGCATCGAGCACATGTCTCTTCAGAATCCCTTGTGTCTCTCCATTTTGTTTGAATCTGTCCAACTGGGGTTTCAGGTCTTCTACTTTTTCCTTGAGATCTTCGAATTGTTGTGAGCGTCCATGTCAGTTGTGTGCGACGGCCACCGACTCGACAAATACCTCGTAGTGCTTGATGAGCGCGTTCACTCCACCGAGGGCGGACTTGAGGGGAGGGAACCAATCGGCAGACTCTTTTGCGACGTCGAGGAGGATCTTTGCGCCATCGGCGACTCTCTGCCTCTTTGCTGGGGGGTTCAAAAAGGTAAAGAGTTGATTTCGCAAAAGGCGTTGAATCCGCTCACATCGATTCAGATCAGCGTTACCCCCAGCAGCCCCGGAATTCGCCAAACGTCGCTTTTGAAATATGGTTGTTTGGGATGACTCGTGGATGGGAGTAAAAGGAGAGATGGGCCGGACACAGCCACGACACACCGGTAGCTGATGCGCTACATACAAACCAATTCTAGTACTGCATTGAAAAATGATAGAGTCATAGACCACCCAAAGCAAGAACATCGGAATCAGGGCCGACGCTGAAGTAGTCGTGTTTCATCGCAGTCCATGCATTCAAACACCCCACTGGACACGCAACCAAACATCCCTGGGGATTTTCGCGTGAGAGGAAGCAAGCTTTCCCTTCGTCCAGGGATTTTTGGCGGTCGATAAGAGTTACCGAGTCTCTGGTACTTGATCAACCAAATGTTATGTTCCTCCCTTCGTCACCGGTCGCCGCCGGAGACGGTACAACTTCCACCACAACCCCAAGGAGGGAATCAAGAGCCCATGAAAATCCAATTCGATCCAAAGTGGTGCGCTCACCGCGTTCGACGATGGCAGGGGTAAAAAATGACCGGTGACCGGTGACTACTCCCTGCAGCCTCCGTCCCGCCCTCAATGAACTATTCGATCCCCCAAGGACCAACGACTCACGAACCGATTTTTTCACCGTGTACCGCAGGGAATCCGGAGAGTTTGACAGGGATTATGCGAGCGGGTACGACGAGGATTTGAATACCTCCCTCATCTTCGTGAGTCCTTTGATTTCTATATGTCGTGCTCAACGCTGAACCTGGACGCGCACAGACCGGTCTGTTCTCTGCAGTCAGCTCAGCGTTTATTGTCGATGTCCAATCAAAGCTCGAGCCAGATCCCAACGACACGCGCGTCTCGATCCATGCCGTGAACGCGTTTCACTCTTCCCTGACGCAGACCCGAGCTCTATCACCTGGACCGGACCTCCTGCAAAGATCATCACCATCCAGTCTCTGCTTTATGCAAGCCTTGCGACGTCACTCTTCGCCGCGTTTCTCTCGATGCTTGGGAAGCAGTGGGTCAACCGATATATCCGGAATTGTGGGAGTTCTGCTGCCGACAAGAGCCGCGACAGATAGCGGAAATTGGATGGACTGGAGAAGTGACACTTCCGACTCACCGTTGAAAATCTTCCAGTAATGCTTCAGCTTGCGTTGTGGCTGCTAGGGCTTGCCCTGTCGCTGTGCCTCTGAATTATCACTCGCCCCATCACCTGGGTCATCGGTCCATTCACGCTCTCAAAGTCACCTCGTACACCTTCCTTGCGTTCGCTACAACCCCCCCCCACTACAACCGCCCCTATCGGACACCTGACGCAGCGGCTCCATCTTATCCACGACCGCCATTCTCATTCAATTTTCCAGTGGCAAGCGCCTTCGGTGTTCGATCCAAACTGCCAGTTCTCATTATCGCCCTGTCCCCATACTTCCCCCCTCGATCCCCGACTTTATGTATGACTATTTTCTTGGTGAAGGTCTCTCCCTTGTGGGGGAGAACAGGAGAGTCGCCGCCAAGGCCGCCAAGGATTTGGTCGGGTCCAAGATTCTGGAGACAAGGGGCGGGAAATCTGGCAGGGATATTTTGACACTACTTGGTGCGTTTGTCTCGCGGTTCCCTATCGAGGTGAGCTCTAACCTTTAGATGATAGTCAACGCGAGCAGGTTGTCTGACGAGGCAAACAGGTTGGGTGACATGAACTCGTCGATCAGGTAAGGCAAGTTCCCCGGTCACCTCACATCCCAAAATACTGACCGGCTCGTTTCACAGGACCTTCATCATTGCTGGACGTAAGCGATCACGAGTCCAACCTGCATTATGTTACTTAACCAGTCGATTTCCTCAGGTGAAACTAGTGCCCACACATTGTCCTTCGCCTTCCTCGAGCTCGCTCAAGCACCCAGAGATCCAGAAGAAACTTCAGGATGAAACCATAGCTACCCATGCCGCCGCCCGTGTGAGGGAAGATCGATCTCGAGTATTCGGATTGCGAAGGAATGGCTTACCTGAACACATTTATTAAGGTTCGCCGATCTCACTCTCAAACTCTTGACACAAATCGACGCGTTGACGCATGGTTCATGCGAGCAGGAGAACTTGCGGTTCCATCCGGTTGCATTCAACATCTTGAAGAAGGCCGTTAACGACGACGCGTTGCCGCTCTTCAACCTCATCACGACCGTTTCCGGAAAAGTTCTCACCGAGGTCCCGGTTCCCAGGGGATTGATCGTGATCGTCCCCGTTGCTACCTGTCACTGGTGAGCCTCGCGTGCCATTCTCCTGCAGTGGTCACTGAAGCCACCGGTTTGGGTTTGATAGGGATAAGTCCCTCTGGGGTGAAGACGCACGGGTTCAAACTTGAAAGGTGGCTGAAGGCTCAGCCGAGGAAAGGACCGAACGTCAGAATCCCAGTGAACACGAGATGTCGCTGGTTCCCTCCTACACCGAGGCATCACTTAATCCCCACTTAGATTGAGTTTTAGCAGTGGACACTGTGCCTACCTTGGATACAGACTCACGTACGTACCTTCACCAACCCTCACCCCGTTTTTACCACAACTCACTTTGTTTTCTTGTGGTGATCTTGATCGATATCCAGGTTGTCGGAGATGCAAGTGTCCTTCGTCGAGCCCGTTAACCACTTCAAGTTCGAGGTGACCGACGATTCGAGCAATATTAGAAGAATGCCGTCGTTTGTGATGGCCACCATGGTGAGGGGGCAAGAGGAGAAGGGGGTTCGCATGCCGTTGGAGTAAAGTTCACTCCTCCTGAGGAGGATTCCTAGAGGGGGAGGATAGTGGTCGACTTTGTTCGTGAAAGCCAGGCACTGCATAGCCTGAGGTTGTCGTTCTAGGGAGATACCATCGTTCGTACGTGAAGGATGACGTACCTTGCATATTTATTCCCCATGGCCGAAGGGCGGTTGTGAGATCCATAAAGGGAGGGAGCAGTCGTGGGAAGCCCCTACCCAACCCCACCCCAGGTGTGCGAAGCGGAGGAGAACACATACATACCATGAGATTTCCGCCCTGGTGCTTCCTTGTCAACTGGTCTGACTGGAAGGTTTACCCCCTTGCATTTCTTGGGTCCTCCGTTTCGCCGCAGATGCTGATGCTGATGTTTTCCATCGTCCTGTTCGTCGTAGACACAATCTAGTACCCGGGGATCCCCCGAGCCCTCCCCCCCAGATTCCTGTGGGCCGGCTTTCTTTCACTCGTCTGGGAGATGGGTGAGTCACTGAGCGATTGCTGACAAGATGGAGAACAAGAGCTTTGGCTCGATTGGGTGGCGCTGGCATCATCTCTCGATTCGGAGGTCTCGGGTTCGGTGACTGCTGAAGCGAGGCTAACCCCATCCCACCCTGAAAGGATTCTTCGACCCGCTGAGAGCGGGGAACCCGTGCGCTGAATATCGTATTATTACCAGCAAGTCACCAGCCACTCGGCAGAGCCGGCTGGGATTATACAAGGGAATACGATGAAGCCTTGACTGTAACTGTTAAGTACGATCCAGCTCCAACGCGGACCTTGAAATCAGCGTAGCTGCCTGACCTACTGCGCTTTCACTTCCACCTGTTTCGTTGACATCCGTCTCTTTTGCTTCACCATGCAGAGCTCTCCTCGCTCCGATTGCCCGATAGAAAATATGCTAAAACAAGCATGTGACTCAGGCAAGCGCATCGGCGTCCGTCTACTATGTATTAACGCTAATCACCTCTTCTAGATTCCAACTGGGACTGGGAGGAAAATGACAAGAGTCGCTGGGATAAGGAAGTAGGGCCTACGTGGCATGAATTCTACCAGAAGTGGCGCAATAGGCCCATCAGTTCCGGGCTCTCCGGGGGGTTCCCCTACGTTTTGGAGCTCGGGATGAGCCCGCTGGGCATTCCTCTTCTGCCTTTTCGCGCCACCCAAACATCGAAAAACCGGATTCTTGTCATCAAATCATACAACGACATGTACAATCGCATA
>Ga0307515_10011675_pt1 | contig 16635 bp, 3 predicted proteins | sample 17_EM_MG_FD_194513 | JGI IMG/M metagenome (GOLD analysis project Ga0307515, IMG submission 194513) | Populus trichocarpa ectomycorrhiza microbial communities from riparian zone in the Pacific Northwest, United States - 17_EM | ecosystem: Host-associated > Plants > Roots > Unclassified | place... | reverse complement strand
CTTGAAATCTGGCAGTGCCTCGAGTCACTGTGAGTCGCTAATGATCCATATTCCAGGCGGCCATATATCGAACACAGTTATATGCCACCCAAAGATCAAACCACAGTTCCCCCTGACTGCCCAATCCTCGTCATCTCAGCACATGATCTGTTCCTTCTCCAACCGCAAAGCTGTAGGATCAACGATATAGACGGCCCTGTTATTGCTATGCATGACCCGCTTTCGCAGATAAAGGCACCTGATTGGAGCAAGTACTACGATCGTATGAATTTATTAGCTCAGATTCCGGAAATCGGCGTCATAATTGTCGGGTCACCGAAAGGACGAGCTGCGATCTTTACGCTGACACAAGTTTCTCTGTCTAAACGCGGCTCTACCAAGCACAAGAAAGTTTTCGCATTTAGGCTCGACCATATTTTGCCATTTGCGTGTCAAGAGAGGGCAGGACTATTGCCGAGAAAGGCGTTGCTCGCAGGCATCGCAGTCGGACCGATACAGGGAGCATTGGGTACAATGGATTTGTCTCGTCGGTGGCGACTCCTATTATCGTTCACAGACCATTCTGTGCTAAGCTATGAGATTGGCAAGTATCGTGAGGAGGAATATCAGGGTGTGGAGGCTCTCGTTATCTAAATTACAGGAGTTCTATTTATTTGAAGGGGGTTAGGAGGCGTTGGCAAGGATGAGAAAAAAATACTTTTACGGGGCCGGCGACAGCATACGACCAACAGGGGCACGGTGTTGGCGGCGAATGTTGAGTTTGGAACTTTCGGATATCCTTGGCGCAGGCTTTGGGTATGAATGTGGATGTTCTAATAATGGCTTTTTTTCAGGTATTGTCACGACCCTAACTATTTTCGGAATTATGTGGTATTCGCTCGTTATAAGTGCAACTTCCCACATGCTGCTCACTGCGTCGACGCAAATATCAAAATCAAATAAGCTGACGGGTTGACATTATTGAACCACCTTTCATCCTATAATAGGTGCAATCTGACCCTCTCCCGTCGTCCTCTTTCCTTCCTTCCTCAAGCCCCCGCCACAGATGGAGTACTCGACGAAAAAAAGATAATCTCGCATCAGCCGGATACAGTGCAATACCAGCGACACAGTATCAACCGGAACGTGAGCAAGCCGACAGGCTCCCGGTCGACGTGGATTCCAAAAAGTGGTAACCTTGAGGCGGATCCGTGAACCGCTATTAGAGATTAAACTGATAAGAACAGATACAACACTTGATCTAAGCCATACGGCAAAGAGAGCTGGGGAGCGAGTATGGGCGAGAGGAGGATGAGTCATGGTGGTGGATCGGGCTGGAGATATGTGGGAGTTGCCTAGCAGAGGAGACGGGTACCTGTTTTGCAAGGATGCATACGCACGGATTCGATGGTCCAAGGTTGATTTTACACCACCTCGGCGCATCTCGTTGAAAGTGCGTGCCGATCGTGCTGATCAAACTACGTGGGTTTATACCCTTTCTATATAGAATTATACCTAAAATAGGTAGTTTAGTCGCTAAGATCAATAAGCACTTACAACGAGATGTAAAGAGGTGGTGTAGTTCACAGGATTCAAGGATTAAGAAATTAGATACGCAATCGTTCCTTCTGCTAGTTGTCAGTCTGGAATCAATAGAAGGAACATTATGCTTATGCAGCAGGCTCCAGCATCCTAGCCTTGGTCTAACCCGATTCGTCGATACTACAAGACACATGGAATAATTTTAGGATGAAGTATGCGGAGAGAATCTTTATTTGGGTAAACGGAGGTAACCTTGTGGCCGACTTGAGGCACTGCTACAACCGTCCTTAAGCTGTGCCAAAGCATTCGAAGCTATTCGTACAAGCACCACTAGGAAAGAGTACGCATCGGCTACCAGTGATCTTTTTGGACTGGACTGGACTGGATTTAAGGATCGATCTAGTCCAGTTTTATAGAAACCAGATTTAGATCCTATGTTACGGACCTTATATTGGCAGTAGTGGAACTACTGAGGAGAGACATGAACGGACTAGTGGTGGAAGCACAGGAGGTGCTGGAACCAGTCGAAGCATGGGACGAGGGGTAGCCGAGTCACGTGGCCAGTCACGTTACAAGTTCGGAAGGAACGTGGGAACGCGGGAACGTGAGACATACTGACGTACTAACGTACTAACGTACTCAGTATATTTCTTAGGCGTAGTATTATATATTTAAAGGACCATAGTCCCTACTTAGATAGCTCTCTTCTTTATAGTAAATCTTAGAATATAATTAGAGTTAATTTATTAAGTAATTACTTTACTAGTTATTATTATATTATTAACTTCTTATTTACCTATATACTTAGCCTATTAATAGGTTTACCGTAGTATTTCCTATAAGGCTTTATTATATATTTACTACCTAGTTATAGTATTAATAAAGTTAAATAATATGCTATTAAAAGTAGTAGCTATAACGCCGTTAACGGCAGTAACTATATTGGGATTAGGTAATAATACTAGTATAGTAAATACTAACTCTTAGCTAGTTATGGTTAAATAGTTATAAAAAATAGTTAATTAATTAATAGACAATAATAGGATACTTAAAGAAAGGATTAATAGGATTAAGGCAGCTAAAGTTAAACTACTATCTATTAAGCAATTCTTAGGAGAAAAGTTAAAATTTAAGGGATTTCTTATATAAATATATTTTAAGGTTATATAAGAGGGAATAAAGCTAGTAATATTTATAGATTAAGTAGCCTATATAGGATTGTTTCTAATAGGGAGAGTGTTACGGACCTTATATTAGTAGTAGTACGACTACTAAAAAGGGATATAAACGGGTTGGTTAAGACAGTACGGGAGGCGCTAGAACCGATCGAGCTATAGGACAAGGGGTAGCCGAGTTACATAGCTAGTCACGTTACAAGTTCGGAACGTAGGAACGTGGGAACATAGGAATATAGGAACGCGACGTACTAACGTACTAACGTACCGACGTACTAAACCCTTTACTATAGGGAGGAGTTAAATATTTAAGGACACACGGTCTCTATAGATAGTTTCTCTTTTTTATAGTAAATCTTAGAATATAATTAAAGTTAATCTATTAGGTAACCACTCCACTAGTTATTATTACGTTGTTAACTTCTTACTTACCTATATACCTAGCCTATTAATAAGTCTACCGTAGTTCCTACTATAAGGCTTTATTATATATTTACTACTAAGGTTACAGTATTAACAAAGTCAAATAATATACTACTAAAAGTAGTAGCTATAATAGTATTAACGGCAGCGACTATATTAGGATTAGGTAATAACACTAGTATAGCAAATACTAACTCTTAGCTAGTTACCGTTAGATAGCTATAGGAAATAGTTAATTAATTAACAGACAATAATAGGATACTTAAAGAAAGGATTAATAGGATTAGAGCGGCTAAGGTTAAGTTACTCTTAATTAAGCGATTCTTAGGGGAGAAGTTAAAACTTAAAGGATTCCTTATATAAATGCACTTTAAGGTTATATAGAAAGGAGTTAAACTAGAAACGCCTATAAATTAAGTCGCTTACGTAGGATTGTTCTTAATAGGGAGAGCACTTAAGTAGTTTAAGCCTTACCTTATAGAGGTATAGGAGTAGAGTATAACGACTACTAACTAGAAGATATAATATATATTTTTAAGTTAGAGCGGGTTTATAGAATGCTTAATATAGATGTTTAGGGACCTAAAGGTAACTACTACAGCGGAATAAAAACATTAAAACCTAGTATAGAGAACTTTAGTATTTAAATATATAATATAGTTTTAAATATTAGTAATATAAGTTAAATAGAATAATAAGGCGCTTATAGCATAGTATAAGTAAGGACTTAAAGTAAAAGTCTAGGACGTAATTATCCTAATAGAAGATGCGGATACTCTTAAGGATTTAATTAATTAAGTAATTAAGATTAATAATAGGATCTACTAAAGAGAGCAGACTAAGAAGGGTTAAAATAGAGTTTTATAGTTATATAAGGCGCAAAGCACGTAATAATAAAGTTAAAGTTAAAAACTATAGTATAGCGCGGAGCTAATAGACTTAAGTAGTACTAAAGAAAATAGAAAATAGAATAAACGACTATAAAAACCTAGAGGATAAGGATTAAGTAATTAAAGGTTTAAGGAGTAGAAGCTAAACTAAGGATCTTAGCAGCAGAAGACGTTTAGGCGGACTCTATAGTAAGAAAATGGTTTAAAAAAAGAGCTTATATAAATTATAGAAAGTAGGGTTATTACATTAAAGACTATAGAAGTAGTTAAAATTACTACGTAGTAAAAGGAACGAGACTAGTAGAAGATATATATATATAGAGGGATAATAGTATACTATAAGGAATAAAAGAATATTTAATTAAAAGTTTCGCGTTTTATTATAATAACGTATACTAAATTTATAAGGACGCTAAGTATGGCGTAAGCTATTAGCTATAGGAGCTAAAATTATTAAAGTTTAGAGGAACTAATAAACTAGTTTATAGATTAGATATTAAGGACAATAAATTTAATATAGGCGAAATATTTAGTAATAATAAGGTAATAAAAGCAGCTTACTAGAAGTATATAAACCTTAAAAATATTATATAAGAGGTAGAGGATAATTCCACTATAGAATAGGGAATATTAGTAGGGATTAAGACCCTACTAGATATAATATCTATCGCTTTATAAGACGCAAGAGAAGTAGGATAGTAAACTACTTTGGCACTTAATAAAGGCAAAAGGCCATAGGCTTAAAATTCTTAAGAAGAGATATAAAACGCTTAAACTTTCTAAGACGGGATAAGATACGCTTAAGGACCTATAACGGATAATAACCAATAGAGTAGAGCAACGGCTTAGTTTAGTAATATATAAATAAGCTTAGGACGAAGTTTCCTAAAGATATAAGACTCTTAAGATAAGATAAGTAAGATTTAAGACTCTTAAGATAAGATAAGTAAGATTTAAGACTCTTAAGACGAGATAAGAACACTATAGAAGCCTAGTTAAACTAAGGCTGAAGTAAAGCTTAAGAAAGAAGTAAACTTAGAATTATAAATTTTATAGGACTAAAATTTTAGTAATAGAATAAGGACTATTAAAGAAATTGCGAGTAAGGCTTAGTAATAGGATTGAAAAGTTAATACCAGGATTAAGAAGTAGGAGGACTTTAAGAACCTACTTATAAGACGTAAACTAAAAGAAACTAGAGAGGAATTTAGATAAAGAATCCTCGCGTAGTAAGAGTAAAAGCTAGATTAAAGGACTAGTATACTAGGTTGTATAAGGGATAGAGCACTTATATAAAGAATTACTAATAGACTTAGGGCAGGCACGCTAAGAGCTAAATAGCTTATTAAACTAGAAGATAAAGAGGATCTAGGAATCCCTATTAAGTTTAAGGAACAATATATAAAAGACTGTTATAATATAGTAATAAGAAAATACTTCCTTACGGATAAGCCGTATATACTCTAACAGCTGTACTAAAAGTAGTATAGGCAATAACATAACGATAAGTAGGAAGACTTCTATATATAGTTAGATAAAAGAGTTATCTAGGACTACCCTATTATAGAAAAGGCTATAACTTATATTAAGGGAGCCTTAATTATAACGTTAAAAGATCTAGAGGAATAATTAGAGGACTAGAGAAGTAAGAGGCATATCTTAATACCTATAAATAAAGTCGCAACGTTTAGATTAATACGGCAGAGGTTTAAACTTAAAGATAAGAACGAGTTAAGAGTTAACCTAAAGCATCTAGTATACTATACGTTATTATAGATAGTATATATAGATAATATATATAAAATATACAAGAACCTAAAAGAGAAAAATTGGAAGTACTTTATAAGGATATATTAGGCGCTAGATAAGCAATAATATAAGAATACTAAGTATATACACAGCTGGTATCTAGTAAAAGTTTAAGAGTTAGGAGACTTAATACTTTAACTAAAAAGATTCCTTATAAAAGAATGCCTAGAAAATATATATTTATGGTATATAGAGGATAAAAAGCGAACTAGGTATTAGTTAAAGAGTAAGCTAAGTATATAGAGATTAAATAGCTAATAGTTAGGAAAAGTAGAGGCCTATAGGACTAGAGGGAGCTAGTAGTAGAGCCTTAGACCCTTAAAGGAATTTAAGGATAATACCTAAATTTATAAGTTAATTAATAAGATTAGTAGTTTAAAGCACTAATAGATAGTAAAGTAACGTGGAACTATATTTTATTAGCAGTAATTAAAAAAATAGGATTACTTTATAGATAGAAGGAATAACCTTACCTATTAGTTATAATTTTAGGAGATCTAATAGCCTACGGAAGAGGTATTATTAACCTTAAAATAGGACCTATTTAAATAACTATTAAAGGAAAATAAATCGAGATGTCTTTTAATATCCTACTATTAGGACGGGATAAGGCAGTATTAGGCATACCTTAGTTATAGAAATACAATCTAAAGATTAATTAAATTATAGGTTAGGTTAATATTAAAAATACTTAATAACGTAAGATATAATAATAAACTAAGTTAGTATAGAACTAAGTTGGAGTAATATATAAAGAGACTAAGCGAGGCTTAAGTTATATACTAAAGAGATATTATAAGTATAGTAAGAAGCTATAGAGCCTAGAAAGTAAAAAGCTAGTAGATTATATAGTATAGGACTATAAAATAGAGTTAGAACTAGGAATAAGTCTAAGGTTCTTTCTAACCTATAAGCTTACTTAAGAGGAGTTAAGAGCACTTAAAGAGTTTATCTAAGAGAACTTATAAAAGGGATATATTAAACTATCGCAGTTATTAGTAGGTTATTTAGTATTATTTATACTAAAGAAGAATGGAGAACTTAGGCTATATATTAACTATAGACAGTTAAATAATATTACTTAGAAGGATAGGTATTCTTTACCCTTAATTAGCGAAATCTAGGATTAGATAGGTAATGCGTAAATTTTTATAAAGATAGATCTAAGATAGGCGCACTATTAGATTAGAATTAAGGAAGGCGACAAATAAAAAGTAGCTTTTAGGTTAAGAGAAGGACTATATAAACTATTAGTAATATAATTTGGATTAATAAATACATTAGTAACGTTTTAGAAACGAATTAATAGTATATTAGGAGAACACCTTAATAAGTTTATTATAGTATACCATAACAATATTATTATCTACTTAATAACTAAGGAATAATATAGGGAATACGTTAAATAGGTCTTAAAGAGACTGTGAGAAAAATAGATGCTAGTAGCAATTAAGAAATGCGAGTTCTTTACTAGGAAGACCGATTTTATTAGATTTATTATTAAATTAGGTTATATTAGTATAGACCTAAAGAAGATTAAAGCTATAGTAAGTTAATAAGAACTAGAGAACGTAATATAATTAAGGTTATTTTTAGGGTTTTATAACTACTATAGAAGGTTTATAGCATAGTAATTAAAAATATTAAACCGTTTACTAGGCTTATAAAAAAAGAGAAACTATAGGTATAGGGAGATAAATAAAGAAAGTTATTTACCTAAGAGCTAATTTTTAAAAATTATTAACTAGGATTAGATATAGTTGTAAAAATATATATATTAGACTTTATATTAGGAGTAAAGAAAGCTATAATAGCAGCGAAACTAGCCCAAAAACTATTTAATAAAGCAATCCGATATCGGAACCCCATTCCCCGCACTAAGAGACCCTATAAAACCACGTCGCCCCTAGCTATAAAGCATAGGGGATAACAGAGGGGCGTAAGCTTCCCGCTAGAGTCACGAAAATTGCGACGTAAGGGAGCTAAACTATAAACTAGGCGGGCAATAACACGGAAAGGATAGCTGCTAGCTTAACTAGTAATAGTAAAAATTAAAGGAAATACTTAGATAAATTAAAAACGATCTTATAAAAGAGGAGGAAGAAACCCTATAACACTAGATACTTACTACTGTTTAAAAGGTAATATAACGCGTTAAAACCCTCTTAACGCGTTAGATAACCTAAGAGAAGGAGACTAAGGCCTAGATTAACTAGATTAAAGCTAGTATTATAAAAATCCAAAAGGAAACGTGTAAAGGAGGACCCCTAGGTTTAGGAGTTCCTTTAGTATAGGGCCAGACTTAGGCAGCCGTTACTGCGTAAGCGGCCTATATAGTAAACGCAGTTGTAGCACTATAGAGAGCGACCATACGCGTCCGGCTTAAGGAGGCCTAGGGCTATAAACTAGGGGAGCTTCTTAAGAATATTTAGAGAATAATACTAAGCGTATACGCCGTATATACCCTTAATAGTAGGGATATAGACGTTTACGTCCCCTCCTAAATAATAAAGGATTAAATCCTAAACGGACCAGACACGCTAGGACTTAAAATACTAAAAAAAAACTACCTCCTAAAAGTACCTAGGGTCCTACTTAAGACCCTAATTAATAGCGGAAGAAATATAAATAACTTAGAACTAACCTAATCTATCTACGAAGCTATAAAGTACCTTATACCTAGAGTAGCTATTAGCCGGGTCCGATAGCTATATAACCCTAAAGCGTAGGCAAAACGCTAGGTAAGCCCTAGCAATGCCTAAAGAGAACCTAAAAAGACTAGAGGAATATTTATAATTAGCGTCCTAACCTAAGCAATTTAGTATAAAATTATAAAAAGTGGGATAGTAATTAAATCTTAGCTTTTTAAGACTAGGCTATTTAAAAATAGCCTAATTATAAAGTAATGCTACTAATGTAACTAATAGGGATATATATAAAGCGTATATGGAAAATAAATAAAATGTGGATAATATATAGGACTATATAGCACTACAGATTGCCCTAAAGAAAGGGTATCCTACGTTAATTGCGGTAAAGCCTATAAAGTATAGTAAAGAAAGAAGTATAGGACTTTCTAGAGCTACCTTAAGGGCATCTAAATAAAAAGGATAGCCCTTTTAATGCAGTCGCTCCGTATACAAAAAGCTGTAGAAATAATATTACACCTACCCCTAATACTAGGAAACTTCATAATTATTACTAATAAAAAAAGAGGATAAAAACTATTAGGGACCTAAGAATAACTACTTAAACGGGGACTAGGTAAACCATCTTTTATTAATAAAGTAAGTAGAGATAGATTACAATTAAGGCTCTAGCTACGTACTAATAAAGTAATAATAATAACTAGCGAAAATAAAGAGGAGCAGGATATAGATATGGATAAGCCTATACCTACCCTAAATAAGTAAGTGTATAATTATTTAGTATAACCACGGAAATGCAAACTAAGGGGCGTGTTGCCCCTTCTTTAATAGCGTTATACTAGTAGACTACTAGGTTCTTACAGTCTAGGAGCCGGTATATAATAGGTATACTAAATTAATATACTACCCTAGAGGATTTATACTTATATATAACGCCCTCCCTATAACAAAGGTCTGCTTTATAGTTAGCTAAAATATTAATACCGTATATTAGAAGCGCAGACAGTACGGCCCCTTTACTATAGCCCTTTAGGTGCGCCTAGAGGGGCTAGAGACTATAATTATTAATATTTATAACCCGCGCGAAGACGGCCCTTAGATTAGGACATAGCCGGAGGTTAAAACGGCTATTAAGGAAGCTAAGGGAGAAATCGTACTCTTAGGCGACTTTAATACCTACTACCTAATATAGGGCAGAAAGTATATAGCTAGCGAAGAACAGGCGGAACGCCTACTGGCCAAAACTAAAGCTAGAGGTCTTGTACTCGCTATACTTAAAGGAGAGCCTATATAGAAAAGAGGGTAATAGGAAAGTGTGATTAACCTTATATTTATATCCCTAAATCTATATAGAAGAGTTAACTTCTATAGTATAGTTGAGGAATGGGCCCTTATAAGAGACTATATACCTATCCGCATCTAAATTAATAACGCTAGCTATCCGCTAGCGGAACGCTAGCGCCTCGCCTTTAAAAAACTAGACTTATAGGGCCTCCTCTAAAGCATCTAGGGGCTTAACTAGGCTATATCTAAAGACCCCCTATAAGCCCTTTAGGAAGGGATTAAATAAGCACTTAAAAAACACTACCCGTAAGTATAACCTAGCTAATAGGCCCGTTAAGAATAGTTACTATATACTATACAGCTCTACGCTAGCGCCTACTAGGCGCGGCAACAGCACTAGGACTATAATAACCCCTAGGACTTATAAAGATACCTAGCACTAAGTAACCAACTCTAGAAAGAAACTAGGAGGGTTAGTCGTAATAACTAGAGGTGCTTTACTTATAAACTTACTAAGGATTAATTAAAACCCTATAATAAAGGACTCTAGATCCTATTAAAATAGAGTAGAAAAGTAAGTATAGTAAAGGTGGACCCCTATTTACTAGACCTTAGGAGGTTTATTAAGGACCCCTTAATAGATAATAATACTATAAAAGCAAATATCTTTATAGCTAAATTCTTTCCTAAGACTGGAATAGCGGACCTTAGCGATATTAAGATAGAGACAATAATGAAATAAAGAGTACTTAATATTAGCCCTATTATCTTAATAAAAGAAATTAGCAAGCTAATTAGGAGCCTTCTAAATAGAAAAGCTTTAGGGCTAGACGGTATACTAAACGAAGTTCTTAAAGTAGTTGCTCTAGTTATTATAAAAGACTTAGCAGAAGTAGCTAGCTACTGCTTTACTAATAGAATAATACTAGAAAGTCTTAAAGAATCTATAACTATAGTATTACGTAAGAAAGGAAAGAAAGACTACTCTCTCCTAGGCAGCTATAGACCAATTACCCTTAAAAATACGCTAGTAAAAGTCTTAGAAAAGTATATAGCTAATATTATATCAGAAGCAGCGGAAGAGTATAGCCTACTCCCTTAGAACTAGATAGGAGTAAGGCGTAAGTAATCTATACTATTAGTAGTAGAACTGCTTAGCTTTTATATATAGATAGTGTGGCGAACGCGCCGTAGGTGCGTAGTGTTAATGCTAAGCCTAGACTTAGTAGGGGTATTTAATAACGTGTTTTATAAAAGGCTCCTCTATATTTTAAAAAGAAAAGGCTTTCTAAAGTAGCTTATAGACTTTATATAAAGCTTTTTAATAGTATATAAGACCCGTATTAAGTTTATAGGATATAAGAGTAATTAGATTTAAACACAGACAGGCATCCCCTAAGGGTCTCCCTTATTGCCAATTCTGTTTCTCTTTTTTATATTAAAACTATTAGAGAAATTCTAAAGTCTAAATAGCGGTACGCTAGGGTTTAGCTTTATAGATAATACAAATCTTATTACCTAGGGGGACTCCATAGTAGAGAACTGTTAATAATTAGAAGCCGCCTATAACTACTACACTATATAGGTAAACCGATACGGCGCGGCGTTCGCCCCTAAAAAGTACTAGCTTATACACTTTATAAGGTAACAGCGCTACGCCACTATAGACCTTGCGTCTACTATACGCATCGCCGGCTATAAGACAGCTCCTTAGAAAACCAGTATACAAATCCTAGGGATCTACATCAGGATTTTTTTTTTGGGCACGTTGTCGCAAGCGAAAATCGGGGTCTACAAAACCTGCGTAAGTCGCAATTTTAGCAATTAGCGGCGATTTGCAGCAATTTGCCACAAATATATAAGTAGCCTATGCAAATTACTGCAAATTACCACAAATTACCAAAATCGCGACTTAAGCCAGTTAAGCAGACCCTAATTTTTAACTGCTACAACGTATTCAAAAAAAATCCTAATGGTAGAGGCTTTTAATATAGAGGCTTTTGGGTTAAACGCTTTTAATATAGCTTTTATAGTTCGTAATTAAAGATCACGTTGGTTATAAATCTAGTGCATAGTTGGACTACAAAGCTTTAATGTAAAGACCTCTACTTAAGATCTAACGGAGTAGTTAATTGTAATTTTAATTGGAAGCATTATATATTAAAAAATTTTGGTTACCTAATAACCAAGTTCCCGTGGCGTAGTAGTATTAAAGGCAGTAGAATTAAAGCAAGTACTCTACCCTAATTCGATACGATACGCGCGTAGGAAAAAAACATATATAAACGCCAAGACCTCCCCTTAGAGCCTCCCCTCTAGGGGGGGTATCTCAGGGGAGGTAGTGTAGGCATAGTAGCAACGTCTCTAACGCGTCGTCCTAGTCACGTTGTTAATTACCTAGCTTAGACAATATAAAGGCTAATAAGTATAAATTACGTAGAAACCAAAATTAATCTTTTTTTAATATCGTAAAGCTTAATTAGAAACAATTTTTAATATAAGAATAGACGTTATGCAATACGTTGTTGTAGAGCTGTAATTTTTTAAAGCTATAGGAACGGGGTGGTCGATTTAGTTAAGGACAATAATCGCGATTGCCCGGCGATAATATAATGGCTCGGCAATAATATAATGGCTTAGTAATAATATAATAGCTTGGTAATAACGTAATAGCTTAGTAATAATATAATAAGGCTTAGCACTAAGCATTAGGAGGGAGGAGAGGAATAAGAGGACTTTGGGATTGCTCGGCCGTTATAAGAAAGTGGTAATACTCGCGTAGTGTTAAATTTAAAAATCCTATCTTAGGAGCTTAATTAACAGCCCCTACGTAGAACGTTAATAACGTTTAATTTTAAAGACTTAAATTAGTAGATCTTCTAGGAGTACCTATTATAAAGAGCTCTAAGTATAAGATTTAAAATATTTAGTGGTAGTATAGATATAAGGGTGGGTATTAATTCGCGTTCTTAGACGTTATTATATAACGCGATTTTCTAGTATAAATTACTAAGGTTATTTAAAGATAGATTATTCTTAATAGATTAATTATAAAGGAAGTGGGTAGCGCTAAAGTCTTACTCTCTTATAATCCGATTAAACACGTAATAGTAAAATAAAGAGTGGCGGCTAAATCGTCTATCCTTATACTTAAGTATATACTTGGCGTACGTAACCAGGGTAACCGTACGGCTTTATAGCGTATTAAAATCGGCCCTACTATAAGGAAATAAAGTAGGAAAGGCACCTTGCATAATATAATTAGCTAATCACTCTAAGAGAGGTGTCTGCTATATAGTAGGAACCTCTAAGCCCGCCTATAGGCATTACTAATAATAAACTTCGCGACTTAAAAGGTCCAACTTATTAAGATTAGGTACTAAATCGGGAACTAAAGTATCTAGTACGTTATTATTAAATTCGCCATTTAATATACTATTACTAAGCCTAACAGGCTAAGGATTAATAGCATAAGTAGAATTACCTATAGGAGCTAAAGTAGCTTACAATCTAGGAGGAAGGTAAGCCCTTAGGTTACTAGAGTTAGACTCTAAGTTATTAATATAGGGCAGCTAATCCAATATAGAGCTATTTTTGGGTAAGTTAGTAAGCCGGCTACTATATATTTTAACGTCGCGATAATCCGGATAATTAATTTTTAGAAAGTAAAGTTACTGCTCTATAGTAGAGCGCCTTATAATATACTGCTTATAGAACTGCCAACTTAGGTATTTACTACCCTCTACTAAAGTAGGCCTTATAATTAGCATACTAAGTTTAGTAGGTAACCATAGTAGTTATCTCTAAGTCTTTAGTATATTCTAACTAAAGTAGAGACGTGCCCGGTATAGCAATATTACTAGCCGTATATACGCACGACTTATAGATAAACGTATACGCGCGCTATTAGAAGCTCCTCTATAGCGGTAAGTATAGGTAAGAAGCTAGGAACAGGCCCTAGATTAAGCTCGTTACTTTCACTAAATAGAGAGGGAAGTACTAGATCCTTAAGGCTTCGGCGTCCTTAATATAGGCTTTGCATACACCTATACTATTACCCTCCGTAGCTAGGCCTATTTAAAACTACTACTCCTTATAACGACTACATATCTCTATACATTTAGCCTATAGTATACTCCTAAACTTCTTAATTTATTCCTAATTAATAGCTAAAATAAGGCATAGTATAGCCGGTGCCAGAGCTTACCGCGAAAAAGGTAGTACTGGTACTAGAGTAGGTATTAGCGCTAGAGTAGGTATTAGAGCTAGTTCTAATAAGGACATATTTAGGCTTTCTTAAATACCCCTTCTACTATATAGAGCTTTATCTATATATAGCAGAGGAGTTAGTAAGTAAGCTTTATCCTACCAATTAAAAATGCGGTACCCCCGTTATATTATCCTAATTGCCTTCCACCACTAAGCTATTTTAGGGGTATCTTAACTATTCCGGCCATAAGGTAAGAAGGTATTCTCAGTATTAGTTTTAGATAAAGCGTTTCGCTAGCGCTTTATAGGATAAGTCTTAGTAGTAGAACCTAGCTCCACCTAAGCTTTCCGCTTATTTAAATCATATTTAGAGGCTTAGAAAAGTAAGCAGAAGTATAATAATATATAAGGAAAACGCGCCTTTAACTAACACAACTAGCAGAGCTTTAAAAGCTTCTTTAAAGGGCCGTCTTTAATAACATTAAGGCGGGGCTTATATATATAACACTTACTATATTTAATTATAGTAGGTTCCGCCACGTTTATAATATATATAGTAGTATTAATAAAAATATTAATAAAAAGGAACGGTATAATATTAAAATATTTTAAGGTTTGTTATATAGATTCTACCATAACTTACTGCGCGCAAGTTTTTTTAAGCTAATTAGAATCCTTAACAAAGTTTAAAAATCTAAAAACTACTTATAAACTTAAGTTAATAACTAATATATAGGAAGTGTAACCGTAGGGTTAGGCTAGTAGACCTCTCTTATTAAATACGAAATTGCCATATATGCTAGGCACACTGCCTAGTTCTTTAAGCGGCAAGTTAGCAGACTTCGTTATTAAGTACGAAATTGCCGCATATTGCCTAGTATATCGCCTAGTTCCTTAAGCGGCAAGCTAGTAAACTTCCATTACTAAGTAAGAGATTGCCGTATATTACCTAGCATATTACCTAGTTCCTTAAGCGGCAAGCTAATAAACTTCCATCACTAAGTAAGAGATTGCTGTATATTACCTGGTATATTACCTAGTTCCTTAAGCGGCAAGCTAGTAAACTTCTATCACTAAGCGCGAGATTACTATATATTACCTAGTATATCGCCCAGTTCCTTAAGCGGTAAGCTAGTAGACTTCTATTACTAAGCGAGAGATTACTGTATATTGCCTAGCACATTACCTAGTTCCTTAAGCGGCAAGCTAGCAGACTTCTATTACTAAGCGCGAAATTACCGCATATTACCTAGCATATCGCCTAGTTCCTTAAGCGGCAAGCTAACAAACTTCTATTACTAAGTATAAAATTGCCGTATATTACTAGGCATATTACCTAATTCTTTAAATTATAAGCTAGCAGGCGTTACCTATTAGTAGAGTATTTTAATATATTAGTTCGCATATTGCCTAGTTCCTCCATTATAAGCTAGCAGACTTATTATATATTGCCTAGTATATTACTTAAGTCCTTAAATAGCAAACTAGTAGGTGTCGCTTATTAACAGAGCATTATAATATATCCGGTCGCTTATTACCCAGTTCCTATATAATAAGCTAGTAGGCGTCACTTATTAACAAAGCACTATAATATATTAGCTCGCATATTACCCAGTTCCTTAAATAGTAAAATAGTAAACTTTTCTTATTAATAAAATAATTACGGCATATTGCTAATATACTACCCTATTTTACAAAAAACAATCTAGTATATGCCTTCCATTAACCGTAAGACTATAGCACATCGCTAAAAACATTGCTTATTCCACCAAAAAAACCCTAATATATTCCTTCTATCAGCTATAAGACTGCGGCATACTGCCCACTATATTACCCAATTCTTAAAATAATAGCCTAGTATACTTCTTCTACCTAATAAAACTTTACGGCAAATTGCTTAGCATATTGCCCAATTCTGCGCCAAATATATTAGAAACACTTCGCTACTATAATCTAGAACATTTCCATTAGCGGCTCCTTTAAACTCCCTAGCTTATTTATATCTATATCTAGTATTTTATCCGCAGCGGCCTTTTTAAACTTATACTTATTTAGAATTCTAACCTTAATACGGGAAGCCGTATTATATAAAATATATACTTTTATAAGAGGATTTTCTTAGCTAATTCGGTAGATGCGGTATATAAATTATTATTATTTACTAAAGGATGGATTAAGTTCTATAAGCACAATAAAATGTGCCTTATTAAGGGTAATACCCTCTATAATAGCCTTTAAAGATAATAAAAGAATCTATAGTCTGTTTAGCTGCTTCCACGAGTTATAGATTATACTATTCTTTTTCTTTAGTAGTATTCCTCTAGGGAGATATACAATAGCATCCTCGCTATATTTAGTAACTAAGGCCTAAAAAAAGTGTTAGCTTAAAGTTCTAGTTAAGTATACTACTATTAAGAGGTAAAAATATTAAGTGTTTTATCACTTACTGCTATATATACCACTCCAATAGTTAGGAAATTAGTGCTAATAACAACCTTACTATAATACCCCCTAACGTTTTTTAATTGTATAACTTCTTTATAAATAACTAAAAGCGCCTTAAACTTTATATTACCGCAAAGAATTTCCTCCTTATTCTTATCTAAGGTGCTTCCAATAGAAGACTTAATTAATTTTGCGTGAAATTTCGCTTATATATTAATTTTGTTATTATAT
>Ga0307515_10011674_pt1 | contig 16635 bp, 11 predicted proteins | sample 17_EM_MG_FD_194513 | JGI IMG/M metagenome (GOLD analysis project Ga0307515, IMG submission 194513) | Populus trichocarpa ectomycorrhiza microbial communities from riparian zone in the Pacific Northwest, United States - 17_EM | ecosystem: Host-associated > Plants > Roots > Unclassified | place... | reverse complement strand
CCTAGGACTGCAAGTTCATCAGCTCTAGCCTTGACTGATTGCAGGAAGTCTGTAATGCTGAGTGTGCCTTTGGTCAGCGATTTTAGATTGGCTTTTACCTGTTTGATGCGACCCCGTGACGGAGTGGTATATGTGGCTGCAAGGATATTCCATGCTTCGCGAGCTGTTGTGGCTCGAGCAATAAATGGAATAATTGTTGGTGTAATGGATCCTATGATTGCGTTCAAAATTAGCTGGTCTTGACGTATCCAGGTGTGATACTCTTGATTTAAGGTTTGAGTGGTGGTATTGTCTGTGGTGGTGGTAAGATATTGTGATGGGCATGGCTTGGTGCCGTCTATGTAGCCTTGCAGGTCATAGCCAATGAAGAGTGTCTGAAACTAAAGTCACCATGACAGGTAGTTGGTGCTGTTGAGTTTCAGCGGAGCTTGAGCTGTAACATTAATTGTTACAAGGGTGGTGTTTGAGGAATCACTCATGGTGATTAAATTGGAACTAGACGGAGAGAAGAAAATTCAGTGCAACTGCTCTGATACTATGTAGGATGATAGTCTGTTATGTGAAACGTAAAGGCATAGCCTTTGTTCATTGAATCAGAGGTTATATATACAGCAAAGACAATGCTCCAGAGTTTCAACCAAATACAACAATTAGAGTTCTATACTATAACAACCTTATCACTTGTATAGTTTCTATTCTTCGGGTGATTAGTTAGTGTTTGTTTCAGACTTTGACACTTGCTTACAATAGCTAGGATTCTTTGTAAAATGCCTACGCACTCTAGCTTCATTTGTTAACAAACCATTTTGGGCAGCTATCCATAAGAATGCTTTGATTCTTTTTGGACCTTTCCATTTCCAAACCCATCGCCAAATAGAGTCCTTGTGACGACTAGGATTCACTTTATTAATTTGCGCATTCCATAGCACTTGAGGGGTAATTAAGGTAATTCCAAGATCATCACTAGCTGTATGGGGAGCAAGTGAGCAAGAGATTCCCACCTCCATCGCTCATTATCAATCACCATTTCCATAACAAAAGAATTAATCAGCTCCTCCGGAATGGTTCAAGTGGCATATTGCCCCAGCAGCCCAAGACCCTCCTAACCAGTTATCCCTCCAAAACCGAACAGTACTCTCACTCTCACCCCTTCAACAACTAGAGGCCATATTTTACATCTAGCTTTCCATAACAGAGAGTCTTTACCTTTTGCCTAGACCTGTGGAATGAGGTCCTTCGATCTGATGTACTTCCCTCTTAAGACCTCCACCCTAAGACTTGTGTTATCATGAATTATACCCCAACCAAGCCATATTTTAGCAAGTCATGAATTTATATTATTTGTTCTCTTTATATCAATCTTTCTATTCAAAGTATACCCTAAAAAGTAACTATCAAAATATTACCAATACTTTCCGAACAACATAAAACTTTTCAGCAATTCACCATTCTAATGATATCCCTAAAAATCATTTATCCTCGTTTTCTAACCATCAAACACCACCTAAACAGCAAACAGCTACAACTTGTGCTTCTTTTTTTCGTGTATGAAACACTTTGCATGAATTGGGAAATTTTATTTTTCTCATACATTATTCATCAATAAGCTGTCTTTTCCTAAGTTTGAGACTTTTAATTCCTTGATCATTGGAGTAGAATATACGTTACTTCACTGGCAGTATCAAGTTTCAAATTTCTCACCAAACTTATCATAATTAGCCATATAGTATGGTGAACTAAATTTGTCTTTGAAGACAAATAATAATAATAATAAAAAAAAAACAACTCTTTTAGAAATGCAACAGTGTACATCATGGAATTTCATTTGGTATAGGAAAAAATCGGACCAACTATTTCCCTAATGATCATAAACAAAAATGCACAGTTATAAGAATTTATTTGAAGGTGAACCTTGCTAAAGATTTGTGTTGTGAGATGGGTGGATTGACTTAAGTTCTTATCATACAACTTCAAAAACAATAGAAAAGCGAAGAGAAGTTGCTAACACTGCTAGTTAAGCCTCTTCCTAAGATAGCAGCAAGTTCAACAGTTAAATGGCGACCCTTTTTTGTTTTTCCTTCGACGGCGGAAACAAGGAAATTAGAAAATCTCTATCACAGCATATGGAAGAAAAGCTAGAACTGCTACGTCGACTTCCTCGACGGTATGAACTGACTATTAACTTTTAGTATCTCTGCCTCCATTTAACTTTTGCCATTACGATGAGAGCAATGCAGCGTCAGAGGCAACATTAGCAGCAAGAGAAGCGACTAGAGGTGTTGAATACGATGAGAATTATCTCAAAAATCCTAATTTGTTTAAATCGATTTGGTGTTTTTCCATTCCTGTGCAGAGAGAATGTCATGGAGAGAGAGAAATAAGAGTGAGGGCGAGTGTTATGTCGTCTTTTTTAGTTCGCAACGTATTATGAACGAGGATAGTAGCGTTATTTCACACAATTTTAAATTTTAATTTGACTGAGGAAGTGAATATAATTTTCCAAAGCATGAAGAAATTCCTTGTGTTTTCACTGATATGAAAAAAGATAGACTTTCGATATGTTGACCGTTAAACCCGGCTAGGTCTTATAATTGGGTAAAAGTGGTTTTTTCTTTTTTTAATTTTTTAAAAAATAAAATAAAAACAGGGGGAAGAAAACGTAAAGGAATGATGGGCCAAACATTGTAGAGGAACGGAGCAGTAGGCTACAAAGAGGCATGTAATTGTAATCCCATTATCCTATCCAATTCCAGGCAGGATCCATTAGCATTCAAGCAGAGGATTCACATACCCCTACCCACCGCAATCCAACAGAACAAAACCATCCCTTGAAAGCTAAACAACAACTCTCTCTCTCTCTCTCTCTCTCTCTCTTTCCCTCTCTCTTGTCAATGGAGACTCTATCTTCTCTATGTACAAGCCAAGCGCTAATGTCCCGTCCATCAAGTCCAGCCATTTTTTGCACTAGTGGGTCTGTTTCTTTTACTGGGTTTTCTCTAAAAACTCAAGCTTTTTCAAAAAAGAAACAGACTTTGAGTTTTGTCAAGGCTTCTGTTGCTGTCGAGCAGCAAACCCAGGAAGCTAAAGTTGCTCTCATTAGAATTGGCACTAGAGGAAGGTACCCAAAAGTTTTTCTGGTCAAATCTAAATTCTGGGTTTCGGTTTGTTTGTTAAGGTTTGACTTAATTTTGTTTAATACTTGGATTTTTTTGGTGTATGAGTGAAATTGGCTTCTGGGTTTTTGGGAGATTTAAGGTTGCTCTTTTCTGGTCCATGTGCTTCTATAGACTGTCGGGATGTTCTTCAAATTAATGATCTTTGCACTGGAAGTTCTGTTATTGAATTGGCTGTTATTGATTTAGATTTTGACTTGGTAAAAGAAATTCGGCTGTGACTCTGCTGATCAGTTTAATCAGAGATGCAGTTTAAGTTGATTTTAACTCAGTTTCATCTTCTAGATTAGCTTGTCTGTGAAATGTGGTTTTGATTTTGTCTCTATTTTGAATGTATTAGATATCGGTGTTTTATTCTTGAATCTTTGTATGTTTTGGTTATAGTTATACAAAAGCTTTCATTTTTGTATGTTTTTGCACTTAAATTCAATGAGTTTTGTTTGAAAATGATGCGTTTGACATTACTTTGTGAGTAGATATAGGTAGGTCCAGGACCTTAACATGCTAGTTGAATGGCAAAGACAGTTAGATTTTGTTTCTTTTTATGATCTTGTGCCAAATATTTTGGATTTAGTTATGTTGTTCTGCTTCTTGATCTTCTTTCTAAATGTTTGACAGCCCGCTTGCACTTGCTCAAGCTCATGAGACACGAGACAAGCTCATGGCTTCGCATTCAGATCTAGCCGAAGAAGGAGCTATACAAATTGTGATAATAAAGACAACAGGAGATAAGATACAAAGTCAACCACTTGCAGACATCGGTGGGAAAGGATTGTTCACGAAAGAAATAGACGAGGCACTGATAAATGGTGACATTGACATTGCCGTTCACTCAATGAAAGATGTTCCTACATATTTACCAGAGAAGACAATCCTCCCCTGTAACCTTCCACGTGAGGATGTTAGGGATGCATTTATTTCCTTGAGTGCAGCTTCACTAGCAGATCTTCCTGCTGGTAGTATCATTGGAACTGCCTCACTCAGAAGAAAGTCACAAATACTCCACAGATATCCATCACTCAGTGTAAGTTTATTGAGCCACATGTTCTGAATATAATTCTTCTTGGGAAATGATAGGAAATTGCTCAGATGCTCTTACATGAAATTTAATTTTACGCTTATAAAAGCTATCATGCCTGTTTATTTAGTATGGAGCTGTCGTTTGTAAGCGTTACTTGAAGTGCAATCTTGATTTCAAAACCATTCCATTGATGTGATTTGCTCAAGGCAAGAGAAAAATGCTATTTGTAGTCCATATGAAGTGTCCGTTGTCAACTTTCAACTGTCAACTGTCAACAACCGTTGTGATTGACAGTAGAACTCCTTTTTCTGTTTGAGTTCTAGAGAGGGAGGTACATTGGGATATATGAAAATTTATTTGAAATATTGTTTAGCTTTTTATATTCTTGTAGTTTAGAAAAGCAAGCATTCTTGAGGCAGTTGTCATTATTTAGGATTTTTCACGTTTTCTAGCTTGTTGAGCTTATTCTCAGGGTTCTCTGGTATCTCTTGATCATTGATATCCTTATATTGCTTCTAATGTATGTTTCTCGATGATTTTGTTTTGTAGGTGGAAGAAAATTTTCGGGGCAATGTTCAGACAAGGCTGAGAAAACTTAATGAAGGAGTTGTAAAAGCAACGCTATTGGCATTAGCTGGACTTAAACGCTTAAATATGACAGAAAATGTAACTTCCATTCTTCCACTTGATGACATGCTTCCAGCAGTTGCCCAGGGTGCAATTGGAATTGCGTGTCGAAGCAATGATGATAAAATGGTGTGTTACCTTAGTTCATCTAAGCTTTGCATACATGAAATAGTTGATCCAAATTCTGCATGCCCCACATAACTGCCATAGATTAGGATATATATTAATATCAGAACCTGGAGATTTTATGTTGATGGCCCATTCTGGTGCGGGTTTTGCAGGCAAATAACTTGGCTTCATAAAACATATCATGTTCTTTTGTTACTGCCTTTTGCAGGTTAATTATTTGGCTTCATTGAACCACGAGGAAACAAGACTAGCAGTTGCATGTGAGAGGGCCTTTCTTGAAACCTTAGACGGGTCCTGTCGTACTCCTATCGCTGGATATGCTAGAAAAGATGAAAATGGTGATTGCATATTTAAGGGGCTGGTTGCTTCTCCTGATGGTAGACGTGGTATGTTATGTTTGTTTTCGCGTTGAAAAAATATTTTTGAAAATTCTTGAAATTTGTTTTTTTTATTTTAAATTAATTTTTTTTATAATTTAAAACATTTTTATGTGCGGACATCAAAATAATTAAATTATTAGTATGTTCAGTTTCACGTAGCTTCTGCCGTTTCATGACACTTTAGTTTTTCCACCTTTTCTCTTCAGTACTGGAAACTTCAAGAAAAGGTCCATATGCTTTTGATGATATGATTGCGATGGGGAAGGATGCCGGCAAGGAACTTCTTTCACAGGCAGGCCCTGGATTCTTCGACCGATGAGGAACTCGATAATAGCACAAGGAAGAAGCAAAATCAAGGCTTTGTGTTTGAGTTTTAGGCCCAGCTGTCGACCATTTTAGTGTTCATTAATTCTTCAAAGCTATTTAATTGTTGCAGCATCACGGTTTAATCTTTTGAGTTACTGTAAAGTAGAAGAGCGTGTTCAATCGCTGACACGATCACGTTAGGCTATTGTATCTTCAGAAGTAATAGAATTCGAAATTTTTGGTGTTCTCTCACTTGCATCCATAATGCCATGCTTTTCCATTGTCTTCTCTTTCTCAATCTCTGGCGTGCATGCACAAGTGCTGTGCTTCTGAAAACCTGCTGATCCAAACATAGATGGGTGAGCGATGAAGGGGGTGAGCCCAGAACTCCTTTCAAGTCCGGGTGGTTAGGAAACTCGGCACTCACCCGGATGACCCAGGTTCAAGTCGGAAAAGTTATTTTGGCTCTCTCATTTGAAGTAAAATTAAAACCAAGAAGCAAAAGTGAAGGATTAAAAAATCTTCTTCCCAAGAAAACCTATCAAATTAGTTCACTATCTTTATGATCCTAAAACAAAATCTTTGTATACAAAAAATCTAAATCTAACTCTCACTTATTACTGTTAATCCATTTGATTTTTTTTTGGTTAAAAAAAATTATATGAGAGATTTGGAAATTCAATGAGATTTCATCCTAAAGAAACAAGGAGACTAAAAAATCTCCCTCTAAAATACTGGAACCTGAGCTATAGAATAGAGTAAAAACTAAGCAAGAACATAGGTAAACGAAGCTGAAAAATCTAAAGAGAAGAAGGCAAAGAGCTATTGTAAGTTATGAACAACATCTCACATTCAACTCTTTTTTATACTAATTTTTGAAATCAAGATTGATGTTATTAATTGGATGACTAAATAAAAATAAAAATAAATTGATAAAAAATAATTTTTTATAAGTTAAAAAATCATTTATAGTTAATTCACATCCAAACTCAAGTCCATGCCCAAACCTAGAACAAAAACTTCTTAAAACAACTAAACATATTAGACTTTTATTTTAAGAAATATACCCAAGTTTTTTTTATTATAATCATCAATAAAAAATAGAAAATACATATTTTTACCAAACAAATATGGTTTTATAGGACCATAAACATCAACATGTATTTCTTGTAGAGGTTGACTTGCTCTTGATGTAGACTCCTTCGAAAAGCTCTTGTGAAATTGTTTGCCCACTAAACATCATTCACACAACTAATTTGGATGTATTATGGATGATAAACCCTTTAACATCTATTTTTGTGCCATAATCTTCAAGCTATCAAAGTTTACATGTCCAAGTCTCATATGCCAAAGTCAAGTCTCATTCTTTACACATGTATTTAGGCATTTAGGCACATTTATCTCTATGTTTAGTAAGAACATTCTATCCTTTGTTATAAATACCTTTGCAATTATAGCTCTTTTAGTGTCAAGTATTGTCAAATTATGATTTTTCATCTTAATCTCATACCCCTTCTCCAACAATTGTCTGAAGTTCAATATGTTGTTTTTCAGTATTGGTATATAATAGATATCACCAATAAATTGATGACTTCTATATTTTAATTTAATCAAAATTGTACCTTTCCCTTTTATGGTAACATTTGAATGATTCGTAAATGTGATATTACCTCTAATTGCAACATCAAGCTCCATAAACTTGTTTTTGTCTCCATACATGTAATTGCTGGCTCTATTGTCTAGACACCACATGTTCTTTTTGTCTTGCATTCTCTAATCATGCACTAGTAATAGGGTGACTTCCTTCTCCTCTTATATCACTAGATTTGTATTCTTCTCAACCCTCTTGATTGGACTCCAACAATCCCTATCATAATGACCTACCTTTTGACAATTATAGCATTTAACTTTTGATTTGTCAAACCTAGATTTTGGATTGCCATTGTTAGTGTAACTAGTCGGCCGATTTGCTCCATACAGTTGACCGGTTGATCTATTGAGGCTGCCATAACCTTCTCTTCTAAATCTGTCTCATCCTTCTCTTTCTTTGCTTTGTCAATGTCCTCTACCACCTTGGAAATATCCAAAACCATATTGCTTTGAAAATAGTGCTTGTGCACTCACATCCTCTTGAATCTCATTGACTATTTCCTTATAGGTTTGTACTTTTCCCATGAGACCTTGGATTGAAAGAATATCCATATTTTGTGACTTCTTTATCGCGACCAGCATATAATGAAACTTTTTTTACAACAAGCCTAGGATCTTTTCTACCACACGTGTCTATTTCATCTTCTCCCCATATCTCTTCATTTGATTGTATATAACCAATACGCTTGCAAAGTATTCTGAAATATTCTCTGATTCAAGCATATGTAACTTTTCAAAATCACTACGTAACTTTTATAGATGTACTTTTCTCACATTGTCAGCTCCTTGGTTTGATTCTTGCAAAACTTTCTATGCTTGCTTAGCGGTTGTTGCATTGGCCACTATCTTAAAAGTGGCATAATCTAAACATTGGTGGATGATTGTTAGTACTTGTTGATCTTTCCTTCATGCCTTTTGCTCAACCTTCCTTTGAGATGAATTCAATGTTACTCCATCTATAGGCTCATCAAAGCCTTTTTCAACCATCTCCTATACATCTTGGAAGCCTAGCCAATTTTTTACTCGAATACACCAAGTTTCATAGTTGTTCTTTGTTAACCTAGAACATTGAAGTAAGAAGTTTGGATTGACCATGTTAAATAATCAAACATAAACTCTGATACCATTTGTTGGAAGAAAGATAAGTGTGGTAGAAGATCAAAAACAGTAATACATAATCAAAAACTCAAGAACAAGAAGACGATTGAGAGGAAGATATACTTTTATTAAGTGTTTATCTCTAAGTTCTCTTAGCTATTCTCTTTGTTTTTGCACTGCTTAACAATGATGAATTACAAGTCTTTTATAGGTATAAAATCGTAGATAATCAAGGAATTAAATTAATACAAGAAAATCCTATTCTGAACAAGAATTGTATTCTGCTAACTGAATTGGTCGACCACTTCTCAATCGGTTGACCGCTTCAATTTATTCCACCCAATTGCTTAGCATCAATTGGCCGACCTGTTCCCAATCGGTCGATAGATTCAATTAATTTTCAGAGATCAATTTACTTTCAACACTTTGTACCAACCAATTAAAATTATTTTGTTTTCATGAAGCAAGATTATGAAAAAAAAACTTCTCAATTCCAAAAGCATGTCATGGGCATCCATGAACGGGAGAAATGGAATGGATTTTTGAAAACTCACAATAAACCTTTGAAGTTTATGTGATGTTTCTTGTTAAGCTATCATAAATGAACTCGGCAAGCTGTGGAACGTAGGGCCCTGAGAAATAATTAATATAATCAGGAAATGATACTTAATCAAAAGAGAAATCAGATATGAGTTGTTAACCAATACCTGCATATCTTTCTCCAGAAATGTTGAACACATGTGACTTGAACTGTGGGGATCTTCGAAACCATTTCACAAGAAATACATATGAATCTTGAGCTAAATATCATTACAAGAAATTGGTTAGTTAATGTCTGGATAATTTGAGGAAATTATTGCATTAAAATATTCATTTAACAAGTAGATCTTATCAGCGGATCTCGTGAATTCAATGGTTGGGACATTTACGGAGTGATTTTTAATAAAGTCAGCATTGTTCTTAAGAATAATATACAATAAAAACATGGACAACATATGTAACTGTGTCACCAAGTTGTTTAAGATCACTAGAAATATTGGAGTAGGAAAATCCAACCCAAACAGGAGATTCAACAAACAACGAATTGGCCACTGGGGACAAAAATTATAAGGCAAATTGACTGATGCTGCTGCTGCCTAATTAACATGAACAATCAAGAAATGCTAGCTCTACCTACCATTGTTCCATGTGTGAGGACTGAACTTTATTAGCTCATGGGAAAGAAAGGGCCTAACTCCTCTGCCTCTCCATGGCCACTAGAGATATAATATATAACACCATTGGTTCTCTTTCAGTGAACCTAGCTAAGGTCGTAATAATCAAATTATGAAGGAAAATGTGGCTGGCTAGTCTCATCAACAGCTCTGAATCCTGATTAGCTAAATAGATATGATTGCAGCATGGCTTGCATGTTATCAGCACATAGAATCAATAGACTTTTAGATTGGCCCCTCTCATGCGTGGACCTGGACCCAGTGAAGGAGGACCAGCAGAGTTACATTACCAAGTCGCTGCTGGGTTGGCAAAAAAACTGCTTTCAGATTCTTTACGTGCCTCTGTTGCACATGAAGCCGGCTCCTGGGCTGATTTTAGGAGTGGAAAACACGAGTTCTCCTACAGATCTTGATCTTTATTTTAACCAATTACAAGGCATTTCGAGATCCATTCAGCAGATGTGCCGCCTATGTTCATTTGATCTGCAATTCATCAATCTTAATGGATGGTTGTGTCGGTTGGTCTTTGCTCCGCCCTCATGTATGGTTGTCTCGGTTCTTTTAAAACATGTTGGGTCTACAACTATTTAATACAGTCCACAGCCATTGTCAGTAATTAGGAACAAGTTGGGTCTCTTACATCACTATGTCTCAGACACTGACTCGTTTTGCTAGGTTTTGCATCACTTGGGATGAAAGATTTGATCTCCTATTCTCGTGCCCAGTCAAAAATTCTTACCATCATGGACCTAGATATTTTGTTTTTATATTTTAAAAGTATTTTTTTAAAAAAATAAATATTTTATTTATTTACTTTTAATTCAAATTAATTTTATTTTTGTGTTTTTAAATTATTTTGATGTGATGATGTCAAAAATAAATTTTAAAAAATCAAAAAATTATTTCGATGCATTTCCAAACGAAAAACACATCGAAGAGAAACTGATACCACAATATCAAACGAGCTCTAACGACGTTGTGGTGGCAGTTATTTCTAGCATTTTTCACTCGGAAATATATAAAATTAATATTTTTTTTATTTTTTAAAAGCACATCAAAACAATTCAAAAATATATATAAAAAACATTATTTTCAAGCAACAAAAAAATGAAAATTTTATAAAACGCGGTTTCTACCACAAAAACAAATACATCCTAAGGGTGTGTTTGGAAGTATGATAGATGTTGCTTTTCAAAGTGTTTTTCACTTATAAATGCATCAAAATAATAATTTTTTAATTTATTTTTTATATAAACACATCAAAACGATCTGAAAATATAAAAAAAAATATTTAATTTTAAACAAAAAATAATAATTTTAAATTTTAGTCATCCTCCATTTAGCACTCCTAAAAAATGCTAAATAACACATCATTAGTGCATGATTAGACCAATTTTACAATTTGATGTAGTTTTTTCTCTAATTTAATAGTCAAAGTGTATCCTCTCAATCAATGAATCTCATCGATCTTTAAATGATTGTAAAATATAGCTATATAAAGAAAAGTTTCTAAATATTAAGTTTCTAATAAATTGTCTCTAATAATTTTGATATTTCATTAAAGAAAAATGGGGGCTGGTTCCAATTAACTTAATTATAAATATGGCAATGGCATCTTTGATTATATTTTAGAGTAAGTTATTTACCCTTGACAAAAATTAGTAAATTAATTTTAAAGAATATATATGCCTTCGACACCAATCACTTTAGTAAATTAATTAGACCAATCAGTTTTTTTTGGTTGACCCGGGTCAATTCATTTGACCCGTGACCTGATCACTGGACCGGATTAATAACCGGATCGAATTTTAAAACTATAGGAATTCATGACACCACTCTTTCTCAGGTAACAGTTTTACAAGGTGTACATATGTTTGGTTGGACTGGAAGGACGACTTCCTCTCAGTATACATAATAAATTGATCCGAAAACACTCTTTAATCTCGTTATAAAAATAGTTATTGCAAACAAGTCTATATATATTATTATAAATAAAGCTAAAAGGTGCCTAAAAAACATTATTTCTGGACCCATACTCAGTACAGTAGCATTGTGAATTATAAATAGTAATGCAATATTATGTTTTTTGCTTTTTTTTTCCTTTGGTTATTGATATTTTTTTAATTTAGTTTTTATATGATATGTTTATGGGGATTTAGAGTGGATAATTTATTTTAATTTATTTTTATATGGTTATTGCAGTATCAAAAAAATATTACAGCATCATATCGCGGTATGGTCTAATTTTTAAAATATTTAGTTAAATAAAAAATTAATTTAAAATAACCTAGGTTATTAAACTTTGTGGAAGTCAATAACTCGATTTGTGAGTTTGGCGAGATAATCCCGGTTGCCCCTGTTTGCGGGTTTTGTGAGGTACTTTTTCTTCTTCTTTTTTCTTCTAATTGAACTCGATTATGTGATTAATTTGTCTTTATATGGTTATTGCAATATTAAAAAATATCCTAGCATCAGGTTAATATCAGAAAAAATATTTCAGCATTGCGGTATGGTCTAATTTTTAAAAACTTTAGTTAAATAAAAAATAAATTTTAAAAAAACTAGGTTATTAAACTTTGTGGAGTCAATAACTCGGTTTGCGAGTTTGGCGAAATAACCTTGATTGCCCTGTTTGTGGGTTTTGTGGGGTACTTTTTCTTTTCTTTTTATTTGTAATTCAATTCGATTATGTGATTAATTTGTTTTTATATAGTTATTGTAGTATAAAAAAAAATCCCAACATCGGATTGGTATTAGAAAAATATCATAGCATTGCGGTATGTGATTAATTTTTTAAAAATTTAGTTAAATAAAAAATAATTTTGAAAAAAACTAGGTTATTAAACTTTATGTAGTCAATAATTCGATTTGCAAGTTTGGTAAGATAATCCTGGTTGCCCCTGTTTGCGGGTTTTGCGGGGTACTTTTTTTTTTTTTTTTAAATTGAACTCGATTATGTGATTGTCTATTTTTTTTTATTATATAGTTAATAAAATAGTTTCGAAAAAAAACATGTTATTAAGTTTAGAAAGTTCATGGGCTTGTTGACGTGTATGGTGAGTTTAACTTTGTTTTTTTATATTCATTTTTTTTCAATTTCATCCCTTAATGTTAGACTGATTGAGAATTGAGTTTTCATAATTTCTTGTGTTTTGCTTTCTATGAGATTATCATAGTCTTAAAAAAAGTCTTAATATTGGTTTGACGCTTGATTTTGCGATTGTCTATTTTTTTTATCACATAGTTAAATAAATAATAGTTTGAATATAAAAAAACAAGTCATTAATCCCAATGAAGTCTATTACCCGATTTGTAGATTTGACGTGTTGACCCGGGTTACCTAATTCACAGGTTTAGTGGATTTACCCATCAAACATAGTATTGTTTTTTTTTTATTTCACTCTTATTCAATATTGAATTGGTTGGAAAATAAAATTCATGATTTTTTTTTCATAAGATTATCATAATCTCAAAAAATAATCCGACCCACAACAAAACATTGAAGCACACACATGAGATTCAGTAGTGGAAAGCTATCGAGTCTGGAAGGGGGGGAAATGCAAACACATTAAATTTCCTAACCCTAAATGTAAATAAATTTTAAAAAATTAATCACCTCCATTGAGCCATAGAAGCAAAGGTTTTTCTTCAGGATTTTCAATGGCTTCAAATTAAGAACCAATAAAACAAAGCTCATCCATGACTGCATACTGCTTGAATGTTACCTCGATCAGGCTGCCCAGGAAGTCTAATGACTCTGTCTGCTTCTTGTTGGGCTAAGACATCACGAGTAAGCTCAAAGTCAGCTTTGCTCACCCTGCCCTAGCTATCGAACTAAATACGAAGAAAAGAAGAACAATACAAAGATGCAAAGAGAATGGGTACGTAGAAGGCCAATTATTACTAGGAAATTATTTTATTTAAATTGGATTTTATTTTTATTTTTTTCTAAAAAATATTGACATTAAATTAAATAAAATCAATTAAATGAAGTGATATGAAATTATATTTTTTTATCTGCATTTATCTCTCAGTTTTTTAATTTGTTCTTTGGTTATTAATGAATCTTTTCAGTGAATCAACTTTTCAATTTAAATTTGATATTTTTTCTTCTTTTTTTCACGTTGAAATTAACTTTTTATTTAAGCCAGGAGTGAATTGCGGGCAACGGGACAAGTTAGGTTCTATTAGTGTAGTGTCTTTACCTTGATTTTTTGGGTTTGAACAATATTCTGGAGGGTTAATAATTTCTCTAAATACATTAGAATATTGATGAGAGGGTGTGGCTTTAAGATCGTCAGTAAATACCTAGTCTCAGCATTGTTTTGGTTCGTTTTCATTACCACCCCGACCATCATCTTTATGATAGAATATATTTATTAAATTATAAATTATCTATTTTGATGTAAGTTTGACGAGATTTAAAAATTTATTTTTATTTGACTTGTTATTTTTTATAAAATATTTTTTAGTATTAATTTATGTTCTTTATATATTTATTTATAATTTTTTAAATAGCCACACATAATTAAAAAAAATTCAATAGATGGAAAAAATAATTTAAAAAATTCATGTTTTAAAAAATAGTCATTGGATAAATCAGCAACGGATTAGCAATAAAATTTCCATTGTTAATCAGCAACAAATCAACAACGGTCATTAACAATAGAATATTTGTTGCTGATTTACATATTCAGCAACTAAATTTCAGCAAATTTGTTACTAAACAAATCAGTAACTGATAATTCGTTAATATCTATTATTTGCATTTGAAATTATATATTACTAATATCATTGCTAAATTTTATCTGTAATAGATTTTAATATTATTTGCATCGAATTAATTAGTTATTAATAGGCTATTTTTAGTAGTGAGTTGAGACGTGAAAATTAATCTAAAAATATTCTTACAGTGCAAAAATAAATAAAATAGAACTTATAATGGTTATAATATTATTAATCTCGCTCGAGTACCTGATGGTTGTAATTTTCTAAAAATATTTTGATAGTGCACAGTTTCCGACAGCAGGCTACAAAACAATTTACTTGGAACACGATCTGAAAATATAAAGCAACCTTTCTTCTTTAATATAAACTATACATGGACAGACTTCAAATCGTACTTGCTTTGTATAGTTTCTTGACATGGGAAACCTTCCTCTTCTTTGTTCTTCCATGAATATGGTACTAGAAAAAACTTGATATATATTATGTAGTTTTTATATGTTTTTCCCATCTTTTTAACGCTCTCTAAACTCTTTTTTTTTTCAATAGCCATGGAGAGAAATCTATGTTTAAAAGCAGCCCAAAATTAAAATCCTGAGTTTTGCATAATGAGATAAAGAGAAAAGATTGTCTGATAAATTACACAGCCCCATGTGGAGAAAAAGGTGTCCAAAATCTGCTAAACATAGTCAATGATTGGTCACATTCTAGTCCTCTTTATCACGAGTACCAATACTGTGGGAACTAGAACCTTGAAGAAGCCGGCAAAGTTTTGGCTGAAAGGAAATGAGAGAAGAGAGAAAGGGACTGCTGAGGTGCAAAGACCGGAACCTGGTGGCCTGCACCACGTATGGTTGCTAATACGAGCCCTCTCTCATACGTCTCAACCCATCCTGCCACTTGACTCTTATGAAACCATGCCCTCCATTCTTCATTCACCTTTAACCCCATTTTCTTTATGCTGTACCTTGTTGATGTTACTGGTACTCTCCCATCAGTGTCTCCACTGCAGTACCATTGTTGTTGACGTTGTTATGAACATGGTAAAAAATTAAGAAAGAACTATAGCCTTTTCTTTTTCATTATTTTATAACAAGAGAATTTTATAAAAGTTAATAATTTTCTTGTTTTTCATCTAATTCGATGGTTCATGATATAGTGTTCTAAAACGGCAGAATTTTATGAATTTTAAAACATCTTAATATTTGCATGCATTTCCTAAAATATTTTTAGATAAATTCATAAGATAATATCGAAAAGGTGTTCCATCAGCATACCTATAGATCCAAATACGCAATCCAGCGTTTAAAAGCTTCTGAATGATAGGCAGTATTGTTTCCGCAGAGTCATTCCACTTCCTTATTGCATTGCTGTTCATGCCACACACAACAAAACTCTAAACATTTTAGTCATACATGCAATTTGGAGTACTTAATTTGTATAGGCACATATATATATACATTTCCAGTTTGATTTTAGAGAGGAGAAGGGGGTGATCTCACAGGAAAAGAAATGGAAAAAAAAAACCATTAGGAATAAACTCTGCATTATTTTTACCCTAGAAAGAATCAATTGTTTATAATTAATGTGATTAAGAAAACAATAACCAAATAAATATAGAATTACCATCTTGTGATGACGACGTTCTTTTGAAAATTTAAGATATGGACCATGGAAGAACACAAGCTTGTCTTGTCTTCACCTCAACTAAGGTTGGTCCCATATATATATATAACTCGGCGGTGTGATCTTATATTGCCTATTTTTGTTTTGTTATGTATGTGCTTTCATACCTACAACCAGTTAGAATGATTGGAGAAAGGTGGGTGGAAGCCATAAGGAAATGAAAGAGACTGGTGCTCATCAAAAATCAATCCCAATCTGCTACATTTTCTCGTTTACTTTTTCTAAGAGAAAGCAGGAAGAAAGAGCTATAGTTATTATTTGAGACAAGCTCTCACTAAATGCTTGAAAGCTACAGGTTCCCACTGGTCAATTTAATCACTTCCCCACCTAATGAAATCTACCTGTATGTTTATTTGTATCACCATCGATCATCAATGGCAATGAATATAGGGATGCCTATAAAAGATTCAATTTCATAGAGCTTGGAGACATCAATATTATTCAATTTCTCAATGCCCATCATAAAAAAAATGTCAATTGGGTTCCTAATTTCTCAAATGTTTATCAAAAGGTTATATATATATTCAAGCAATTTTAGCTAAAACACCCAAAACTCTATTCATAAAACACAAAAACCAAGTATTTGACTTGTATGTTATAGCTTAAAATAAATTTTATACTCTTAT
>Ga0307515_10011672_pt1 | contig 16635 bp, 2 predicted proteins | sample 17_EM_MG_FD_194513 | JGI IMG/M metagenome (GOLD analysis project Ga0307515, IMG submission 194513) | Populus trichocarpa ectomycorrhiza microbial communities from riparian zone in the Pacific Northwest, United States - 17_EM | ecosystem: Host-associated > Plants > Roots > Unclassified | place... | reverse complement strand
AGGGCTATCCTCTTTATTTAGATACCTTTAAGGTAGCTTTAAAAGGTCTTACACTCCTTTCTTTGCTATACTTTATAGGCTTTACCGCAGTTAATATAGGATACCCTTTCCTTAGGGCAATCTGTGGTGTTATATAGCCCCGCACATTACCTACATTTTATTTACTTTCCGCATACGCTTTATATATGCCCCCATTAATTACAGCGGTAGTATTGCTTTATAATTACGCTATTCTTAAATAGCCTAGTCTTAAAAAGCTGGGATTCAATAACTATCCCGCTTTTCACGATCTTTTGCTAAATTACTTAGGTTGGGACGCCAATTATAATTATTCCCCTAGTCTTCTTAGGTTCTCTCTAAGCGCTGCTAGAGCTTACCTGGCATTTCGCCTACGCTTTAGGGTCGTGTAGCCATCGGATCCAGCTAATAGCTATCCTAGGCACGAGGCGCTTCGTAGCTTCATAGATAGATTAAGTTAATTCCGAATTGTCTACGTCCCTTTTACTATTAATTAGAGTCTTAAGCGGGACTCCCGGTACTTCTAGGAGGTAATCTTTCCTTAATATCTTAAGTCCTGGCGCGTCTGGCCCGTTTAGGATTTAGTCCTTTGTTGTTTGGGAGGGGATATAGACATCTACGTCCCCACTATTGAGGGTGCGTACGGCGTATGCGCTTGGTATTGTTCTCTAAATGGTCTTAAGAAGCTCCCCTAGTTCGTGGCCCTAGGGCTCCTTAAGCCGGCCAGAATATATATACATTGTAAAACTACTATACACAGCGAGTTTGCCTAAACTGCTTGCCCAGTTCCTTGCTACGGTTAACGCAGTAGCTGGTGGACAAAGCTAGCTCCTACCCGTGTGTACCTGATTTGCTCCATAAGCCTATCCTTATAGCCTACCCCTGCCTAGATAGACCGATACGCGCATCCGTCCTTTCGGGCTATATAGACAGTGTTATTAATAAGGTATTAATCCTTCCTCTAAGATAGGTCTACTAGGAGTTAGAGCTTAGTAAAAGGGTAAGGTTCCTAGAGTTGTCCGTCGCTGCCATTATATACCACGCCCTACAGCTATTGGCTGCTTCGCGTTACCTGTAATGCTCTCACAACAATAGGCCGACCGTATCTTGTAGGCGTGGGCCCATGATAACTCGACGCCGCGCAGCTATTGTCCCTCAGCCGCCTACTAACTAAACTTGTTGTCCCCCTATCTTAACCGATACCTGTATCTAAGTCCGTTCCAGCCTATCCTGTAGGTCCGTTCCAGGTCCATTCTAGGTTCATTCTAGCCTAAAGGGAGGATTAACGTCGGAGGATTAACGTCGTAGGATTAACGTCGCCTCGTTAACAGGTGGATTAACGTTGCTAAATGTGGTTAATGGTGTTGAGATTCTTCCTATGCCCTTACTGCTGAGCAGTCTTAGAGCGGAACAAGTATAGAGGTGCCCTGTCGTCCCCTTAGATTCCTATCACTTCTACCAGCAAGTGCAAGCGCTAGCTTATGGCCCTAGATCGGCAGCCTAGGTAGAGGGACGTCGGGTAGTTTTTAAGACCATTCCTCTGTTCCTAGTAAGTTGCCTTATATTATTAACGAGCGCTAAGACCCGCAAAAACTCTGCTGTTCTAATGGCGTTAAGGATAACGCATTCAAAAGCGCCCTCTAGCTACGACGTAACGCCGCTACATTAGTAACAGACGAGATCCTCACTCTTAGCTTAACCGTACGGATAGGATAAGACGGAAAGGAACCCCTATAGGACAGTATGGGTCGGATCTCGCTTTTAGTGTTCCTTTTAGGTATTAAATATTATTAAGATTTACTAGGCTTTAATAAAGTCTTAAAAGGCTATTAATAATATTTTTTTATAAAACTCTTTTATTAAAGGGCTATATATAAAAGAGCTTAATAAAATTAGGATAGTATTAATATAATATAGATATAATATACTTAGAGTAAGCCCTAGCCCTAATTATTACTAAATTTATTATTAAAGTTCTTTAATAAGCTATATTAGAACCTTTAATAGAGGTAGTAGATAATATATATATTTACTATAAGAAGTTAAAATAATATAAGAGTAATCTTTAATATTATCTAGCTATATATAGTTAAACTCTATATTATAAGAGGCTAGTATCTATTTTTTAGGTCCTTAAGTATAACTATAGCCTAGATATATTACTATTATATTATAGTTATATATATATTATAATAACTTACTATAATTATCTAATCTTTTCTTTCTATATTCTATTACTATATAGGTTTCTAGGATACCTTAATAGTCTTAGTTAAGTAAATCTTTTAAATCTTTTGATAAATATCTTAAAACTAAAGAAAGAGACTTTTAGTAGTATTTTTTATAGTCTTATATTTAACTTCCCTTAATATAGTATATACTTACTATAGGTCTATTTATAAGTACTTAGTTATAGCTTAGTTATAGTAGTAATATATATAGGATATATTAGATACTAACTATATATTTAATAATATAATGATATAGTTTATAACTAGTACTTTACTCTATATAAGTAATCTAGTACTAAAATATATAATAAATCCTATTATAAAGCCTATATATATATTAATAAGAATAGATAATATAAATAAATATCTTATATATTTATATCTTGTTGGGAATAAAGGCAAATGGTTACCATATGAGGCATATTGCCGTTACGTATGGCAAGTTGCCATCACGTGCCGCCGCAGCACTAGCGTGGTAAGGAACCTTAAGTTCCTCACCCCTTTCTTTAAGAATTATAGAGAACAATCATTATACTATCTACGAACCGTAGCTACGTGATATCCCCTTGAGTAACTAATACTAATCAGTGGTTAACTTTACAGTTATACCACAGAACAGCTAGGTATCACTAAGAAGAGACGAGCCACTATACCAGTGCTACTCGTGCTAGAGGAAGCTGTTTTTTAAGGTTAGAACTGGTCCTAAACCTTAAATAGAACTCTTCTATAAATCTAAGGATCTAAAGGCCAGAACTGGTCCTAAGCCTTTCTAAGATTACGGATTCTTGCGTTTATTACGTAGAATAACACGCTTTATAAGTCTTCGCGATTTAAGGCTAGAACTGGTCCTAAGCCCTATAATTGCAAATACACGTCCAAACGCGTACTAAACGACAAACGCGTACTAAATGACAAATATATATTATGAACGCGTACTAAACGACAATCCCTACGCCAATAACACTTCCCTCCCTCTAAAAATATGGCTACGCCTACTTCAAACGACTGGGAAGACTCCTTACTACTAGGGGTAGCTTTATACGCGAAACTTATTAATAAAAATTAGGACGAATTTACCTTTGATATAATAACTTATACCATAAAATAAGTTAATGGCTTTCTCCTATACCATATTGTGTTCTACCGAAGTAAATACTACGCCGATGTACAGCTGTGGGAATATTTTAGGGAGAATTTTATAGGATGGACCGCTAACACCTGGGCACTTGGCAATGTTAATATTGTTTGGGATTTTTGAGACTTCCTCTATAGGAATGGGGTATACGTTACTAAGAACGGTAACCCAATTGCTAGTAATATTTAGGCCGTTATTACTGGTATAGAAGAACTAGTATGGACGGAAGCTGAGATTATACGTTAACTACGGAAACCTAGAACTAACCTATATTCTTTAGAAGGCAACTTTAATTTGGAACGAAACCCCCAGAACGCTACTCTCCCACTTAGAGGTGCTCTCCTACCTAGAGGTGCCCTCCTACCGAGAGGTACTCTTTCTCTACCTCCGCCGCCTTTAGCTTCTTTACTCCAGCCAACTAGTGAGCCTTTACTACGAGAAGTTATAAATCTGATAAAGGTATATTTGGACGAAGAGAAGAAGTTTAAAGGAGAACTGTACGATATGCTTAAAGTAAAACTATAGGTTTTTTACGACTGTTGTAATAAGGTCGGAATTTAACGCTACTAGTACTATTACGCTTTCTCTGTTATGTTAAAAGGACGGGCGGTAATATTCTATTACGACTATATTGCGGGTAAAAACTATAACTTTAATGTAATGCTTTAGCTTACTAGAGCCTACTTTAAGACTGATAAGAATCGCCAACTTTATATGTCTAAATGGCGGGAGACTACGTTCTAGAGAGTTATTGCTTTTAACCCAATAAAGACTCGTTTAGAGTGCCTTTAACTACTTTTTAATAAACTCTAGAAAATCTAATGTGGCCTTACCGAAACTTACCAAAATGAGAATAGCCTAAGGGACTAGGTTATCTTAGTATGCTGTGGCGTTCCTAAGTGTAACTTGGCGCTATATAAACCTACGGACACATTTAAAGGAGTATGTGCTGAGCTACGCTCTGCCGTAGGTACTGCAATGCAAACACAAGAATCTTAACACCTCTATACCAAAAACCCTACCTAACTAAGTACTCCCGACTAATACGATTATAACTAGACTGATTAAATATATGGTGGCCGTGGTAGGGAATACAGAAGAGGGTACGATTAACGTCGACTATAAGGTAATTATGGAGGTCCTTGTGGAGGTTTATTTTAAAGTAATTGCTAGAAGAAGTGCTATGTTTGTAAGAAGCTAAATTGCTAGTTAACTAGACACTCCCTTAATAAGCGAAAAGAGGCATATAATAAGTTCCGTTAGAGTATAAAAAACGTTAGAAATTGTAAGGTTACTATGGCCTACTTCTAAAGCTTTCTAGTTTAATATGAAGGCGTAAAAGATCTTAAGGGTGAGGTTAATGAGACCGAACAGCTCCTTATAGATATGGAAATTGGGGACTACTTATCTAACTAATACTTTACTAAGTATGGTGAGGTAAATGGCACATAAACCGTTGCTGTTCTTAATGACCAATCTACGCTCTATTTTATTATAAAGTTAGATATCTTTAATGAGCTAAAGGAGAGCTCCGCGTTTTCCTTTGACGATAGATACTTGGCGAACGTCTTCTATAGTATTATACCGGATACTAGAGCCGCAGGAGTATCTATAGTAGGAGAACCTTAAGTTTAAGCCCTTTAGCAGCTTAATAGCTCTGTTTAGATTAACTATTTAACGGCAGGCTAATACACGATTCGTTTTAGCAAGGGTACTATGATCTCTCTTAGCACAATTAGGGTTTAAACCCCCTTAGGGTATATTACTTTTTACGTTGTTCCTATAAACACCCTATTTCTATTTTGTATTAGAGATATAGATAAATTAGGCGTTAAGCTTAATAATTTTAAGAATGTACTTATTTAGGGAGATAATTGGGTGCCCGTTGTACGCAAATAGGGTCACCCTTGGTTGCTCCTTTATTAACTAGAAAAGAGTGTTGCTTAAAGCTACTTAACTAAGTCAGAATTACGCTAACTGCACCGTCGTTTTGGCTACCTATCCGTTTATTAATTGCTTAGGGTTCTTTAGCGAGTAGGCTATGAAGTTAAGGTTAAGGTAATTAAGTATCTTATAAAGTACTACTATTACTGCTAAATGAACCAGAAGTCCCCTGGCCGATTTAAGTTTACCCTTAAAGATAACTATGACTTTAACTTCTGTATTATTATTGATGTTATATATTTTAGCGGCAAGCCAGTGCTTTAAGTTGTTAACTTTTTAACTTCCTTTTAAGCCGCGCGTTTTTTAAAAGATATGTTAGCCAGAAACGTATGGGATACCCTTTAATTATGCTAGATTGATGTCTATTTAGGACCCCCTAATTAAATCGTCTATAATGTAGAAAAGAACTTCTTATCTGTAGAGTTCCAATAACAGATAAAGGTAATAGTAATTGAGGTTAAGGAAGTCCCCGTTAAGGCATATAATAATATCGGAAAAGTGGAATAATATTACGCGCTATTACGCCGTGTATATAAGATTATCTCTTTAGAACTAAAGGATGCTAGCGAAGAACTTACCTTGTAAATGGCTGTTAAAGCTATTAATGATTCCGCTGGCCTAGATAGACTTATACCTACGTTGCTAGTCTTTGGCGCCTACCCTTGAATAACTAATAATTCTCTACTATCTTCCTCCGTTGTGTAACGAGCTGAGGCTATTCGCAAGGTAATAAAGGAGGTATAATATCTCTACGCTATACGCTAGGTTAATAACGTACTAGGAATAAGAAATGGCCTAAACACCTTAACTACGCTTGATCTGCCACTCTAGTCTAAGGTACGCGTATGGCGTAAAAAGGGAGGATGGTTAGGCCCATACTAACTTATTATAATTAATGGCCAAACTTGCACTATTTAGATGCCTTACGGACCCACTTAATTCCGTTTAACTGTTATTAAGCCTTACTATAAAGATGACAATTCTAAGCCTTTATAGAATGCCCCAGAAGATGCCCTGGAAGAGAATTACGATTAATATGCTCTAGAAGGCGACTACGATCCCGATATAATTATAGTAGATACGCTATAACTATAACGCGGTAGAGGTCGCCCGAAGGGATTACGAAATCGCTAACACCTTATTAATTTTAAAGAACAATTTGTTGCCGCCATTAAGAATAAAGTTAAGTTATTAATGGCCTTTATAACAGCCAAAGAGAAGGCTAACTTTAAGCTCGCAAAATAGCTCCGAAAGGAAGGTTGTATTATAACCCCAGGAGCTCCTTTCTAAGCATCCGATAAGTAGGAGATTGACGGTCTTATTGTAAGAGGAGTCTTTAAATTTGAGAAATATAACCCTACTAAGTTTGATGGAGTTCGTATCTTTAAGTTAAGAATAGTTAACGAGATTAAGGGTAAAGCTACTGACGCCCTATTTAAGAAATTAAGGCTTGTTATCTAAGGTTATAACGATAATGGTAAAGAGATAATTCTTATATAGTCTCCCACGATTTAACGAGCTAGTCAGCGAGTTATTATTATATTAGCTCCCTCCTTAATAAAGAATGGAATGGCGGTTTATTTGCGAGATATTACTTAAGCCTATACCCAATTAGAGACGTACCTTTAGCGCTTAATATTAGTATACCTTTTGGAGCAAATTCGCCACTAGTATCCTAAAGACACGATTATGGTTATGCTTAAGCTATTGTATGGAATTGTAGAGGCAGGAACTTACTGGTGGGCTACCTATAGTAAGCACCATAAAGAGAAGCTTTTAATGACTATTTTTATATTTGATCCCTGCTTCCTTATTATAACCACGGGAACCCTATTTGGAATCGTCGGTATGTAAACTAATAATATAATTATCTTGGGAGACGACCAATTCTCAGCTCTTAAAGAGGATGAGCTAGTAAAGGCAAATCTTATAGCAAAGCTAAAGGAAAAGCTTAACTTAATAACACCATTACTCTTTAATGGATGCATCCTCTCCCTAAACGAGGATTCCATTGCTTTGCGCCAGAAGGGTTAAGGTAAGAAGATTGACGTTATTGACGTTAATTCTCCAAAGTAAGGATACGTGGAGTAACGTGCTTGTGGAGCTTATGTTGCTTCTATTTGCTAACCCAAGGCTTTATTTAATCTCTCTGTTGCGGCTTAACACTAGGAACTAACTAAGGATGATGTCCTTGCCCTAAATAAGCGTCTTTTCTAGTAAATAAACTATTTTGATCGGGGACTACTCTACGTGCCTATTAATCTTCCCACCGCTAAGCTCTTTGTATTTGTTAATGGATTGTTCGTAAATAATAAAGATTTTAGCTCCTAGTTGGGATATAAGATTATTATCGCGAACGAATCTACTGGAGAGAATAACTTTATAATTCACGGTAACCTTATCTATTGGAGCTTAACTAAGAGTAAGCATGTTACTTGAAGCGTTCTAGCGTTAGAGATATATAGAATGGTTGGCGGAGTTAATATGGCAATTGTAATTGGAACTACCCTAAAGATAATTACAGATCGGCTCGAACTTCCCATTATCCCTATAATTATATGCACTGACTTATATTCCCTCTATAAGTGTTTAGTTAAGCTTAGTATTATAAAGGAGAAGCGCCTTATAATTGATATTATGGCACTTTAGCAATCCTACGAGCGCCGAGAACTCTTTGAGATTTAATGGATTAATGGCTAAGATAACCTAGCAGATGCGATGATAAAGGCGAACCCAAATAAGGCACTAGAGACGTTTATTAACATAAATACTCTGTGTGTACGAGTTGAAGGTTAGGTTAAAAGGGAGTCCCTAGAAATTTCTTAGTTATGTAAGGTCTTAAGATGTCCAGGAACTTCGACCGGCGGTTAAAGTTGTCTAATTGGTTAGATTCTGCAGACCCTAACTTAAACCAGCTAATTAGGATTTTCTATCCCCGGGATGGAAAATCGCTATTGGCTCGCTTACCGCTAGCGCCTTGGCGGCCCTACTGACAAGATACCTACCTATAACTTATAAGTAAGAAAGCACCACGTGCTAAGGGGCAAATTTTGGGACAGCGAGACTTATGTTGCAGTGGCAATAGTAAGTAAGGAGGATTGATTTTTGTTCCGCTAGTTAAGCAGTATATGTATATAGATGGCAACTATAAAAGAAGAGTTGCCAGTGTTGGGAATAAAGGCAAATGGTTACCATATAAGGTATATTGCCGTCACGTGTGGCAAGTTGCCGTTACGTGCGGCAAGTTGCTATTACGTGCCGCCGCAGCACTAGCGTGGTAAGGAACCTTAAGTTCCTTACCCCTTTCTTTAAGAATTATAGAGAACAATCATTATACTATCTACGAACCGTAGCTACGTGATATCCCCTTGTGTAACCAACATATCTCTTTATTTAATATTATCTTAATTTAATTCTATTAAATTATTAAGAAAATATATAATATAGTATATAGAGTTTTGCATAAGCCCTAAGTTTTATATAAGCTAGTAGGCCGCTTTCTAATATAGATAGAATACTAAAATACTGCCAAAATGCCTTAGAAGTGTTAGGTTATGTATAACCTAATAGCGTATATAACCCAACCACTACTTCTAAGGCATTTTAGCAGTATTTTATGGAGACACTAATAAATCTTTATATATACCTTAGAGAAATAGTAAAAGTAGTATAGTAAAGAATAAAAAAGTACTACGACGCTAAAAGATCTAGAGGACTAGATCTTAAGGAGGGAGATAAAGTATAACTACTATACAAAATTTTTAAGAGTTAATAACTAAGTAAAAAATTAGGCTATATTAGACTAGGACTACTTAAAATCGTAGTAAAGATTTTAGAAGTTATATATAGACTTAACTTACTAGCGAAAATAAAAATCTACCCTATATAATATGTCGCAATATTAAAACTAGTATATAGAGATATTAGATTACTAATATATAAGGAGAATATATATAGAGGGTAAGAAGAAGATAAATAGGAAGCTTTAAAGATTATTAGTTATAAGGACATTAATAATAAAATATAGTATAAAGTAAAGTAAATAGCTACGGCTATATAGTAATTTGCTCTTTATTAAGCTAATTAAGTGCGATCTAGTTTAGCGATTGGTCTTTAATCTTGCTAATAATCCAGCGTATACGCTCTTTAGTATTATCTCGTATTATTAGCATCTTAAAGAAGTTGTCTATCTCATAAACCCAATCGTCCAGCTATTAGGCATTAGGCCTATAATAGAGTTCTAGGCTATTAGAGGCCTTGGCCAGTTAGTCTATATCCTTTTTCTATTTATAGCGTAGATAAATCTCTAAGTCTTCTATATCTCCTTAGGTAGATATTAGGTAGTCCCTAAGAAGCCTTAGGCCTTAGCTAGGTTGTAAAAGATTTTATCTAGCCTAGATTAAGCTCTGCTAGATCTAGACTTACCCCTAGAGGTTTTTAATATATTTATTAGTGGTTCCTTTCCGTATAGCTTCTAAGAGCCTAGCAATAGCTTCCTAATATCCTCCTTAAAGAAAATCGGTATAGGGCTCTTAACTTTCTAAGTTTAGGCCTAGGGAAGCTCCGGCTATAGAGGTAGTGTTAGTGCTAGTAGCTAGTATAGGCTTCCTAACAAGGCTTAGGTCTTAAGTTAGTGTTTAGGTTAAGTTACTAAAAGGGGTAGGCCCGCTTAGCTTATAAGCAGTCTATATACTACTACTATACTAATTATAGGCTAATGGTCTTCTAGGAGGGTTCTAATTAGATCCCTAATTAGATATATTAGTATATTCCTCTAGCATTTCCAGCTTAGAGGAAGATCTTAGTGTTACCTCTAGCGCTTAATCTTCTAATTAGCCTTAGTGGGGCTAGAGGGGTTCCGGTTACTTTCTAGCAGCGTTATAACTATTATAGAGGGTATCTACATTCTCCTTAGTGGTGACCGTGTTACGGACGCTTTAAGTACAATGTTACGACTACTTAGAGAGGAGTTGGAAGAAGCTAGTTAGTTAATATAGGCACGGTCCAGGATGGAGCCGGTAGAACTATGTGACGAGGAATGGTAACCAAGGTCATATAATGTGATATGTAAGGAACGCGAGGTACGGGAGGAACGTTACGTATATTACGTACATCACGTATATTATATATAAGAAGGATTTTATAGGAGTACGGTTATATATTTAAGGACCCTTAGTCCCTACCTAGATAGTTCCTTTCTTATAGTAATTCTTAGAATATAATTAAAGTTAATCTATTAGGTAACCACTCCACTAGTTATTATTATATTATTAACTTTACGCATTACCTATACACCTAGCCTAATAATAGGACCCACCGTAGTACTTACTACAAGGTTCCGTTACATAATTACTACCTAGTTATAGTGTCGAAAGTTAAATAATATGCTACTAAAAGCAGCTACCACAACGCCATTAACGGCGGTAACTACTTTAAGGTTAGGAGGTGACATTAGTATAGTAGATACTAACTTATAACAACCTATGACGGTTAAACAACTATAGGAAATAGTTAACTAGTTAATAGAAAACAATACGGCACTTAAATAGAGGGTTAATAGGATAGGAGCAGTAAAGGTTAAGTTACTATTAATTAAAAGATTCTCAGGAGAGAGATTAAAGCTTAAAGGATTCCTTATATAAATATATTTTAAGGTTACATAAGAGGGAGCAAAGCTAGTAATACCTATAGATTAAATAGCGTATATAGGATTATTCTTATTAAGAAGAGTACTTAAATAGTTTAAGCCTTACCTTATAGAGATATAAGTAAATGGAATAATAACGACGAACTAAGAAGTACGGTTTATGTTCTTAAGCTAGAATGGATTCGTAGAGCGACTTATATAGATATTTAGAGACCTAGAGGCAACAACTACGGCGGAAAGAAAGCTTTAAGATATTACGCAACAAACCTTAGCTATTAAGTATATAATATAGTTCTAAACGCTAGTAATATAAGTTAAGTGGAATAATAGGGCGCTTATAGCATAGTATAAATAGGGACTTAAGGCTAAAGTCTAGGACGTAATTATTCTAATAGAAGATGCGGATACCCTAAGGGAATTAATAGATTAAGCGATAAAGATTAATAATAGGATCTACTAAAGGGAACAGACCAAAAAAGGTTAGAATAGAGTTCTATAGTTATATAAGGCGTAAAGTACGCATTAACTAAAGCTAAGTTAGAAACTATAGTATGGCGTAGAGCTAATAGACCTAAGTGGTACTAAAGAAGCCTATAAGAGATAGAGTAAGATACTATAAAAACTAAGAGGATAAGGATTAAGTAATTAAAGGTCTAAAGAGTAAAGGCCGAATTAGGGATCTCAGTAGCAGAAGATATTTAGGCGGACTCCATAATAAGAAAAATGGTTTAAAGAGGGAGCTTATATAAATTACGGAAAATAGGGTTATTTTACTAGAGATTGTAAAGATAGTTAGAGTTACTATGTAATAAAGGGAACCGGACTAGTAGACGGCATATACGTATAGAGGGACGATAATGCACTATAAGGAATAAAAGATTGTTTAATTAACTACTTTACATTTTACTATAATAACGCGTGCCGAATTTATAAAGACGCTAAGTATAGCGCAAGCTATTAGCTATAGGAACCTAGTTTAGAGAAACTAAGAGCTACCTAAGACTATAAAGAGCAAGATAGGCTTTATAAATGCAACAAAGATCTAATAGCAACTTTTAGTACAGTGTTAATAAGGCAGTATTTGGAAAGGGACTTTAGGAAAAATCTATTCAGCGATATCAAGAAAGAAGATCTTAAGACATTAGCATTAGAAGTAGAGACTGAGACCGCTATAGAGTAAGGTTTAGTAACGGGTATTATAACACTGTTAGATACGGCATCTATCGCTTTATAAGACGGTAGAAAAAGTATTTTATAAAGATTAAGCAAGCAGACAACTACTAGTGCTAATTCACTACTTAATAAAGGTAAAAGGCTAAAGGCTTAAGATTCTTAAGACAAGATAAAAGATAACTAAGATTCTTAAGATGAGATAAGGCATACCCAAGGACCTATAATGGACAAAAACTAATAAAATAGGGTAATAGCTTAGTTTAAGAACATACGAATAAGCTTGGGATAGAGTTTCCCACAGGCATTAAATTCTTAAGACAAGATAGATAAAATTTAAGACTCTTAAGATGAGATAAGAACACTATAAACGCCTAGTTAGACTAAGGCGGGAGCCAAGCTTAAGTTAGAAGTAAGCTTAGGATTAAAGAATTTAAGGGACTAAGAATTTGGAGTACAAATAAGGACACCTATAGGTAAGAGGTAAGGAGCTTCTTTATAGATTAAAGAATCTGCAATCTAGGTAGCAGTTAGACTAGGAGACAGATATATAGACCTAGAGGACTTACTAGTTAAATATAGTATTCAGCCTAAAGATTAAAAAGTTAATACTAAGATTAAGAAGTATAAAGACTTTAAGGATCTACTTATAAGACGCAAAAAAAAAGAAACTATAGAGGAATTTAGAGCGAGAATTACCTTATAGTAAGAGTAGAAACTAGATAAGAGATCTAGTCTACTAGGTCGTATAAGGGACAGAGCGTTAATATAAAGAATTACTAATAGGCCAAAAGCAGGTATACTAAGAGCTAAGTGGCTTACCAAACTAGAATAAGAAGAGAATTTAGGAATCCTAACTAAATTTAAGGAATAATATATAAAGGGCTGTTATAATATAGTAATAAGAAGATATTTCCTTACGGATAGAGCGTATATACTTAAGTAGCTATACCAAAAGTAGTATAGGCAGCGACACAATAATAAGTGGGAAGATTTCTATATATAGTTAGATAAAAAAGTTATCTAAGACCACCCGATTACGGAAAAGGCTATAACTTATATTAAAGGAGCCTTAATTATAACGTTAAAAGATCTAAAGAAGTAATTAGAGGACTAGAGAAGCGAGAGATAAATCTTAGTACCTGTAAATAAAGTTATAACGCTTAGATTAATATAAGAAAGGTTTAAACTTAAAAATAAAGACAAGCTAAGAGTTAATTTAAGATACTAAGCATATTATATACTATTATAGATAGCATATATAGATAATATATGTAGCATATATAGGACACCGAAAGATAAGAATTGGAAATATCTAATAAAAATATATTGGATAACGGATAAGGCAAAATACCGAAATGCTAAGTATATATATAGCTAGCACCTAGTAGAAGTTTAAGAATAAGGGGACTTAATACTTTAACCAGGAAGATTCCTTACGGAAGAATACCTAGATGGACAATAATAGTAGGAATGTTTAGAGAATACCTATCTATGGCATATTAAAGATAAAAAGCAAACTAAGTATTAGCCTAAGTTAGACTAAGTATAAATAGGATCTAGTAGCTAATAGTTAGGAAAAGTAGAGGCCTATAAGATTAAAGGGAACTAGTAGTAAAGCCTTAGACCCTTAAAGGAATTTAAGGAAGACACCTAAATTTATAAGTTAAATAGTAAGATTAATAGTTTAAGGTACTAATAGATAGTGGAGTAATAAGGAACCATATCTTATTAACAGTAGTTAAAAGAATAGGACTACTATATAGGAGAAAGGAGCACCTATATTTATTAGTAACAATTTTAGGAAATTTAATAGCCTATAGAGATAGTATCATTAATCTTAAAATAAGACCTATTTAGTTAACTATTAAAGGAAGATAAATTTAGATGTCTTTTAATATCCTACTATTAGGGAAGGACAAGGTAATACTAGGAATGCCTTAGTTATAGGAGTATAATCTAAAGATCGATTAGGTTATAGGTTAGGTTAATATTAGAAATACTTAACGCTATAAGATATAATAATAAGCTAAATTAGTATAATACTAAGTAGGAGCAACCTATAAGGAAATAGAAAAAGGACTAAGCTATATACTAAAGAGATACTATAAGTACGGCAAGAAATTATAGTTACTAAAGAGTAAAAAGCTGTTAGAGTATGTAGTATGGGACTATAAGATAGAATTGGAACTAGAAATAAGTTTAAGGTTCTTTCTAATTTATAAGCTTACTAAAGAAGAAGGTAGAGTATTAAAAGAGTTTATCTAGGAGAACTTATAAAAGGGATATATTAGACCATTATAATTATTAGTGGGTTATCTAGTATTGTTCGTCTTAAAGAAAAATAGTAAGCTAAGGCTGTATATTGACTATAGATAGTTAAATAGCATTACTAGGAAGAATAGGTATCCTTTACCCTTAATTAATAAAATTTAAGACAGGATAGGCAACGCGTAAATCTTTATAAAGATAGATCTAAGATAGGCGTACCATTAGATTAGAATTAAGGAGGGTAATGAATAGAAGGCAGCCTTTAGGTTAAAGGAAGGACTATATAAACTATTAGTTATAAAATTCGGGCTTATAAATGTACTAGCAACGTTCCAGAAGCAAATTAATAATGTATTAGGAGAATATTTAGATAAATTTGTTATAGTATACCTTAATAATATTATTATCTACTTAATAACTAAGGAAGAATATAGGGAATACGTTAAATGGGTCTTAAAGAGACTATAAGAAGAATAGATGCTAGTAGTAATTAAGAAATATAAGTTCTTTACTAGGAAGACAGATTTTATTAGATTTATTATTAAACTAGGCTAACTTAGTATAAATCTAAAGAAGATTAAGGCTATAGTAAATTAGTAAGAACTAGAGAACGTTATATAGTTAAGATTATTCTTAGGGTTTTGCAATTACTATAGAAGGTTTATAGCACAATAGTTAAAGGACATTAAGCTATTTACGCGGTTAATAAAAAAAGAAGAACTATAGATATAGGGAGAAGAATAATAAGAACTATTTAAGGAAGTTAAAAGATTATTTACCTAGGAGCTAGTTCTTAAGATCTATTAACTAGGACTAGAGACGGTTGTTAAGATAGATATATTAAACTTTATACTAAAGGCATGCTTTATATAAAAGCATCCAGATAAATGGTACCTAGTAGCATATTACAGTTAGAAGATAATACTACTAGAACTAAACTATAACATCTACAATAAGGAGTTATTAAATATAGTTACAGCACTAAAGAAATAAAAAGCATTCTTACAAGGTATAGAGAAACTATTTATAGTTAAGACGGATTATAAGAACCTAATAAGATTCCTAATAACAAAGGAACTTAACTTAAGATAGGTTAGATAGGCAGAGATACTTATAAAATACTATTTTAAGATTTAGTATACTAAGGGTATAGACAACATAAGAGCAGATACTCTAAGTTAAAAGGCTAAACTATAAAATAATAAAAAGCCATTAGGGGCTTTATTGCGAAAAGATATAGACAGGTTAATTAGGTATAATCATCCAAAAATTATAGCAACTTAGGAAGAGTTAGAAAAAATCTATAAGTTACTAAAAAGCTTTTAAGCATAAAGAATTCTAAAAGCATAGCTAGAAGATCTATAGATAGATATATATAAAAACTAAAAAGTAAAGTATATCCCAAGAAGCATAGCAGAGCAATTTATAGAAGATTTCTATAAAGGACTAACTTAAGGATATAATGGAGCTACAGGCTTAGTGTTAAGACTTTAGGAGGAGTATATTATTAACAGAATCTAAAGAATAGCTAGAAAGGTCACTAAGGAGTATCTAAATTACTAAAGAAATAAACTAATAAGGCATAAGCTATATGGAGGGCTATAACCTATTAAAATACTAGAGAGACCATAGGAGGTTATATTATAGGACTTTATTATTAAGTTACCAAAGTTAAGAGATCCTATTACCGGATAAGATTACAATATAATCTTAGTAATAGTAGATAAGCTTATAAAGTAGGGATACTTTATAGTATATACAAAAGAAATATCAGCGGAAAATATCGCTAGAATTTATATTAAAGAAGTGTTTATAAGGCATAAAGCACTAAGTAAAATTATATTAGATAGAGATCTAAGATTTATAGCAGCATTCTAGGAAGTATTCTTAGCAGAGTAAGGAGTTTAAGTAGTAACTTCCACCGCATATTATCCGCAGACAGACGGTTAAATAGAAAGGTTAAATTAGACACTAAAGCAGTATCTAAGACATTATATTAATCACGTGCAGAACAATTAGGTATTACTATTACTAGTTATATAGTTTGTATATAATACAACACTATAAGAAGGAATAGGTACGTTACTATTTAAGGCGAATTATGGATATAAGCCAAGAATATCGCTATTACTACGTTAAGTAAAGAAGATAAGTAGCACAGCTAAGTAAAGGATGGAGATATTAATAAATCTTTATAAGAACCTTATAGAAATAGCTAA
>Ga0307515_10011671_pt1 | contig 16639 bp, 18 predicted proteins | sample 17_EM_MG_FD_194513 | JGI IMG/M metagenome (GOLD analysis project Ga0307515, IMG submission 194513) | Populus trichocarpa ectomycorrhiza microbial communities from riparian zone in the Pacific Northwest, United States - 17_EM | ecosystem: Host-associated > Plants > Roots > Unclassified | place... | reverse complement strand
CATGAAGCAGCAACTGGCAGAACAGACTCTTGGGTTCTTCGGAGAACTCCCAATGGAAAATGAGTGGCTGGAAGAGACACTTGAATTCTTTGCAGAGCTCCCAATGGCAGGTGAATGGATGGGTGAACGACCCTCAGTGAGATGGGCCTCTCGTATGCACCACAGAATCGCTTTTTCGTAACGAACATGTGGCACATTTGGCAATCAGGCCTGAGATTGTTAGGACGACAACTACGAGCATGGTTTTTGCTTTATCTTCGGTCAATGTTGCATTATTCCCATTTTGACCTTTTCTTGTCGGAATAGTAGTGTGATTTTCTATGTCCTCAACTCGCAGTTCTGAGACATCGACTTTTGTTGCCCAGCCTTGCAGCATCTTGCTTTGTCCTCTCAATTGGGAGGTGTGCCTTTGGGCTGACGCCTATCTTATAACCACCCATCTGGTAATCAGGTACCGGAGCTCAAAACCTGAGACAACCAGAACTGCCAGTTTCCACAGAACTCAGCACCTTGACCACGTTTACATCCCAGTCAGAATGCCCCTTTTCTCCACCAACCGTGGTCGTATGGGTGTGTTCAATGTCGTATTTCGCCATCTTGTCTGCTCATTCTGATTCTTTGAAGACAAGGATAGGATTTGAACAATCTTGATCCATCTGCTCGGTGAGCTGCCCTGTGGAAGGAATAACACGAAAGATTGATGTCCCTTCAGACTCTGTTGGGAATGAACAGTCAATATGGGAATACTACAACGAAATGGCAGAGGTGGATGACAACATCCGGGAGATCGAGTGGCGAGATTTGGTGGATACCATGCTCGTTTTTGTATGTATAGACACTCCTCATGATATCCTGGCGTTGATGTGGTTCCGGGATGGTCTATTTGCCGCCTTCCTTTCTGCCTTCCTTCTCTTCCAGCTCCAGCCCAACAGCACCGACGTCACAATGGATATGCTCATCCACATTTCACAACAGCTCAACAACTCGACCACCCCTGCATTTGTTCCTACCCCCTTTCAAGTCTCCTCCAATGCGCCTGCAGTGAACATGCTCTTCTTCCTTAGCCTCACATTGTTTTTGATCGATGCATTCCTCGCCATGCTTGTGAAAGGCTGGCTGCATGAGTTTGACCGTGGGTGGAGGAAGTACACTGTAGCGCATCTCCGTGCACAGGAACGCGAACGGCGACTCCAAGAGATCGAGCGCTGGAAGCTGCATGAGCTTGTCTCTCTCCTCCCGACCCTGATCCAAGGTTCACTTTTGCTCCTCTGTATTGGCCTGCTTTTGCTTATCTTTCCTCTTCATCTGCCATCTGCAATTTTTTGCTCATTTGCTTTCATTATTGTCGTCGGCTTCAATGGATTCATTACATATATTTCCACTGTCAATGATTATGCACCATTCTCCTCTCTGGTGTCTCGCCTTCTTGCGCATGGTCTAGAGATCGTGCAAACATACACCTGGTGCACCACTTCTGCCATCCGATTTTACAACCACTCTCTTCTGCACCTTCAGGAACAGCAATCAGATGCAGAGACCATGTGGCCGTTACCTTCAAAGAACAAACACATACAGCCCCACAAGCCTGACAGCAACGAAAAGAGCAAAGTGACACCCCGTTCCCACTTCGATATCGACCCTCAGACTCATGTTCATGTCCTCAAATGGCTAGTTTCGACAACTGCCGAGACTGTGGAGAATATCCCAAACTTCCTGGAGCTGCTTGAGCAGCCAGTGAAAAGTTCTACAATACGACCATCCAATGTGGAAAAGTGGAGAGAACTATTTGGTATTACTTTCAGGTTACTTAAAAATCAATCCTCTCTCCCTGTTTCTACTGCCTGGACTCTTGCCCGCACTATGATGCTTTGTTACAATCGTGATGCTGCAGACTTTCAGTTGTGCCTTACACTACAGCACCATTTAGGTAGCTGGGAAACTGATGACCAAAGACCACATATGCCACTCAATGCTCTCTTCTCTTTCTACTTCGGTTGTTGGATTGATGACTATAGGCATGAAGGTTATTGGAATGACCAGTGGCAGGCGATTGCATTTCTTGAGCCCAGTGAGGCTGCTGATGTTGAGCTCTTATGGATGGTGTTGGCTGGTATGGTTATTGCCACATGGTGGCCATGCGGTATGACATACCTAGGCCACACTTTTCCTTATATGGTAATTAGGGGCACAGAGCATATGGTTTCTTATTGTTTCGTATGGCACACTATTGTCTTTCTATTTGTATAGTGTATGTGGCTTTTAGCCATACCATCATGTATATAAGGTGCAGCGAGTGAGAGGCGAAAGTCCTCACAGTTCTTTCGCCTCTTACACACTTGCACTAGGTATGCTAGTTATGTCTACACAGTTCTTTTGCCTCTTACACGCTTGTGCTAGTTCAACTGGTTATGAGCCCTGTGCTCCCTACTGCTACATACTAAAACAAACTAGAAGAACTCAAAACTGTGTTTAACTGTCACCCATCCATGTCTGATACAGAATCCACCACCATTGCCCATGGCGCTCACTCCGGCCTCCTGATCCTCACAGAGGAGAACTTCGCTGACTGGGATATGCAAATTATGGTGTACCTCACTGGCTCTCAGGATCATGCCCGCGTCATCACGCCCACAAGGCAAACAAATGGCACCTCCCAGGACCCCGTTCCACCTACCGCTGCTGATGCGACAACAGCCACCACCAAGGAGATAAAGGCAGCCAACAAGGAGATTGCCCTTTGGCAAAAGTCGGAACGAGTCATCCTCGGGTGCCTGATGGCCACTGCCAGCAAGCTCCACTGCAAGGCTATACTCAAGCACCGACAGGGTGGCGATGCTGTCTACAGACTGTATTCCAAGATCTGCACCTACCACCAGCAGCGCGACGCCTCCCAATGGCATGAAGCATGGATGCAGTTCCTTGCCCTCTGCAAGTCCCCTTCCAAGTCCTACACATCCATCTACAGGCGTGTCAAGGTGGGCTATGACAAAATCGATCACATCACCCCTGCAAGTCAGTCAATGGAAGAACGCAGCAGGGAGCTCATCCTATTCACTCTACTCAGTGCCCTCCCCCATGATGACACACTCTGTACCTCACTCACCACTCAAAAGGACCTGACCCTGGTGGATGCTGCTGTGGCTCTACTCCACTTTGACACTGGCAAGAAGCTCACTGACTCCAGGGTGGAGCAGGCACATGCCGCTTTCAATGGCTGTTGGGCGTGCGGAGACAAGGAACACATCCAGCACAATTGTCCACACCAGGAGGCGATCCAGCAATTCATCACCAAGCGGAAGAATGGAGGCAATGGTGGTAACAATGGCAACAGTGCAATAATATCGCCTTTTTCTCCTCTTTCCCTCTTAATTCCGACGTTCTCCACTCCCTCCGGTCGCTCTGACAACTGCCCTCCAGCTCTGCTCCCATCTCCACTCCTCTTCTGATCCCCTTGTCCTGCTCCCCATTCCCTATGACTTGTGCCTCGTGCTACGGACTCTTTCTGGTGTTCACCGATTTATTCCCTGTATTTCCCCGCGCTTGTATCATTCTCCACTCGCTGCTAGACTCGCTCTGATAGTGTAGGCCCTCCGCCCCGCATGCTCCACTATTCCCTCTTCACTTCCACCTCCATTCCACTGCATTCGCATAGCCTCCACCTCACTGCCCATGTGTAGTTTCCACCTCCACACCACCCCTGCCTCTGCTTCTTACCACTTTTTTTTTTTTTTTTTGGTGGGTCAGGGAGGCAGCTCTGCCACCAAAACCAAGAAACTTATCAGAGAGGGGAAGTGGTCTCCCGGCCCCAACTGCTGACAGCTCTATGGAGTGGCACCCCATCATCTGGTACCGCCTGTTCTCTAGAACTCTCCCTACCGTCACCTGCTGGAATCTGGTTTAAGACCCCGTTGCCTGTTGGAGGCACCAATACAGCTGTGTCCGACCTCTTAGGGGTGAAATGGTCTCCCGGCACCCCAGAGAAGGAACAGATTCACCATTTACAGCTTCAGAGGCCAGGAGTGTGGGGGTTGCCAACAACCAGAGTGATTGCGGAATACCCACTAAACCAGTGGGGGGCCTCCTGTCCGACATTGGCACTGGTGACCCCTGCCTGCGACTGACAGGGCACACTGTACCGGACCGCCCAGAAGGTGTTTAACATCCCTCCCTGGGGCCCTGCCGTCTGTCTGCAAGCAAACTCGAGCAGGGACTGCTATCCTCTGCCTTACAGCTGGAGTGGAACCGACTACCAGAGGGCAGGGGAAGGGTGATAAGGATGACGTCTACAGTGGTTATGAGTGTAACAGGGGGAGGAGCCCAGCCTACTATGCGTAGGTGTCATCTGTGAGAGCACACAGTATCCTCTCCCTAGAGGTGAGAACCTGTGTGCTTGGTCCCAGGGGCGCTGGGCTTTGTAGAGCCCGCAGTATTGACTTGCCTTTCTCTGAGGGGCGTGTCCTAGCCCTCTGTCCCATAATGTGGGAAACAGGGGGGGGCAGCATGGTGAGATCACCTTCCTGGGCGGTGACCATGGGTTTCATAGCTCCGGTAGTGTCAGCGGCGCCAGCGCCTTCATCATCGCTGTGCATCCATAGGTGGTGTGGGACAGGAGCCAGTAAGGTCTGCCGAAGAAGACCCTTGCACAGGTGGGGTATGAACTTAAACTTGGCGTCATGAATGTCTTTCATGCGCCACTTCCATAAGGCCCAGTAGTAGTTAACTATCACCCACTCTCGATGCTGCCTGGACTTTCCCAGACTTTTAAGCAGCAATTTCCTCCCCTTAACGATAGGGAAGGCAGCTTCCTCCAGCTCCCTCAAAGCCAAGAGGGGATACCATGGGGAGACGCCCCATTCGTCTGGATGCAGGGTCTTGAAGCTCTGTGGCAGGGAGAAAGAGCCCAAGACATCCTTAAGCACGTCCATAAGCAGTTGTAGCCTGTACGCATCGCATCCAAGCAGGATGTGGCCCAGCGACATCTTGGTGCTGCACAGGCATAGCCGACCCATGTCCGATTTTGTGGCTCCGGTGCCAAAGTATCTATGGCCCAAGACCTGCACGCCATTCATTTCCTTCCACAGGACCTCCTTTAGTCCTTCCGGGATGGACAGAGACCATACCTTCCCTACATGACTGCCGGGGTCCAATACGACACCGAACATGTTGCCTATCATGACGGTCCACCTATCTGAGAACGCCCCGAACTTCAGGGTTGAGGTCAGGGCCAGCACCTTGTCGCGTACTACCTGTTTAGTAATATAATCCAGTGGCTGATGGCAGAGCACCGGGGCAGTGTCCACCCACCCGCCTGGAATTTTAATCAAGCTGATGTCAAACACCCATCCCGACGTTCGGCCCTTGTTGGCCAATTCGTCTGCCAAGTTGTTCATGATGTCGCTGTCATGGGCCTTGGCTTTTTCAAAGCTGATTCAGCCAGTCCTATCCCATAGGAGGTACAGCATGTACTGTAGGAGAGGTGTGGGCGGACCTCTGCTTAGGTGCTGCGGAGCATCCCCCCACCCATCCCTCTCCATGGCCAGAAGGCCGCCTTCTACAAGGCCAAGGACGAATGTGGAGTCAGTGTGGATTACTACGTGGGCATCCTGCCATGCAAGCAGGCATAGGACGATGGCCGCCACCTCTGCCACATTGTTGGAGAGGGTTGAGCCTGTCAGGCTCACCTTGTTGTTGAATTGTAGGTCCGACACCCACGTGGAACCTGCAGTACAGGTGTCCATCCCGTTGTCTTTCACTGAGCCATCCATCCAGATGTGTATGTCCTGATCATATACTATCTCACCTGGCACTCTGACTGGCGGGGGTGGCACAGGCTTGAAATCCGCCATCGGGATTCACACCCTGGAAGCCTTGTAGGCATCCTTGACCATTCGTCCAACTATAAAGGATCTGGGGGCCGTGAACACCTGTATGCAACCCAGCGGCCCGTTCATCCTTGGCCAGATGTTCACCGAGGGGTCCCCAGGGGTTCCGTCACATGCCTCGCGTGGGGACCAGTTGGTCCTACTGATAGCCTCTCTCAAGGCAGTTATGGTTCCCATCAGACCAGTGCCTCACAGGGGTGGAGGCTGGTATAGATGCTTAACCCTGGTAACCTTCTTCGTCCGAAGCTGCCTAAGCTTCAGGAACCGCTGTGAACCCGCTTTAGGTAGCGCTGGGTGGCCTAGTAAGGGTGCGTTAAGCCTTGCAGCCCTAGATGGGGCTGCGCAGGAGGGGTCCAAGCCAAACCTCCTGGCAGACTGGAACGCTTGGGAAATGCGGTCTTGTAGCAGGGTAGGCATTGTGTATGCCTGCTGTAGGAATGGGTTTAGTCTGCTGTAGACCCCTTTCCGGCTGGTTGAGGAGGCTAACTTCAGGTCCATCCACATCCATTGTTTCCACAGTGCTGTCTGATCTCCGGTCACCAGATCGCTGAGGAATTTCAGATCAGTAGCATATTTCCTGGCTACCAGGGATGGGGCATTTAGGCTGCCCTCCGCAAGGGGAGCCTCCAGAGTGTGGTAAGCCATGGCGGAGAACTTACCACACACAAAATTCATGATTCTGTTGCTCATCTTCTTCAGGATACTTGGCGGAAGGCCATTTCCATCCAAGAGGAAGTGGCACCTGGAAAGCATAAGGGCCTTTGCCAGAAGCGCCCTGTTCCTTGCAGAGGCGCCAATAGCTCGCCACTGGGATATTATTTTCTTTATGTGCCTATCTATCTGTTGCCACTGCTGTAAGGCGTTGTCTCTGCTGCCTATCCACACCCCTAGCACCCTCAGGGGGTCTGCGGGTGGCAGGATGTGAGCCCCCGGTATGGTGGGCCCCGCCATGTTTTGATTTGTATAGCAAGCCAGCTGGAAGGCGTGAGGGCCCACTGGCTTCACATCCGTCTTGTCCATGTTAAATTTGGATCCTATCACCTCTGAAGTCTCTGTCAGGCATCTAGATACCTCTGGGATGGAGTCTTGGGTGCCTAGGAAGAGGTTAATGTTGTCTGCGTACAGCATGACTTTGACAGGCTGCAGCCCAGGTACAGATAGCCCAACTATGAGGTCCCGCAACCTAATAGCCAGGGGCTCTATGGAGAAGTTAAATAGGAGGCAGGACAGGGGGTTGCCCCGTCTAACACCCTGCCGTAGAGCAAAGTAAGGGCTGTACCCACTGTTGATTCATACGCGCGACCTACAGCTGACGGTTAGGTCGCTGATAAGAAGCACCAGACTCACTGGCAGACCGAACGCAACCAGCACCTGTAGTAGCCAGTGTTGATCTATGTGATCATATGCCTTAGCTTGGTCTAAGCCAACTATAAAGCCTTGTGTACCCGTCGTGTCGCACAGATGGGCGACCTCCGAAGCCAGCCTGGTGGGCTCGTTCATGAGCCTCCCTGGCACGAACCCCTTTTGGTCTGGGTGCAGCTTGGCCACCACCCAGGGGGCTAGCCATCCATTAATCAGGTTGGTGTACATTTTACAGTCTGTGTTCATGGACGATATGGGCCTGTAATTAGCGACCAGAGTGGGGTCGCCTTTCTTGTAGAAAAGGCTAATGTTGGCGTTCTTGAAACCCACTCTGGAGGAACCTCTGGCAGTGATGTCCTCCGTGAGCTCAGCAAACGTGCTCCAGAATGTTCTAGGTGGTGAGGTACTATCCTGAAGGCCATCTAACATGCGGATCAGCGCCTTCCAGAAACTGTATGGTATGCCGTCAGGCCCCGGGGCCATGTTAGGCATTTTTGAGAGGAGAGCCCTCATTTCATCTTCCATAAAAGGTCCCTCCACGATAGCGTCTTCCACCGGATTGGGTCTAAGCAGGCTCTGTCGTCTTACCTCCTCCAGTAGGGCTAGCTGCGCCGTGCCTCTCACAGGGGTGTTCAGCTCTGGGGTGTGCAAGTGGAGGAAGTAGTCCCTGGCCACCGCTGTCATCCCTTTCAGGTCTGTTCGAGCTATGTCCTCATCAGGGCGTCTAAGGCCCTCCACTCTGCTTCTTACCACCTACACTATGCGATGCCACCCACCTCACCACCTTCCACTCCACCGCCTCCTGCAGTCTTGCAGCCACATGTATGTAGTTTAGACTTTGTATTTAAGCTCGGACTCAATGAGGCATGTACCTCACTCGACGTCTCGATTATAGACGTACGTTATCACACCCCGCCTCACTCGATAAGAATCCCAATGCCCCGCCCTCACTCACTTGCTCACCTTGACTCATCAGACCTCGGACCTCAAGACTGTGTGGATCATTCCCCTGCCCTCGCATGCTAACTCCCACCCGTAGCACTGCAGGGCTAGCCAGCCGGACTGAAACCCCACTTCAGTCAGCCCCTTTGGTGTCATACCTAGTTGGAGCACATAGTTGCCGAGACAGATTGGGCGCCCATTGTGCTTTTGGGCAGTCGCTTGGGAATTAGGTCCGACAAGCCCCTAAGTTGTCGTCCCCATCTTCCCCCTTCCTCCTTGGAGAGTATATTCCTGCTGGCGCGCGTGGACGAGCGAAGAACCTAATTCTGTTGGCGAATGGACTAGCCTCAAGCTCTTGTTTACTTCTCTTTCAGCTTCCACTCGTGTGTCTCTGTCAGAGACCATCAGAATTACCGATTCCATCACAAACAGCAGCTATGGCAAATACCGAAAGGGGAAGGGCAAGAGTGATGCAAAGGCCAACACTGCTGATGCAACCAATACGAACACCACCGACACCAACAGTGCTGACAGGACCCATGAGACTGCAGGGGTAGCTACCCTCCTCCTCTCCAATGAGTCACACATCACTGACATTTGGCTATGTGACACAGGGGCCTCCAGCTCAATGAGTGGGGATTGTTCCATGTTTCAAAGCCTGACGGCAGATCAACGTCCAGTCTGCTTGGCAGATGGAAAGGTTATTTACTCTAAGGGTCTGGGTACCATAGATTTCCTGTCCAACCTCTGTTATGGAACTGGGTTTCATGATGGGGCTTGGCGGATATATCTTTCTGTATGCCTACATGCATCTTATTTAAGTGTAGCGACGGAATGGGTTTGGCATTAATATTCTATTTATTGTAACTTTGTTTTGGAGAGCAGAGTGATTTTGCGACTATGTTCACAAAGGTGCCTGCCCTCGAGTTCGCTTTCTTTGTCTACCGCTGTGGTGAACAAAGGATAGACATCGGTTCTGCGTCGGTCCCTTGTTCATATTGGAATTCATATGTCATGTATTAAGTATGACTCAGATGTAGCGTCTGAGTCATTGGGTCGAGTCATGTACATACTCTTTGCCCAGGGTCACTCACCTATAAAAGGGGTGGCCCCTAGCGGAGTTTGAATATCATCCAATCTTCACTTATATCTACTTATCTTAAGCATACCTAAAGAGCCCACTAGCAAGCCCATCTAATAGAGATAGGGAGTGCACGGGACAGTAGGTTCTAAGAACTTAGATATTAATAAGATTAACACTCTACTCACATCTACTCCATATATCTTTACTATACCTATATAGTAGTACAAAGTATACTGTCATACGACTGAGGTGTCATAACCTAAAGTATATTCGTATTACCATAAAAGGAAATAGTCTTCCTTTGTCACCGACTTTGACAGGAGGTGTCAGCACCAACTTTACATATATAAAAGCGGATATATATTAATACTTATTCAGTATTACTTATATATCTGTAGAACTGAAATAAGAGTTCTCAGGTCTAGATCCAGGCTATTAGACGTTTACTTTGAACCCTTGCAGGGCACATCATAACATTTGGGGGCCTCACTGGGAAATAGACCTGCATATACACGCTGGACGTGCTATCTCATATTCCATCTGTCGTCCTGCCATAAGTCATGACTTCAACATCTAGTATACCAGAAGCCAGAAATCCGGACATTTCAGAAAATCCCTTTGATCTCCCACCAGAACCTATGACAAATTCAAATCCGACAACTTCTACACCAAGAAACAATCAACAAAATCTAGATGATTATATTGATGTCGAATCAATTCACCATTCTTTTATTAATGGAGACACTAGAAGACCCTTCTCTTCTCTAAAAGAAGCTAAGAGATATAATACAACCCTAGACAATATGGATATAGCCGAACCGATAACTATTCTTTTCTTGAGAGTAGTTAAGGATGTAGCTCCAAAAGTCCTATGACTTCTAGGGAAAAAGCCATTCCCTAGTATAACCGAATCATCAATTGCATGGACTGCATTTACAAGAAAAGTCTATGAAAACTTAAAGAAGAATCAAGAGGAGGAAGGACTAGAGGTAAAAATTACCCCTAACTCTTTGGAAATTCACTCTCAAAATGAGAATACAATACTATTTGAGGAACAGCTTCAACATTACCTATCTCTTTCTAAAGAAGAACAACATAAATGGCCTGACATGGAAGTCTTTTACCCATATACTATATCATCCATAGACACCATGGCAATATCTGAAAACATGAATGAATTCAGAAGAATGGCCATAGAGGGAAATCGAAGATGGAGAACACCAGGAACACTGATACCCAAAATATATCCAACATCTACAAATTGGAAGGAAGCAACAGTTATGGACATAGTTAAGGATACCTTTCTGGTTATCGCATCACTACCAACTCTGACATTTGATGTGGTACAAGGAAAAGACTCCCATAATTCCTTAATCACACGATACTTCATTGATCAGGAAAATGAAAGAAAAATTATTAAACATATAACAAAAGCAAGAGATTTTATACAAGACCCATACTTTCCGCTTCCAAAATACGGAGTCAGTCAATGATTACTCAAACAAGGAATGACAAGATCAGAAGCTCTAGCAGCAGCAGCAATATTCAGAGTAGAGATGGAAGCTGTATTATTGGAAATATTCCACCATTCTATTCCTACTCTTTCAGAAAGCGTTTTCAGGTCCAAAAGAAAGGAAATACCATACATGGTAATGCCCTTTTGGGAAAACACTGCTGAACATTCTCTTCATCATGAAGTACCACCACACATAAACATAAACCCCAGAAATGGACACCGATCTCGGAATCCTAGATTTTCTGATACCCAACACCTACATTCAAACATAGCTGCAAAGAATGTAGGAACTAACACTAACCACAAAACTAATCGAAAATCTCACATAGGTCATGGTCGCCTATGGGAATCTATAAATGGTTCACACTACTTCCATAATGAATCCCACGCTCTCCCTACCTTCGAACCGGAGGAAGCAGAACACTCATTTCATCGAAGAACGGGGGAGGAATCAATCTTTGTAGAAAGATTACCTGGATTGGAAGATTCCCAACAAGATCCTGACAAGGAATTCAACCCCAGGAGACCACCCTTTGGAGACCCGGATGACCCGGATGATGATGACGATGGTAACAATCCCCACAGCGGAGGATTCCCAGGTGGGGGACCACCCAATAACCCTGGGAATAATGGAGGAGGATGGCACCCTCGAAGACCTGGCGGAGGTCATGGATTCCCCAGAGGAGGACCACCAGAAGGACCGCCTGGAGGACCATTTGGAGGACATCATAATCCTCAAAACCAAAGACAACAACAAGATGATGGTTTCAAATTTGAAAAGAAAATCAAGATATCCGAAGTACCTGAATGGGATGGCGACACTGACAAAATTCTTGAATGGCTGGATGACCTTAATCACTTATCATTCCAAAGCCCAAGGGTTCACCAGGAGTTGGGAATGATTGCCCCTCTCCGACTCAAAGGATCTGCCAAGGCATGGTTCTATGCCCTTGAACCCATTACTCAGAGAACCATCCAAAGGAGCTGGGCGGATTTCAAACTTGCTCTCTCCACCTATTTCATGAATCAACAATGGTTTGACAAGATGAAGGGCAGGATACTTTGAATGAGATATCGACAGAAAGGTCATGAATCTGAAACCCCTAGTGACTACTATCATCGCAAACTCAGAATGATTCAGGAAGTATTCGTTCAAACTGAAACTGAAACCATCATGGAGATCATGAACGGAGCACCTAAATATTGGTCAGTCTTAATTGATACTTCCAGAATCAATACTCTGGCAGACCTCCAATATTACATTAAATATCACAAGGATTCACTCATAAGTAACCTGGCTACTGTCACATATGATTTGGAGAAGAGAATCAAGGCTCTGGAGTCAAGATCTTCAAATCGATCTTCAAGAACCTTTGAGGCAGAAGCCGACGCAAATTTTGTCAAAAAGGGAAGGAAATTTAATAATAAACGGAAACCCATTGGTGCCCATGCCAAATTTTCAGACTACCAATTTCCCAAAAATGATAAAATAGTATCTAAAGGAAAAACTCCTGGACAAAAAGGAGCCCGACCTTGCAGGCATTGTGGAAGCCTTAACCATTGGGATTTTGACCATCCCTTTACAGGAAAAGAAGATCGAAAAGCTAGAGCCTTTTTAGCCTCTCTTGACACAGAAGCTCTCAAAGCCTATTTAGCTTATGAAAACTGTTTTGCGGAAGAGTCAGGCTCGGATTCTGAACCAATTAATAACCTTGATACTATAGAAGAGGAGGATAACCCTCATGACATCTCTGACAATGAGGATTTTCCCTCCTCTCTAGTGTAGGACAGGAGCCTGACAATCCTTCCTCGCCCATGGAAGCGATTGCACCTGGAGAAACTCTAGAGAGTTACTTTGGGCAAAACAGCAAACGAAATAAACTAACTAATAAGCCTCTAAATGAATTTATCATCAAGAACTACAGACTTGGGGAAAACAAATATTCAAAAAATCAAGAAAATATTAATCCTTTTAAAGAACAGGAACAAATTCAATGGAAATTTCAACAACTCAATAAATTAACTATCCATGATAGGAATTTCCAGGAAGAAATACACAAATTCCTACTTTATGAAACAAAAGACCAAAAAGAAGAATCCAAAACCTTTAAACAGAAGGCTCACTTCCCACTAAGATTCACTCCTAATTTGAGGAGTAAGTCAAAATGGCAGGTACAATGGCACCCAAAGGCGGCACCATTGGTCAAGTATGCTTATCAAATTTTTTACGGATCAATCAATGCAGTAAATCCTTCTTTTAATCCCAAACTTCGAGAAGCATTACAACTTTCAAACCGATGCTTGGTCTGTTGACTAACTCATAAGGAATGGAAACATCCAAAAGGAATAATCACAGCCGGAAATCAAGGAGGGCATTGTTCGGCCAAAATAGCTGACCCTCTTGTACCTCAATCAGCACCAAATGTTGTCAATCTTGCGGAAACATTTGGAATAGAAACGGAAACTATCGGATTCATGAAATCATCTCCAACCGCCACACTACCTCGACGTGCCACTACGGGAAGTGCAGCCTATGACTTATTCCCTTTTGAAACAATATCTATTCCTCCTCATACTCAACAAGTAGTCTCAACGGGACTTTCTTGCGAAATGCCTTCCACCCACTATGGACAAATCATGCCAAGGTCTGGAATGTCATCTAAACATATAGTGGACGTAATCCCAGGAGTGTTGGATAGTGATTACAGAGGAATTATCGGAGTAATACTTCACAACCACTCTGACAAACAAATCACTCTACATCCTAAACAAGCCATGGCTCAAATCTTATTCCTTCAATTAGGCAAATTGCCTATTTCGGAAACCTCCACCCTTTCAGGATCTGAAAGAGGAACTGGAGGATTTGGATCAACTGACAATAATGCATTTGCCTCGGAAGTAATCACACTTGAACCGGTAAAAGGAAGACCACCTGGTACAACCTTTTTGGGAGCTCAACCCTCCAAGGCAATGGTCAGGCTCAATTCGCCAACTGGGGTTTCTACCCAAATCGTCATCGACTTGGGATCTAACATCACATTAGTATCATCAAAGCTATTGGAAAGAATGAACCCTTCTCCAAAACCAAAAGAAGGTCAAAATATTAAAATCAATCAAGTAACAGGACGATCTTCCACCACTCAATATGTCACATTGAATATTTACTTTGATACCTTGCCAAAACCAGTCACCTTGAAATTAGAAGCATACATAGTCAAGGATATGAATGCTCCTTTGATCCTTGGAAATGATTTTGCAGACCAATATTCTCTCTCAATAATACGAGATAATGGCTCTACAAGTTTAAAATTGGGAGACTCTGGACACACAATACCCTTGGACAGCTCGGTGGATAGCGCTTTTCTTGATGTCAAGGCACTAAGAGCAGAGGCAATGGCCGCTCAACATCGAAGAAATAACTGACAAAGGAGACGTAATAGAGGACCGACCCAAGTAATGATCAAGGAATCTACACTGATACCACCTTGGATGATCAAGAAAGTAGCAGTCCGCTTGACAAAACCTTTGGAACATCAAGGAATCTTCGTTCCACACATTAAAAATCCTTCGAAATTCCAAAATGCCACTTTCATTGATTCAGTCATTACTAATCAAACCAACTGCCTTCATGTCACTAATGATACTGATGCTCCAATATATCTGGACCCTTCAGATTCTATTGGAATAATCGAGAATGACGATTACTACGACCAGGAACTTTCTGCAGATCATGATCAGGTTCAAGTATTTTTCAACCTCGTAAACTCAATCTTAAAGGCAAAGGAGCCGGAAATTTTGGAACCTGAGGAACAAGCTTATGAGGACCGACAACTGGATGGTTCCTTTGGCCCGAAACTGGCTGAAGTACCCGACCCTCGTGAAATACCCTCACAGGAGTTATTATCATCACTCGATTTCAATCCAAAACTTTCAGCTACTCAAAGTCTAAATTGGAACAAGTCATCAAACGAAATTCAAAAGCTTTTTCCTTAGACGGAAGGATTGGTGACTACTCTGATATAAAATACAAAATCAACCTAAAGGAGGGTGCGGAACCCGTGTCAATGCCACCTTATCATGCTTCACCTGAAAAGTGAAAAGACATTGACAAACAAATTGACAAATGGTTTTCTCAGGGGGTTATTCAGGAATCTGAAAGCCCATGGGGAGCCCCCGTCATTGTCGTCTATCGCAACGGGAAAGCACGAGTATGTATTGATTACAGGAGAGTAAATGCTGTGACGGAAGCAGACGAATATCCACTCCCCAGACAATCGGATATTCTTCGAACCTTGTCAGGCTCTCAATGGTTATCAACATTCAATGCCCTTTCTGGTTTTCACCAGCTAGAAATAGTCAAGGAACATTGACATATCACTGCTTTTCGCACCCACAAGAAAGGGCTACTGGAATTTACTCGATTACCCTTTGGACTCAGAAATGGTCCTGCGGTCTTTCAAAGAGTAATGAACAAAGTCCTTGCAAAATTCTTATGGCTTTTCGTACTGGTATACATCGATGATATAGTGGTTTACTCTCAATCCTTCGAAAACCATCTACAACATCTCGACTCAGTACTTGGAGCCATTGCTAAAGCCAACATCACATTATCACCACCTAAGTGTCACATTGGCTATCAATCACTTATCCTCTTGGGGCAAAGAGTTTCTCGACTTGGAATCTCCACCCACCAAGAAAAGATCGATGCAGTAGACGCCATGAAACCACCTATCAAAGTAAAGAAACTTCAGATATTCCTAGGTTTCGTCAACTACTTTGCCATCTATATTCCTTTCTATACCTGGATAACCAGACCCCTATATTGACTACTGTCAAAAGATGTTGATTGGGAATGGACCCCTATCCATCAGGAAGCCTTCGATCTTTGCAAACTTGCCCTCAAATCTACTCCCATCCTTGGTCACCCAATGGATGGAAGAGGATATCGACTCTACACTGATGCTAGTGACTTTGGCATTGGAGCGGTTCTACAACAGATACAACCTATCAAGATTGGTGATCTTAAAGGAACTCAACTCTATGAACGGCTCCATAAAGCTTATATGGCTGGTGACACGCCCCTGCAACTTGTCACTATAGTGGACAAGGACAAAGTACAACCACATACTACCACTTGGAATGACAACTTTGAGGAAACAGAGGTATTCATTGAAAGAGTCATTGCTTACTGGTCAAGGCTACTCAAATCTGCTGAAAGGAATTACTCCCCAACTGAAAAGGAAGCTCTTGCTCTCAAATGCGCTCTTGAGAAATTTGAGCCTCTCATTGAAGGAGAAGTAATTACAGCAATAACCGATCATAGCACCCTTACATGGAGTAAAACATATCATAATGTTAACCGAAGACTAATGGGTTATGGACTCACCTACTCTGCTTACCCCAAACTCAAAATTGTACACAGAGCAGGATGAGTTCATTCTAATGTTGATCCATTATCAAGAATGAGAAGAAGAATACCCTTCTTTGAACAACCAGCAACAAACGATCCTAACATCAACCTATCCCAGGAACGTGATATTGACTTCTATGGAAGAATGAAGAGGAAGTTCGACGTTCAAGCTTCTGCATTATTCACCTCCATGGAAGAACCTGATTTCATCAACATGGACATTGATTTACCGGATGAATGCGATAATATCGCCTTTTTCTCCTCTTTTCCTCTTAAATTCCGACGTTCTCCGCTCCCTCCGGTCGCTCCGACAACTGCCCTCCGATTCCGCTCCCATCTCCGCTCCACTTCCGATCCCCTCGTCCTGTCCCCCGTTCCCTATGACTCGTGTCTCGTGCTACGGACTCTTTCTGGTGTTCACTGATTTATTCCCTGTATTTCCC
>Ga0307515_10011670_pt1 | contig 16642 bp, 14 predicted proteins | sample 17_EM_MG_FD_194513 | JGI IMG/M metagenome (GOLD analysis project Ga0307515, IMG submission 194513) | Populus trichocarpa ectomycorrhiza microbial communities from riparian zone in the Pacific Northwest, United States - 17_EM | ecosystem: Host-associated > Plants > Roots > Unclassified | place... | reverse complement strand
GGAGCCCGGAGCCCGGAGCCCGGAGCCCGGAGCCCGGAGCCCGGAGCCCGGAGCCCGGAGCCCGGAGCCCGGAGCCCGGAGCCCGGAGCCCGGAGCCCGTTCCACGTGAAACCGTGCCCGGCGCACGCTCGCCGTCGCATCGCCGGGCAACCTGGGTGATGTCTGCTCGGGCCGCCGACGGATTGTGGACGCGCCAGGCCGGGCTGTCCCCCCGAACGCCGGGCCGACTCCGTGGGCCTTTGGGGGATGGAGCCACCTTCCGCTCGGCAGAGTGCGTGCGCCACCCAGGCTCGAATTGATCTTCAGGGCTGTCTGCGCCAGACCGCTAGATTCAGCAGGATTGGCAGAGCGGCAGCATGACCTGCCAGGAGGTACCGGAACGCGCCGGCGGCGTCCAACGGTCACCGTCATGCGCATGCCTCGTCCGATCTCTCGGACGCGCGCTTTCGGTGAACCGGACCCACGAAACCTACCCGTGTGCCGTCCGCAATGGGGCGCCGATGCCGGCGTGTTTCACGTGAAACGAGTCGTCGTGGCCCCACGGCTGCCCGACACGCGTTAGGAGCCCGAGTGGGAGGTGCGAGTGGGAGGTGCGACCGAGCCCGACAGCCGCCGGGACACCCTGATCCGGACAGCTGAAGATGCCGGCCTGAGAACCTCCGCCGAACGCACCGCCCTGTAGCGAGCCCAGAAGGGCACAGAGGACTTGCCCTTCTGCGTCGCGGAGCCGGTTCAGTCGGCGGTGATCGCGACGTCGGCGCAGGCGTCGGCGTCAACAGCGCCCCGTCGCCTTCGAGTTGGGCGGCCGAGCTTCGATCAAGAGCCGGGTCCTGACGGCCAAGGGCAGGGTCCCCGACGGCGCGTCTGTGTCTCGTTTGGTGACCAAGTCGCACCGGCCGACGTTGGCGCGAGGTGAGGCCGCAGCGGTCGGTTGTTGAAGGGCCGGGAAGGTACTCGAGGGTGTGCATCTGAAAGCGGTCTGCCGATGCGGTTCGTCCGGGCAACCTTGGATCGGCACAGCGAGTTGGATGCCGGCATCTTCCTTTTGGGAGCGCGCAGGGCGCCGCGAAGAGATGGCGGGCGGCACGCGGTCGGTTTCACGTGGAACGGCCACCGGGACCTAGCCCTCCACCGATCACGCTCGGCCGCCAAGCCGGATTGGCATCACGAGAACAAGTCGAACGAGCAGGAGCGTTGTGAGGCGATGCATCCATCTGGGCGGCCCGTGCAATGCAATGCTCTGCCGGCGCCGCCACGCCGCCTACGGGAGGCCGCCCTTGGCGCAGCCTTTGAAGGGAAGCTGCGCCTCGCGTGAGCTGCCCCCGCCTGGCACGTTGCCAGTGAGCTGTTCCGTGCGTGGCCTCCCCAGGGGCCGCAGCGCGTGGCTTGTATCCCAGAGCCGCTGTATCTGGCCTTCGGGTAGAGGGCTGCGCAGCTCCTCCAGGGAGTCCTGCGGGTGGTCTTGCCCCAGGGAGTCGTCTCGCATGGCCTTCATCCGGGAGTTGCACTGCGCACGGCACCTTTGCGGGAGCCGTTGCGCGTGGCTCTTGTCCAGGGAGAGTCGCTGCGCGTGGCGCTTCTCCTGGGAGAGCCGTTCGACGCGTGTTCCCTTCGGGAGTTGTGCCGCGTGGCGTTCGTCCTGGGGGCCGCAGTGAGTGGGCTTGCCCAACAGAGCTGTGCCGCGCAGCACCTTCGGTCTCATGGGGCTGTTCCAGGTGCCTTGTCGTGGAAGCTCAGGCGTAGCGCTTGCCGGCGTCGTCGCTCCGCATGCCCTTGCCACAGGGAGTCGCGCTGCGCGGCATTTCCGAGAGCCGTTCGCCGTGATGTGTCCTCGGGAGTTGTGTCGCGTGGCGCTTTTCTTGGGGCCGGTCCGGGTGGGCTTGCCGTGGGGTGCTGTGCTGCGTCGCAGTTCCTGGAGCCCTTCGGCGTGACGTTGCCGTGGGAGCTGTGCCGCGTGGCGCTCTTCCAGGGTCCGCGGCGCGCTGCTGTCTCTAGAGGCCCGTTCCATGTGGCCTTGCTGTGGAAGCTGAGTCACGGCGCTTTGCCGTGGAGTCGCCCCCGGCGTGAACCTTCCTCAGAGGTTGTCCGCGAGCCGGCTCTACCGTCCTTCGATTGATCGAGCTGGTCCGTCATGCCGGCGGGCCGAAATCGGCGTCGGAGGGCCTGGCGGCGCCACGATCCACGGTCGGCAGTGGAGCCTGTGATGTGCTCGCCGGGCACGCCGGCGTCGAGCCAGGAGCGAGTGATCGCTTGGCGAGTCGGCCGATGTGGAGGCGTGCGGAGCCCCGCCTCGATGCCGGCCCGCTAGCGTCACCGCGGCGATCGGCTCCAGCCTTCGATCAACGACCGCCAGGGGCAATCCATTGGGACCGCAGCCTTGTTCGGTTTCACGTGAAACGGCTTAGGTGGGCAGCCCGAGAACGTCGATGGGCGGCCTCGAGTGGGGACGACGGCTGCTTGGCGGCGCATTGACACAGGGGCTGACCGGCCCAGATGTGCGCTATCCACAGGCTGTGCGTAACGGCTGTTGAGAAACCGGCGGCGGGGCCGTTTCACGTGAAACGTGGCCGATGGATCATGCTGCCGTCCCACGTGTATCCACAGGGCGCTCGCGCCATCTACTAGGTGTTTCACGTGAAACTGGGGTGCCTGTGGATAACTTCTGTGGATAACCGGCCCTGTACCGCGTTGCCCACAGACGGTGACCTTTCTCGACGCCTGGCTGCATGTCTGAACGGCTGACCCGTGTTCGGCGACTCCGCCGGAAATTGACCCGGGACAGTGCCCCTTGGCCTGCACTAGGGTCAGCGTCGTGCCCGACAACAGCACCTCGCTCCCCGACTTCACGCGTTGGCCCTCGTTCCCCTTCGAGGGCGACATGCGCGTCAAGGCCCTTGCCGACCCCGTCAAAGTCGAGCCGCCCCGCAGCGGGGAAGATGCCTCTGACTGCGTCGCCTGCAACACCCCGGATGACTCGTACATCTGGGTCAGTGAACGGTGGCGCGTCCGCGCCATGGACCGGCCCACCGGGCTGCCGATGGTCCTCATCCTCGAGTGCCGATCGCACCTCGACCTTGGCGACCTGCCCAACCTCTTGGCCGCCGAACTGGGCGTCATGACCGTGCGACTCGAGCGGGCCATCCGCTCGCTCGACGACGTCGCCCGGGTCCACGTGAATCGCTGGGGCGACGGCTCGGCGCACCTGCACATGTGGTTCCTGGCACGGCCTTACGGGCGACTCCAACTGCGCGGCACCTTCCTTTCGCTGTGGGACGACATCCTTCCGGTGATCCCGGAACAGCAATGGCGCGAGAACCTCGCGCTCGTCGCGGCGTGGCTGGCGGAGTTCGGCGGCCGGGCGAACGCCGAACCGCCCCACATCCAGTGGCAGTCCCCCTCCAAGATCAGCGAGTCGCCTTCCGCGACCAGCGACACGGAGACGGACACAGAAGCGGACACCGGCGAGTCGGCGACAGGCGCGAGCGGCACCACCAACACTTGGCGACCGACCGACTTGGCGGACGTGCGGGCGGAAGGATCACAGGCGGACATGCCGGCGTACGCGGCAGAGCCCTCGACCGAAGACCTGTCCGGCGAGGCGGCCGTGGATGTGCAGACGGCATCGCCCGAGGAGACAGACCAGCGATCGGCGGTCAACGCAAACGAGCCGACATTGGACGACGCCGACGCCGACGTAGACGCGGACCAACCCGCCGCTCCGGCACCGAGCGACGCCGCGCCCGTTGACGGCAGCCGGCCCGTCGATAGCGCCGCGCCCGTTGATGGCACCCGGCCCGTTGATGGCGCCGCGTCCGTTGGTGGCGCCCGGCCCGTTGGTGAAGGCCCGCCTCTTGACCCGCCCCCTGTCGAGTCTGCGAAGGGCTGGACTGCGGGTGGCGAACGGCCGCCGATGCAGCGCGATCCCGCCGAGGCAGAGCGCAAGCCGAACGAGGCGGCCAACGCGAGCTAGTCGGCCGAGAATCCCCCGATCGAGGCGTGACTCGGCCTCGGGAACAGCCGGTAGCCAGAGGCGTCGACCGGCAGCGAGGGTGAGCCACAAGCCAGCCGCGCCCACGAGAGAGCAGGAACCAAAGAAGACCCGGCCAACTGGCCGGGTCTTCTTTGCAGTGCAGCGGCTAATCGCAACGACGTAGTGGCCGATCCGATCCGGCCGACCGGTCCGTCGTAGCGAGACATCGTCCAGGGCAGAGCGACGCCTGCCGGCGCCGTGGAGCGCTGGCAGATGGTGCGATGAACGGGCTGGTTTGACGTGATGCTCCGGCTGTCCTGCGGCGAGGCGAAACTGAATCGACGCGACCCCGGCACGCTCCTCCCGAGCGGATAGCGCAGGGTGCTGTCCGAGCCGGAGCCGACAAGCCTTGGCCCGCCTGCCGGGCAGCCACGCCGACCGACCGAGCGCAGGCAGGCCTCGGGCAGGCTGACCGAGCGCACGCTGACCTCGGGCAGCCAGACCGAGCACACGCAGATCTCGGGCACGCAGACCACGCGCACGCAGACCACGCGCACGCAGACCACGCGCACGCAGACCACGCGCACGCAGGAGGTCTGAGCAGGTTCCTAGCTGACGGACTCTCCAGCTGATCCACGCGGCTGACTGGTCTGCGGCAAGGCGATGCCGGCCCCGCGATCTTCTCGGGTGTGGCAGAACCTCGGCGGTGGCCGGCCTTCGACCTGCCAGTGCGACATCGCGCGGGCGTGCCTTCGACCTCCGTGTTCCTCATCTCTGTGTGGCGCCCGCTACCTCACGTCGAGCGCTCAGCGGCTGTTTGCATGATCGGTAGGTTTGGTGGTGGACGAGCCTGTCTCTCGACGTCGGCGAGTAGGTGCGCAACGACCGAGGCGCTCGGCCAGCGAGTCTGCTCCGCGCACAGGAGATCGCCCAGTGGATGCGCCTGTCACGCGAGACACAACGTGCCGGCGGCGATGGTCATTGGTTCTGAGCGCGGGTAGCGGTCCCGTTTGAGCGGGAGTTTGGGTCCCGGTATCTGCCCGCGGGTTTCGTCGGGCGTGAGTTCGGGATGCGTCCTGGTCGTGGAGTGGATGCCTGGATCAGGCCGAGCTGCGCGAGGGTGGTGGCGAGCGCACCGAGAAGAGGGCGTGGAAGTTCAGGTGCGGGCACCCCGCATCGCTTCTACCAACGCCGTGCCTATGGGTTCGTGGATGAGCGGAGGCAGTTCCTCGGGCCGGACCCAACGGATCTCGTCATGTTCATCGGGGGCGGCGTTTGTCGGTGTCCCCTCCCACTTGTCGACGATCCAGGCGCTGAAGCGTACGGATTCTTCTCCGCGGCCTACCTGTAGCTGACACAGATGGGTCGCCGAGCCTGTTGTTATTTGCACGCCCAGTTCCTCGTGCATCTCCCTGGCGAGCGCAGCCAGTTCTGTCTCGCCTGCCTCGATGTGTCCGCCGGGCAGGTCCCAAACGTCCGGGTAGACATGGCGGTTTGGACTTCGGTGGACGAGCAGAACCTGACCTTCGCGAACCAGCGCCGCAGTGACGATCTCGTGCATGGGCGGGATTGTGACATGACCATCCGACAAGAACGTCCGCGACCGCGTCGAAGAAGGGTCGCCCTCACGCTTGGGTTCGGGGTGTTGGCCTGCGTTTTGGTCGCGATTTCGGGCCCCACCTCGATCGGGTGGATTTCGCGCGGCGCTGGCGTCGGCGTGGCCGCAACCGCTCGTCGGCGTCTGCCCGGCTGCCTCAAGACGGGCAGCGATGACGAAGGCGCACCGCCAGCATGCTGCTTGGCAACGAAGTCGCACGCCCTGCCAGAGGTGTACGGCGGGAAAGAGAACCGGCCGGTTATCGCCGAAGACGAGGATCACCCGGGACGCGCACTGCACGACGGCATGACACAAGCAACGCCCTGAATCGACCGACAACGGGGTAGCGCCGTCGGTAGCTGAAAGTCGGGGGCGAGCTGAGATGGGGCAGCTCTATCGACACCGGTGGCCAGGCCCCTGCCACACAGCGAATTCGGATGCCGCCAAAATCCAGGTGCGAGGCGATCGCTAGGCCGTCGCGGTGAACCGGCCGATCCGAGACGGTGCACCCGGACGGAGGGAGCGTCAGCTGGACTTCAAACCGCCTCCACTACGCAGATGCGCGGGCGACCGCCTGCCCCACCAACCCCGCCAGCAGCTTTCCGAAATCCAGGCCGCCCGCCTGCACCGCCAGCGGCAGCAGAGACGTCTCTGTCATGCCCGGGGACACGTTCACCCCGAGCACGTGCGGCTGGCCGGCCGCGTCCACGATCAGGTCGACTCGGGACAGGTCGCGCAGGCCGAGCGCGTTGTGTGCCGCCAGGGCCGCCGCCGCCACCGATGCGGCCACCTCCGGGGCCAGGCGGGCCGGCGTGTGCCAGGTCGTCAGGCCGGCCGTGTACCGGGCCGCGTAGTCGTACACGCCGTTGCGGGCGACTATCTCGACGGCCGGTAGCGCCTGCGGGCCGTCGCCCAGGTCGACTATCGAGACCGCCACGTCGGCGCCCGGGACGAAGCGCTCGACCAGCGCCGTCGAGTCGTACGCGAAACAACCGACCATCGCAGCCGGCAGGTCCGCCGCCTCCTTGACCACCGCCGCGCCCAGGCCCGAGCCGCCCTGGGCCGGCTTCACCATCAGCGGCAGGCCGAGCCTCTCCGCGATCCGGTCCAGCACCGCGACCGCGCCCAGCTCCGAGAAGCGGTCGTGCGGCAACGCCACCCACTCCGGCGTGGCGATCCCCGCCTCGCGCAGCATGGACTTTGCCGACGGCTTGTCCCAGGCGAGCCTGGACGCGCGCGACGAGCAACCGACGTAGGGCACGCCGCACAGGTCGAGGACGCCCCGCAACGAGCCGTCCTCGCCGGTCGCGCCGTGCAGGGCGATCACCACCGCGTCGGGCGGGTCCGCCTCCAGGTATGGCAGCAGGGTCGCGTCCGCGTCGCGCATCGAGGCGGTCAGGCCGACGGCGCGCAGGGCGTCCAGCACCCGCCGACCCGACCGCAGCGACACGTCCCGCTCGTAGGACAGTCCGCCCGCGAGCACCAATACCTGGAGGTCCATGGAGTCGATCATGCCAAGTCCGGTCCGGGTGCGTCTGCGGCGGCGGGGCCGCGCCGGCGGTGGGTGGGCGTCGCGCCGAACACCGCGCGCAGGGCGAGCTCTTGCTCCATCACCCCGGACAGCCGGCGTACGCCCTCACGCAGCCGCTCGGGCGACGAGAACGAGAAGTTCAGCCGCATGTTGCTGCCGCCCGTCCCGTCGGCGTAGAAGCCCGTGCCCGGCACGTACGCCACCCGGGCGGCGATCGCGCGGGGCATCATCGCCTTCGAATCCAGGCCCTCGGGCAGCGTCGCCCAGACGAACAGCCCGCCGGCCGGGTTGGTCCAACTCGTGCCCGGCGGCATCAGGTCCTGCAGCGCGGACAGCAGCGCGTCCCGGCGTTCGCGATAGATCTCGCGGTAGACCTTGACCTGCTCCCGCCACGGCATGGTCGACAGATATTGGGTCACCGCGGCCTGCGCGAACGCGCTCGGGCACAGGATCGCCGCCTCGTTCGCCATCACCAGCTTTTCGCGCACCGCATGCGGCGCCAGCACCCAGCCGACCCGCAGACCGGGGGCAAACGTCTTTGAGAACGTGCTGACGTAAAAAACCCCCTCGCGGCGGCGCGCCCGCAACGGTCGCGGCGCGTCGTGCTCAAAACTCAGCATTCCGTACGGGTCATCCTCGACGACCAGCAGCCGGTGGCGCTCGCAGATGTCCAGCACCTCTTCGCGCCGCGCCTCGGAGAGCGTCACGCCGGCCGGGTTTTGGTAGGTCGGGATCGTGTACAGGAACTTGGCTCGGCCCTGCGCGGCGACGATGGCCTCCTCGAGCGCTGCCGGGATCAGCCCGTCGGCGTCGATTGCCACGTGCCGGACCTGTGCCTGGGCGGCCTGGAACACGCCGAGTGCGCCGACGTAGGTCGGCCCCTCGGCAAGCACCACGTCGCCCGGGTCCAGGAACAGCCGTGCGATCAGATCCAGCGCCTGCTGGCCGCCCACGGTCACCACCACGTCGTCGGGGGACGCGCCGTCGATGCCGGACAGCGACATCACCTCGCAGATCCGTTCGCGGAGGTCGATCGTGCCCTGGCCGATCCCGTACTGAAGGCTGGTTGTGCCCTGCTCCGCCGCGAGCTTGCCGAGCATCTCACCGACCGCGTCCAGCGGCAGCGCCGCAATGTAGGGCGAGCCGCCGGCCAGCGACACCACCTCGGGCCGGCTGGCGACGGCGAACAGCGCGCGGATCTCGGAGGTCGTCATCCCCCGGACCCGCCGCGCATAGCGATCCGTGTAGTCGTCTTGGGTCGTTCCGGTCATGCGGCTCACCTCACAGCTATCGGCAACAGTGGCTTCATGTTAGTAGCCCCCACCGTCCCCAGCCTGGGGATAAAAGCGCGATCAAGCGGGTGTGGGCGGTAGGATCGCTCGGGGGCGCGGACGAGCATGTGCACAGGACCGTGCTTCGACGTCCGGTTACTCCGCAATGATGAGGGGTTCCGCCCATGTCGCGACGCCTGGTCAACCTGACGCTCGACACGCTCGAGGACCTTGCCCGGCCGTGCCGGCAATGCGTGTATTGGGAGCTCGATCCCGTGTCCGCGGAGCGCGCCTGTGCGTCGGGTGATCCCGGTCTCGAAAAAGAGGCCTGGGTGTCACAGACGCTGCTGGAGTGGGGATCGTGCGGCAAGCTGGCGTACGTGGACGGCATGCCGGCCGGCTACGTCATGTACGCCCCGCCGGCCTACGTGCCGCGGTCAATGGCCTTCCCCACCTCCCCCGTTTCGGCCGACGCCGCGCTGCTGATGACCGCGCACGTCGTGATGGCGTTCGCCGGCGGGGGCCTGGGCCGGATGCTCGTCCAGGGCGTCGCCCGTGACCTGACGAAACGGGGCGTGAAGGCGATCGAGGCATTCGGCGACGCGAAGTTCGGCGAGGCTGGTGAGGGCGCCGACGGCTGTGTCGCGCCGGTGGACTTCTTCCTGTCGGTGGGCTTCAAGACCGTTCGGCCGCATCCGCGCTATCCCCGGCTGCGCCTCGAGCTACGCACGGCGCTGTCCTGGAAGTCCGACGTCGAGTACGCGCTGGAGAAGCTGCTCGGCTCGATGAGCCCCGACACGCTGCTCCGCCCGGTCCGCCCAGCCGCCGCAAACACCTCGATCACCAGCTGACAGCGACCGAGCCGCAGGGCACGGAGTGTGGCTCGAGCCGCCGGGCACGCGCTTGGACTGTGCCGGGCGGCAGGGCACGGGCAAGCGCGCTTGGCCTGCCCGCCGCAGGGCGCGGGCGTGCGCTAGGACTGCCGGGCAGCCAAGGTGAGGCGCAGCTGGCGGACGTCGATTGAGCCGGTCGGCACGTCGTTCTCCACCGGGAAGTACATCCGCTGCACGGCGGCCAGGAGCGCCTCGACCACCTGCTCGCGGAAGAGCGGGTTGACCAGCCGCTCCCGGTCGACCGGCGACGTCAAATAGCCCACGTCCACCCGGACCGCCGGCATCCGGGTCAGCCGCAGCAGCTCCCAGGTCTTCGCGTGGATCCGGCAGTCCTGCATTCCGGTCCGTACCGCGATCTCGCGCTGCGCCAGGTTGGCGAGCCGCTCGCCCACCGTGGAGGTGAGACCGTTGCCCGTGCCGTAGTGATAGGTCGCCACGCCCTCGGCCTCCGGGTTGTCGTGGCCGTCCAGGTGCAGCGAGATCAGCAGGTCGGCGCTAAGGCTGTTGGCCAGCTCGGCGCGCTGGGCACCGGTCATCGGCTCGGCCGGCGCGGGCCCGCGGGTCAGGTGCACCCGCATCCCGGCCGCAGTGAGCCGGCCCTCGAGCCGGGCCGCCAAGTCGAACACCAGGTCGGCCTCGGTCCAGCGCAGCGGGCCCTCGGGCACGACGACGCCGAGGTCGTCCCCGCCGCCGTGGCCCGGGTCGATCACGATGGTCTTGCCGACCAGGTTCGGCCCCGACTGGCGGAACGCCTCGGCCTCACGCAGCCACTGCGGCCGCCCGCCGACGACCTTGCGGCCGAGCCGGCGCAGCGCCTTCATGGTCTGCGGGCCGCACGAGCCGTCCGGCGCCAGGCCGACCTCGCGCTGGAACTGGGCGACCGCGCGGGCGGTGCGGGCGCCGTAGATGGCGTCGGCGCGGCCGGTGTCGTAGCCCATCTCCAGCAGCCGCTCCTGCAGCGTGCGGACGTCCTCGCCGACGAGGGCGTCGGGCACCGAGTGGTAGAGGGTGCGGGCGCCGAGCTTCCACCGGGCGCCGTCGAGTGCCTGCCACGTCTCGGCGCCCACGATGCCGTCGATGCCGATCCCGCGGCTCTGCTGAAACGCGCGGACCGCCGTCTCGGTCGCCTCGTCAAACACCGAGTCCGACAAATCCGAAATGGACGAAAGGGCGTGATCGGCCGCGCCGTTCATGGACGGGCCGCCTGAGGCACCGAAAGACGGGCCAGCAACAGCATCTGTGAACGGGCCAGCGGCGTCTAAGGACGGGCCAGCAACAGCATCTGCAAACGGGCCAGCGGCGCCCAGGGACGGGCCCGCAGCGGCGTCTGCGAGTGGGCCAGCAGACGCGCTAGCGGAGTCAAGAGCGACCCCGGCAGCGGAGCCAGCAGACGGCCCGGCGGCAAGCAACTCGAGCCCGACCAGAATCGACCGAATTTCGAGAACAGCCGGACCGGTGTCTCCACGTCGGATCGCACGCACGCGTGGCTCCTAACGACTGAGGGAAAGGGAAGACAACCTCCGGAGCGTACCCCCCAGTGTCAGGCGCGGCCGGACGTCGATGAGTGCTCCGTGCGTCGAATCACGATCACGAGGGATACCGATCACGCGAACGCGGCGATACCCGCGCGGACCGTCAGCCAAACGTGCCGGGCCGGACGTACGAAAAGCCCGCCCTGCCCTCAATCGCAGAGGGCGGGGCGGGCCGGAAGAAATCAGAACGCGGACTCGATCAGGCTGATCAGGGCGCCCTTGGGCTTGGCGCCGGCCACCGAATTGACCGGCTCGCCGCCCTTGAACATGGTCAGGGTCGGCACCGACATCACCCGGTACGCGCGGGCGGTCTCGGGGTTCTCGTCGATGTTTATCTTGACGATCTGCACCTTGTCGCCCATCTCCGTGGCGATCTCGGCGAGCAGCGGCTCCACCTTGCGGCAAGGGGCGCACCACTCCGCCCAGAAGTCCACCAGGACGGGCTTGTCGGACTGCAGAACGTCGCTGACGAACGTCGCGTCAGTGACGGCCTTGGTTGCTCCCAATGGGGACCTCCGGGAAGTTGGATGACTCGTTACAGCTCGATGAATGAGGCGATGAAGCGCTCGGCGTCCAGTGCTGCGGCGCAGCCGGTGCCGGCGGCGGTGATGGCCTGCCGATAGGTGTGGTCCACGAGGTCACCGGCGGCGAAGACGCCCGTGACGTTGGTGCGGGTGCTCGGCGCGTCGACCTTCACGTAGCCCTCGTCGTCCAGGGCGATCTGGCCCTTGAACAGCTCGCTGCGCGGGTCGTGGCCGATCGCGACGAAGACGCCGGTGACGTCGAGCACCTTGGTCTCGCCGCTCTGCACGTTGCGCAACCGGGCGCCGACGACCTTGCCGTCGTCGCCGAGGATCTCCTCGACCACGCTGTTCCACTCGACCTTGATCTTCGGGTTGGTCAGCGCGCGGACCTGCATGACCTTGCTGGCCCGGAAGCTGTCGCGGCGGTGCACGATCGTCACGGTCTCGGCGAAGCGGGTGAGGAACGTCGCCTCCTCCATCGCCGAGTCGCCGCCGCCGACCACGATGATGTGCTGGTTGCGGAAGAAGAACCCGTCACAGGTGGCACAGGACGAGACGCCGTGGCCGAGCAGTTCCTGCTCCCCCGGGATGCCGATCGGGCGCCAAGCGGAGCCGGTGGCCAGGATGACGGCGCGGGCGAAGTATTCGGTCTCGCCGACGTACACCGTCTTGAGGCCCTCGGCGCCGGCCTCGGTAGGCCGCTCGCCGAAGTCGACCCGGGTCACGTCGTCGGTGATGAACTCGGCGCCGAAGCGCTCGGCCTGCTTGCGCATGTTGTCCATCAGCTCGGGGCCCATGACGCCGTCGGGGTGGCCGGGGAAGTTTTCCACCTCGGTGGTCGTCATCAGCGCGCCACCCGACTGCACACCCTCGATGACCAGCGGCTTGAGGTTGGCCCGGGCCGCGTAAAGCGCCGCGGTGTAACCGGACGGTCCCGAGCCGATGATGATCAGGTTTCGGACCTCGTCCACTGCCGACTCCTCAGTCTGTCTCCCCGGTCGCACCGGAGACTCCGCACGCTAAAACGCCATGGTAAGGACGTGCCATTCCCGCGGGGCCGGCGCGTGGTTGAGGTCACGCAGCCAAGGTCGCGCGGGGGAAATTCAGCCTACCTGCACCGAGGCGCGGGTGCTGGCGTCGACACTGGTCAGGCCGCAGTCGGCGCCGCTGGCCCAGGCCCATGAGCCGTTTCCGGCCGTGAAGCGCACGATCAGGGCGGGCTTACCGTAGTAGCGGGCGTAGTCGACGGTCTGCACCGTGATCGGGCCGGCGCCGTTCGCCGCGGCGATCGCGTCGAGGCAGGCTCGCAGCGCGACCTGCGGCCGGAGCCGGGCCAGCGGATCCGCGAATTCTTTGCTGCTGGAGTTTGCCGTGGCGCGGGGGGTCGGCGCGGCGGGGCTGGACTCCACGCGAGGCGCGCCGGAATCCTCGGTGCTGTCCGGAGCGAGCAGTGCCGCGCTCGGCGCGGCGGCGAGGCTGCTGCGACTGTAGTCGGTGCCGCTGTTGGTGATCTCGCTGGCACCGGGCATGCTGGCGGAACCCTCCGCAGCCTGCGCGGCCACTCCGGACCCGGCGGAACTGGACGACGCACTGTCCGTGGCAGAGGTGCTGCTCTTGATGTAGTTGAGGCCGACGCCTGCACATGCCAGCACCGCGGCGGCTGCGGCGATCTGTGCGCCCCAGCGCAGCACGCGCCGGCGAGGTTGCGGCCGCCGGGCCGTTTCTCGATCAACACCGGTTTCTCGTACGACGGTCAAGTGCCGCCCAGGCGAAGCAGGAGCCACGTCACCCGTCCCGGCGAAGGCCTCCTCCAGCTGCGCCGCGACCTCCGCGGGCATCGGCTCCGGCACCTCGCCCCAGGCGTTCAGCGCGTCGCCGACCTCGGCCATCCCGTCGCTGAGCAGCGCGTGCGCGTCCCGCCAAGCGGGGTCGTCCACGATCAGCGCGGCCACCCGCGCCGCCTCCGGAGTGCCCTCCAGGGCGCCGCCGACGTAGTCGGCCAGCAGGTCGATGTCGACCCCGGTGAAGTCGGCCCCGGTCACGGGCGTTCCCTCCCCTCGGACGGCGCGGACCCCAATGGGACGCGGCCGGTCGTCCCCGGGTTCCCGTGACCCTGGTCTCTCCCGTCCGGCGTGGTGCCGGGCCGGGCCGTGCGGTCGGGCCGAAGGTGGCCCAGCGAGAGCGCCATCCGGGCCCGGCCGCGGGCGCACCGGCTCTTGATAGTGCCCTCGGCCACGCCCAGGATCTCGGCCGCCTCGGCCACCGCGTAGCCCTGGACGTCGACCAGGACGATCGCCGCGCGCTGCTCCACGGGCAGGCCGGCCAGCGCCTCCCGGACCACCAGCGCGGTGTCGTGATCCTGCACCGGCGCGGCCGGCTCCCGCCCGTGCGGTCCGTCGTCGGAGTGCTGCCCGTCGGGCAGCGGCACGGTCGGGTGGGCCTGCCGGCGGCGCATCCGATCCAGGCAGGCGTTCACGACGATGCGATGCAACCAGGTGGTGACCGCCGAGTCGCCACGGAACCGGGCCGCCGCCCGATGCGCCGAGAGCAGCGCGTCCTGGATGGCGTCGGCGGCCTCCTCGCGGTCGCCGATCGTGCGCACGGCGAGGGCCCAGAGCCGGTCCCGGTGCCGGCGCACCAATTCGGCGAACGCCGCCGGGTCGCCGTCGACATGCGCGCGCAGCAGCTCGGCATCGCTCGGCGTGGGCTGGCCCGCGCCGGCGTCGCTGGGCGAGCCGCCGGAAGTCACGAAGAGCAATCTAGCCGAGGGTGCCTACGTCATGCGGGCCGGTCACTGGGTCCGGTCAGGATCCGTCGACCTCGATGTTCGGCACGCTGATCCGGTAGCGGCCGTCGTCGCCGAGCGGCAACTCGGTCAGCCACACCAGGATGTACTGGTATTTGACGTTTTCGTCGAAGCCCTCGGTGAAGACCACGGTCGTCCCGTCGGCCTTGGTCGGGCCGTCGGTGGTCAGCGGCTTGTACGTCTCGACGATCTTTTTGTCGCCGTTCGAGTTGTCGCCCGGGTCGGTCGTGCCGGTGCGAATCTCCATCACCACGCCGGGCGACGAGACCTCGACCCGCACGTCGCTGACCGTGCGCGGCGTCTTCAGGTCGATCAGGACGCCCATGCCGGCCTTGAGGTTGCCGAACTTGGCGCTCTTGAAGCCCTGGGTGTCCCAGGCCGACTGCTTGTCGGAGTCGACCGTCTTAGCCGCCTCGCCGGTGTCCGAACGGTCACCGGGCGGGGGGTCGACGATGCGGACGTTGTCGGCCGACAGCGGGATCTTCTGCGGCGTGCCCGCGGTGGTGTCGTCGCTGTTGTTGGAGCCGGTGTTGCCGGTCGTCCCGGTCGGCGTGTTGCCGTTCTGAGTGACCTTGGCCGGATTGTCGTTCGAGTTGCCGATCGCGTTGATGCCGAAGACCAGGCCGATGATCGCGATCACCACGAGCGCGGCGACCCCGACCACGATCTTGCGGGTGCTGCGCACCGGCTCGGCGGACGTGCCCTGGGTGAACCGCAGCGGCCCGACGTCCTCGTATTCCTCGTCGGCCGAGTCGAGGCGGGCCAGCTCGGCGGTGAGCGCGTCGGCATCGGGCGTGGCGACCCGCGTGTCGAGCAGGTCCATCGTCAGGTCGTCGAGGTAGGCCGGGACGCCCGCGCGGATCTGCCGGGGCGCCGCGATGTTGCCGGTCGCGTCGCGGTTGGCGTCGGGCAGCGTGGAGGGCGCGATCTCGGTGTGCGGCCAGTGCGCGGTCATCGCGTAATAGAGCAGCCCACCGACGGCGCGGACGTCGCTCTCGCGGCTGTCGGCCGAATCGGCGCGGGCGTCGGCCAGCACGACCCGGCCGTCGTCGCCGATCAGGGTCGTGCCCGGGTGCACGTTGCCGTGCACCATGCCGGTGGCGTGCACGGCCGCCAGCGCGTCGGCGATGGAATGCGCGATCGCGGTGGCGCGCGCCGGATCCAGTGGACCCTCGGCGGAAACCAGCTCGCGCAGCGCCTCGCCCTCGACCCACTCGCGGACCACATATGCCCGCTCGCCCTCGTCGATCGCGTCGTAGACGCCGACCAGGTTGGGGTGGATGACCCGGCTCGCGTCGACTGCGGCCTGCAGCATCTCTTTCGCCGAGTCGCCGCCCGGGTGCCGGAGCACGACCGCGACGGGGCGCCGCAGGATCACGTCGATGCCGCGCCAGACCTGCCGGCCGGCGCTGTCATTGTTGACGTGCGCCTCGAGCTGGTAACGCTCGGCCAGGATCTCACCGACGGTGGGTGCACCGAAGGTCATGACCGGCCCGGCCTCATCGGCCGCGGTCTCGTGGCCTTCGCCGACCTGGGTCACCAGTCCTCCCTCGGTGCATCGCGCGATGTCGCCACTGACCATACCCGTACGAGGCCAAGGTCCCACAGGTCGTCCCCCCGGCGCGGCTGGACGTTAGACCAGGTCGCCGGGCCTCTTTCCCCCGAACGGCGCGCCAAAACCAGCTGGTCAGCGTGTTATCCACAGGTAATACACATTTTCAGCGCCCGAGTTTGCGGCGAACCATCGCGACGACCTGGCCGACCTCGTGCACGCGCAGCACGGTCGCCGCCCCGAAGTAGGCCACGAAGATCACCGTGCCGCCGACTAGAAGCTGCACAATTGCCTCGATTCGCGTCGGTTCGCCCCCGCCGGGCAGCAGCCGCACCACGAGCAGGCCGATGCCGGCCGCGACGAGCGCGGCGACGAGGACCTTGCCGAGCGCCCGGGCGACCGCCCCGAGATTGAGCCGGCCGATCCGGCGGCGAAGCACGAAGAGCGAGATGAGCGCGGAAGAGACATAGGAGATCGCGTTGGCGGCCGTCATGCCCGCCGCCACCAGCCGGTCCGCTAGCACCGCGAAGAACAGCACGTAGAGGCCGATCCGGATAGCAACAACGGGCAGGTTGATCAGCGCGGCCGTCTTGTTGCCCTGCAGAGAGTAGAAGGCGTAGGTGCACATGTAGCTGACCGACAACGGCGTGACCGTGAGGGCGGCCACCGCCAGCACGACACCCTGCTCGAAGGCCTGCCGGGGGCCGAAGGCGCCGCCCTGGAACAGGGTGACCGAGATGGCCGCGCCGAGCACCGCGTAGACGGCGGCGATCGGGGCCTGGGCGGCCGCGGTGAGCCGGATGCCGCGGTTGAGGTCGGCGCTCAGCTCGGCGTAGCGCCCGTCGGCCGCGGCGGCGCTCATCTTCGGCAGCAGCGCGGTCATCACCGAGACGCCGATGATGCCGTGCGCCATCATCGTCAGCAGGTAGACGTTGTTGAACGCGAGCACGCTGGCGTTGCGGCCGC
>Ga0307515_10011669_pt1 | contig 16643 bp, 2 predicted proteins | sample 17_EM_MG_FD_194513 | JGI IMG/M metagenome (GOLD analysis project Ga0307515, IMG submission 194513) | Populus trichocarpa ectomycorrhiza microbial communities from riparian zone in the Pacific Northwest, United States - 17_EM | ecosystem: Host-associated > Plants > Roots > Unclassified | place... | reverse complement strand
CAGATTTGAGTGCTAGGAACTAGCAAAACTGCTAAGAACTAGCCCTAGAGCGACCTTATAGCCCTGCGCCTCCCAATCATACAAAAATTAAATATCCCCTCACGTGACTGCGATAGATAGATCGTCCTTAATATCCAATCTATAAACTAGTTTATTAGTTTCTCTATATTCCACTAAATATAGCTCTTATAGCTAATAGCTTGCGCTATACTTAGCGTCCTTATAAATTTGGTATGCGTTATTATAATAAAACGTAAAACTTTTAATTAAATATTCTTTTATTCCTTGTAGTATATTATTATCCCTTTATACGTATATATCGTCTGCTAGTCTTATCCCTTTTACTATATAGTAACTCTAATTACTTCTATAGTCTCTAATATAATAACCCTGTTTTCCGTAATTTATATAAGCTCCCTCTTTAAACTATTTTTCCTATTATAGAGTCCGCCTAAATATCTTCTGCTATTAAGATCCCTAATTTAGCCTTTGCTCCTTAGACCTTTAATTACTTAATTCTTATCCTTTAGGTTTCCATAATTTCTTATTCTATTTCTTAGATTCTTTAATACTACTTAGGTTTATTGGCTCTGCGCCATACTATAGTTTTTAACTTAGCTTTAGTTGTTGCGTGCTTTACGCCTTATACAACTATAGAACTCTATCCTAACCTCTCTTAGCCTATTCCCTTTAGTAGATCCAATTATTAATCTTAATCGCTTAATCTATTAGTTCCCTTAGGGTGTCCGCATCTTTTATTAGGATAATTATATCCTAAACTTTAGCCTTAAGTCCTTGCTTATACTATGCTATAAACGCCTTATTATTCCACTTAACTTATATTACTAATGTTTAGAACTGCGTTATATACTTAATTACTAAGGTTTATTGCGTAATGTCTTAAAGTTTTTTTTTCGCTATAGTTACTGCCTCCGGGTCTTTAAACATTTATATAAATCGCTTTATAAACCCTTTCTAGCTTATAAATATAAACCGTACTTCTTAATTAGTAGTTATTATGCCATTTACTTATATCTCCGTAAGGTAAGGCTTAAACTACTTAAGTGCTCTCCTTAATAGGAATAGTCCTGCATATACTATTTGATCTATAAATATTAGTAGCTTTACCCCTTCTTATATAACTTTAAAGTGCATTTAGGTAAGAAACCCCTTAAGCTTTAATCTTTCTCCTAAGTACCTTTTAATTAATAGTAACTTAATCTTTGCTGCTCTAATCCCGTTAATCCTATTTTCCAACGTTGTATTATTTTCTATTAGCTAGTTAACTATCTCTTATAGCTATCTAACCGTTATAGGTTACTATAAGTTAGTATTTGCCATATTAGTGTCGTTACCTAATCTTAAAGTAGTTGCCGCCGTTAATGGCGTCGTAGCTAGTGCTTTTAGTAGCATATTGTTTGACTTTCCGTATTTAATACTATAACTAGGTAGTAATTATATAACGGAACCTTATAGCAAGGACTATAATGGGCTTGTTAATAGGCTAAGTATATAGGTAATGCAAATTAAAGTTAACAACGTAATAATAACTGGTAAAGTAGTTGCCTAATAGATTAACTCTAATTGTATTTTAAGAATCACTATAAGAAAGGAACTATCTAGGTAGGGACTAAGGGTCCTTAAATATATAACCGTACTCCTATAAAATCCTTTTTATATATAATGTACGTATGCTCTATTTGCTCTATTACGGATTACGCAGATCCTATAGATTATATAAATCACGTTATACGACCTCGGTTACTATTCCTCGTCACATAGCTCTATCGGCTCTATTCTAGACCGTGCTTATATTAACTAACTAGCTTCTTCTAACTCTTCTCTAAGTAGTCGTAATATTGTACTTAAAGCGTCCGTAACAAGAAAGGGCATATATTATTTACTTAGTTACTTAGTTAATACGTATATAGGCAGAATAGGGTTTAGGTTATAGTCCTAGCAGAACTTAGCAGAATTTAGTAAAACTTGGCAGAATATAGCAGAATGCCGTAGATTGCCGTTAGATTGCTATTAGATTACTATTAGATTGCCATTTTATAGTTAGTCTCTAATTGCTAAGTTAGTAAAAATAGGTAAACGTGCGTAAGGTATTACGGGGGTGTCCCATAACAGTACCCCCCCTTCAAACTTAAGCTTTTGCGAAATAGGGCTTTAGTAGTTCTAGGTAGAGTTTGTAAAAGTCTTTTATAACTTATATAAGTTCTATAGAGTTAACGGGTTCCTATAAGGACTTAGTAAAGCCTCTCTATTTTATAAGATATATATATTAGCGTTTCCGTTTATTATACTTAATATCGTTAATTCTTTTAACAAAGTACTTATTCTTACTATCTACTTTAACTAGTAGGGGAGGGTCTTATATCTATTTAGGCAGGGCGTCTAATACGGGGGTAGTAGGGCGAAGGACTGACGTATAGAATACGGGGTGGATTTTAACCGTATTAGGGAGCTTTACTTAGTAGGCATAAGGAGAGATAACCTTTTTAACCTTATAAGGGCTAGCGTTCTTCTAATTAAGTTTCTTAGTAGGTCGTTTTGTGTTTAGATTTCTTATATCTAGCTAGACGAAATTACTAATTTAGTAAGTTAGTGCTAGGGTTTATTTCTTATTTACTACAGCTTTATAGACAGATTAAGCCTATACTATCTTATTAGTAAGGAACTATTATAGTTCCTCTATCTTTTCTATAAATTTATTTACTTTTACGACCTATAAGGCGTAATAAGCAAAGTAAGGAACATTACTAAAAGGTTTAAAACCTATTTATGGGTACTAGCCGTAATTAGCCAGAAATGGGGAGACTTTCGTAGTTTCTAAGACGGAATTATTTGTAGTAAACTTAGTAAATATAAGCTAGTTAATCTAGTTATTCTATAAATACAACGTATATATCCAAATAGACTATTCTATTATAGCATTTACGCATTTTATTTAGCTATCTGTTTCTAGGTAATACGCGGTAAATAATAGTGCTTTAATGCGGAGTTAAGTAGTTAGTTCTTTTTAGAATGCCGAGATAAACTAGCTACCTCTATTAGAGATAATCGTTTTAGGGAGTTCGTAGAGTTTCTATATATAATTTAGGAATAGTTAAGTAACGGTAAGCGTTAATATATTAGGGTAGGCGATTAAGTATCTTATTTTAGATAGTCGGTTTATAACTACTATAATATTTATACAACCTCTACTTTTAGGAAGGTTAATAACAAAGTTAATTAAAATATCCTTCTATCTTCGGTCTGGAATAGGTAGTGGCTTTAAAAAACCATTATACGTCTCATGCGAGGCTTTAGCTCGTTAGTAGGTGTAGTAGCTAAAGATATACCTTTATGTTATATTGTGCATATTCAGCTAATAATACTCCCGTTAGAGTAGTTTTAGGGTCTTTTCTTAGCCCGGGTAGCTGGTAATAGGTAGATTATATACGTGTTTAAGGAGTTTAAGCTTAAGCTTATTATAATTAGGGATAACTAAACAGTTTTAGTAATATAAGTGGTTTCCGTAGGCTTTATATTTACTTAAAGAAATTTTTTAGAGCGTCTAATGCCATCTTATATTAGCTTAAGCGTCTTTTAAATAAACTTATTATATAGGTATTTATTAACTATAATCTATTTAATTAATTAATTAGTTATTTTAAGGACGTATACCATAAGATCTTTAATAAGAGGGTTAAATAGTTTAGGGCAAAGTAGGTCTAATTTTGGTAAAAGCGCGCTTTTTTTAGGGCTGGCGCGTCTTATAAGCATTAGGTTAGGGTATTAGGCTTCTAGCCTTAGACGCCTAAGCGGTATATAATTAAGAATTAGAAATAAGACAGATATTCTAACTAGCGGGCCTAACAATAACTTAGCTATTTTATAGTTATAAAGTACTATAGGTTCTGATAGTCGCTAAGAACCTTAATTAAAAATTTAGCGCCTTCTAGTTCGGGTCGCCATTATTTAAAATATCTAATAATAGCTAATAATTCCTTATTGTAGATCTTGTAGTTATATTTAGCTAAGCTTAATCATTTTAAAAAGTATACTATAGGGTGCAATACTTTATCCTTATTATATTAAAATAGGATGCCTTTAGTAACGTAGTTAGATAAGTCAGCTTCTATAATACTTATTTAGTTTAGGTTAAAGTATTAGAGTATAGGCGTAGTAGTAAATATAACCTTTAAATAGGTAAAGGCCTTCTTATATTCCTTATTAAAGATAAAAACTTTATCCTTTTAGGTTAAAGCTATAAGGGGTAAAACTAGGGCGGAGAAGTTATTAATAAACCGTTAGTAGAAATTAGCAAATCCTATAAAGGCTCTTACGTCCTTAACATTCTTAGGTTTTTACTAGTTTATAATTACTTTAACTTTCTTTAGGTCTATTTATATACTATTTATAAAAATAAGGAGTCTAAGGTATAGAACTTCCGTTTTATAAAACTCGTATTTATCTACATTTAATTATAAACTAGCTCCGTATAAGGCTTATAGAATAAGGTTAATATATTTCCAATATTTAGTTAGGTTATTACTATATATTAGGATGTCGTTAATATAAGCAGTATAGAAGATATCTAGGTAGGGGCGTAGGGTATTATTTATATAATATTAAAACGAGCTTAGAGTGTTTATAAGGCCAAAGGGTATTACTAAGTACTTAAATAGTCTATATTAGGTACGAAATGCAATAAGCTATTTATCCCCTTTTATAATACGGAGACGGTTAAATATAGAGATATTAAGCTTTGTATAGTAACAAGCCTTACTTAATTAGTTTAGCGTCTCTTATATTAACGGGATTGGATATTAGTTCTTAACGGTAATAGCGTTAAGAGCTTAGTAGTCTATATAGAAGCGTAAACCGCCGCTAGGTTTCTTAATAAAGATTACTAGTACAGCTATAGGCGATAAGCTTACTCTAATAAATCCTTTACTTAGGTTTATATCTAAATACTTTTATAATACTTAGAGTTTATTTTAGAATATCCCGTATAAAGGTCTAAATCTAAGCTACTTTCCTTCTTTAAGTATAATCTTATAGTTATATAGTTGGTATTCTAGTAGCTTATTAGCTTTCTTTTATAAAAATGCATCTAGGCGATAATAATACTCTATTAGTACCTTTATGGCAGGGTTAGTATACTTCTTTAGTACTAAGGCCTTCTTAATATCGACTATTATAGTAGTAAAGATTATATACTTAGGTTTTTTAGCAAGTTATGCTAGCGGGGTAGCTCTAATTATACGGATATCTAAGGTGCCAAGCTCGCTCGGATTGTCCCTAGTTTTTTATTTAAGTTTAGGTTTAGTATTAAATACGGAGTTAGTATTAAATTTGGGTTTAAGTTCTTTAAAAATCCTTTTTATAGTGGAATACTAGTTCTTTTAGTATTTTTATATATAGAGCTTAAGCTTTTACTTGGCTCGGGGCGGTATAGTGCTTAGAAATAACTTATAGAATTTAATAGAGTTTTTAGATCCTTAGTGGATGTTAGTGGAATTCTTAGGCGTAGAGTAGGCATTAGTGGAAATCTTATATTAGTGGAATTTAGTAGAATTCCTGGGTTAGTGGAATTTAGTAGATTCCTTAGGTACGGGGTAGACAGTTATAGAAATTTTAGACTAGTAGATTGTAGTGGATTTTTTAAATTTTAGTTTTAGGTCTAAGCAGCAAGTTATAAGGCACTTCTTCTTATAATAGGAGGCGGTAAATAGAAGCTTAAGGTTGTTTTAATTAATAGTTACCTTATATAGCTTTATCTAGGGTTGTTTAAGGATTACTAAGTGACCCAGGGTAGTAACGAAAAGTTTAATTAATTCTTTATAGTTTAGGTATTGGAGTCTTATAAATACTATATAGGTAATACGGCCTAAGATAGTGCGTTTGCTATTAAATCCAAATACATTAATATGCCAGTTAAGGGGGGTTAGGGTAAAACTATTATCTTACGCAAAGATCTTATTAATAAATCCTATGCCGCTAGCTCCTACGTTAATTAGGATTTAAGTATTAGCCTATTAACTATTTTACTAAAGACGGCAGTTAATAGTTATACTACGGTCCTAAGAGTCGGAGTTTATAACGTTAAATAAGTTTAACGAGATTCTATAGTAGAGCTGTCCTAAAAAGCGACTTAGCTCCAGGACCTTTCTTTTAGAGGTAATTAAGGTAGGGTTTTTATAGGACGTTAGCTGTAGCTTCGTCCTTATAAATAGTGCTTGCTAAATATAGGGCTAGAACTAGGTAGAGATTGGGGATAATAACCAGAAGATTGATGCGGTAAACGGCTGCTAGTATTAGCCGTTTATAATTTGTGTTTAGGTATAGAGACGGAGTAGTAGTTAAAGAGGTAAGAGCTACTTTTATATTTAAAGTAGAGGCCTAGCTTAATGCGTCGTTTTTATTTAAAGGACCCTAGTAAGGCGTACCCTAGGGTCCTAGTGTTAATATCTATAGCGTTAGGGTGCTTAAGCTAAGATAATAACTTAGTAGACGTTTATAGGGTTGCCGTATTATATTATAGAGCGGGTTTTAGTATTAGGCGTAGTATATTATTATATTATTTATTAATAACATTTACGTAGGCATTAAGGGCTTCTAGTAGGTCTATGCCTATTAAGGAGGTTTTTGGTTTAGGGCTTAGGGATTTAATAAGGCTGTTAATTAGTGCGGAGTTGTTCTAGCCTATTTCCTTTATATAACGGTTAAATTTAGAAAAGTATACTAAGAAACTTTTTATTTCTTAAGTTATATAGTTTATCTTTCTTTAAGCAGTAGCTTAGCGGTTTAGGTTACTATATATAGCTTTAAGAAGTATAACTAGGCTTTATACTAAGTTTAGCTAAAGCGGTTTAATAAGGTTAGCTATATCTCCTCCTAGTTAACTTAGGGCGTAATAGAGTCGGTTAGCTTTAGTTAGGTAACGGTTAGCATTATTAGTTAGCTTATTTTTAAGCTAGCTTAAAAATAATTGGAGCTCTTATTGTTTACTAGTAAATACTAGGGGATCTAGTAGTCGTTCGGATCGTTTTAGTATAGTAATCGGCTTAGGGTAAGTGGCTACTGCGGGTTCGGGGCTCGCGTTCCGCGTATTCATCTCCGGAGATAGCGTTTAGTCTTAAGGTCTTAGCGTAGGCATCTTAAGGGCACGGATTTCTTCTTGGAGGTCCTTAATTAATTGCTAGTATCGTGCTTCTTATTTCGCTTCTTATTAATTTAAAGTGGCTTAGTTCTATTTAAGGGCGTTTATAAATAACTTCTATATCCCTGCTAATTATTCTTAGAGTGCGGATATAAGACCGGCGGCCGTTATAGGGGCTTTAGGTTCGTTCTGCATGTTAATAATAGTGTAGGTAGTTAACGCAATGTAGTGTTATGGAGTGAGTATAAGCGACGGTAATATATAGCAAGGTAGATATTATTAAGCTATATATATAAACTATGTAAAGAGGTTAAGACGTTATATAAGGAAAGAAGGTAGGAAAACAGGAAGAAAGGGTATATATTGTTAACTTGGTTGCTTAGTTAATACATATATAGGCAGAATAGGGTTTAGGTTGTAGTCCTAGCAGAACTTAGCAGAATTTAGTGGAACTTAGCAGAATATAGTAGAATGCCGTAGATTGCCATTAGATTGCTATCAGATTGCCATTAGATTGCCATTTCGCAGTTGGTCTCTAATTGCTAGGTTAGTAGAAACAGGTAAACGTGTATAAGGTGTTACGGGGGTGTCCCGTAACAGTATATTATATATAAGAAGGATTTTATAGGAGTATAGTTGTGTATTTAAGGACCCTTAGTCCCTACCTAGATAGTTCCTTCCTTATAGTGATTCTTAAAATATAATTAGAGTTAATCTATTAAGCAACTACTCCACTAGTTATTATTACGTTGTTAACTTACTTGTAATACCTATATACCTAGCCCATTAATAGGGCCTACCGTAGTACCTGCTACAAGGTTCCGTTACATAGGTGCGTAGCGGGTATTATTTCTTAGTTAAGTTTTTACGCTTTAGAGGGGGGACCTAGTATATAGTGCAGTGCTATTAGCTTTTAACACCTATAAGCAGTACTTATTCTTTATAGTCTGCTATTATTTTATATATAATTGGATAACATTGTTATATAAAATTATCTGTATATTAAAGGTCTACGCCGCTTTCTATAAGATGCTTAATTGCTATTATATTTTAGTTAATAGAATATAGCGTTAGAATACTAAAGTAGGACTTACATTTAAGTATAGTTCTTATTACCTTATAATATGCTTTACTTTTTATATTGTTAGCTTTTTCTTTAATAACTAGTATAAAGCCAATAAGGATATTTATGGGGGATGTTTATTAGCGCTAAACTCGTTAGTTAAGATTACTGATGGTAAGATATACCGGCTAGGCTGATTTATCGCTATAGTGTATTGTTAGCTGGGTTTTATTAACTGCTATAAGTATAGGAACTATTATAGCACCGCTAGGAAGCTTGCCTTGTGTCTTCTACCACTAGTTACCGCTGTATAGCTTATTATAGACTTAGTGGTTTTCGGCATTATAGAGTCTCTTTAGTATATATGCTAGTATATCTTTAAAGGGTTAATGGCTAATTAGAAAGGTAATTATATTTATAATATCCTAGTAAAGAATATAGTATTCCCTTTGCTTAGAGCCTTTAATATTTAATTCTACCTTATACTCTAATTGGAGCTATTGTTTATTTTATATACTAAATAGAATAGCGGTAATTAGTTCTTCCTATTAATTTGTAGATTGGAAGCTAAGTAGGCTATAAAGTGGGCTAAGGCGGGTGTCTTTAAGTAGTGTGTTAACGTCTTCCTTTGTGCAGCGAATGCGGTATAGCTATATTAAAAAGGCGTAATTAAACTCCAAATAAAAAGGATTGTATAGTATACTTTAGCTATTATTGTATTATAATATAGTAATATCTAAAATTGTTTGGCTAACTTACTATATATTATTATCGGTCTTATATAAAATTGGTTTACCCGCCTTTATATTCTTAGTTACTTTAAATATCTCTACTCTAAGTAATAATAATAACGATATAACGCTTTTTTAATATGGTATACCGTATAGAGGCACCAAATAGGCATTCTGCTTATATTTTACCGCTACCAGAGTATACTTATTAGTATCCGTATTTATACCGTCCGGTTATAATTACGCGTTATCTAACTAGTAAGAGTAGTAAAATTAATCGCGAATTATAAGTAGTTGGGCCGCAATAAATATATAAGTGTTGTATCTCTCTTTACGTGCTTTTTTATAAACGTATTAGTAGCTAAGTAGCCGCCTTTTACAGTACTATAGGTATTAGTAAAGGCCGCCGTAACTCTTAGGGGTATAAGAACACTATAGACAGCTCCGCTGTATTATTTCTAATTATATATTAAATAATATGGTATTATTTCTAGGCGTAAAGAGTGCGTATTATAGTACTAATGGTTAATTGCCGGTATTTAATCTATATAAGTGGCTTGGCTTTATAGCTGCTAAGAGTATACCTCTTATTTTTTTACTAGAACTAGTTACGCTAAAGTATAAGTATAACTAGCCTAATACTAAGTTTAAGGACTTAAAAGAGTCTAAGGTAGCCGAAATAGACGCTAAAGCGCAAGTATAATTAGCTTAATACTAAGTTTAAGGACTTAAAAGAGTCTAAGGCAGCCGAACTAGATGCTAAAGCACAAGTATAACTAGCTTAATACCAAGTTTAAGGACTTAAAAGAGTCTAAGGTAGCTGGAATAGACGCTAAAGCGTAAGTATAACTAGCTTAATACTAAGTTTAAGGACTTAAAAGAGTCTAAGGCAGCTAAACTATATACTAAAGCGTAAGTGTGACTAGCTTAATACTAAGCTTAACACCGAGTTTAAGGACTTAAAGAGTCTAAAGTAGTAGAACTAGATACTATAAACTAAAGACTTAATAGTACCTAAAAAACTTTTATCCGTTTAAATAATAATATATAGTATTTTTAGGTAATGGCTATAGGACTATAGCTACGGCGAAGATATTATTTACTACCGATATTACAGAGCCCGACGATATTAGCTATCCGGACCTACGAATTCTGTTATTTCTATATAAGCCATAGCAAGAAAAAAAGGGAAGATTTAGGGTAGTGCTAGTTAAGTTAAGATAACTAAATAAGTTAGTACTTAAAACTATAATATCCGGTCTTAGGTATATAGAGTTCTAACTAATATTTAACTTAAGCTGCCGCCCGGAAGTCTTATATTTGTCATTAGGGTAACGCTAAAGGGCTAGGCTAGATAATAGGTATCGGCAATAATATAGATAATTTAAAGCCCGCGAAGTAACTAAATAGAAAGCCCGTATCTTGTAGGCTAACTACTTATCTTTAACGGCTTTTAAAAGTTGATTTCTAGAATTCCTTTTAACATCTCCGGTTTCCTATTAAATAGATATATTAGCACGAGCCTATATACTACTAGGGTGCGGAGAGCTAAAATATAGTTAGAGCTTTTTAAATGATTTACCAGAAAAGAACGGGTTATTTAGGTTAGCCTATAGATCGGCTAGCTTAACCTTAATATCCTACCCTAGCTTACGAAGATTAGGGCTATCTCCACCTAGTATACTACCGTTGATCTACATATTAGCATCTCCCTTATTTATAGCGGCTGAAGAGGCTTTAGGTGTCTGGTCTCTGGAAGGCATTATAATATAGCTTTTAAGAGAGCCCGCTCTACGCTAGGGCACTAAACGCTATATTATAGGTAGAGCTTATAGTAGTTATATAAGGCGGGATACATTTCTAGGCAGTGTGTGTTTGGAGAAATTAAGGCTAAGGTAAGCTTAATATAGCTATATTTTTAAAGACAAAGAGGCTGTAGTGTTAGTTTAGGCGGCTATAGAAGTTTAAAAGATTAAGCGAATAATGGCAGGAAATAGAAGAAAAGGCGTATAAATGAGAGTACGGTATTATAGGGCTAGAGTAATAATAGCTGTGTTATGGATGGCTTAATATACAATTTGGACTATAAGACCTATATATAAATAAGTCTAGCGAATATCTTTAATATAAAGTATAGTAGCTATAAGTGGAATCTAGGATACTAGTTTTAGGTTGCCTATATAGTAGATATAACAGCCTATCCAAAAAAAAGTTGCTTTATTAGTGATATAGCTTAAAAATGGGTTATATTTTAGGTAAAAGGGTATCCTAAAGCCTTATCTTACGCTTATAGGATAAAATACCATATTATATTTTACTTTATTTTATATAATCTTAGACTTTTTATAATATCTTAGATTATCCCCCCTCTCTCTACTATATACTTTACCTTATCTTATACTTATAGGATAAAATACTATATTGTATTTTACCTTTTATTATTATATAATCTTAGACCTTTTATAATGTCTTAGATTATCCCCCAACCTCTTTCTGCTATATATTTTACCTTACCTTACGCTTATAAAATAAAATACTATATTATATTTCACTTTTTTATATAATCTTAGATATTTTTAATGTCTTAGATTGTCCTAAACTTATTCCCCTACCTCTTTAGAGCTGCTTTACTAACTAGTTATAATACGAAGAATAGAATTATTAGCTCTTTTATTATTATGTATCTAGTCTAGTTACTTAAGTATACCTATTAGAATATCTATTATTCTGTCTATAACTCTTTGGCTTCTTATATAATATATATAATAACTAACATTCTAAGGCTTTTATTACGGATTACACTTGTTTTTATATGCCTTACTATTTACATTTTGCAATTTTATTTACTTAGTTAGCAGCGCAAATCTTATATCTTATCTCGCTATATACCTTTTATTCCGTTTCTTACTCTAAGTCTTATATTTTATTCTACTGCCTATATTAAAGCTTATATCTTATCCTACTTCTTATATTAAGACTTATATTCTATTCTATTTCTTATATTACTCTTATATTGCTCTTATTAAAATCCACTATTATTTTAAGTTAATACTATTAGCACACCTTCTTATTATAACTGTTAGGATTATTTTATTAGATTATTGCTAATTATTTAATATATTATCCGCTCCACTATCTTTATAAGTTACTCCATACTATTCTATATAAAACTTTTACCCGCTTATAAATATATAGGGTTTTTAACTATAATAGCGGCGCTATACCTAGACTTTAGTTGGTACTTAACTACTGTAACTAATAAGAACTTATTGTAAATAAGTGGTCCAAAGCTATAGTAAGGACTCGCGATTAACGAAAAAATATATAAAGAAATCCTCTAATACTATGCTAGCGAAATCAACGAAGCGTCTAGTAGTAGGTTACTAGCGTCTAGGCCTGTGTAAAATGGAGTTAAGCGTATAGTTTTTAACCTTCTTAACACTAAGTATAGGTACGTGTTTAAGAGATCTAATCTACTATTTATAACGGAACCTTATAGTAGGCACTACGGTGGGTTCTGTTAATGGGCTAGGTGTGTAGGTATTGTAAGTAAGTCAACAACGTAATAATAACTAGTGGAGTGGTTGCCTAACAGATTAACTTTACTTATATTCTAAGAATCACTACAAGGAAGGAACTATCTAGGTAGGGACTAAGGGTCCTTAAATACACAACTATACTCCTATAAAATCCTTCTTATATATAATATACGTATACTCTGTTTACTTTATTATAAATTATATAGATTATATAGATTATATAGATTATATTATATAACTTATACTACTATTCCTCATTATATAGTTCTACTGGCTCCATCCTAGACCGTACTCTTATTAACCAACTAGCTTCTTCTAACTCTTCTCTAAGTAGTTATAATATCATACTTAAAGCGTCCGTAATACCATCTCCCTCCTCTCTATCTTTATCCTTAAAGATTCCTAATATCTCTAAGTCGTCCACTAGAGGTATAATATCCGTTTAATTAATTTAGTTAATATCGTTACTTATAATACCTAAAGTAACTTCTTCTTCCTCTATAGCTCGTCGGTCTTATACTATTACTGTTATATTATTATTAGGTAAGATTATACTATCTCCGTATTCTTATTATGCGAAAGAGGGGTTAGTTTATATTGCGCTAGCAAGTCCTTTATCTCGGCAACCCTCTTTATATTTAAAGTGCACTAAAGCGAATATTTATTTATCCTATAATATTCGCTTTATCTTTAACGCTAAGTATACGCGTCCTATAACCCTTAATAGTCGTTAAGTTCCCTAAGTAATTTATTATAGGGTCTTATGTTTAATCTACTGCTATAAAGCTTAATAATAAGCTCTTAGTTATATTGGCGGAACTTTATCGCTTACAGGATGCTAAAAAAGAGGCTGCTAACGCTTAGTAACGGGCTCTTAATTCTCATCTTATGGCGTCCACTTAACTAATCCGTCTTAAGAAGGTGCGTAAGAAGGTCTATTTTAAAGAGTGGAAACTTATAGAATAAGGTCTACAGGAACTTAGTAATAAGAGAACCAACTCTCTTCCTATAGTAAAGGGAACAACTCTAAGTAGTTCGGCAGTCGCTCTTCCTAGGTCCCCCTTAGGTAACTTATTCTTTAGCGATCCTTCTTTATTAATATTGCCTAATCTATTCTCTTCTAATACTCCTATACCTTTCCTATAGCATTCTTTAGATTCTCTAGTAGCTCTTAGGTAGTCTCATTATAGCCTATCCACTTTACTTTATACCATATTTTATCGTCAATATCCTTATAACTAACGATCCTTAAAACTTGCTATTTATCTTCCTCTTATCCTTTATACGTGTCTACTTTATAAACTAGTGGCTTAATATCTCTATATGCTAGCTCTAGTATTACAATATGCTATATAGGGTAGATTTTTATCTTAGCTAGTAAGTTTAACTTAAATGTGACCGGTGAAATTCTTTATATAATTTTAAAAGGTCCTAGTCTAATATGGTTTAACTTTTTACTTAGTCGTTAACTCTTAAAATTTTTATATAGTAGCTATACTTTATCTCCCTCCTTAAGATCTAGTCCCTTAGATCTCTTAGCATCGTAGTATTTTTTTATTCTTTGCTATACTACCTTAACTGTTTCTATAAGGTCTATATAAAGATTTATTAAAGTCTCCATTCTTTACTTAGCTATACTACTTATTTTCTTTACTTAACGTGGCAATAATAATATTCTTAGCTTATATCTATAATTCGCCTTAAATAGTAATATACCTATTCCTTCTTATGGTGTTATATTATATATAAACTATATAATTAGTAACAGTAATATCTAATTATTTTATGCGTAATTAATATAATGCCTTAGATACTGCTCTAGTATCTAATTTAATCTTTCTATTTAACCGTCTATCTGCGGATAGTATACGGTAAAAGTTGCTACTCTAACTCCTTGCTCCGCTAAAAACACCTCCTAAAATACTACTATAAATTTTAGATCTTTATCTAATATAATTTTGCTTAGTACTCTATATCTTATAAAAACTTCTTTAATATAGATTCTAGTAATATCTTCCGCTAAGATTTCTTCCGTGTATACTATAAAGTATCCCCACTTTATAAGCTTATCTACTATTACTAAGATTATATTATAATCTTATTTAGTAATAGGGTCTCTTAATTTTAGCAACTTAATAATAAAGTCCTATAATATAACCTCCTATAGTCTCTCTAGTATCTTAATAGGTTATAGCCCTCCGTATAGCTTATACCTTATTAGTTTATTCCTTTAGTAATCTAAATACTCTTTAGTAACCCTTCTAGCTATTCTTTAGATTCTATTAATAATATACTCCTCTTAAAGTCTTAACACTAAGCCTATAGCTCCGTTATATTCTTAAGTTATCCCCTTATAGAAATCTTCTATAAAGTGCTCTGCTATACTTCTTAGTTTATATATATATCTATCTATAGATCTTCTAGCTATGCTTTTAGAATTCTCTATACCTAAAAGCTCTTTAATGTCTTATAGACTTTCCTTAACTTATCTTCTTAAGTTACTATAATCTTTGGATAATTATATCTAATTAGTTTATCTATATCTTTTTGTAATAAAGCCCCTAATAGCTTTTTATTATTTTATAGTTTAGCCTTTTAACTTAATGCATCGGCTTACGTATTGTCTGTACCCTTAGTATACTAAATCTTAAAATAGTATTTTATAAGCATCTCTGCCTATCTAACCTATCTTTAGTTAAGTTCCTTTGTTATTAGGAATCCTATTAGGTTCTTATAATCCATTTTAACTATAAATAGTTTTTTTATGCCTTATAAGAATACTCTCTATTTCTTTAATACTATAACTATACCCAATAACTCCTTATTATAGATGTTATAGTTTAGTTCTAGTAGTATTATCTTCCAACTATAGTATGCTACTAAATGCCACCTATCTAGATACTTTTATATAAAGTATACTCCTAGTATAAAGTCTAATATATTTATTTCTACAACCGTCTCTAGTTCTAGTTAATAGATCTTAAGAACTAGCTCCTAGGTAAACAACCTCTTAACTTTCTTAAATAGTTCTTATTATTCCTTTCCCTATAACTACGGTTCTTCTTTCTTTATTAATCGCATAAATGGCTTAATGTCCTTTAACTATTGCGCTATAAACCTTCTAAAGTAATTACAAAACCCTAGGAATAATCTTAACTATATAACGTTCTCTAGTTCTTACTAATTTACTATAGCCTTAATTTTTTTGGATCTATACTGAGTTGGCCTAGTTCGATAATAAATCTAATGAAATCAGTCTTCCTAGTAAAGAACTCGTATTTCTTAATTACTACTAGCATCTATTCTTCTTATAGTCTCCTTAAGACCCATTTAACGTATTCTCTATATTCTTCCTTAGTTATTAAGTAGATAATAATATCGTTAAGATATGCTATAATAAATTCATTTAAGTATTCTCTTAATATATTATTAATTTGCTTTTAAAACGTTATTAGTGCGTTTATAAGCCTAAATTGTATAACTAATAGTTTATATAGTCCTTCCTTTGACCTAAAGGCTGCCTTTTATTTGTTGCCTTCCTTAATCCTAATCTAATAGTACGCCTATCTTAGATCTATCTTTGTAAAGATTTGCGTATTACCAATCCTATCTTAAATTTCGCTAATTAAGGGTAAAGGATACCTATCCTTTCTGGTAATGCTGTTTAACTATTTATAGTTAATACACAGTCTTAGTTTACTATTTTTTTTGGTATAAATAGTACTAGATAACCTACTAATGACTGTAATAGTCTAATATATCCCTTTTATAAGTTCTCTTAGATAAACTCTTTAAGTACTTTACCTTCCTCTTTAGTAAGCTTATAGATTAGAAAGAACCTTAAATTTATTTTAGTTTTAATTCTATCTTATAGTCCTAAGCTATATACTTTAACAGCTTTTCACTTTTTAGTGACTATAGTTTCTTGCTATACTTGTGGTATCTCTTTAGTACATAGCTTAACCCTTTCTTAGTTTCCTTATAGGTCGCTCCTACTTAGTACTATACTAACTTAGCTTATTATCGCATCTTATAGCGTTATATTACGGACGCTTTAAGTACAATATTACGACTACTTGGAAAGGAGTCGGAAGAAGCTAGTTAGTTAATATAGGCACGGTCTAGGATGGAACCGGTAAAACTATATAATAAGGAAT
>Ga0307515_10011668_pt1 | contig 16643 bp, 19 predicted proteins | sample 17_EM_MG_FD_194513 | JGI IMG/M metagenome (GOLD analysis project Ga0307515, IMG submission 194513) | Populus trichocarpa ectomycorrhiza microbial communities from riparian zone in the Pacific Northwest, United States - 17_EM | ecosystem: Host-associated > Plants > Roots > Unclassified | place... | reverse complement strand
CATTCCCGAGCAGATGTCGCTCATCGACGACGTGGTGATCAAGAAGCCGAGCGCGATCGTCTTCACGCCGGTCGACATCAAGGCCATGGTGCCGGGCATCCAGAAGATCAATGCCGCGGGCATCCCGGTGGTCAACGTGAACGACCGCGCCGAGGGCGGCAAGTTCGTGGCGTTTGTCGGTTCGAGCGACCACGCGCTGGGCGTGGTCACGGGCCGCTACCTGCTGCAGGCGCTGGGCGGCAAGGGCAACGTGATCATCATCGAAGGCGTCAAGGGTTCTGGTGCCAGCGCCGAGCGTGTGCGCGGCTTTCAGGACGCACTCAAGGAGTTCCCGCAGGTCAAGCTGCTGGCCTCGCAGCCGGGCAACTTCCAGCGCCTGCAGGCCCTGCAGGTGATGGAGAACCTGATGCAGACGCATGCGCAGATCGACGGCGTGATGGCCGCCAACGACTCAATGGCCAGCGGCGTGATCGAGGCGCTGGAAGGCGCGAATCGGAAGGCGCAGGTGATCGGCATCAACGGCACCAAGGAGGCCGTCGACGCCATCAAGGCCGGCAAGCTGCTCGCCACCGGCGACTACAACGGCTACCTGCAGGGCTGCATCTCGACGATGGCGGCGATCCGCGAGCTGCGCAAGCTGCCGGTGCCCAAGGAGGTGATCTTCCCGCCGACGGTCGTGCACAAGGGCAACTACCAGCCACTGGACGTTCCGCTGGAATCGCGCAGCTGCCCGAAGTGGGAAGAGGTCGTCAAATCGTGATCTACAGCTTCGTGCTGATCGACCGCGCCGATGCAGGCGACTTGCGCCAGCAGGTGCGGCCGTTGCACAAGAGCTACCTCGCGCAGGTGGCCGACCGGATCGCCTTTGCCGGGCCTTTGCTGGCGGACGACGGCACCACGATGATCGGCAGCCTGCTCGCGATCGACTTCGCATCACGCGAGGCCGCGCTCGCATGGCTGGCCGGCGAGCCCTTCACGCGCGCGGGCTTGTATGCGTCGAGCGAAGTCCGCGCCTTCCAGAACCTGTGGCCGCAGCGCGCCGGGTTCCCGCCGCCATGACGATCCGCCACATCGTGATGTGGCGGGTGCTCGGCGACTCCACCGCCGAGCGCCGTGCCAATGCTGAGCGCGTGCGCGATGCGTTCGCCGCGATGCAGGGCCGCATTCCAGGTATGAAACACTTGGAGGTGGCAATCGATGAAAGCGGCGTCGACTACGCTTGTGACGTGGTCCTGCTGAGCGATTTCGAAAGCCTTGAGGCGTTGTCGGCATACGCCAGCCACCCGGAGCATTTGCGTGCCAAACAGGCGGCGGGCGAGTTGCGCATCGCGCGCTACCAGGTCGACTACGCCACCCCATCATCCACCCCCAACCGTGAGTCCACTCCATGAAAAAACTCGACATCGTCGGCCTCTGCGGCAGCCTGCGCGCCGCATCCATCAACCGCTACGCCCTCAATCTTGCGGGCGAGGTCATGCCCGAGGGCATGCAGCTCGACATCGCCGAGTGGCGCGAGACCCCGGTCTTTGACGCCGACGAGATGGCCAAGGGCTTCCCGGCCAACGTGGCCGCGCTGCGCGAACGCATCCGGCGCGCCGACGGCGTGCTGATCGCCACGCCCGAATACAACTTCAGCATTCCGGGCGGCTTGAAGAACGTGATCGACTGGCTGAGCCGCGGCGACGACCAGCCCTTCGCGCACAAGCCGGTGGCCATCATCACCGCCTCGCCCGGCCCGGTGGGCGGCGCGCGGGTCCAGTACGACCTGCGCAAGGTGATGCTGTTCCTCAACGCCATGCCGCTGGTCAAACCCGAGGTCTTCATCGGCGGCGCGGTGTCCAAGTTCGACGCCGCCACCGGCCGCTGCACCGACGAGACGACGCGCAAGTTCGTCACCGACCAGATGGCTTCCTTCGGCCGCTGGATCGCCGCAGTGGAGCGCATGACGAACGTCGGCTGACCGCGACGGCGGCACGAACGCATTCAGCCGCCGCCCCTGCCCCCTGCACCCGCGCCATGGACCGATTCCTGAGCATCGAAGCCTTCGTCCGGGTTGCCGAGGCGAAGAGTTTTGCCGAAGCGGCGCGCCAGTTGCGACTGTCGAAGTCCGTGGTCACGACGCGAGTACAGCAGCTCGAAGAGTTGCTGGGGGCGCCCCTGTTCCACCGCACCACGCGCGCCGTGCGCATGTCGGAAACCGGCCAGGCCTTCTACCGGGACTGCCTGGACCTGGTGACCCGCACCAACGACATCGTCGACCAGATGCGCAGCGCGCAGTCGTCGCCGGCGGGCTTGCTGCGGGTTCACGCGCTCACCGGCTTCGTGCTGGGCCACCTGGCGCCGGTGGTCCGCGATTTCCAGCAGCGCTACCCCGAACTGCGCATCGACCTGTTCGTCAGCGACGCGGTGATCGACCCGGTGAAAGAGGGCTTCGACGTCGCGCTGCAGATCTTCCCCGCGGCCTCAGAAGACCTGGTGGCGCGGCGCCTGTTCCCGGTGCGGCGCATGTTCTGCGCGGCGCCCGCCTACCTGGAGCGCCTGGGCACGCCGAGCGATCCGCGGCAGCTGCGCGACCACGCGCTTGGCCTCTATTCGGGCTACCCGACGCGGGACCGCTGGGCCTTCCATCCCGTGCAGGCCCATCGCGGTGGCGGTGGCAGCGTGGTGATGATCGACCTCAAGTCGACACTGCTCTCCAACAGCGTTCACTTCCTGCAGGACTGGGCGCTCGACGGCGGCGGCATCGTCTGCCTGCCCACACTCGTGGCCTCTGAAGCACTGCAATCGGGCCGGCTGAAAGCGGTGCTGTGCGACTGGCAGCTGAGCTGCTTCTGGCTCTCGGTGGTCTACGCGCGCACGCACCGCGGTGCCTTCAAGCTGCGCCTGTTCATCGAGGCGCTGGCGGCGGCGTATGCGGTCGGCGCGCCGCCTTGGGACCGGCCGCTGATCGAGGCCGGCCTGTTGCCCGAGGGGCTGATCGAGTAGCCCGCTCCGATTAGCGCCCCAGGCCTTCGCACCTGGGGCTTACCCGGGTGATTGCCCGGTTTTTGCGAACAATTCATGCGCACTTGAGCGGCTACCCCCGGGGCGGCCTGGTGCCTACAGTTCCTTCATCGCATTCCACCTTGCCAGGAGACCAACGATGAGCAACGTGAGCTACCGCACCCAGTTCGGGGCGATCGACAGTTTCGACAAAGGCGGCGTCCAGATCATCGACGACGACGTGAAGCACTACGCCTTCTCCAACTGTTTCGAGATCGCGTCCAGGGCCAAGCCGTACGAGAAGGTCGTGTTCGGCCAGAACCAGATCTACGTGCTCGAAGCGCTGCGCGCCGAAGGCGATTCGGCCTGGTACACCTGCGCCCACGATGAGTTCGCGCTCAGCATGGACGGCGAGGTCGAGATCCACCTCATCAAGCTTGGCGCCGAGCAGACGGTGCCCGACGTCGAGCACAACGGCGCGGTGCTGGTGAGGGGCGAACCCAAGGGCCAGAAGATGGGCTGGCTGAAGATCAAGCGCGGCCACCAGGCCCTGCTGCCCAAGAACACGGCCTACCAATTCCGCAGCGCCAGGCCGGCGGTCGTGATCTTGCAGACCTGCAAGGGCGACCTGTCGGTGGAGCGCTGGGCCGATATCTGCCAGACGGCCTGAACCGCAGCCCAAACGCATCAAGGAGCAACGCCTCATGAACGCACCCGCAGAACTCGCCAAGGTCATCGCCAGCCAGCCTCACGCCGTGCTCGGCTACAAGAGCTTCCAGCTCGGCAGCTTCCTCTTCCGCCGCGACGAATACTTCGCCCACGTGGAGTGGAAGACGCGCGACGGCCGCACCCTCAGCCACACGATGGACGTGGGCAACTACCTGCGCGCACTGATGCGCGACGTGGCCTGGGGCTTCTTCTACGGCTGGGTCAACTTCGACCACGTGATCGGCACCGTCAACCACTACAAGAGCGTCGACTTCTTCGCCGGCAGCTACAACGAGACCATGAAGTCGGCCGGCGTGGACTTGCTGGAAAACTTCCCCACCGAGCAGATCCGCGCCACCTTCGAGCAGATGCTCGACGACTGGACCAACGCCGAGTTCGACCCCTTCTCCGCACCGCAGGAAACCGGCAGCGCCTACGGCCGCAAGAAGGGCAACAACACCGCCAAGATCACGCGCGCCCGCGAACTCGCCACCCGCTGCGTCGGCTTGAAGGGCGACCTGAACCTGCGCACCGACGAACGCGGCGCCCCGATCAACCGCGCCTTTGCCGACGTGCCGCAAGACCAGCCCGAGCTGCACCCCGAGCCCGGCTTCGAGAACGAGGTGCATGCCTTCAACCTGTTCGCCTTTCTCTCGCGCAGCCAGGTCACGTGGAACCCCAGCTTCACCAGCGTCGTGAAGTACAGCTTCATGTGCCCGACGACCGAAGAGCACATCCTGCCCATCGTGCATGGCAATGACCGGGTCGAGTGGTTCTTCCAGATGTGCGACGAGATCCACTGGGACTGCGCCCATAAGGAGACAGGCAAGCCGCTGGCCCGCGTGATCATGAAAGCCGGCGACATGGCGGCCATGCCGGCCTACTGCAAGCACCAGGGCTACAGCCCCAAGCGCAGCATGCTGCTGGTGTGGGAGAACGGCTCGCCCAACCTGGTGTACGAAATCCAGAAGGGTGAAGCGCCTGAAGTGCCGGTGCAGTTCTAGTCTTTCAACCACCTTGCGGCGCCCGAGCGGCGCCGCTGCAGGAGACCTCCTCATGAGTCTTGCGGACATCCAGGCCGCGGCGGGTTTGCGCACGCCCATACGCCACCAGCTGTTCATCGACGGCCGGTTCGTCGATGCAGAAAACGGCGAGACACTGGCCACGCTGAACCCCCACGACAACTCGGTGATCGCCGAGGTGGCGATGGCCGGCAAAGCCGACATCGACAAGGCCGTGGCCGCGGCGACGAAGGCGTTTCCCGCCTGGTCGCGCATGGCTGCCGCAGACCGCGGCCGCATCCTGCTGAAACTGGCCGACCTGATCGAGCAGAACGCCGAAGAACTGGCCCGGCTCGAATCGCTGGACACCGGCCACCCGCTGAAAGACAGCCGCGCGCTCGACGTGCCGCGCACGGCGGCGTGCTTTCGCTACTTCGGCGGCATGGCCGACAAGTTCCAGGGTGACGTGGTGCCGGTGGAAGCCGGCTTCCTGAACTACCTGCTGCGCGAACCGGTGGGCGTGGTGGGGCAGGTGGTGCCGTGGAACTTCCCGCTCATGTTCACCAGCTGGAAGATGGCGCCGGCGCTGGCGGCGGGCAACACCATCGTGATGAAGCCGGCCGAGATCACGCCGCTGTCGAGCCTGAAGATCGCCGAGCTGATGAGCGAAGCGGGCCTGCCCGATGGCGTGGTCAACATCGTTCCCGGGTTGGGCAGCGTGGCCGGGCAGTACATCGCCGAACACCCCGGCATCGCCAAGGTGGCCTTCACCGGCAGCACTGCCACCGGCCGGCGCATCGTGCAGGCCAGCGCGGGCAACCTGAAGAAGGTGCAGCTGGAGCTTGGCGGCAAGGGCGCCAACATCGTCTTCGACGACGCCAACCTCACCGCGGCCATCAACGGCAGCGCCTGGGCCATCTTCCACAACCAGGGCCAGGCCTGCATCGCCGGCAGCCGGCTGATGCTGCACGAGCGCATTGCCGACGAGTTCCTGGAGCGCTTTGCCACGCTGGCACGCAGCATCCGCCTGGGCAACCCGATGGACGCCACCACGGAGATGGGCCCGCTGACCAGCGCGCTGCACCGCGACCGCGTGCTGTCGTACGTGAACGTGGCGCGCGAGCAAGGCGGCGAGGTGGTCGCCGGTGGCAAGGCGCCCGACGCAGCCGATCTGGCGCAGGGCTGCTACGTCGAGCCCACCATCGTCATGGCGCGCGACTACAAAGACCGCGTGGCACAGGAAGAGGTGTTCGGCCCCTTCGTCACCGTGCTGACCTTCAAGGACGACGCCGAGGCGCTGCGCATCGCCAACGGCACCGACTACGGGCTGGGCTCCGGCCTGTGGACCAGCAACCTGCAGCGCGCACACAAGGTCGCGCGTGAGCTGCACGCCGGCATGGTGTGGATCAACAGCTACAAGCGCGTCAACCCCGGCTCGCCCTTCGGCGGCGTAGGCCAGAGCGGTTATGGCCGCGAAATGGGCTTCGACGCGATGCGCGAATACACGCAGGTCAAGAGCGTGTGGGTCAACGTCGATGCGCAGATCGCGCCTTGGTATCCGCGCTGAGGCCCGCCATGCACAGCTTCACCTACACCGCCAACCCATCGCGCGTGGTCTTCGGGCCCGGCGCGCTGCAACAGCTCGGCGCCGAGATCGAGCGCCTCGGCGCGCACCGCGCGCTGGTGCTGTGCACACCCGAGCAGGTGGACTCGGCGCGCCGCGTGGCCGAGCTGCTGGGCGACCGTGCGGCCGGGCTCTTCCCGCATGCGGTGATGCACGTGCCCATCGAGACCGCGCAGCAAGCGCGCGCCGAAGCGCAGCGGCTGGGCGCCGACTGCGCCGTGGCCATCGGCGGCGGCAGCACCACCGGCCTGGGCAAGGCGATCGCGCTCGACTCCGGCCTGCCCATCATCGCCATACCCACCACCTATGCCGGCAGCGAGATGACGCCGATCTGGGGGCTGACGGAAGGCGGCGTGAAGAAGACAGGCCGCGATGCGCGCGTGCTGCCGCGCACGGTGATCTACGACCCGGAGCTCACGCTGACCCTGCCGCTGGCGATGACGGTCACCAGCGCGCTGAACGCCATCGCCCATGCCGCGGAGGGGCTGTACGCGCACGACGGCAACCCCATCACCAGCCTGATGGCCGAAGAAGGCATCCGCGCCAGCGCTGCGGCCCTGGCGCCACTGGCCGCCGACCCGCGCGACCTGCAGGCGCGCAGCGACGCGCTCTACGGCGCCTGGCTCTGCGGCAGCGTGCTGGGCAGCGTGGCCATGGGCCTGCACCACAAGCTGTGCCACACGCTGGGCGGCAGCTTCAACCTGCCGCACGCGGAGGTGCACACGGTGATCCTGCCGCATGCCATGGCCTACAACGCATTGCACGCGCCGCAGGCCATGGCCGCCATCGCCCGCGCGCTGGGGCAAAGCCGCGCCGACGCCGACGCGCCCGCCGGCCTGTACGCACTGGCCCGGCAGCACGGCGCGCCGGTGTCGCTGCAGGCCATCGGCATGCCGGCCGACGGCCTCGACCGCGCCGCCGACCTGGCCGTGCAGAACCAGTACCCCAACCCTCGCCCGCTGGAGCGGGCTGCGCTGCGCGCCCTGCTGCAGCGGGCCTTCGAGGGTGCCGCGCCGGTCTCGTGATCCCACCCGTCGTTCGATCCCACACACACAACAGAAGGAGACAAGACCATGACATTCAACCGCCGCCAGTTCGTGCAAGGCGCTGCTGCTGCCGCTGCCGCGTCCGTGGCACCCGCCGTGTTCGCCGCAGACACCGTGAAGATCGGCTACGTGTCGCCGCAGACCGGCCCGCTCGCGCCCTTCGGCGAGGCCGACAAGTGGGTCATCGAGCAGATGAAGCTGGCATTCAAAGATGGCCTGCTCATCGGCGGCAAGAAGCACGACGTGCAGATCATCCTGAAGGACAGCCAGAGCAACCCGAACCGCGCCGGCGAGGTCGCCAACGACCTGATCCTGAAAGACAAGGTGGCATTGGTGCTGACGGCAGGCACGCCCGAGACCGCCAACCCGGTGAGCGACGCCTGCGAGCTCAACGAGGTGCCCTGCATCAGCACCGTGGTGCCCTGGCAGCCGTGGTTCTTCGGCCGCAAGGGCGACCCGGCAAAAGGCTTCGTGTGGACGTACCACATCTTCTGGGGCCTGGAAGACGTCATCGCCAACTTCACCAACGGCTGGAAGAGCGTGGCCACCAACAAAAAGGTAGGCGGCCTGTTCCCCAACGACGGCGACGGCAATGCCTGGGGCGACAAGGAACTCGGCTTCCCCAAGCCGCTGGCCGCGATGGGCTACACGCTCACCGACCCGGGCCGCTTCCAGAACGGCACGCAAGACTTCAGCGCGCAGATTTCCGCCTTCAAGAAAGACGGCGTGGAGATCGTCACTGGCGTCGTCATCCCGCCCGATGCCAAGACCTTTCTCACGCAGGCCCGCCAGCAGGGTTTCAAGCCCAAGGTCATCACGCTGGGCAAGGCACTGCTGTTCCCCGGCGCCATCGAAGCGCTGGGCGATCTGGGCTACGGCCTGACGACCGAAGTGTGGTGGAGCCCGTCGCATCCCTTCACGTCGTCGCTCACGAAGCAGAGTGCCAAGGCGCTGGCCGATGCCTACGAGGCGGGCACGAAGAAGCCCTGGACGCAGCCGATCGGCTTTGCGCATGCGCTCTTCGAAGCGGCGGCCAGCGCACTGCAGCGCACCAAGTCCCTGAAGGCCAGCGACGTGCGCGATGCCGTGGCCGCGACCAGCATCAACAGCATCGTCGGCCCGGTGAAATGGGGCGGCGCCGGCCCGATGAAGAACGTCAGCAAAACGCCGCTGGTGCTCGGCCAATGGGTCAAGGGGACCAAGAACAAGGTCGACCTGGTGATCGTCAACAACGAAGCGGCCAAGAACATCCCGACCGGCGGCACGCTGAAGCTGATCTGAGTTGCCGGGAAATATCCGCATGCCACTGCTCGTGCTGCACGACGTGCACAAGTCCTACGGTGCCGTCAAGGTCACCGACGGCATCACGCTGTCGGTGGAGCCCGGCCAGACCCTGGGCATCCTGGGGCCGAACGGCGCCGGCAAGACCACGTTGTTCAACCTGATCAGCGGTGACGTGCGCGCGGATTCCGGCCGCGTTGAATACGAGGGGCGCGACATCTCTGCGCTGAAGCCGCACCAGCGCTGCCGCGGCGGCATCGGCCGCAGCTACCAGGTGCCGCAGCCCTTCGGCAACATGAGCGTGTTCGAGAACCTCGTCACCGCAGCGTGCTTCGGCGGCGGCCAGTCCGAACGCGAGGCCTGGGGCACCGCCCTGCAGGTGCTCGAACAAACAGGCCTGAAGCCGTTCGCCAACAAGCCGGCCGGTGGCCTGACCCTGCTCAACCGCAAGCGCCTGGAACTGGCGCGTGCCTTGGCCACCGGCCCGCGATTGCTGTTGCTCGACGAGATCGCCGGCGGTTTGACCGAGCCCGAGGCCAAGGAATTGGTCGGCGAACTCAAGCGCATCAAGTCCGCAGGCGTGACGATGATCTGGATCGAGCACGTGGTGCACGCGCTGCTGTCCATCGCCGACCGCCTGTTCGTCATCAACTTCGGGCAGAAGCTGGCCGAGGGCGAGCCGCAAGCGGTGATGGCCGACCCCGAGGTGCGGCGGGTCTACATGGGGATGGAGGCATGAGCAGCACCTTGTTGCGTGCCCAGCAGCTCACCGCCTTTTATGGTGACGCGCAGGCGCTGTTCGGCATCGACTTCGAGCTGCATGCCGGCGAGACCGTGGCCATCATCGGCGCCAACGGTGCCGGCAAGAGCAGCTTCCTGAAGTGCTTGACCGGCCTGCTGCGGGCGCCGCGCGAAGCCATCAGCCTCGATGGCCAGGGCATCGGCGGGCTGCCGCCGGGCCACATCGTCAAGCGGGGCGTGGCCATGGTTCCCGAAGGCCGGCGCCTGTTCCCTTCGCTGTCGGTGCAAGAGAACCTGCAGATGGGCGCATTCGCGCGCCGGCCCGGCCCGTGGACGCTGGAGCGCCTGTTCAAGATGTTTCCCATCCTGGAGCGCAAGCGCCATGACCCGGGCACCTCGCTGTCCGGCGGCCAGCAGCAGATGGTGGCCATCGGCCGCGCGCTGATGAGCAACCCGCGCGTGCTGCTGTGCGACGAATTGAGCCTCGGCCTGGCACCCATCGTCATCAAGGAAATCTACGACGCCCTGCCGACCCTCACGGGCGAGGGCATGAGCGTGGTCGTCGTCGAGCAGGACGTGACGGTGGCGCAGCGCGTGTCGCAACGCGTCTACTGCTTTCAGGAGGGCCGGGTGGCGCTTCAGGGCCGCAGCGACGCGTTGACGCGAGAGCAGATCAGCGAGGCCTACTTCGGGCTCGGGTCGGGACTCAGCCTCAGCGAAGGCCACCCATGATCGAGACCTTGCTCCAGGGCTTGCTGCTCGGCGGGCTGTACTGCCTGTTCGCGCTCGGGCAGAGCCTCATGTTCGGCGTGATGCGGCTGACCAACACGGCGCAGGGCGACTTCATCGTGCTGGCCTCCTACGGTGCGATCTCGGCCACCACGCTGCTGGCGGTCAACCCCACCGTGGCAGGCCTGGTGCTGGTGCCGGTGGCCTTCGCGTTCGGCTATGCGCTGCAGCGCTTCGTTCTGAGCGGCACGCTGGGGCGGGACCCGCTGCCCTCGCTGGTGGTCACCTTCGGCCTGTCGATCGTCATTCAGAACGCACTGCTCGAGGTGTTCTCGGCCGACCCGCGTTCCATCGAGTCGGGCGGCCTGGCCACGCACAGCATTGCGCTGCCGGGCGATCTCGCGGTGGGCGCGTTGCCGCTGCTGATCTTTGCCACGGCCGTCGTGTGTACGGCCGCGCTGCAATGGCTGTTCAGCCACACGTCGCTGGGCCGCGCCTTCCGCGCCGTGTCCGACGACCGCGAGATCGCCGAGTTGATGGGCCTGGACAGCCAGCGCATCTTTGCCCTGGCCACCGGCATCGCCTTCATGGTCATCGCGCTGGCGGGTCTGTTCCAGGGCCTGCGCACGACGGTGTCGCCGGCCGACGGCCCCCTGCTGCTGCTGTTCGCGTTCGAGGCCGTGATCATCGGCGGCATGGGTTCGTTCTGGGGCACCTTCGTCGGCGCCATGGTTCTGGGGATCACCCAGCAGATCGGGTTTCGCATCGACCCCGGCTGGGGCATCTGGTTCGGCCACCTGGTGTTCCTGGCCGTGCTCGTCGTTCGGCCGCAGGGCCTGTTTCCGAAGACCCGCGGATGAAGAGAACGCCATGACTACTGCACACGTGATTCGTGGCACCGCCGCCAGCCAGGCCGCCTTGTGGCTGGGCATCGCACTCGCCGCGCTGGCAGCCAGCATGCCGTGGTGGGCCGAGTCGAGCTGGATGCGCGAGTTCGTGGAGATCGCCTGCTACTTCATCTTCGCGATGATGTGGAACCTGCTGGCCGGCTACGGCGGCATGGTGTCCATCGGCCAGCAGGCCTTCTTCGGCCTGGGCGGCTACGTGATGCTGATGCTGGGCAACTTCGCGGGCATCAACCCGTTCGTGGCCATTCCGTTGGCGGCGCTGGTCGCAGCCGCCGTCGCGGTGCCGGTGTCGTGGGTGGCGTTTCGCTTGCAGGGTGGCTACTTCGCCATCGGCACCTGGGTCATCGCCGAGGTGTTCCGCCTGGGCTTCGCCAACATGAGCGCGGTGGGCGGAGGCTCGGGCACCAGCCTCACGGCCTTGCGCGGCATCGAGAAGGCCACGCGCGAGAGCCTCACCTTCTGGACCGCGCTGGTCTGCGTGGTGGCATCGGTGGCCCTGGTGTACCTGTTCCTGCGCAGCAAGCAGGGGCTGGCGCTGCTGGCCATCCGCGACAACGAGGTCGCGGCCGAAAGCCAGGGCATCGGCGTGCAGCGCATGAAGCTGGCGGTGTACGTGGTGGCGGCCTTCGGCGGCGGCCTGGCCGGCGCGCTGTATTTCGTGGGCAACCTGCGCATCAGCCCCGATGCCGCCTTCAGCGTCAACTGGACGGCGTTCGCGATCTTCATGGTGATCATCGGCGGCATCGGCCGCATCGAAGGCCCGATCGTCGGCGCGCTCATCTTCTGGGCGCTGAACAAGTTCTTCAGCGACTACGGCACCTGGTACCTGCTGGGCCTCGGCCTGCTGGCCATCGTCGTCACGATCTTCTTCAAGCGCGGCCTGTGGGGCTGGGCGCAGCAGAAGTGGGGCTGGAGCCTGTTCCCCACCCATCGTCACCTCTCCGACTGAGACTGTCATGCGCTACGTCGTCTGGGCCACCGACCGCGAAGGCAGCCTGCCCGACCGGCTGCGGGTGCGCGAAGAACACCGCGCTCGGCTGCGCAACCCGGCACCGCACGCAGTGACCGTGCTGCTCGCCGGCCCCACACTGGAGGAGGCCGGCCTGAACATGAATGGAACGCTGCTGGTGGTGGAAGCCGCCAGCGCCAATGCCGTGCGTGCCTTCATCGCCGATGATCCCTACATGCGCTACGGTGTCTACTTGTCGGTGGACATCCGCCCATGGCACTGTGGCCTGGGGCCCCTGTCCCTGCCCGCCGAACACACGCCCTCCCCCACAACTTCGACTTCATCATGATCGACAAGATTGTTTCCAGCCCAGCCGCAGCACTCGCCGACGTGGCAGACGGTGCCACGGTGATGATCGGCGGGTTCGGCACCGCCGGCCTGCCCAACGAGTTGACCGACGCACTGATCGCGCAAGGCGCCAAAGACCTCACCATCGTCAACAACAACGCAGGCAACGGAGACACCGGCCTGGCCGCGCTGATTGCCGCCGGCCGCGTGCGCAAGATCATCTGCAGCTTCCCGCGCCAGGCCGATTCATGGCACTTCGACCGCGCCTACCGGGCCGGCACCCTCGAACTCGAACTGGTGCCGCAGGGCAACCTGGCCGAGCGCATTCGCGCGGCGGGCGCCGGCATCGGCGGCTTCTTCACACCCACGGGCTACGGCACCGATCTGGCCAAGGGCAAGGAAACGCGAATGATCGACGGGCGCGGCTACGTGCTGGAAAGCCCCATCCACGCGGACTTCGCGCTCATCAAGGCCGAGCGCGGCGACCGCTGGGGCAACCTGGTCTACCGCATGACGGCGCGCAACTTCGGGCCCATCATGGCCATGGCCGCCAAGGTCACCGTCGCCAGCGTGCACGAGGTGGTCGAACTCGGCAGCCTCGACCCCGAGGCCGTGGTCACGCCGGGCCTGTTCGTGCAACGCGTCGTGAAGGTGGCGCGCAGCAAGACCGCGGCCGGCGGTTTCAAGAACGCGGCGTGAGCCCCGCGACAGCAAAGGAAAGCAAGACATGAACAAGTGGACCAAGGACCAGATGGCCGCACGCGTGGCCAAGGACATTGCCGAAGGCGCCGTCGTGAACCTGGGCATCGGCATGCCCACGCTGGTGGCCAACCACCTGCCGGCAGACCGCGAAGTGATGATGCACAGCGAGAACGGCGTCATCGGCATGGGCCCCGCACCGCGCGAAGGCGAAGAAGACTACGACCTCATCAACGCGGGCAAGCAGCCCGTGACCTTGCTGCCCGGCGGCGTCTTCTTCCACCATGCCGACAGCTTCGCGATGATGCGCGGCGGGCACCTCGACGTCTGCGTGCTCGGCGCCTTCCAGGTCTCGGCCACGGGCGACCTCGCCAACTGGCACACCGGCGCGGCCGACGCCATTCCGGCCGTGGGCGGCGCGATGGACCTGGCCACCGGCGCGAAGCGCACCTTCGTGATGATGGAGCACACCACCAAGAGCGGCGAGCCCAAGATCGTCGAGCGCTGCAGCTACCCGCTCACCGGCATCGCCTGCGTGAGCCGCATCTACACCGACCTGGCGGTGCTCGACATCACGCCGCAGGGCGTGCAGGTCGTCGAGATGGCGCCCGGCGTGTCGTTCGAGGCACTGCAATCGGTCACCGCCGCGCAGTTGATGGGGTGAGGGCCGGGCACGGCCTTCATCCATCTGTTTGCGGATCAGCTCCTCTCGGCGCCTGTTGCTGCCACTCAGTCGACCGCAAAGCAATAGAACAGGCCCGCGCCGCCGGTGCTCGTTAGACCGAACTTTGGCCGCTACTTGAACGTAAGTCCTTGTCGCGCCTGAACATTCTTTGCGGCGCGGGATCGGCTACTGGGTACAGGCGGGGTTGAGGCCGAGGAGTTCGAAGGCCTTGGTCTGCAGCGGCGTGGGCCGCGTAGTGAGGACGATCTTGGCCTCTGGGTTGAGCTGGGTGTGGGTGATGTTGTAGGCGAGCGTGCCGAGGTCTTGCAACAGCGTCCTGAAGCTGTGCAGCGGCAAGCCGTCGTCGGCCGTTCTGCTCGCGTCCTTGTTCTTTGCGTGCTCGGATCGATGCGCCTTGACCACTGGCGAGGCGCGACTGTCGCTGGCCTCATCGAGGTACTCATCGTCGAACAACATCGGCTTCAGACGAGCGCGCATGTGCCACTCGACGTAGTAGGCCAGCATGCAAAGGAAGACATGCGCGCGCACACGCTGGGCGTTGTAGTGGAAGACCGGGCGCACGTGCAGGTCCACCGTCTTGATCGAGCGGAACGCCCGCTCCACGTGCGACAAGCTCTTGTAGGCGGCCACCGCCGCGGCGGCGTCGAGCTGCTCAGCGGGCACGCTGGTGCGGATCACATACAGGCCATCGAGCGCGGCTTCCTGAGCGATCGCCTCATGCCGGCGCTGCCACGTCAGCGACGTATCGGTGATGGTCAGCTCCAAGTGCTTGGCCATGTGGAAGTGCTCGATCACGCGGCCCACGCGCAAGGCAATGGCCTGCTCGGTGCGCAGTGGGTTGCGCGCGCGTTGCGTGGCCGCGGCAATCTTGGCGAGGTCGGCCTCGGTGGCGGCGAGCAACGCTGCGCGCTTGCGTGCGCGCTCCTCGGCCAACAGCGGATTGCGGCACACCACCAGACGCTCGCCGGGGAAGTGCTCGCTGGTGAGTTCGAGCAGGTTGCGCTCATCGAACAACGAGGGCTGGAAGGGGCCGTGCTCGTCGGCGAGCTGCGCGATCTGCGGCGCGCGCAAGCTGCTCACCCAGTCCATGCCCTGGGGCTTGAGCACCTGCTCGATGCGCGCCGAGGTGAGCATGCCGCGGTCGCCGGCCCACACGATGTGTTCAATGCCGAAGCGCTCGCGCAGCTTGGCCACCTGCGCGGCCACGGTGGCCGGGTCGGCGGTGTTGCCGGGGAACACCTCCACGGCGATCGGGGCAACCCTCGCCCGTACAGATCAGGCCGAAGACGATCTGCGGATCGTCGCGCTTGCCGTCGCGCGAGTGACCTCGCGCCGCCAGCTCACAGCAGCGCCCCGTCAGCCAGGTCGAGGTCAGGTCGTACAGCACCAGAGTCGAGCCCCCCACCAGGTGCTGGCGTGCCAAGCGGCGCTCGATGCTCGGCTGCGCCTCGTGCAGCCAGTCCAGCGCCGCGTACAGCTCGTCGGCACGGCACTGGCCGACCCCGAGCACGCGGCCCAGGGACGAACTTGCGGTGTCGTCATGCAGCAGGCGGTGCGTGGCCAGCTTGGACGCCGGTGAGATCAAGCGCGCGACCAGCATGGCCATCAGCACCGGTTGCAGCGCCTTGGGCGCCGAGCCGAACCATATCGCAGCGCCCGAGCCGCGCGCGCTGCCCAGCACCGCCGCCACGTGACCGTGGGGCAAGGTGCGCTCGACGGTGAACACGTCGGCAGCACTGGGCACGGCCACGCCGCCGCGCAGCAGCACCTTCAAGCCCTCGACCACCTCATCGGATAGGCACGACAGATTGGCCAGGGTGCGTTTGCGGACCTTGCCGCCCTCGCGGTAGGACTCGCGCAGCAGAACCGCGGGGGAGAGTCTCGGTTGGGAACTGACTCGATATACATGACTTCATGAATAGTCGATGTATGCAGTTCATTCAAGCTACAAATGATCAATTTACATGGGTACACATTCGAACAAGAAAATGGCCGCAACCCGCGCAAATGCTGGGTTACGGCCTGATCGGGTCGTCAAAGTTCGGGTTAGGAATTCTCCTTCCCCAAGGTGGTCCGATGCACGGGCTTGTCTCTCGCAGCGCCATCAAGCTGTACCACCCGTGATATCTATTCGCCGGAAGCAACTTTTGCAAAGTTGCGCGTGTGAGTGCCTCTACGTTTCATGAGCAAAGAGCTGAGGGGAGTCGTAAGCGCCGTGGTCGCCAATGACATGATCAGAAGAATTGTGAAAAGCTCTGAAGTAATCAGGCCAGCGTCTAGTCCGATCTTGATTACGACAAGTTCCATGAGCCCCCGCGCGTTCAACAGTGCCCCTGTGGTGAAGCTCTCTTTCCAGTTGAAACCGCACATTCGAGACCCGATAGCCCCCCCCACCACCTTTCCAACTATCGCGACGCCAACAACGAAAATCATGAGAACCATGCTGTGGCCTGTGAAGGCAGCAGCGGTAGTACTTAGCCCAGCGAGAGCGAAGAATGCCGGCATGAGAATAGTGATCGCGAGAAATTCAAGCCTAGAGGTCAAAGCACGGATCAAATCTTCGTCGCGCGGCAAACTCACCCCAAACAAAAAAGCACCAAAGACGCTGTGCAATCCGAGTAGCTGCGCGGACTCCGCACAGATCAGAAGCCCAATCAGCAATATCGCCATGGCGGGCAATGAAAGTTGGCCATCAGTCATGCTGGCTCTGAGCCAGATTCTGCAGATTGGTCGCACAACAAAGAAAAGAATGATGCATAACAAGACAACCCCAGCCAATATAGCGATCGCACTCATCGGAACGTGCTCGTTCGCGCTGCTAGTAGTTAGTTCCAGCAAAACAATTACACATCAAGCCAGCCCAAGGTCGAACTTGTTCCATCGGAACACGACGGGTGAGGCATTGATCTCGGCGATCCCCTTGAGGATGCGCTCCTTGAGTT
>Ga0307515_10011667_pt1 | contig 16647 bp, 7 predicted proteins | sample 17_EM_MG_FD_194513 | JGI IMG/M metagenome (GOLD analysis project Ga0307515, IMG submission 194513) | Populus trichocarpa ectomycorrhiza microbial communities from riparian zone in the Pacific Northwest, United States - 17_EM | ecosystem: Host-associated > Plants > Roots > Unclassified | place... | reverse complement strand
TCCGATATTTACAGTAGATAATACTATATTATTAGTTCGAGCTTCACTCCAAGTAAAATAAAGTAAAAAAAATGAAATTTGAATGTTTTAAAAAATATCAAAACATTATTAATGTTTTTTTTTTAAAAAAAATTAAACTATATTTGATATATTTCAGGCTAACTTAACAAGTTTAAAGAAAATATAGATGGTTGGTAAAAATATAATTTGACTAAAAAATTTCAAATGACATGTTTTTATAAAAAAATATTGAAACAACAATATTATGGATCAATTCGGGTCAACCTAGGTTAATCTAGCAAATTCACAACCCTATTTCTGAAACCATGATAAACTTACAAAAAACAACTCAAACAAATTATAAAGTTTGATTTCTAATCAACCTAATGTTGAAGAATGATATTGAAAAAATTAAAAAAACAACCCAAGTCAATCAGGGTTAACCAATCAAACTCGCTATTCGGATTATGAGAATGAGATAACCCTATAGAAAGCAAATTGAAACAAATTATAGAACTCAAATTCCAATAAATCCAATGTTGAAGCAATAAATTGAAATAAAAACATTCAATATAAAAAAGATACAAAAAATAACTCAAGTCGACCCGTGTTAATGTGCAAACCAGGTCATCAGACCGGGATAACCTCATAAAAAACAACCTAAAAAAATAACCCTAGTTAACTTACCAAACTCGAGGTTTCGGTCATGAGATAGCCCAATATAAAGCAACTTAAAATAAATTAAGAAGCGTAATTCTTAATTAACCTAACATTGAATTTTTTTTAAAAAAAATAACTAAAAAACATTACTTGAGTTAATTCAGGTTAACCCGTCAAACTCGTGACTCAGGCCATGAAACCGAGATAACCTAATAAAAAAAATGTAATTCTCAATCAATAAAATATAGAATGATAAAATTATGAAAAAAAAGAGAGTCAATTAAGCTAAACGTGCTTCCCGAGTCATAAAATTAGGATAACCCTATAAAAAATAATTCAAAACAAATTATAAATTTAATTCTTAACAAATCAAATATCAAAGCAAAAATAAAAAAAAATCTATTAAAATAAATAATAATACTATTTTGTGAGGTTACACATAATCTGCACTGTACGTGATCTCTTTTAGTATTTTGTTAATTAATTAGTGCTTTCTAATGTCAATAAAGAAAAAAGAAAAAGAAAAAAAGAAGCTCGACTCGTGAATAGAGAATGTGGGATAAAACAAAGGCATGAAAATTAAGCAAAAATCTCGACAATGGCATCTCTGCAATAAATGGACAGTGCAGTATACACTGGAAATCCATTCTGTTTTAGTTTATTTGTTAATCGATAAGGAGAAGAATATGGTAAAAAAAGTAATAAAATAGTAGAAAGTCACTAGTTAGTGATTAGAAATGAATTAAGGGTATTTATGAATATATTTGGGATATGTTTAAACCTATAATTATATTTAATTTAATTTTTAATATTTTATAAATTATAAATATGACTCATTCAGATTTTTTTATTTGAATAAGTAGGATATATCAAATTCGGCTGAGATTTTTGTGAATATTATAGATATTCACGAATTAAGTTTATATTACTAATTTTTAATTAAAACTAAGATTTGATCTCAATATATTAGCTCAAAACTTGTTATAAGTTATAATAAATAATTTAAGTTTAATACATTAATTGAATCAATAGATTAAAACAAAAAAATTAATTGCAGGAGAGAAAAAATATATAACAACAAATATAGACCAGTAGAGTCAAATTAACCAAAAATCCTACTCATCATCCAACTTATAATATTAGTTTCCTAGACTTTTTTACTAATTATTATTTTCAAAATGTTTTTTTTAAAATATATTGAAATAATATTTTTTAATTTTTTAAAATTTATTTACAATACTAATATATCAAAATGATCTAAAAACATAAAAAAAAATTTATTTACAAAATTAAAAAATTTTTTAAACATAGCTTGATCACAAAAGCAACCACTAATATAATATTATCTAACTTTAACTTTGATATTTTTTTTTGAACACCAGTAGATAATTCATAGTTATCTCACCCCGCCTTACTTGACGGGTCAACTCGGAACTCGGGTGATCCAGGACCTTGATCAGGTCTGTTTTATTGAAAATTGGGGCATGCAATTAGCCCAGAAAAAACCGATCGACTTGCCGGTTCAACCCGAAACCCAAGTGATCTAGCAAAACCTGATAGAGACCCGTTTTTTTAATCAAATGTGTTTTTTCTACTAGCAGAGACCCCTTTTTTTCATATTTTTCAGTTGGTTACTAACCCATTTCAGAGTTCACCATATAAATACTAGAATAATGTTTTATTTTTTCAATATGGAATTTGAAATCCTTTAGTATATATACTTTATGTTCACAAGAAAAAAATTATGTTTTTTTTAATATGGGAGAAAAAACCTTTTTGATTTAAATACTTCAACTTAAAAGAATAAGATAATATCTTTTCAACGTGGATAAAAAAATATTTTGAAATAATTTTTTAAACTTCATTATTTACTCACAACATGTATAGTCTATATTCACATGTATTACTTCTTAATTTTTTCATATAAAATATTAAAATTCCAAATATTTTTTTAATTTTTTCAGGTTGACTCGAGACAATTCAGGTCAACTCGTGTAATCCGGAACCCGCCTCTTGACCGGGTGAACCCAAGCCGGGTTTGATAACCATGAGATAATTAGCGAAAAGTGAAAGAAGACGGTGGTTCAAAACTTCAAAGGTATATAAACAACCGAAAACAAGCTAGTAGAGCGTGGTACCTTTTTATTATTAATTTTTATTGTTTAGGTTTTCGGTAGGCGTTTTCGCTGGGATACAATAGAGGGGGGAGGGCTTAAGTCGAAAGGGCGTTCCCACCACGCGTAGCGTAGCTTCTCCTTGTCTTCTTCGGATCCACCCTCTCTTCAACTGGTAATAATTTTAATCTATTTCTGTTTTCTTCTCCTTCGTAAATAGTCATTAGATCGCTTATCATCTCCTTCTTCTTCCTAGTTTGCGTGTAGTATCAACTTAAATAAAAAAAAGAGAAGAGGGAGAGATGGCAGATCGATTGACGCGTATAGCCATAGTAACCTCTGATAGATGCAAGCCTAAGAAGTGCCGTCAAGAGTGCAAGAAGAGCTGCCCCGTTGTTAAAACTGGTATTTTTCCTTTTTTTCTTTGTTTAATTCTTCTTGTTGTCTTCTTTAATTAATTGATTCACAATTTGTTCTTATTTTAAATTTCATTCTCCTCATTATTCACCTCGATTTGGCGAATCTGTTTTATTTAGCCCATGATTGCATCTTACAAAGCTTTCTTATTTTCAATTTGGAGCATTAGGTTTTGTTTGAGAGCAAATAATAATAATAATTACTACTACTACTACTACTACTACTACTACTACTACTACTACTACTACGACTGTTGCTGTGGAATTATGATTAAGTATAAATAAGTAATGCTCTAATTACATATTACAAATCGTAGGGAAACTGTGTATAGAGGTGACTCCTATTTCGAAGATAGCTTTTATTTCGGAGGAGTTGTGCATTGGATGTGGTATCTGTGTCAAGGCAAGCTTATACTGTTCTCTTTTGGAATTCAATAATTACTGTTGTTGTTTTTGATATTTTATCGGATGTGGTATCTATGCTTAGCTTGCTTATTAGGGGATTATTTATCTTCTGATGCAGAAATGCCCATTTGAAGCAATTCAGATCATTAACTTGCCTAAGGATTTGGATAAAGACACCACCCATCGTTATGGCCCCAATACCTTTAAGTTGCACAGGTTGGCTGGCTGCCTTTTTCACCTGCTTAATAAAATGCTTTTCTAGTGAAAAAAAAAAATAAAAAAAAATGATGCATTTGCAGGCTACCAGTTCCGAGGCCTGGGCAAGTTCTTGGCTTGGTTGGAACAAACGGCATTGGCAAGTCCACTGCTCTCAAAGTTCTAGCTGGAAAACTGAAACCTAATTTGGGTCGTTTCAATGTAATAAGCAGCCCATTTTGTATCCTTGTTCTTATTTCTACCATATGACGATGCATTTGTGTTAGTTACTTTTTTTATTTTTCTTTGCAGAACCCTCCTGATTGGCAGGAAATTCTGACTTACTTTCGAGGATCTGAGCTTCAGAATTACTTTACCCGTATCCTAGAGGATAATTTGAAGGTAACCTTTCTGTTTGGGCACTGCTCAACTGCACTTAAAACTCTGTATTACTGCTAGATATATTACTCCCTGTTGTGAAATAATAATGTCTGTGTCCCACACTAAAGTAGGAGCCATGGTACTGTTTTCTTTGACCTATCTTGTCTGTGGACCACTTTTTCCTGAATGCTTGTATTAAGTCTGATGATATCATTCAGATAACTGTGCTGTTAGGATTCATTCACTAAGGTGCTGTATAGACCTGTAAGATGGGATTGTCATAGATTCATGTGGTGGCGGTTGCTTTTTACTTGGAAATGTATTAAAATAATATTATTTTTTTATTTCTTAAAAATTATTTTTGATATCAGCACATCAAAACGATTGGAAAATACAAAAAAAAAAAAAAAATTTGAAGCAAAGAAAAAAAAAAATATTTAAATTTTTTCAAAATTGCTTTTGAAACGCAAAAACAATCACGCATTTAATGTGATAGCTTGAATCACAATTTGATTTGTATGCAATATGTCATGTAAGCTTGCGCATGCCATAATTTATTCTTTACCATGCAATCACTTCCCTTTGGGAATAACCAACCCTCATATTTGAAAAAATGTTTTATGGAAACAATCATGAAATGATGTTTTCTTAAAGAATGTATTTGACAGGTTATGATGTAAAATCAACATGAAAAATCATGTTCAGGTTTATACTTGTGTTTTCACATCCTGATTGTTTTTGTCATGCCTCTTCTTTGATATACTTGCCTTTAGTTTACTTTTTGTGTCTTCCTACTAAAATCATTCTTGTTTCATACCTAGGCCATCATAAAGCCTCAATATGTTGACCACATTCCAAGAGCAGTTCAAGGCAATGTCGGGCAAGTGCTTGACCAAAAAGATGAGAGCCACAGGAAGGCAGAACTTTGTCGTGATCTTGATCTGAACCAGGTTATAGATCGTAATGTGGGGGATTTATCAGGTGGAGAGCTCCAAAGATTTGCTATTGCTGTTGTTGCAATACAGAATGCAGAGATATATATGTTTGATGAACCTTCAAGTTATCTTGATGTCAAGCAGAGGCTTAAAGCTGCCCAAGTTATCCGATCTTTGCTCAGGGCCAACAGGTTTGACTCCATTCTTTTCTTGTTGTTAGCTTTGCTTTGCACTTTGTACTGAGGATTTAGGTTATTAAGACTGTGCTTTCACTTCAGCTATGTTATTGTGGTGGAGCATGATCTTAGTGTCCTGGACTATTTATCTGACTTCATTTGCTGCTTGTACGGGAAACCGGGTGCGTATGGAGTAGTAACCCTTCCCTTTTCTGTGAGAGAAGGTATCAATATATTTTTGTCTGGGTTTGTTCCTACGGAAAACCTACGATTCCGGGATGAATCTTTAACCTTCAAGGTATTTTAAATCCTCTACACATTTACTTCCCTTCATTGTATTATTATTTGTCATTAATTGTTTTTTTGTTGCTTTTCCCAGGTTGCTGAGACCCCACAGGATAATGCTGAGGAGATTCAAACATATGCACGATACAAATACCCAACCATGAGTAAAACTCAGGGCAATTTCAAGCTTAGTGTCGTTGAGGGTGAATTTACTGACTCTCAGATTGTAGTAATGCTTGGTGAGAATGGGACAGGGAAGACAACATTTATCCGCATGCTGGTATTCTCTCCGCTCATCAATCTCCCTTTCTCTATCTACAACATGATCTTCTGCGTGTTTAATAAATTATTTTGTTGGCAAAACATGCAGGCTGGTTTGCTGAAACCTGATACTATAGAAGATTCTGAATCTGAGATACCTGAGTTCAATGTTTCTTACAAACCCCAGAAGATAAGCCCCAAGTTTCAACACAGTGTCAGACAGTTACTGCATTCAAAGATACGTGATTCGTATATGCATCCTCAGTTTGTTTCAGATGTCATGAAACCACTTCTTATTGAGCAACTGATGGATCAAGAAGTTGTAAATCTATCTGGTGGAGAGTTGCAAAGAGTTGCATTATGTCTATGCCTTGGAAAGGTAAAGAAATTTTATCAGGTCTACTTATCATTTATATCCGTGAATGAAGATAAGACTTTTGGATTTGTTTTGTTTATGCTTTAATTCGTGATGCTGTTCTCTTAAAGTATCCTTTTGTTTTTTAACCCCTCTGTTTCATGTGTTGAGCAGTCCTGTGACATGATAGAGTTTTTACATGTAGTGCACAAGTTTGTTAAATAGTGGTTTTATAGATTCTGATTTTTGAGAGGTTAATGTGTTCAAAATTTATGTCAGTCAAAATGCCTTGACAATACGTTGATGATTAATGATGTGTTTATTGCTTTCTTCCTCTGTTTTACCTTACTATATCAGGCAATTTAGTCCCTTCAGTTGGACATCTTGGATTGAATGGCTTGCTATTCAGCATTCTTCAAGATTGCATTTTAATATATTTAAGGTTGCTAAATATGGTCTGGTGTGTGGTTTTCTTGATGTAGCCAGCAGACATTTATTTGATAGATGAACCAAGTGCGTATCTTGATTCTGAGCAGCGTATTGTTGCTTCAAAAGTCATCAAGAGGTTTATCCTACATGCAAAGAAGACTGCATTTGTGGTGGAGCATGATTTTATAATGGCAACATACCTGGCTGATAGAGTTATTGTGTACGAGGGACAGCCTTCTGTGGATTGTACAGCAAATTCTCCTCAGTCATTGTTGACTGGGATGAATCTCTTCTTGTCTGTAAGTCCAGTATTCTCATCCCTATTCTTCATGCATTAAGGAGACAAAAGGTAAAGAAAGATGAAAACATTAATGAAGAGACCAAGTCATTGTAGATTCAGTTATAAATCCATAATGATCCATTTATGATGTCCCCTAGTGTGGTGCCTGTTTCTATTCTTAGCAGTTATGATTGAGATGAAATCAAACCAAGCTTACCTGAACAGTTCACAGTTGCTTGAGTAATCTGTATTGTCCTATATTTGACACATCTATATTCTTTTAGGCATGCTTTCATCTCTCTCCCATTCACTTCTCTTACTCTGATGCAGCATCTGGATATCACATTTAGACGAGACCCCACTAATTTCCGGCCAAGAATCAACAAATTGGACTCGACCAAGGACAGGGAGCAGAAAACTGCCGGGTCATATTATTACCTGGATGATTGATGTAACAATTGACACAGGTCAAATTTCTTGTATTCTATGTTGCAGCAAGTGTAGATACTCGACTCTTTTTTGGCCTGCCTAGGTATTGACTGGTTTTTTAATTTTATTTGCTGTAGGCATCGCACGGATTAATTTATAATCCTGGTCAAGGTGGCACCGATTTGATTAAATTTTCTATCCCAGTCAAGTCAATGTGCTATGCTGACAAATGACTGGATTTCCTCTGCCTGCTAAGAGGCCATGGTTTCTCTTTTCGCCTAAATGAGTCTGGTAGCTGCTCATGATGATGCTTTATGATATTTTCTCCTGTGTCGAGTTTTTTGTTCGCCAGTTTTTGTTTTTATGACATTAGGTGAGTGAATCATAATGATAACCGAATCCTTTTTGGGCATTTGCTGCTTCAAGTTGTATTTTGAATAGAATTACTATTAATCAGAAGAAATAACAAAAAAAGGGGGCAAACACTGAGCTAATAGAGGTCCTTGCCTGTGTTTTGTATCTTGGCTTTGGTATTCTAGCAGGATAATTAATCCTCTTGAGATTTTTTAGCCCTTTTTCACTGAATTTTATATATAATTGTATTTTTAAGTCTTGATTTATAGAAGTTAAAATAATACATATTTTTTTATTAATAAAAACTTTTTTTAAAAAATCTATTTTGTAAAAATCTGGGTTAACTTGTTAGCTAATTCATGACTTAATTGTATATAGGTAAAAATCTGTGGTCTTCATTTTGATTAAGAGCGTGTTTGGCAGTGTGGTTGCGGGTGCTTTTTAAATAACTTTTCATGTTAAAATGCATGCCAATGATGTTTTTTTATTTTTTAAAAATCATTTTTGACATCAGCACATCAAAACGATCCAAAACGTATAAACCATATTAAATTTTAACAAAAAAAAAAAAATTCAAATTTTTTGAAAATATGAGTTGAACCGTATTTTCAAACGCTTTTTAAATCTCATACATATGGAGAGTACAAACAAAAAATAGGTTTGAGCTATTTTTATTAAAAAAAATTAGTAGTTTTATGTAGTAATTTTTTAATCTTGGTCCTAGGTGATTCCCTCTAATTAGTTATATTATCTTAGATTCTTCCCTTTAGGTTAAAATATCTTAGAGAGTTTATTGATCAGGTTTATGCAGATCCTAAGCCATGAAGGATAGGCTTATTACATAATCTAAAAAAGATATATGATTTGCCTAGTAATTACCTTTCGTGAATGTAATATAAGGGTTTTACAAGGAATAGTTGGAGCATAATTTGACCGTCATTATCAAGTAAATGCTTAGATTATAGTTGGATGTTTTACTAATTTGAACCCCAACTAAAAGTCACGAGGTAGATCGTTACTCCTCACCTAACCTAGAATTAGTTTAGTCTCAAAATTAAAATGCATGAAGGCATTAATTCATACCCGATGTGTTTATGCATGAGCAGTATGTAAAACAAATGCATGCTAAAATTAAATGATACAGACTAATAAAAACAAACAAATAAACAATCAAATATATAAAGTTTAGTCCAACAAGACAAGTCCTCAGTGGAGTCATTGTCTTGTCGTGGTGTGCATGACATCGAAAGGTGGAGCCGCCTCCTAGATTGAAGGGTGTTTTGGGTTTAATTATATAGTTATGATTTGAGGGAGTCACCACCTAGTATTATGGTCACTAGAGAATCTATGGTCTGCGAGAGTTTAGGTAAGAGAACTAGTTGTGCATGGGAAAGATGTATATTCTAACTTATCGGTTAAATCCTAACCGTTCTAAAGCCTAATTTTTAGCATCATATTTATTTTTTATTTTGTATACATGAGGGTTTATGTAACATCCCCTTATACGGAATAAAACACCAATCATATATCAAATGGAAAACATAGTATTTTTTTTTATATAGTTTTCATATAAAAATCTACCGAAATATAACTTGTTATCGACATATAATATGTTTACACTTCTAATATCCCACATCTCATAACTCAATCATGACCCAATTGTCCTGGGTCTCAATCTCCCACATCTCATAACTCAATCATGACCCAATTGTCATGGGTCTCAATCCCACAAACATCATCATCATCATCATAACCACAATATTTATAATATATATTGAACAACAGTTATAATTATAGAGGAATAAATGAGATATACATGCATACACGGAACATGATTGTATGAATTACATAGCTAAATTCATCAATTCAAGTTTAAACAGTAATTATACAAATTAAGTTATATAAATGTTTTAATATTACAAAATACAAGGATATACTCCCTATAACTAGATAACAAAAAGTGAGCAAAAGCTAGGATCTACTCATGTCGTGCATGCGATGGTCTTGAAACAAAATACATATTATTGAAAACATGAATATCACAATAAGTATAGTAACATAAATATCCAACAATTAAAAAAAAACATGTATTCATATTCTATTCACTTCTCCCCTTTTGTTTTTCATTGAGACTTTCTCATTCAACTACTAAAACTGTTTCACCTTCCATTTTCAACTTCTATTCAAGATTCCATAAAATCAACCACAACTATTTCTGCCTGACACATTACCGATACCATTTACACTGGTATCATCATCACCCTGTAGGCATCGATGCATGACGATCCCCTTACCTGGGACCTTAATATACACTAAATGTATGCTAGTTGATCATGGTGATCCCCTTACCCGGGATCCTAACATACACTAAATGTATGCTAGTCGATGCCCTATAGACATTGATACATGGTGATCCCCTTACTCGGGATCTGTTACACTAAATGTATGCTAGTCCACGCGCCATAAACATCGTTACATGGTAATTCCCTTACCCGAGATCCTAACATACACTAAATGTATGCTAGTTCATGCCACATATCACACTTGTCATATTTTCTATGTTAGCGATACTTCCATTGCTTGATAATTCACACAAAAGATCATTCACCTTGAACACATATACATTTAGGATACTATCCGAAATAACAACATAATGATGCAAACTTTCATTCTTTCATATGATATCCAACATTTGCTAATTCACATTTCACATCAATAACATATTAAATCATGAAATTTAATTAGAAAGAATAGGTGTGGATCACCTACCTGCAGTAGAAACTCTTTTCATGCTCCCCTGCTGCTGCTGCTGCACCATGCCTATGGTCCCTCCTATAATCACATGTATATCTCATAAATTATCCTCATTTAAGGATACATTTCATAATAACCATATTAATAGTCAATATAGGTTTTTCTTTCAATTATTCCTTTCTTTATATTTTACTTTTTTTTCCTCATTTCACTCATTAATATTGTCATTCTTTGTCCGACCATAGTTATCATTACAAGTTTCCATTTTTAATATGACTCATTTCTTTTGGAAGCTAAGATGTAATATCACATGTTTCCTGAGGGAAAGGATCCAATTTTCACCCTTAACGCGTCTAGATAGTCATTTTAGCGACTTTCCGAATCTGCCAGTAGAGGTCGCATATTGACCTCTTCTCATATTTCTGACTATATCCGAGGCTCTAGGACTTCTTCTCAAGCGAGATTGGTCTCATTGGAAAGCTAAGACATGAGGCTACAAGTCTCCTAAAGGAAGGAGAACCCAATTCTTCCCCCAAGACACTCGAAATTACTCATCAACGAATTAAACCTACTGCCCTATAGGGTCTTTCATGACCCAGTCTTGGTTGGTCATTCATAACTGGAGTTATATAGCTCCAAATTGAGTAAGATCAATTTTTTTAGTTAGTCAACATCCAAAACTACAATTTCTATGAAGGAACCCGATCCTAATTCCCTCATCCTCCTACTCGAATTCTCTCTGAAAGGCAGGAGATGAATCTGTCCAGATTCGTCAACCTTTCCATTTACACACAACATCCATAATTCAACTTTCCCTCTTTTATCTCAATCCCTAGTCATATCACATACCACATAAGAGTGTCAAAAATATATTTTAAGAGCTGATTTACTCTATTTATTTCAATCTTCCCTCTAGACATCAAAATAAAACATTTTTACCGATTTTACTAACTTTCCGAACAATATGCTTCTAAACACAATCCTTGCCATTTTAACATGTATTTTTTTCTCATTTTGACACAATTAAACACCCGTCATCAAGCTAAATATGTCAAATTAAACATTCTCCCTCTTTGATACATAATTGGTCGGAAGCATGGCCTTAAGGAACCAAGAGTTCCCTCATTCATTTCATGCTAATTTCATTTAATTTACACACATTCACATAAAAAACAACCTTTTATAATAAATTCAATAAGAAAAACCACAATTTGCCCCCTTTCCCTCTTTACTCTTCATATGGCTGGCCACCCCTAACTCAAATACCCATGCATTTTCTTTGATGAATCATCATGATTTCATGCCCCCAATCACATACAACACATGAATTAACTTAATTTTAACAATTAATATATTTCCTCAATTTAAGTTTAAGAACCCTAATTAAAAATTCAACATTAAAGCATCAATTCGTAATCAAATTCGAAAAAACTTATAGAACCTTGTTTAGAACTCCTTACCTGGTAAGAATTAAGGTCTCGATCCTCAACTAGTCGAAAATTTTTGCCTCCCCTTTTTCTAATGACAGCCGACCCTCCCTCCTCTCTCTACCTTCAAAATTTCTTGTTAATCCCTTGCTTACAAATATTTATTCTACCTATAAACTTTTAATCTTGGATGAGTTCTTGAGATTTTTGATGTTTCTCTCTTGATTTGGCAAGAACAACATCAAAACTCCCCCCTCTTTTTTTTATAGCTGTTGTCGGCTTTAATGGGCAAGGGATGGGTATTTATACCCCATAATTTCTCTTATTTGTACTTAGACTCCATTTTCTTTGAGTCTATTATTTTTGTCCCCACATCTTTTTTTCTTATAATTAAGCTATACCTCTTTTCATTTCTTATAATTCCACCCCTCAACTTTTTAGTTTAGTTCATTTTTTTTTAATTTAATTCAACTCTCAGTATTTCCGGGTTAAATTTATAATATCTCAAAATATTTCATCCGGAAATTTATATCCGAAAATTTTTGAATTCCTGTTTAAATTTGTACATGAATTTCTTCACTTTTTTTTTCATTTATTTAGTTTGTAATTTAAGCAAACATTTATTTCCCGGGATTTACACTATACTTTATAGTGTAATTTTATACTACCAAATATTAAAGTCTATAGTTAAATCCTAACACTCTGAATACTAATAATTAAACAAATTAATTGTTATGAGATTTTTGATATTTTTGCCAAACCCTAATGGATAATCATAAACTGGTTACAATATCCATTCTATATTTTTAAAACATGATAAAAATACGATTGTTTTTTTAGAAAATATGCATGAAAAACATTTAGGATTTAGCCGTACGCAATTAAAACATTTGGTTAATTAATTGTTTTTTCATCTTTTCCATTTTCCCCCATCTATTTAATGCAAAATAAAAAAAGTAATTAAAAGAAAATGCAACACACATGCATTCTTTTTTTTACTATAGTTTTTACTCACATACCCCACAATTGATACTCCAACCCTTCGATTTAAGTAACATGAAAATGTTCAGGGGCTATATTTACCCTTGAACCAAAGTAAAAAGACTCATAATTTCTATTTTCTAAGTATTTGTATTTTAATTCTTAGAGCATATATCATACAAAAACAAGAACAAACACTCTTGTTCTTATAATTTAAAGCTCATTCTTTTATTTATTGTATTTTGTTTTATTAAAAATAACTGATTTTATCATCGGAGGGTCCTTAAACCCCACCAAAAGGGATTGTTTTGGTGTTTGGGCTTCTACCACTAACCATCAACTTTGTGAACTCTGAAGAAGAAAATATTGACGTGAACATATGATTATTCATTGTCCAAGCACAAAAAAAACCCCATTCTTGGGCATATTTGAATTTAAAACATCAACAATTGACATTGTCTGTTGAAAATTGATTAAAAAGCCATCAACTATCAATGAAAGACAATCAAGATTCCCTTGGAAACATCAGGTCTTGCCACCCCAATAAGTCCTAACAAATGATGTAGCCCCCTCTATCTCAACTCCTTAACCATAAGTTGTCCCCTCTGCCACGAGACACTTATATTATCCAAAAGAGGTTGGACAAAACAATTTGGAGAGCTTTCCACCCCAACGATCTCCTAGTTCCTTTAGAGATCATTATCATTGACGTGAAGCTCTCCTAATAAGTGGTCACCTAGATATGATCCCTTTGGCCACAACGAGATAAAAGTTAGCTATCAATCCCGTTGTTCCACGCTAAAATTCTCTAACTCCTATAGCCTATTAGACAATGTTTAGGGAGAAGTTTGACTAGTTCTATTTCTATATTTATGATGTGACTAGTTGAAGTTGCTTGGTTAAATTAGTTAGTTGTTCTTTAATCAAATTTTTTTTTCTCTTTAGAAGATGTTTATGACTAGTTAATATTAAACTTTGTACTTAGCTATAATTAGGTCTCTAGCATCACAATTTTAGGGTTTGCCAATTTTAAAATGGTTTTAACCTTAGTGTTGCTAAAGACATCACTAACATCCTTATATGTGTTATACTATTGTTTTAAATAAGGATTGGAATTCTTCTCTTGCACTTGGTATTGATCAAGATTCAAATACTTTTGGATCAATTATGCTACATGTTTTTCATTCTTCCTTCCAACAAGAAGAATCTACAACTAGGAACTTAATTCTAAGTAGAGTGAGCTAACAACCTCATAAAATCAAATAGAGTTTAAGGATACTAGTCCATGAACATCTTGGTCTATCATATTATTCATGATCAATTTCAACTTACCTTTTTCATATTTGATAGTTAATAGTTATTGTTCTTATTTGGTTGACACATGAATGTTTATTTTTTGTGTAAACCATAGTTTTGAAACCCGACCCGGTGGTTGACCCGGTCTAATGATCGGGTCACGGGTCAGATGGGTTGACCCGGGTTAACCCGGGTCAACCCAAAAAAATCAAATAAAAACTTCAATAAATCAACCAAAAAAAAATCAAATTAAAACATCAATAAATACAATTCCCCTCTCTTATCCATCTCTCATCAATCTGCTTTCCAGCTTTCCAACCACAAATAAACATTCTCTTTTAATCAACCACAAATAGATATTCTCTTTAAATTGAGAATAGAAGGTAAAGAGGAAAAGAAAATCTTGAAGAGAGAGAGAGAGAGAGAAAACACATGGGCATCGAAATAGAAAACAACAACAATTGTGCATCAACAACAACGCTGATATTCACATACGGAACTTTGAAGAGGGGCTTTTCCAATCATGTCTTGATGCAGGATCTGATCAAAACCGGGGATGCTGTCTTCAATGGAATCTACAGGAACGATTAGGGATCACTACGAAGGGGATGCCGTGTTTGGGGTGGATGTGTATTACAGGCACAGGAGCTATGCGATTGAAATTGTTTTTTCTTGTTATCTCTGTCTGCAATTTTGCATCCTTCATCCTTCATTTGCATCGTTTTGAGTCAAAACTGTTGACATTTTAAAAGGCCAAAACAAACGACGTCATTTCCAGTTATGTATATATATAAAAAAAGAGGCCGGGTCTCAGCCAGGTTTGCCCGAGTTGCCCGGGTTTTGGGTCGACCCGCCGAGTTGACCGGGTTTCGCCGGGCCAACTCCTCGGCAGGTTTTTACTTAGACCCGGACCGGTCCCAGGCCCAGGTCGGCCGGGTCCCGGGTCGACCCGCCGGGCCGGTCCGGGTTTCAAAACTACAGTGTAAACAATGACCTCATATTCTTTTATCTCTTAAATGAAGAAATATTCCCCCTATCATATTTACACTAAACTTGATCGATTGAATCAACCAACTATGGCATAACAAGTGACATTATTCATCAAACATATTGATCATGTTTTAAAAGGTATTTGATGTATCAATCATTTTGATTTAAAACAATATGATCTAGCTTTTATACGTGTTACTTGAAGCCTTACATATTACACTTGATCATTTATCTCCTGCATAAAAAAAATTCATAATTCCTCTTTCAAAACCTAAAGACTTCTTCATAGAAGACTAATCAAAAACCCTAAAAATTATCCAGCTTCTTAAATATTACTAAAATGGTAGCCTCAAGCACTATTCCTACAAAACCTATGTTAATAACTCATTATTAAAATTACATAAACTATTTAATAGTTGGTCCACAATTAGTGTTACAAAGAATATTACTAAAATGGCAGCCTCAAACACTATTCCTACAAAACCTATGTTAATAACTCATTATTAAAATTACATAGACTATTTAATATTTGGTCCACAATTAGTGTTACAAAAAATATATAAGAGGAATATCTTGGCCTATTTTTTAAGAAGGTTTTTAAGAAATAAAAGGATCATCCTTTCATTTTGGACATTGAAAGAGAAAGACTTTCTTTTAAGATAACCATGTCTGAAAGAATATACATAGTGTTGCTATAACTAAATATATGAAAAGGTTGGAAAGAATTTAATATCATTTTTAGTGAATAATAAAGGTGTCAAAAGATTTTTGACATAATTCAATTATCCAAAGTTACTTAAAAGCCCAACAAAGATTTTTTTTCTACCCTCTCTATATTCTAATCAAGTTTACAACACATTTTTATTTAGGTATGAATTGCAAACCATTACATTATATGATTTGATATAATAGGTATTCTTGACCTAGTTGGTGTGGAGCTTTGTACTTTCACACATATTAATATTAGTCCTTTTAAAGACTTGGTGTTTGACACATTTGAATTCAATATGCCGATAAGGAGAGGGGAAGAAATAAACTTCCTTTCTACCATTAAAAAACATATAGTCTTTTGGCTATATAAGTTTGTAAAGATCTCATTGTTCAAAGTAAAAAAATCTTACCAAGGCATAACTACAAATGACAATAACCTAAATAAAGGGCAGGATTGCAGACTTAGGCTTTTTTGTACTGAGTTACATCTATTAAGCTTTAGAAGAGTGTTATGTTAAATGTGAAGGAGAACCTTTTATGATAAAAGAAAGCATTTATAGGGTACTTTGTTAGGTTTGGGAGTGGACAACTGTCTATTTCCTAAGGTTCGGTAATGTGGAGAGGAACCTAGATGCAAACTCTTTTTTTTTTTTAGGAATAAATTTATTAATGTCATCTATCTATGAGTTGCCTTATAAGGATTATACAAAATTCTTCCTAATCCTCACAAATAGGAGTGGCCTTGTAATATCTCTATTGGCTTCAATGAGGATACGTTCTTCATGGATATTGCTTCTCGAGCACCAAATGGTA
>Ga0307515_10011666_pt1 | contig 16647 bp, 12 predicted proteins | sample 17_EM_MG_FD_194513 | JGI IMG/M metagenome (GOLD analysis project Ga0307515, IMG submission 194513) | Populus trichocarpa ectomycorrhiza microbial communities from riparian zone in the Pacific Northwest, United States - 17_EM | ecosystem: Host-associated > Plants > Roots > Unclassified | place... | reverse complement strand
TTTTTTGTTTAAAAACAGCATAGAAAATAACATTTTATTCTTATACGATGCCAAATGAGAGCGAGCAAACACTGGGAAGTAAAGAAAGCAATAGCAGGTTAAAGCTAGCGGGACCTCTCTACTTTTGATTCTATTTTTTCATCTGTTTTTTTGTCTAATTAATTTCATCATATCATTTTATATTTGATTTTTATCTTTGTTATATTTTTTTATTAAAATTTAAGCTTAATTTTATTTGATGAACTAAGATTTTTTCCGTATATCTTCATGTCTTTATCAAAAAATATCATATCAAAAAAATATACGAGTATAATTTTTCCAAGCACAATGGAGGCACATTGAGTCCAGCGCTAGCCAGACCCACCCAAGGTCGGGCTTGGCAATGTGCCAAGCCTCGGGAACGCTAAGTCCGACGCTAGCAAGACTTAGTCACGGTTAGGCTTAATAATATGTCAAGCCCCAAGAGTATTGGGTTCCATGCTAGTTAAACTCAACCACAATTTGACTTGCAGTATGTCAAGCCCCGAGTGCATTGGGTCTAGCCAATGTCAAACCCAAAGGTTGCCGGGTCTGGCAATGGCCATACCCAATATTTGGGTTGGTGTTACCAGATCCATGTTAGGAACTGATAGTTTCTGACGGTCCTATATTTACATTAGCCTAGGTCTTGCGTTAGCCAAACTCGTGCATCATCTGGGTCTGACAGGTGTTGCAAAGCCTAGTAGTTAGGCCTGATGCGTTGTCATACCAATAAGGTGTGTCTGACACGTGTTTCTTGAAAGTATCAAGCCTGAGGAGTTTTGTCATCAGGCATGGCTGAATTCGCTACACTCACAAATTCAAACATAATACCTGAATCTAACGCCTTCAATTATACAAAAAATTTTGCTAGATAAAATTAGTAAAATACAACTCATAGTACAACTTAAAATATCACAAAGGTAAAATTACATTTTAGTCTCTCCTCTCCATAAAAAGACAAGACTAATGAGCTATAAATATGCCATGATGCCTTCAAAACAAAAATTCACAATCTTTATTCTCAAATACATAAATATTTTCAAAGTATTTCTCTTTAGAATATTATTATATTTTCTCTCTCTAAAAAAATATTTATTTAAGTATCAGAGAATCTTCACCTCCACTAAAAAAAACCTTTTACATGTACTGGTTATAAGTTACCTTAGTCTACCAAGCACCAAGTATAAACTATCAATCACCTTGACTACGGACAATGAATGAGATTGTTAAAACTAATTGATTAACTGATTATCCAACCCGAGAGCCCTATTCCTAAACTATTAGGATTTTAAATACTTCATCACTGTTAAATCTTATTATTAAGTGTACAAGATGATTACACATGTTCTACATAATTCCTTTACAAAAAAACATTAACAAAATTTTTTTTGAAAAAATAAAAGAGAGGTAGACGAATTAGGAGAGAGCATTGGGAATTTCGGTAGCTTGTATAAAAACTATATTTTTGGCATGTACTCGGCGCCGTGTATTATTCAATTATTTTAAAATATTTTTTTATAATATCTAATAGATTATTTTGAATTATTTATAAATAAATATTTTTTAGTACTTATTAAAATTGAAATGTATGTTTTTTTCATAGGTATATATAAACTTGATAATTTGTAATTAATTTAGCTTATTAGATTTTTAAGACAAATAAATGTTAATTGCATTGAAGTAAAAACTAAAGGCATTGTATAGTTATTAGTTAGGATATATGCATCGGTTCCATACATGTGACTATTTATAATTATCTCTTCAAGTAATAGTTATTAAAAAATTTGAACCAACCAATTTGTTTAGTAGCATGGTTAGAAATTTTATTATTCTACGTTGAATTTTGTTTTTTTATTTTTTATTTTTGAAAGAAATATGTGGAATTTTCTTATAACAAAAAAAAAAACATATATATATATATATAATATAAAAGAAAAACAAAATCCAACATAAAAGGATAAAATAAAGTATATGAATGTTCTAAAGATAGTATCAAAAATATCTTGATAGTCTATATTTTCAATCAAAACAATTTAACACATTAACCTCGACTCATTTCATCACCACTATATGGAGTCCTCCAGCATTCATGAATATATAAGTGTGATTGCGGTTACTTTTTAAAGTATTTTTCATTCAGAAATATATTAAAATAATATTTTTTTTATTTTTTTTTAAATTATTTTTGACATCAATGCATTAAAATGATCTAAGAACATCAAAAAAATATTAATTTGAAACAAAGAAAAAAATTAAAAAAATTCAATTTTTTTCAAAAATACTTTTGAAACGCAAAAACAAACAGAGATTGCCTAGCAAATTCGTCCCTTTCATAGAACCATCACAGCATTTGAGTCTGTACTAAAAAATGTCCTAAATATATTTCTCTACAGCACCATCACATTTTAGGGTTAGAACAGATCATCATGATAGCTGAAAAGAAATTATCTCCAATTGAACGAGGAAAAGAGGGTACTCATGGGAGGAAAAAAAAAACCCACATTACAAGCATTGAATTATGCATATACTTCAAAAGGAGTATTCAGTTGCTCCCAAAAAAGATGATAAAAGGCTAATAATGAGAGACAAGTGAATAATCACAGCAGCGGTGGTGGGGGGGCGTTTATTACCACTGCACCAAGAGAACTTTAGGTCACATTGTCTCCAAAATAGAAGACTTTTCAAGACTTAAAAATAATGTTGAATACAGTTAAATTCAAAATGCCAACAGTGACAGATATCAATGCCCCCCCCACATGTCTCCTCTTATCACCCCTCCCCATTAGAGGCATAGTGTAAGACACAACTAAGCTCAAATTATAATTAGGAGCCACAGATTGTAGATTCACATTCACCCTAATGTGAATGGTGAGCTATAAGCATTTCCCTCTTCCACTCTCCCACCACAAACCATCCTCTTAAATCAAAATCTTAATCAGATCAGAAAAACAAATCCACGTTTCACAGCTATAGAACTGAATTTATTCCAAGTTGACAGCACATACCTAGAAGATAAAATCACTAGGGTAGAAAATATATAGCTATATACATAGAGCTGTATGGATATTTTTATCTGTATTACGATAGAGTTCGTCTGTTGAAAGACTCCACTGTTAAGTTGGCTGTGAAAGCTGGGATTGAGTTCATCTTCCGAATAAATATATCAGCCTGAAAAATTGCAAGCTTTGGATGAGTGTCTTGCCCCCGCCCCAAGAAAAAGAACCATAATAATAGAAATAAAATAAGTAGTAGATAACAAAAATCAGATGCAGCTAACAATTCAGGTGACAATTTTTTTACTGAGAATCTTAAGGCGTGAAAAAAGGAAGCATGAACTTTCAGGTCCTTGAAAACCAAACCAAACAACAGTTCTGGTCCAAATTTTGGAAGAAAATCTATGGGTAACAGCATCAATGGCACCAAACAAAGTACCACCACTTTCCACAGAAACCAGCATTGAAAGTTATAGCCGAATGTAGCCATTTAAAATCAAAGACATTAGAATTCAATATCCCCAAATACTTTTAACATGAGAGGAGTGAGTGATTTTAATGATCCAGTAGAGGCCATACAATGATACAAGCCACGGAAGAGCATTCATACTGGTTTCTATGCAGTTAATACATGTGAGTGCCTGTGCTTGTGTTCACAGACTCTAAACAAAACTATTTCTCTATACCTGACGAGATATGTCGGGCTGCGATGTGTAATCATTTACCTGTTGCAACACGAGGGGAAAAAATTTCAGGTTTCTCTCTAAAATTAATGATAATAAACTGGTGCTTACAGAGTATTCTTTTCTTCCGGTCTATGTACCAAAAAAGTATTTTGCATCCCATTGCCCGAACCCAGAAAAAAGAAAGGAAGAGGACAGACTGTAATTAAAATATTCACTCCTTTTTCACTTAAGGTAAAGATTTTTTAGCAGAAACTCATTTTTCACGTCCTGTAAATGAATTTAGGCACATGAGAATATTCATTTCAAATTCCACAGAAGAAACAACTACAGTATAACCTCAATAAATTAATAACCTTGATTAAGTAATATTTTTGTTCAGTTCCGACTTAAATTTGAAGTTTAAATAATATCTCGATTATATAATAGATTTTCATGGTCCTAGGAGTATTAATTTATAGAGGTTTAACTGTAGCATGTCTTAATGTCAGAAGAATCATCTCTAGGACATCAGGCACATCTATGTAACTTAAATTTGCTAACTTACCAAAATGTTTGTATTCCCTGATTCATATTCAAACTCAAGTTTCTCATCATCACTTTGAGCATACACAGATTGCAGGGTAAACCGAGTAACTGGTATTCCATTAGAACGCTGATGTTCATCCATTACAATCTGCAAAAGATATGAACATAGGAAAAGCATAAATTTTATATGCTAAAGTAAAAGACAACAGCTTTCTAAATCAGTCACAATGACTTGAGAAGAATCAAAGGAACATATAGCATATTCCTCCAATGATGATCTTATTGTCTTGGCATGTCCTACCAATTAAACTTCATTCCTTTTTTATTTTAAAACAGAGGATGAAGAGTTAAACTATTATAACTGGAGCTCAAAACAGAAAGAATGACACTTTCCATGGCACAATTACAATCAAATTTAAATGAAATTGGTAGATCCCATATAGATATCAAACTCCAAATGCAGCGAGGAACATATAATACCTTGTAGCCAAAAAGTTCACAACATGCCCTCCGAAACACAGAGATTCTATCAGCAAAAACTGTCTTGTATCTGTTCAATGGATAAAATCAAATGCTTTATGTTATAATAAAATTGAATCATCAAATACTTCATGAAATCACTCACCTTTCTTCACGCTTTTCAAGAGTTGCAATTTGTTCTTTTAATTGTGTTATCTTCCCAGAGATATAGGAGTCCACCAGCTTGCCCGTATCACCTGAAACTGTATTATCAAAAGTATAAAGAGGTTGGGAACAGAAATGTAATAAAGGAAACAAATCAGGACTGGAAAAAAAAAAGTCGTTGTTCATGGTAAATTGCTTGTGCTTGATACCTGACTGACTCTTCAATTCTTCTACAGCTTGTAACTTCTCCTTTGTCTTCTTCAACTCAGTTCGTAAAGCCTCAATAGATTGTTTGGCCTCACTATCAACTGCAAGCGTATTAAACATTCTCAGTACTTTCGTATTTGCAGCAGAGAAGTCACCATGCCCTAGCTGTGGAGGAAAAGCAATAAATTTGTCAAGCACCATAGCTGAATGATAAAATAAATTAAGCATCTTTAACAAATGAATCATCCATGCAACCAGATCTCAATTATGTACAACTGAAAGAGAACATGACAAGAAGTTTGTTTCACAACCACATGTTTTCAGCGAACGAAACACTACATGAACCTTTGTTGCATGCTTTACATCTTCTCAATGTCATCAACAAAATACTACAGAAAAATAGAAAGAACAGGAACAAACATGCAAGCTTATGCTTGGTATACAGGAAAAGCTCCTTGATGGTATCCTCATGTTGACAGGATATAACAGAATCACTCTACAAGCACTCTAGAAAATTCACATAAGAGCGTAAAAGCAACTTTAGAAACAGTGGAAGAATTATAAATTTCCAGGTTTCATTGTTCTGATATTTTAAGGATCACATTTAGCTGGAGAAGATACATATGAAAGTATGGATAATAACACTAACCGGTGCAAGCAAGCCACTACTCTAGAATGCTAACCCTGAATCCTCCACTGATTTCACAAAACTTTTGGGAGACCAACTAATTATAAAGTGAGGTAGCTTTTAACAGGCAAGGAGCAGCGACTACTTTTTTAGTACACGGAGCTTTTAATCCTCTAAACATGGACACGGATTGAACCCTCACAAATAAGCATAGCTTCTATGATTTTGCACTGGTTCTAAATATCCTTGGTGTCCACAAAGGCAACACCTAAAACCATGTAAAGCTTTAACGATCATAAGAAACATCACATGTGAGAAGAAAACTCTTAGCAAATAATCAAAAGTAAGGTTATAAATATCAATTTGTGCATGTGAGAGGATCTGTGTGAATCCCTGTGAGCTATTCTTAACATGGAAGCTTGATGGCCTCTGTTTTAGATCTTTTACAATTTTTATGACATGAGAAGCATGAATTCTCAGAACTCTAGACGTCAGTAAGCCATTGACCAATTGCCATCAGGATATGGGACAAAGTTTTACAATAACATAGCCTGCCAGGTCCAATTACAGCCCCTGAACAAACAGTGAGAAGAGAAGTGTTTCTCAATCCTCGGATGAACTTCAGCCACCACCCTTACAAAAATTCCTACCATGGATAAAGAGTTCAAGCCAATAATCCTGAAGTTCAACAACTAAAGGCAGACTGAAAGGAAATCAATGACCAGAACCAATGGATAAAGAAAAAGGAGGGAAGGATGCCATAGACAGATCATTTAACAATAGAACCTACCTCCTATCACTTAGCTATATCCAGGGAGCATCCCTGTTATGTACAAGTCTCAGCGTGAAGAAATTCAGATACAAGACCAGATATAAAAGCCAAGTATTGCCTAAGACAGGCTTTTGCAAGCATCAAACCATGCCTTTATTCCACACAAAAAAAAAAACTATGGGCAACAATGATGCATGTCCCTTAATACACGCATGAAAAAATCAGAAGCAACACACTTAAACATCCTATGACAGAAACTAATAAGATTTCCTCAACAGAACTGAAACTTGCTACTCAATGAATGACCTTCTATAAGTTGAAAGAAGTCAAACTTCATTCATACATGAATGTCAAATAACCTTCCAGTGTTAAGAAGAATATATATTAAGATATTACAAAAGCCATTAAAGCATTTAATTCAGTGCCTAAGCCCAAAAGCGCCATGTAATTCTTGGAACAGCTTTGAAATTACCTTAGACTCCAACAGGGAGATCTCTGCACGAAGCCGATCACTCTCCCTTTCCAATGACTTAATTCTTCTAGCTTCATTATTTAGCATGTCATTGAGTGTCTTTATTTCTTCCAATTGGCGATTATTGACTTCTTTTTGTGCATGTAAATTATTCTCCAATTCTTGAATACAAAATACCTTATTTGCAAGAGATGATTCAAGCTCCTGCACATGAAAGCAAAGTGCAAAGAAAGACTTTTAGAAAAGATCGCAAGGAAAATAAATGAAAAGCTATAGAATTCCAAAAGACCTGAAGAACTCCACTGGCTGTTGCATCCCCTCTTCGATTGTCCTTTGGCCTCTTCAATTCATTAACAACATTTTTCAACCTATCTCTCTCTTCGGTAACCATAGAGAGCTGCAATTATTCATCAACATATTATTTCAATTAAAACATACCAATGGAAAACAAAAATATGTAGAATGTTACCAATGTTAAGGATGAATTCGATTATATAGTGAAATCAATATTATGACGTGCATGACCAAGCATTAACCCCAACAGTTAGCATCTTAAGACAATTTACAGGTCAATGTCAACAGCATGTACTAGAAGCCATCGCATTAATTGCCCAGAAAAAGCAAGCACATCTCCAACACTGCATCAAGCAGCTGAAAGTGCATTCAAGTCAAGGAGAATAGTAGAAAGAGGGTACAACTCCATGTGCAGCTCTAACAACAATTAGCAGATGGAGAAGGATGAGGAAAGCCATCCTTACTCCTTATCTCCAAGAAAGTATAAAAACAGCCCTCCATCCCCAAAAAAACAAAATTGATGTCTTGTAAGAATTCAGAGAGCAGAAAGGGAAATATCCAAGCACGCCAAAAGTGCACAAGTTTTAGGGCATCAAAGGCCAAATGAAAAATATAGCACAGACAAAATGAAGCAGTATCGAAGGAATTTTGCTTCTGATGGAGACATATGCCTCTGCAATGGCAACTCTGTTAACAAGATCAACTCCACAAGAGATGTAAAAAAAAATACCACACGACTATATAACTGTACTTCCCGGAACTCTCTGCAAATCTCTGACATCTACCCCATTGTTTGTGGAGTAACTCAGTTTACCTAAACAAGGGAAATAATAATGACCAAATCTCCTGAAATACAGGAAATGGAGAACAAAATGATTATCTGATGCATGGCTCCCTTTACACATGCAACGCTATTCCAAATTTATTTCTTCTTCCTAATCAAAGTACCCACCTAGAGGATTTTTCTTAAAACAGCTGCAATAGCATAGCCAAAATAAGAAAGCCTTTTTAGAAGGCGCTTTTTCCCCACCAAATACTAATCCAGGTAACCAAAGAACTTGATGTTTCTCTGAACATGTAGTGGAAGGATTTTTAACTTTTTCCCAAAATGTGCTGAATAAAGCAATTCCATGCAGGGAAATGCCTCCAACTTTACAGGATGCTAGTTGCTAAACTCATTTGGAATAAACAGAAAAGAAGAGTAGAAGTTGTGAAAGCATACAAGCACCTAAACTAATATACTTACCATCAATTCAATCTCCTTGACCTCCAATTTCAAAGCTTCTGCCATCTCTTTAGTCAATGCAGCCTCAGTTTCAGCATTTTGTTTACCAAGTTGGGCAGTGTCCAAGGCCACCTCCATTTGTTTCAAAAGTGCATTTGCCTCACCTACCTTCATCATGTTGTCAATAACCTCTCTGCATTGCCAAGAAAATTTCAACATCAGAAAGAAAAAACTAAATTGAGAGAGGTGAAGAAGGCTAATTAAAGTTTTTCCTTTAAGCTCTTATATATATTTTAACCATCATAATAACAAAATGATGTAATATCAAAAGGTAACCAATTATTTTACATCATAGATTTTGTAAGGGAAAGTGGATAGTTTCCAATTAACAAAGATACTTTACGAAGCACAGGTAGCACTAGAAGACACTTAAACTTACACCACCACACACCCTCTGCCAACAAAAACTTTATAAAGGAAAAAGAAAAATCAAAAAGTTGGGTGTCGATATTCCACATGCAGGCAACATTAAGTAATAATGAAGCAATTCCAAGTAACAAGCTAAAGAAATAAACATACTTCTGTAAAGCTGCAAACTTAGCAGGTATATCGTCATAGCACAACACCCCAGGGATATCCTTTATCACCGACTTCCAAGAAGACAACTCATCCTCCAGCTTCTTCATATTTAACTCAAATTCTAGTAACTTAGATAGCTCTGATTCTGCTCTTTCTCTCCATCCTTTTTCTTCAAATAATTTTTCCTTCAACAACTCGATGTTTTCATGAGAAGATCTTAGCTTTCTTGCTTCTCTCACTTCAGACTCCTATAAAATTTCAAACCTTGATAAGTAACATAGCAATAAGAAAAAGGATTCATGTAATAAGAAAACGATGAGCAACATGCTGAAAATATATGATGTGGGATCCAAAGACATTAAGACACCTATGTCACCAAGTGTGGCCAACACCTGAAATTACTCATGTTGATGAGCAAAGAGGTAGGGATAATCAACATTTCCACCAGCATACACAATTTCATATCTACAGCAATATTTCTATCTTCATGGATATAGATGCTTCAAATCTATTTTTTTTCTAATATTTTTACTTGAAAATATCTAGTATACACCCCATACTGACACTTCATGGAAGCTGGATGGACACTTTATGCCACAACATAATTAGACTACATAAGTGAGTTGTGTTTGTGGGCAATGCATACTTTGCAACCTTTTACAATCATAGTTGTAAAAGACATTTCCGAGACTATTCTGAATTTTCAGTTGGCATGAGATCTTAGAGCCAAAGGTTTAAATAATCAAATGTTCTGCTATCTAAAACAAATATCAAACATAGATGGCCACCAAATATCTAAAAATACAAAAACTTAAATTAGATTAAGTACCATAAATATAGGAAAACATATATATATATATAGAGAGAGAGAGAGAACAATTAATGAAAATATTCTGCAAATATTCTTTTAGTTTGAATAAAATTTTGTCCATTGTAACAACACTGAATCTACAACACCATACCTTAATCTAAATAAATATAACTTACTCAATTTCAACATATGTCAATTATACCTTGTAATCAACTTGGATAACAAAGAAAAATGTAAGGCGCAAGGAATAGCCCCTCTAAAATATCAAAAAAAAAAAGAGCAATTTATTATTTATTTACGTGACAGTCCTTGTAGGACAAGAATTCACATGTAAATAGGTTAGGAGGATGAAGATGATTCCACTGGTAATTGGCGAAGATTGTCCAGATGGGGTTAAATTGACAGCAAGATTAAATTAGGAGTTTCTTGCTTCATTTTTGGAACTGGTATCAGATAACTCGGATTTACAACTATGTTTACAAGGACCATCTCCTTACCATTGAAATGTTAGCCTTGATTAATCGGCAACATGCCCTATAAATTGTTTTGTATTTCAATTCCATGTCAACTAACACATAAATACCACTTCATACAATACAATGAACATCATTCCCGCAAGTTAGCAATATACCCATAAAATTTACTGCAGGTGCATCTGCTACCCAAGAAACCATCATGTGGACTCTTTCAGAATCAAATCACAGCAGCAAAACACAAATACACTAGAATAGCAGACAAAATCACTGCTCAAACCTAGTCCGTTTACACCAGAACACAAGAGCTAAGCTTCCCAAATTATTTATCCCAAATGCATGCTGAAATGAGAGTGGTTTCATAGTTTTCTAGTTTTCTTAACATGAATGCACATGCAACACATGAATATTATGCCAAAGCAACCCAGATAGCAAGGAAATCATGGCAGAACAGAGCTCAATACAAGTTCACAACATGGATTCGCCTAATACCCTAAATAGCACCGACTTCAATCAGGAAACTCTGTACACAAAAAAGTAATCAGCCTGCCTAGACTCCACTCATCTAAGGTTCTTGGGGACCATGTATGAATGACCAGCAGATTACCATATTACTTGTAATCTTTTAATGGACCATGAAACTAGCAAAATCCTTTATCTGAGTATGTGGTACACATAGAAACCAAACTTACATGGTTTCTAAGTTCCACTTGCAGATGTTTAACCAAAATGGTGCTATCAAAAGAAGAACCTTCTTGAAATGTGAAACTTGATAATTTCTTCTCTAATTCACTCCTCTGGTGCAAGCACTGAATCCAAAAATACGGCCATAAAAAACATTTGGTGAAAAAGTGATCACTTGTCTAGTACAAGTTAAGAACCCTGGAAGGTTTTAAGCATGTCACTCCAAATTATAGCAGACCAATAATTGCACCAAGTAGAAGCTTGGCTGACTAAACATACCAGTCAATGAACACAAGCCACTTATAGAAAGAAAAAAAATGGACGAGAAGAATAAAAGCAAGACACCTCAGTAAGTTGCCTTCTCAGATCTTCTAGCTGCTCCTTCAGTAGCTCTGATTCTTTCTCAGCATGTTGAGCCCTGCATTCCATTTTTTCTAGCTACAAAGAAGAAAAATGAGCAAGCTAACAAGCACGCTGGATCACAAGTAAGCCATTATAAAAAGAAAATCCACAATTTATAATGCTCACTTCTGCGCTTATTCTAGAAACAGAATGCTCCGGTTCTCTATTCATCTGTTCAAGCTCAGTATTGGGGCGCTTTTTCTCCCTTTCTATGCTTTCAGAAAGATGGCTAAGTTTTCCCTCTAAAACACGTGCTTTCTCTTCAGCAGAAGCTGCTGAGGATTCAGCTTTCTGGCGAAGGTTCTTCTCATTTTCAAGGTTAACCTAAAACAGGAGATGGAAGGGAGATTTAAAAATAAAATAAAATAAATAAACAATTTTAAACACTACAAGCAAGCAAGCAAACAATGGGTGCTGCCAAGAGAATTTAAACTTTTAGAGCAGAATTTTAAATTACAAAAGTAATTCCTTGTAGTAACTTTAGAACAATGCTTCATAATAATGCAATTCGACGCTGAAAATCACAATCGATGACAACGAAAAAGAAAAGGAAAGGAAAGCATTACCATTATTAAGATGCTAAAATAATGTATAGCCAAAAAGTTGAAATGGGTCGTCAAACATGCTGTAATTCTAAAACTTATACAAAATCCCTAATACACAAAAAAAAAAAAAGCAACGGACTGGATACCTCAAGTTTACTTTGTGATTCTAACTGTTTCTTGAACCTTTCTTGGTTATCATTAACTTCCTTAGCAAGTTGATTTTGAAGAGCTTGTTCGCGTCCTTTAGCAGCAGCAAGTTCTTGCTCTGCCTGTAACAATTTATCTCGAAACTTCTTCTCGTCTTCTACATCACCATTAACATTAATAACTTCCAATTAATAATAGTAGTAGTAGTAATAAGGAATAATAGACGAGAGAGTATCAACTACAAACCAGACTTCGTGAAATTTTCATTGATTCCCTCTAATTTAGACTGGTAATCGCGAGCTTGCTTCTCGGCACTACTCAACGCGTCTATAAAATCCGATTTAACCTAAAATAAAACAAATTGAGTCAATTATTTAATTAATTAGGCTTAATAAACACGCATTCCTTGCTTGATGCAAGCAAAAGTTGTGAAAGAAATGTGATGTTGAGGAGAACCAATTGGCGGCACTGGTAGGTGCAGAGGAGTTGTTCGGGGGAGGAAGGTTGGAGCGGCGAAATGTTGTTGTCTTCGTTGATGACGTTATGGTGGTGGTCCGATTGAGGGCTCTCGATGATAGGTATTGCATTTGAGTCGGCGACTCCTCCTCTTGTCCGCTTCTCTGGTGGAGTTCTAAGTATCATCTTCTTCTTCTTCTTGTCTCTCTCTAGAAGCACGTAACAGCTCTCGCTCTCTCCCTCTCTAAATTTGAATCGACAAGGCGATAGAAGAGAGTTCAAAATCACGGGCGCGGATTAAAGTTTAAAACTCAAAACGCATCGTCGGTATTCTTGTAATTAGGTAATAATAAATAATCTGCGATCCGAACATGAAGGTGTCGTGGTGTAGTTGGTTATCACGTCAGTCTAACACACTGAAGGTCTCCGGTTCGAGTCCGGGCGACGCCATTATTTTGTTTATATTTCATATTTTCTTAAAAAAGGAAAATTCACTAAAAAAAATGTTAATTTTAATTTTCTAGCATCGGTTAATTTTTTTAATTTATGCTGGATTTTTTTTTCGCTGGATAATTTATTGCAATTCCATAAATGTTCTTAATCTTAAAATGACGAGTATGCTGATAAAACGCATTGGATGGTGGTAGTCTTGTCATATTTTATAAACATAATTTGTAATATCTAAAAAGAAATAAATTTTCTTAAATGTCGGTCATAAGTTTTGAACTCAATAAGAATTTAATTTTTGTAATTTTATATGCTTTTTAAAATATTTTTAAATTAATATTTTTAAAAATGATAGATTCTGTTTGAAAATGTGATTATATTTTTTTATACTTTTTAAAATTGTGTTTTTCTTAAATAAAATATTAAATTGATTTATTTTTTTAGTTTTTTCAATAATTTTAATATGTTGATGTCAAAATAATTAAAAAAAACTAAAAAAATCATTTTAATGAATTTTAAAAAAAAAAGTATTTTGCATCACAATACCAAGCATTCATGTTTTTTATGTGATTTTCAATAGTTTTAATATATAATATCAAAAAAATTAAAAAATATATATTATTTTAATAAATTTTTAATTAAAAAATATTTGTGTAAAATCATGTCACGCATGAAATGTCAAAATAGGGAATAAACCCCCTGACCACCTAATATGCTCCTTTGATTCTCAACTACAAATTAAGGACACAACAGCTCGATGATAGATATAGGATACTCTTAACATGTAAAATACAAAGAGAGCTTGAAGGGCCAACTGAAAAAAATGCTTTTTTCAATTTTATCTCCAAGTAATTTTTTATATTAATTTTTTCCTTTAAATTTCAAATATTCTCAATTGAGTCTTTTTATCCATATTTAATCATGGATTCCATTACAATCAACATTGTTTATGGGAACTTAAAGGAATTCCAGTTTAATTTATAAATTAAAATTGTTTCAGGTTAAAATTGATTGAACCCAATAATTGGGTGGTGGTTTTTAGGATTGCCCCAAATTAAATGCATCGGCTCTTGGCTTTTATTACAGGGGTGTTTGGGAGTGTCGTAGCGGATGTTTTTAAAAATATTTTTTGCTCGAAAATATATCAAACTATTATTATTTTATTATTTTTAAAAATTATTTTTAACATCAACATATCAAAACAATTTGAAAGTATAAAAAAAATTCAAAAACACTTTTAAAATATAAAAATAAATTATTTCTATGTGAACCATATTGCCATGGTTAATGCATACAAAAATGTGTCGAAACAATTCTTAAACGTGTCAAGTGATCTAACCAATTTTGTTGTACTCTTTTTTTGGAATTACGGTCTAAATAGAAATTGATTAAAATTCAGAAAAAATATTTGTAATACCCTAAATAGGTTTATAAAAAAATAAAAAAGATTTATATATATATATATATATATATATATATCAAAAGATTAAAGATCAAATTTGATACAATTAACAGATAATCTGATATTTTTGAATTTTTCTCTTTGGTTAAAAAATATTTTTCATTGACCAACTCTACTAATGACAAACAAACATGAGAAATATTGAAAAATGATTTTCATGAAATTACTTTCCATGAAATAAATAACGCCGAATAGTGGAATTTAAAAGAATAATAACTTTTATAAAAGAGCTATACAAAATTAGAAATCAAAACAATGAGAACTAAATTGAAAAATATAACACCATCAATTTAAATTGAATGATGAAATTAAAAGCCAATAAAACTTATACAAAAAGACGAAGGCAAGAAATTAGAAATTCTAAGAATGAGAACCAAATTAGAGAATATAATATTTGATAAATTGAAATTGAATGATGAAATTGAAAATAAATAAAAATTATGCAAAAGGATCAAGACAAAATTAGAAATAAAAAAAATAAGAACTGGAGTTGAAATACCAACAACCAACATGGTCAAGCTATAATTTTTAGGGAATAAAGAGGAAAGAAAGAAAAAGATCTACCAACGACAAACCATATCACCATCGTAGACATGTGTTGGACCAACAGGAAAAGAACAAGGCGAAACTTCCAACGACACGACATGAGAGCATTTTCAGAAGTTGGGAGTCATCGCACGCACCACCCAGGGGGAGTGGTTGCCTCCCACTTGCCTTTGGGCGCACCACACGTGTATATTCTATTTTTTTAGCTAAATACCAAAATGTTCATGAGCTGATTTTATAATTACAAAAAAAAAAAAACCATAATGAAAAGACCAAGAACCCCTTGACTCCAGGTTTAAAATTATTGCTTCTAAGAGTATTTTCATTATTTCATGATGCATTCCAATTGTTTTATTTGGTTAAATATCATATTACTCCCCAACTGATATTATAATAACAAAAAAATTATCGTGAAAATACTAAAATACCTCTTGATGTCGGGTTTAACATTTTCGCTTACAATGATATCTTGGTTATTTTTCTGTGTAATTAAAATAAGAAAAGACTCATTTATTTCTATTGCATTTTATAATGATAAATACATTACGGGAAAAGACTTTAATATTCTTAATAATAGTTAAGTATTTTAGATGAAGAGGTAGAAACACCTTTACACTGTTTTAGTGAATTGTAAAAATAAATCTCTCGAGTTACCATACTTACTTTCCTAAGGCTAATTAACTCTTTTTAATGATATAAAGATTTGTTAGATATATCTAACTAAAAGTTATCACGGGAGGATTTATTAAAGGTAACCTTTGAAATATAAAGATAATAAGCTATTCGACTCATTAAACGTAAGTGATATATAAATTTGACATGAGTAGAAATATAAAACTAAATTATAGAACTGTCTCTTTAAATTTATTTAAAAACCATGATATATAAATCCTAATATCTATGAAAATCCTTTTAGCTGCACCTGCAGTGATTACTAAATAAAAAAATGAAGTGCAATGGACATTCGAAGAAGAAGAAGCAGCAAATATATTTTTAACTTACTAATTAATAAGTTACAAACTAAAAAACTTAACTTTAATTAAATCCAAAATTTCACTTAATTTTTTAATATTTTTTACATTAAAGTTAAAAGTTATTTCTAACCAAATATACTTTTAATTTTTATAATCAAAACTAAAAAAGTTTATAAAACTTATAAAATATAATTTAAATAAAAAATCAAATTTGATGGTAATTTTATGATATCACTTGTTAGAATAATATATATTTTGACTAGAAAAAGGCCTTTTTGCAGGCATGCCTCAGGAGAACAAACCGGTGGGCCATGGGTCATGCCCAATCATTTCACAGACAACAATTATGCAATTGCTAATCAAGTGATAATTACGCAGCTAGATATATGCAATGCCGGTTTAAAAGTGATGATAGATACTGTTGCAGAGTATTTTTTAAAAAATATATATTAAAATAATATTTTATTTATTTTATTTTTAATAATAACACATTAAAATGATATAAAAATATTAATTTAAAACAAAAAATAAAATACAAAATTATTAATTTTTTTTAAAACCCAAAAATATGATTTGAAAATATATTAAATAATAATTTTGATGTCAAGATGTTATAGGAAAATAAAAATTTTAAAAATTATTATTTTAATATATATTTTTTTGAAAAAACATTT
>Ga0307515_10011664_pt1 | contig 16649 bp, 8 predicted proteins | sample 17_EM_MG_FD_194513 | JGI IMG/M metagenome (GOLD analysis project Ga0307515, IMG submission 194513) | Populus trichocarpa ectomycorrhiza microbial communities from riparian zone in the Pacific Northwest, United States - 17_EM | ecosystem: Host-associated > Plants > Roots > Unclassified | place... | reverse complement strand
CATGATTCTTAATCAAACAAACATTGAGAAATTAAATTGAAAAGCAAAATCAATAAAAAAGCAAAAAAAAAAAATAGCAATTAAAAAAATTAGGATTAAATTTAATATAAAAATTAAATGAAATTAAATATTTTGGAAAAAATCAAATGAAATTAATTGTTTAGGGATGGAATTGTAAAAAACAAATCCATTAAAAAATAATTAAAAAATAGCAATTAAAAGAATTAAAACCAAATTTGACATAAAATTAAATTAAAATAAATGCATAGAGGTGGAATTGGAAAAAAAAATCAATCAAGAAAATAATTCAAAATAAAACAAATAGAAATTAAAAGAATAAGAACTAAATTTGAAATAAATTAAAAAAATCAAATGATCAAAGATGAAATCAAATATAAAAATCCAATTATAAATAATCAATGTAAGTAAAATAATTGTAAATAAAAAAAAGACTGCATCAAAAGAAAAAATATAAATATAAATTAAAAGGCTGGTATGATTTTTTACATGGTCAACAAACAATCCAAGAAAGAAAAAGAAAAAAAAACAGAGAGAAAAAAAAAAATTAGTGCCGGAGTCAGCCACATATATTGTTAAAATACGGCAAAGTAGCTTAGACGCGCAAAACACGTATCAGCAGAAATATTTTGTGCAAAACCCAAAAATACCTACAATATTAACAAAAATACAACCAAACCCATTCATTTTTCTACGATGAAAGAAAACTTTGATTCTCTTGTAGCAGAATGCGAGCCAAAAGATTAGTTTTTATCAAAAGGAAAATAAATTTATATCGTTGAAATGCTTCATACTCAAAGTTGATTAAAAAAAAGACAGAAAAGAACTAGGAACAAAGGAATTAAACAAATTATATATATATATATAAAAAAAAAACAGCAATCATTTTCAATTATTCCTGTAAATGGAGTTGAAAATGCATTGTCCGTACATGTACGTAAATAAAAAAAAAATCATTTTGTGTTGCTTTCTTCTTTTTGTTTGTTGAGCAAGAAGGGTAATATCTTGTTTTTCTTTTTTTGTAGAGTACAATATTTTTTTCACACCTACTCGAAACAGTAGGAAGCATAACATCAATTTAATGAACTTGGATAAATACTTCTCCAAAGGACAATTGTTTCCAGCTTCCAAACCGCTAAGGACGCCTGCAAGCAAACTGCGATCGATAGTATACAGTCTTGCTGCTATATGGTAAGTATGGCTTGACTACTTGATACTTGTGTACCCATGAGATAATCAAGAACTTGTAACAGTTCATGAGGTCTGTAATTACTTGGACTGCACCAGTGATTCTAGCTGATCTTGTTCTTCAATCAACGTATAACATATATTTTGAAGTGTAGTTACAGTTGATAGACCTTCACATAAAAATACACACGCTAGCATACAAACAATAAATTAAGCACCTTGAAGGATAACATGCTGAATGGCTTCATCTGCGAAGTTAATTTGCGAAGAGAGAAGTAAAAAAGAAAATGACATCAACTTGAAAGAAAAAAACAGTGTGCTGTGTGCAGGTGTGTTTGTCTGTGCAGTTGAGCGGATGGATGTGTGTGTAGTGGAAGAAAAAAATATTAGATAATAATAATATAAAATGATTTCTGGGACCTCACTTGATAGATTAATTATTTTTTTAACATTCCTTGTCAGAGCCGAAAGCCAAAATCCATTCATTAAACAACCATGCATTCACCCCACCAGTATCCAGTATACGTAGTCTTGCGTTATCATCATAAAGATCTGGCACGAGAAAAGGAGGGAGTTGAGTAGCCAGAGATGACTTGCCGATTGACTACTGATCATAGGAGGTGGAACATCAACATTCAATGATGTGTGTGTCTGTGTGCAGACATATAAAACATAAATGTGCTGAGATTTATAGCAATTAACTGGCTATATATATATATATAGCCAAACCTAGGATGAAAAATACCATAGCTATAGCTATTGATCATAGCTTATTCCGGCAAGTCATCCTTGGCTGCACCACATAAACCCCATTCCCTCATGCAAGACCTAGGATGAAAAGTACCATAACAAATGACATAAAAAGGCCCTCCAAGAAATAATCATTTCCAAGAGTGAAGCGAAGGAGCACCAGACAAAAAGAAAGGGGAAAAGAAATCAGCCCCAACGATATGTAGCCTCACGATGCCCTAAACTAAACGACACAAGGATGTGTAGGAATTTTCCCGAAGAAGAAAGACAATAATTCCTTACAAGAAAATATGTAAGAGAACTATCTCTTTTAATTTCGACAAAAACAATGTGGAAACAGGTAGAGAGGAAGGGGTAGATTGGAGTAAGGCTCTCTTGGCAGAGCATGGACGAATAGGGTTTGAAGCAATAGACAGAAGCACCCATGAGGTCGTTTATAAAGACAAGTGTCCGTGATCTATAGTATTAATGATGTTATCTTTTGTACAGAGAGGACATCTCTAGAACTGCTCAAATATATGTCCTTTGTCTAGAAGAGTAACAGGAAAAGATGAGTGACCGTCCATAAGGAGGGTTCATGAGGATTGATGTGACCGTCCATTGGCGCTAAAACCAAGAGAGATTAAGCCTATACGATCTATCCCCATCACGTGAACTCAGAGCAGCAGCAACCCTTTTAATTATTTGCACACCATTTTGACGGAGTAATGGAACCTGTCCACTGGATGCAGTACACTTGCCTGGAGTTAGGTGGGCAAATTTACTATTATGGGGCTACACAAGAACAACTGTGAGAATTTCAACAAGTTGGCCTGTTTGACGCAATTGTTTAACAGAGCAATTTGTTATATTATTATTCTCTCCCGTCGTCTGGTTGGCTATAACCAGGAAACAAAGGTGATTGGAATCTTGAGTGGAAAATGAGAGACAAATGCCTCAGGAAAGTGTCTGCAAGTCATAGTCCAATCAAGACATTCGAGAGTTGAAATTCGCAGGAGGGATTTCCTTTGTTATACAATGTTTCTCTTTGGGGAAAAGGAGGTACGCAGCCTCCGGCCATTATCAGTTGGACTTGCCCGACGTAGATAAAACCAGACAAGAACTACGATGGCAACACTCCTTTCCACGATATTCGCTGATTCAATCGAGCATTTTGGTGATTCTCTCGGTGATTATCTTCATTTTCTCAAGATCATGGAAAGCTCTTCTCATCTCTCTAAAGTTCTAAACCTTGACCAGCGACCTCATTGAATAGAGCCTCTGGGTGGTCGGTATCACTTCTACCTCTCCATGACAAGAAAACCACACTGCTCATTTGTTGACCCAGAAAAACAAATTTCATCTAGCCAAGGGGTTTGATGCCCAACACGACAAGAAGATGTGATTGAAGCACTTTATTAGAGTTTATTGTTTTTAATTTCGTTGCAAATAAATTATCTAATTGTTGTTTCCATGTGCCTGAATACACAAACATACAAATACAAACATATAAAGCTCGCTGAAATAATTAACTGGATACGCTTGATTTCCACAGTTAAAGTGCTGGCATCTGTGATTAGCCAGGTAAACTGATGAAATGTTAATGCCTGACAGAACCTGCCACAATTTTTTTGTAAAACAAAAACCAATCAGGGCCATTATCTCTGTGCAACAATCTATATAGCACACAGCATTTCATATGAAAATAACCTACCACTTGAAGCCCTGAGTTCAACCTTTTCCAACAATCCAGGAAAGCCTCCGATGGTGTCTGAGCTATAAAAATCCATCAAAAGTGATTCGTAACATACCTTTTGAGTTCTATTGCACAACAATTTCCTTCTGCCTTAATTCTCCGTGAGCATTTTTTTTACATTTATAATATCTTTTGTTATTTTTTTTTACATGCATGAGTTAAAGAGACTGAAATATAGCAGTTGGGAACTCATCTTGAGAATACAAGCAACAGTGAATTACTGTTTATATTTCAAGCAAGACTACCTCCAAACTTACCCGGGCAGGACAAGACAGCACAGCAGAGTCCGTGATACGAGCCTTCAAGAAATTCTCATCTTTAGTTCTGCCTTCATTCACAAAACTCATCACTATAAACAAAATTAAGTTCTGGGCTACAAAATACAAATCAAACCAATAAAAACTGCCAGATACAGCAACTTGGCCAATTGTACAATCAAGGCAAGGGCACATTTGAACATCCAAGCACATAATAAGGGCACAGATTAGTTAAAAATTTACAAAGGACATACTAGAATGCAACTATATATGTTTCTTCAATGCATGGCTCATAACTCCAAGCTCCAATGCAATTTCAATAAATTTCTTGGTATATAATGCATGCTTTAAAGAAATGTTGCTTCTGGCTTCAATCAGGTCTATCACATTTTAAACAAATGTATTTTTGTAAAAGTTGTGTAGAAGTTCTTGAATATAGAATTCATCCATACAGAAAGACATCCCAGCTAAGAATTATAGCATGACACATCTTAATTGCCTATGAGGATTCAAGAGGCCAGGGTGAATCCAGCAATTCAGTTAACGTTAGAATACTCAAACACTGCAGAGCAACTAAACAATTTCCAATAATCAAACCCAGCATAAATTCAAAAATCAAACTCGATTGGTGTAGCAGAGAATTGCAGGAAATAAAACCCAAGTTACTCTTAATACAAGTGCTATAGGATGCAAGAAATACAGCCACCAAAGGATGGAAGAAACACGGTCTCCATAATTAAAAGACAAGTTCCACTAACAAGAAAAACAATAAAGGCGTGCCACTAAAGAGGTTCTTAGAGCTCGGTAATTTATTATCAGGGACATGACAAGTGTTTAGTCAATATCAAGATCTCCAAATGTATTTGGTTCTTCTAGGTGAGATCATCAAGGTGGGCCAAGTGTATGTCAAATCCCCGTACACCTGGTCTTCCAGTTTAGGCAGTAGGCTTCATCAAAAGAGGCAGTAGGCTGGCTTCAGGCTTCATAGATCTCAGCTGTTTTGATGGGAAAGGAGAGGAAGCAAAGGTAAATAAGTGCATCAGATTCCTATGCAGAGGGAGATTGGATAGGTTATGATATGAAACTGCTGCAAGCTACAATGTGATTGGCCTTATCTGTGGAAATTTCCACTCATCTGTATAGACAGAATATACAATGTAAAACCAGTCTACCTGCAGTAGCCATCATCAAATTCTAGTAATAGCTTTTGCGTCGAGAAACAGGGGCCTGGCCAGATAACCTGATAATTGATGATGTTGCTAGTTAGGATTTCTACAACACGATTACCCAAAGGATGTGTGAACATAACTTGCACAATAAAACTCCTAGAAAAAGCAGCATAAAAGCAAAACACAGATAAACTGAAGTGAAAATGACATTTCAACTGAACATGTTGCATCTAATTACAAGGAAGGTTACAGGTCCACACAGGTTAAGAATTTAATCTTTAAAACTCTAGCACTGAGTCCAGAACAGACCAATTACATGAATAAATATTTAAACAGGTTTCAAACAATGGCACATGACAAAATATTTCTTACCCGGAAGTACCAGTGCGTCCTGAAGAATAACTTCCATAGGCTCCATAAGGACCTCCACTAGCATTAATCTACAGAAGACATGGATAAACACTATTCAAGTCAAGCAATAACTTGCAAAATGAGCGGGTATGAACAAGTATTGGCAAATTTTACAGCTTACTCGTTTTCCATGTCAAATAGCATTATAGCACATGTTCAAAATATGGAAAAAGGCTAAGAGCAGGAAACAAAGGAAACCACTCCCTCAATATGCAGCAAGTCTAAAACAATATGTATGTGTAATATTATCACATCTACAAATCAATACCTGTGAGCTACCATAGCTACCATAACCGTCACCAGAAGCATAATCACTTGAGCTATAGCCACCAGCATAAGAGCTTCCACGTCCATGTCTTTTACCATCTCTACTGTCATAATTTAGACCCTCCGAACCTTCAGCTGAGACAGGAAGGTATGGTAAAACTGGTAGAATAGCAGACATTGCACCTTCCCTGTCAAAAACATTAGCTCTTAACCGTCGACTTATTTGTATGAGAGCATCCTTGGCAACATCCAGGTCTCCAGCAATCTTGTGGTCAAAAGTAAGAGGACCAGTCTCAATATTACATTAACTCGAGGAACATAAGCCACAGGCCCAGAAAGATGATACAAAAACAATTTCAATTCAATAACCATTAGAGATATTTCTTTACCTGCACCATCTCATCATCATCAGATGCAACTTTGGGAAGATTTTCCTTTCTAGGTATTCGAATAATAGCTTTGGTAAGTTTCCTCATCTCATCTATAATAGCTCCTCCTTTACCCAGAAGGCACCCAATTCGAGAGGAGGGCACAAGTAGACGGGTAGTAAAAGAGATAAGACCTGAATCTCTTTCCATTTTCTCACTACATCTAGGTTGCAAACGTACGGCTGCTTCTATTGTTGGAGAATAGTGATCATAGATCTGGTATAGAACAATTAGAAATCCATCATAAACAATGTCAAAGGAACTCAACAGAGACCCAAAAGAGGGATTTAAAAGAATATACAAGTATTATACCTCCTTCGCTGAAATAGTTATCAAGCAATCATCTCCTTCAGCAACTGAACTATCAACTTTGATTGTTGCTCCAGACTCCTGTCTGATCTGGTTGATGATGGTACCACCTTTCCCAATTACAGCACCAATGTTGGCAGTTGGACATACCACACGAAGTGAAAATTCTTTCGAAGCAAGTTCATCTCTTGGAGCTGAATATAATGATCGAGACCAGTCTCCAGTATCACCTTTGAAACCACCATAAGGACCCATGAGAGGAGCAATTCCAACAATTGGGGCAGCTGCAGATGGACCTACCAGGGAACCAACAGAAGAGTACACATTTGGAACAGCAGAAACAAGCAAGTGCTGAGACCGTGATGGATTATCGTGAAGGCGAGATGCTATTTGATATAAAGCCTTTTTGAGAACTGCAGCTTCACCAGAAATCTGGCCACCAATAACAACAATTATATGAGAAAAGGAAAGGAAAAATTACAGGCCTCATTCATTGTACAAAGCTTGAGTCTATACTCTCAAATCCAATGAATGCCTACTTGACGATGATGAAAGGGATCCAAACACATTGCTGAGCAAGTATCAAATCCCCAAACATCATTAACTAGTCCAAGGAAGAAGACCCTTCCCAAAAAGGAAGTTTAATTCACGGCATCCAAGAAAAGGAACCCAGATGACATACCAGATCAGAGCATGACTTGTCACAATCATAAAAGCAAGATTTATTTTGGTCCAATAACTGTAATTGTCTATAACCTGTTCCCTTAAACAAGTTCCAGAACTAAGAAAAAAATGAAGCGGAAATTTTTTTTGAAAAAGGAACAAAGACATTGTACCATGTGAAATTGCTAATGGAAACAAGGGCAGGCAAAAAAAAAATAGGAATACCTGTACAAGCTCATCTGAGCTTAACGCACAAGGAGGTAAATGCTCATCCTTGAGAATGCGGATCACTGCACCAGTCTCACTGCGTATGTTCTGAACTATCTGCCCACCTTTCCCAATAATACATCCTATCTGATCAGATGGTACAAGAAGCTTTGCGGTGACTTGTGGACTTCCTTCAGAGTCATCTTCAACTTGCAAATCTTCTGCAATAACCTTATCATGCACCCTGAACAGAGCATCCTGTGCAGGAGAAATGTAATTACCACTGTCTTCATATTCATTAGTCTCATCACTCGGGCTATAGATGGTAACAACACGTTCTTCACAGCCCGGCACTGTTTCACCAACCCTAATCTTTGACTTAGTGTCAATCCTTAATTGCTTAATAATCTCCCCTCCCCTTCCTATTATGCTCCCAATCTTCCTAGCCGGACACAAATACCGATACACAGTATCTTGCGAATCAATAACAAAACGTTCTCTATCATCACCGGAATTTCTCCTCTTATTTCCACCAATATCATAATCTGACTGCGAATGAGCCCGCTTCCCGTAACTATTCCTCTGCCCCGCCATTACAATCAACAGAGACTACTTTCTACAACAACCCCATCAAAATTACACAATATAATCAAAATTCTAAAAACAAAAAACTTCGATCCATAATATTTTGAACTTCATAAATAACTAAGAAAACCAACATCCACTAAAAGAAATTATGAATTCTTTTCAAGAAAAAGATAACAACTTTTGATCAAATAAGCAATGGTTAGTCAAATAAGCCCTAGATCTGGCCAAATCAAAACAGTAAAAACCCTAATTAGCAAACAAAATTATGCAATCAGTGCAAGATCGTAAAGATTCCGATTGGATTATTACCTAGAAAGTGAATGATGTAGAGCGAGAAATGTTAAATCAGAGTGACTTTTTTAGCAGATTCCGTCCTCTCTGTCTCTGTATGTTGTATCTTTTTTTTATATTTATCTATATATTCCGATTTCTAGGGTTTTGACCGCGCCTTTGCCATTTTATTTATTTCGCGCTGAAAAAAAATTATTATTTGGACCGGATTTTAATGATTTTAAAATCATCCTAATTTTTGCACGTCTCCCCGAATCCACTTATCTGATTAAAATTTAATTTAATTTTTTTATAAAATAATTCAGAATATCATTTTATTTTTCTAAATTCTGAAATAATTTTATTTAAATTAACTTTATTAAAATATAAATAAATCTGTTTAATACCCAGTTATATTTAATAACTTTGCTAATTAGTTACAGGACATTTTTTTAGCCGCATGAATTACGCTTCCAATACCATCAATACAATTGTTGCTGAGTTAAATTTTAATTGGTTAACTACAAAAGCATCCTTCACTTAATTATTTTTATTAATTTCGTCCTTTACTTTGTTATCTGATTATTCCAATCTTACCCATCCGTTAAAAATGTGTTCAAAAAGAATAATGATAACAATTTTCGTTAAATGTCTCGGTGGCGCATACAAATATATTCAAACTAATTAAAATTGAAATAAAAATAATAATAAGATACAAAATATAAAGTTTATACGAAAGAAATAATAACTTGCAACGGGTAATTGCTTGTCCAACCACTAATTTTTATTATGATATTATATTACTCGAAAAAAAATAGCTTCCTTTTCCCCACTTCCTAGTAAACTTCAAAACAACAATCACTTTTTCCAATCAAACATTTTCATCCATCCTCGATCACACTTTATTATTGTTATTATAACCAATATTTAATTCCTATTTAAATCAAATCATGAGTTTTTATTGAACTCCAATTGATATGATATTTTAAATCAAGATATAATAGTATATTAAAAGATTCCTCGTAAAATTTCAACCCAATTTAATAGTCTAATTAAAAATAATATGTGATAGCGTAAAATTGGTTAGTAGGTGATTTTTTAGTCAAAATCCAAATTTTCTTATTCAATTCTCCCTTAAATCATATCAATTATTTCACAAAGTTCTTGGGACCATTTTATCATTCCAAAATATATTTATTTTGTTTTTTATTATTTATTTTATTTATAGACTTATTATTGTTTCACAGTAATACCAGATTGTTTTTTTTAATTCTTTTATCCATATAAACTCATTACCAGGTGTGCAGATGTTATGAATTTTAATATAAAATTTATAGCCCTCATTTTAACTTTAACAATACCTTCATATTTATTTATAGAGATCATCATCTCCATACATGTCACATCTATTATTATTTCTACCATTTATTAATTTTGCTTCATCCCGAGTTTCCATTACTCGTTGAGGTCTCATTACCTTTAGTCCTATATTTATACAAGGGTTTACATTAAGTCTAATACATGCAGATGTATGTTTACCAATAACGATTTGTGCCATAGATATATAAACATGTTTAATCATTGATGACCATATTAGATATGGTCATGTGTATTTAATGAAAGTATAAATTATTTGAAATGTTCAAAGAATTCAAAACTGAAATTGAAAAATAAACTAGAAAGAGTATTAATATACTTTGATCGGATCGAGGTGGTGAATATTTTAACAAGGACTTTCAAGATTATCTAAAATAGAATGAGATTCTCTTGTAATGTATACCTCTTGTAACACCATAATATAATGGAGTTTCCAAAATGAGAAATTGCACCCTTGAATATGGTACGGTCTATGATGAGTTATACAGACCTTTCATCTTTTTTCTAGGGCTATGTGACACGATCAAAAGATTGATGTCTTATCCAAAGTGCAAGAGTATCGCAGTAATAAATAACCCGGCAAGACTAGGGTCGAACTACAGAGAGGTGAACTATATAAATTACAAATAATATATATATTTAATAAAACAAAGAGTTTATGAGAATTTTATGGGATATTAATGTAAGGATTAAATAAGGATAAAATAATTGTCAAGGTTAGAGGATCCACTAATAGTATTTCAAATAAGTATAGTATAAACTCTTTTTATTACTCAACTGGAAACCACACACAAAGAAGGTTTCAATCGGATTATAAATTGTTAACATAATTACATTAGTTATCTTATTCGAATAATGTTAATACTTGTAAATGTTGTCAGGTATTCATAATGTTAATTTATGTTAACAACAAATCAAGTTCCTTTTATAACACAGGTGTCGGTTATACCATACAGTTGGTTATGAAAAGATCAAGTATTTGTTATACCAAGGGTTATATAATATAAATCTAGATTAACTATTTAACAAGCAAAGTATTAAGAGTGAATAAGATAACAAATACAAAACATGTTAGTATCAAACATTAAAGTCTATGTTGAGTTTACACTATACTTATTCTTACACCATGAGTGTAACCTTTTCACCTTGACATAATAAACTTAGTTAAACATAATGAAGAAGAGAAATATAAATAAACAACATAAGAACATAAGTATAGTAAATGAAATGAAAAGCATAAACAAGAGATTAAGGAAAATAAAATATGAAGTAAAACTTAAACATTACAAAAATATAAAGAAAGAAATAAAGAGCATGATCTTCATCTGAAAACCAAGATGCCTAAATACATGGCAAATGCCTTTTTTTATATGCCAAAATTTAGAACTATTGATTTGATGACTAATCGTTGAGTGGGTGGTCACATCTTGACTTGGTGACAATCCTTATCTTCTTGTCTGAACAAAACGTCATTGCTAACATCAGAATTTGAACAGATAGTCTTCATAAAAGTTCTAGAAATTTGTCTCAGCTTTCCAACAAAACAAGAATCGGTGCATTTGAACTTCTAGAACTCGAGATATGGGCTGAACACTGAACAGTTTCTAGGTTGTAGGACATATTTCGACCTCTCTTTTGTTGCTACCATTTGAACTCGAAAATAGCACGTTTAAATCTTGGACTCTTCATGAAAGTTTTAGGTCTATGTCTTAGCTTTCCATACATATAAACCAGACCTAAATCCAAGTTCTACAGCTCCAGTTATGATCCAATAACCGAATGGTGGTCCAGTTTGGACTAAACCAACATCTCTTTTCTAAGCTTAGCCCTCTCTTTGTCTTCTCAATTTCAGTAGTTAAACTCATCAATCAATCCTTTGATTTATATGATAGACCTGCATTTAAGATGAACATTTACCATAAATTAAAGGAATCTTATATTATTAGACATGTTATTATAAAACATGCTCTAGTTAAGGAGTTATTGATACTTCAAGTGCAAAATGATGATATAAAACCTTGATAAAAATACACTTTTAAGTAATAATCACTATGCCCTACAAACTCTTGCTTATCTTTTAAAAAGGGCTCCATCTAAATTTATAGATAAGACTCTATGTGAGATATGGAATGGTAGAAGACCAATTTTATCATACTTAAAGATTTAAGATGTAATGTTTATCTGAAGCGTGTTGTATCTAAAAAGCCAGGAGCTAAGTCGAATAAATGTAACTTTATGGGATATTAAAAAAAACTATTGGGTATTATTTCTATCATTCTGTTAAGCAAAAGTGTGTCTCAAAACATGCTATATTTTTAGAGAAAGAATTTATTCTTGGAATGAGTAATGAGAGGAAAATAAAACTTAAAGAAGTTCAAAATTCATAAACTAACATCCAAATAAAACTTGAGCTTTGGGCTATAACATTGGATATTCAGCCTAAGGCTCAAGAGACATAAAAACTTTGTAGATCTTGTAGGACATGTCATGCACCAATGAGATATGGACTTGTCATGAAAGTTGAAAATGATGAGTTGTTTATACTCGATGAGCCTAATAATTACATGGAAACAATATTCAATGTTGATTCTAAGAAATGGCTTGAGGCCGTGAAATCTGAAATGAATTTTATGTATACCAACCAGGTATGGACCTTAATTGATCTACCTGAAAGGATAAAATTCATTTAACGTAAGTGATCTTTAAGAGAAAGACTGACATGGATAGCAATTTACAAATGTAGAAAGCTAGACTATCTATTAAAGGTTACAAACAAAGACAAATAGGTTGACTTTGATAAAAACTTCTTGCTAGTAACTATATTAAAATCCATAAGGATTTTGCTTGTTATAGTTGTATACCATGATTATGAGATTTGACAAATGGATATCAAAACTGTATTCCTAAATATGAATCTTTAAGAAGATGTATATATAACACAACCTTAAAGTTTTGAATTTAAGAAATTCTCCAATAAATTATACAAGCTATAAAAATCCATTTATAGAATTAAACAAGCTTCAAGAAATTAGAATATCCATTTTGATGAGATGATTAAATAGTTTGAATTTATCAAAAATATGGATGAACCTTATGTTTATAAAAATATTAAAATGAGTGAAGTCATTTTTCTAATATTATATGTAGACGACATATCATTAATAGAAAATGATATTTCTTTACTCTAGTTAGTAAATATTTGGTTATCCAATAATTTCTCAATGAAAGATATGAGTAGGGGTGAGCAAAAAAATCAAAAAATTAAAAAACCGATTAAATTGAGAAAACCAGAAAAAAAATAACCGAAAAAACCAAAACGTGAAAAAAAACCGATTAAACCGATTAAAATTTTTAAAAAACCAACCGGTTTGGTTTCGGTTTTATAAGCCTGAAATAAAAAAAACCGAACCCAACCCAAACTAAAAAAAAACGAGCCAAACCGGAAAAAAACTGAGCCAAGCCGAAAAAAATGAGTCAAGCCGAAAAAATGAGCTAAACGAAAAAACTAAGCTAAATTGGAAAAAAAACCAAGCTAAACCGGAAAAAACTGATCCAAACCAAAAAAACCGAGCCAAACCAGTTTTTGTTCTTAAATAACCGAACTGAACCGAAACGAAAGCTGTCAGTTTGAACCGATTTTGTTTTTTTTTTAAACCGATTTGGTTACTTTTTTTTTATAAAAACCAAACCAAATCGAAAATGATCATCCCTAGATATGACAGAAGTAAACTATATAGCAAGAATAAAGATCTATAGAGATAAATCAAAAAGGTTGTTTGGATTGTCCTAATATATATACATAAACAATATACTAAAATGGTTTAGCATGAAAGAATTTACAAGAGGATACTTACCTATTTCATATATGATACATCTCTCCAAATATTTGTGCCTTAAAACACAAATTGAGAGAAAGATAATGAAAATGATTTCATACACTTTGATAATGTTATGTATAAAACCATTTGCATCTTATGTTTTAAGCGTAACGAGTAGATACAAATCTAATTTAAGTGAGAGTCACTAGAAGATAATTAAAAATATTTTTTAAGTACTTAAAAAGAATTAAGAATGTTTTTTTAGTATATGAAGGTGATGAATTAGTAGTTTATGGTTACTTGGATACTAGTTTTCAGTCAGATAATGAAAATAAAATAAAAAATTCATTCTTTTTATATTTTACTCTAAATAATGGTGTTATGAGTTGGAAGAGTTCTAAATAAGAGATCAAAGTAGACTCTACAACTAAAGATAAGTAATACCTCTATGTTTGAGGGGACAAAATAGGTTGTTTGGATCAAGAAGTTCATCATTGAACCATGTGTGGTTCCTAGCATTGTTGATCTAGTAGCCAAGTACTATGATAATAATGGAGTCATTATACAAGCAAAGAAAACAAGGTCTCATAAATGATCCAAAAATATGCTTAGACAATTCCATTTAATTAGAGAATCATAAAAAAAAAAAGATGTAAAGATAGAGCAGTACCAACTAGAGAGAATCTTGTAGATCCTCTTACCAATCCACTATCCTAGTAAAAACATTATTGTCAAGCAAAGCGACATGATTTTTGATACATGAGTGATTGACTTTAGTGCAAGTGAAGAGATCATTTGTGTCTATAGGAAGGGTCACGTGATGGTTGTTTAAGTGATCATTAAACTTGAAATCATTAAGTTATTTTATACAGCGAATGTTATGCTTTAATCCTACTATATGTTGTCCTAATCAAGGGTAAAAAAACGAGCAGATATTAGGTATAATATGAACTATATGAATGTATTTAAGCATTCAAGAGAATATCCATCACTCTATATGAATTAGGAAAAATGTTTCATCTGTTTTCAAATAGTATGATTATAAATCCTTGATCAAGATGGAATGAGATTTGAAAAAAGTTTGAAATCTTATTCAAATAGTTAATGTCTATGGTGTTGAGAACAAACATAATTTGACATAGTAGACACACTTCATACTATAATATTTAAAATCAAAATATTATTGACGAAGAAATAATAATTACAATGAGAAACTAGTCACTAAAAGGTTAAGTCAAATCACTTATGACTTTTCTAATATTTAAAGGATCATGATAGGTTGCTAGACATTATGCTTGATCTTCAAATATAAATCAATTAATTATTAAATTGATAATAAATTAGTTTATTTAATTTATTCAATCCTATTTCATTTAAAATTGTAATTTATGTTTGGGACAACTTATTATGAAATCTAATAGGCACAAATATAAGAATGAGTGGTCAGAAATTAAACTAAGATGATTAATTAAGTGTGACTTGATTGTAAATAAAGTGTGACTTGATTGTAAATAAGTTTTAGAAATTAAAGACTAAATTGTAATTTAAATAGGGAACTAAAATTCTAGACTTAGAAAAATCAAGTTGGTACTTAATTGAATAAATTGTAATCCTAAATAATATGACAATTATTTAGGATCACTTGGGAACGTGCTTCAACCTGCATTTTTAAAAATTTTAAAATATTTTTTTGTTTAAAATTAATATTTTTATAATATTTTTGAATTATTTTAATGTATTTTTTAATATAAAACACTTTAAAAAACAATTACAATTGCACTCTCAAACACACCATTATTCAATAACCCCAAGGGTATAACTCGAATTCTTAAATGCATGTAGGTGATCTCATTGATGATTAGAGGTTGATCGCTCACAAAAACAACGTTGATCAGATTCTTTCAATTCATTTAAGAACAAGATTTCTTGAAGACAGGTTAGCATGGAGTCACTAGAAAAATGGATATTTATAGTTAAATCGAATACTATTTGCTTTTCAAGTCTTTAGTTCTAGGATAATATAAAGTGGTATGATTTATAAGCATAATTAACTTTAAAAAATATGATTAAAAGACATTTTTTATTTAATACTGTAATGAAAGGATATGAAATTTCAATATTATATCATTACCAAATATAAATAAGAGTTTTAAGTTGGTTTAAAATAATATATAATGTAACATAAACGAATATGCATCAATTATATTTTTTTCATTAATTTCAAAATTTTGCAAAATAGAAGGGTCACAAAAAATATAGCTAAGTATTTGTTTTTCTAATTTAACTTAATCAGTACATACACGAAGGTTTAGACTCTATTTATTTTCACGATCTAACCATATTTTTTGAAAAAACTGAATTTTGTTTTGCTCTAAATTAATTTTTTTAATGTTTTTGGATCATGCTAGTGTTAAAAATAAATTTTAAGAAATTAAAAAAATTATTTTAATATATTTCTAAATAAAAATCATTTTGAAAAGTAATTACTACTATAATGCCAAACACCATCTTAATATTTTAGGATGTTGTAACTAGAGTGTTTTTGGGATTTTCTTTTTTAATTGGTTAGGTAACTAAATCCGATCTAGTTTAGGGTTTGAGAGTGGTTTTGATATTTTTTAAAATTTAAATGTCATGTTGAAATAATTAGATTGTTTCACTAGATGTAAAATATATACCTATCAAATATTAATGATATAACTATGTAGGTTTTGGACAATTAATAAAACTAGAAAAACAATAAAAAAATTATTTAGATAATTTGAAAAACCAAAACTTTTAGTTTAATTTGAAATAATATTTAAGTAATGTTTGATACTGTCTTCCAACTATATTTTTTTTAAAAATTAATTTAATTTTAGTTTAAATAATTCTTTTTATGTTTTTAAATTATTTTTATATGTTAATATTAAAAATAATTTTTTAATATATTTTTAAATTAAAAATATTTTAGAAAATAACTTCAGAGATTTCAAAACTATAATCATATTCTTAAACCATTGGGCTTTTTAAATATATATAAAAAAAGGTTTTCTTAAAGGGTACGTGAGTAATTCCACCAAGCCACAGACGCCAAGCAAGATACGAATCACACACCGATAAATCACACTAACGATCTTTACCTAACCCTGACGACCTCCACAAAAAAATTCTTTCTCTTGTCACACGATACATCCCATCTATAATCCCAAACA
>Ga0307515_10011663_pt1 | contig 16649 bp, 13 predicted proteins | sample 17_EM_MG_FD_194513 | JGI IMG/M metagenome (GOLD analysis project Ga0307515, IMG submission 194513) | Populus trichocarpa ectomycorrhiza microbial communities from riparian zone in the Pacific Northwest, United States - 17_EM | ecosystem: Host-associated > Plants > Roots > Unclassified | place... | reverse complement strand
AATTAATTTTTTAAAAAAACATTTTTAAAATACAAAAATAAAACGTTATTCATTCAATTTTCTAAATCAATTTTCAAATAAAAAGAAGAAGAAAAGGAGTGAATGGATGAAATTGGCTGTTGAAATGATCTCCCCACCTTGAACTCTGCATGTAATGGAGCCTATTTGAACGTAGCACGATCATTAATGCATTTGCAGGTGTTGTTGATCCATCATTCATGCCCCCCCACTCCCATCACCTCTCATGACCTTGCTTTTGCTAATTTTTTTTATATATAAAAAAACAGAGATAATTAATGGGATAAAAAAAATATGTTTTTAGGTTTTGAAAATACAAAAATTATATAAAAAACTAATTTAGCGGGTACTTTTCAGGCTGTTCAGCTATGGTATAGGCATCCATTTGCTTGAATCAGACAAGGCACCAACGAAGAAAAGTAAGATCAATCCGAAAGACAACCACATTTCATTCCAATGTTCAGACATGAATCTTGTCATAAAGAAACTAGAGGAGAAGAACATCGAGTATGTGACTGCGGTTGTCGAAGAAGGTGGCATCACCGTCGATCAGCTCTTCTTCCATGACCCTGATGGCTACATGGTCGAGATCTGCAACTGTCAAAATCTCCCGGTTCTTCCACTTTCTTCATGCCCTCTGATCAAGGCACCTAAAACCAGTGGGAGCCTCGCATCGTCACCGTCTCTGTATGGTAGGGTTCTTTCTTTCCTGCTGCTTAGACCTGTTGATTCCCCACATGTCTATGTATATCCCAAGCTGGATCCTAACATTTACAGGAAAATCAAATTGCAGGGAAGCAAAGTTGGGAGCTGCGATGCTTTGCAGAAGTTGCCTCCGTGATGATGGACAACTTGGTGGCGGACATGATGGACATTTCAATATGAAGAATCAATCCATGGGAGGGAGCGCCAAGTTTTGTGCAGCTTGCAGAATTGTTTTATATTAAGTTTTGTAAAGAGATGTTGAAAGCAGCTCTGTAATGTATGAAAAACCAGTAGGATCGAGGGAGATTTTCAGTTTCCACTATATAATTAATTATTATACAGTGCTCGGTTTGATCTGCAGTTCATGTTCAAGAAATTAAAACTAAAAATCCACTATCCATATGCTCTCTGTGCCTGTGTGTCTCCATGTTTTTTTTTCCCCGTCAATATATATATACAATTAATTTTCTTTGAGAATTGTTTTTCCTTGTATTTCTTACTTAATGATACGGCAATGTAGAATTTAGTTTGACATTGTATAAAAAAATATTCTTATATTATATTGTCATTAATTTTATGACCTCTAAAATTAATTTAATATACACAAATTAATACAAACATTCACATTAATAAAAAAATAAAAAAAAAATCCTTACGGAGTGTCTTTCACTATCTGAAGGGTGGTTGAAGAAAACTCAAAATTATCACACTGCGCTGGACTAGTATATTTTAAATTTTTTATTTTTTTAATCTTTCAATTAATATTTTATTATTATTTTAATATACTAATATTAATATATATATATATATATATATATATATATTATTTTAATGTAATTTTAAATAAATAAAAAATACTATATATTATAATCTCAAACACTATTTAATAACTCCAAGCAACAAGACTTATTGGCTGTCACATGATCAATTATCATCGTTATTATTATTGTAAAACCTTTTTAGGATCGAGATTTGCTTGATTAGGTGTTTGGAGCCATCCAAATTAAAAAAAATAAAAATAAAATAATTAGTTGACCCTGTTAAAAACCCGTGTCAATCCAATTTTGATCCGATCAATCCAAACCTCAACCTATTAATTGTTTTTTGAAAAATAAATTTTATCAAAAACAAAGTTATTTTTATCCTTTTTTTTAAAAATAAAATATTTTTTTTTTGGAGGGTCACCCAGCCCGTGATCTGTGATTTTTATTTTATTTTATAATTTTATATATGTTTTAATTTCTCAATAAAATCTTTGATCTCGTTTACAATGGCACTTACACATACTTATAACTAAAACCTTTTTTTTATTATTCTTTTTTTATATATAATTTTGTTATCTAGGTGGTGTGTGGTCAAAATTAAAATGTTTTTGGACACTTTTGTTATCATGTTCTTTTTATTTAAATAAATTATTGAATTCTTTTACTATCTTAATTTTAATTAAAGTCTATTTGACCTCTTCCTTTTTTAGCTATAATTGTTTTGATTTAAAGCAAAGTATGGGAAAAAAAAAGTTCGTTGGATTTTAAATCAAGGCAAAGCACCAAAAACATTTTTTTTTAAAAAAGAAATGGTTTAATTTAAGTTATGTTTTTAATAGAATTTTTAATTTAAATTATTTTATTAACAACACAATATAATTTTTTATATCAAATAATTTGATGTTTTTAACCAAATAAGCTATTAATTAAATTCAATATATAATTAGCTAAATTAAGATTGCAAGTTGGTAGATTTTAAAATTAATTTTTTGAAGGCATATTTATTTAAATATTTTTAAATAAAAAAATAAATATATACTCACTCAATTAAAAATAAAATAAAATTTTCATGCACATATATTCAAATTTTACATAACTATAAGGGGTGTAAGTCATTAGTTTACGCTTCAGATGTTACTAGTTCGAGTCCCATAAATTTTAAGATCATTGGAAACTTACATAATTGTTAATTTCATGGTTAGTGAGACTAGTTGAGGTGCGCGTAAACTAGCTCATTTTAGAGCCTGTAAAATTAATCGAGATACGCACAAACTAGTCCGGAGATTCACGTTAAAAAATAATAATTACATAATCACATATAAAAAAAATAAAAGTAGTAATTAAAAAAATTCACGCCAAATATATAATAATCTCTTAGAAATTCTATTGCCCATGACCGCCTAATCAATCAGCCAATGACTATCAGTATACTATCGATTCCACTTCACCCCGGAACCACATGGTGGTGCAAGTGACTTGCCACAAATTGTTAACGATTTGTTTTCCGACCGATGGCGTCGGTGTTTCAGGTGAGCTTCTTTGTTTTGTTAGTTTGATGGTTACTAGGTTTTTAGATACATAGACTTGGACAACATCGTTGATGTTTGATAACTTTTAGCTTGTGTTTGTGTTTTTGCTAAGAAATTATAGTAGAAATGGCTACACAGAAATTGTTGCAGACATTCAAGAAAACACCCATTACTGCAAGCCCCACTTCATTATCTAATTCAGAAATGGCACAAAAGATTGCTAAAACCCTAATCAAAGCTGGCCTTAAACCCTTCGAAACAACCAACTCATCTTTGCTTTCCAACCTAGATTCTCACATAACCAACCTTGTTTTCTCCAACCCAAATGTCCCACTTCATTCTTGCTTGAATTTCTTCAACTTTTTGCGAAAAAATCAATCCTTTGTTTCTCATAAACCTGATCTTCAATCCCATCTAAGCGTTGTTTTTAGATTGTTCAAGGCTAGAAGGTTTGCAGAAATGAAAAGAGTTTTGACTTATGTTGCTATGGATAGTAATCTTAGATGCCCGGTTGCAAATCTTGTTTCTTTGGTTGAAGAGAGTGGATTTAATAATGAACCCAACTTTGTGGAGAAGTTGTGTGATATGCTGTTTAGGGTTTATGCCGATTGTAATTTGTTTGAAGAGGGTTTTCGGGTTTTTGATTATATGGTGAGCTATGAGTTAAAGATTGATGATAGGTCTTGTATTGTGTTTTTGCTTGCACTGAAGAGGTGTGATAAAATGGAGGCTTGTTTGGGTCTTTTTAAAAGAATGGTTGAGTTTAATGTGGAGGTTACAGTTTATTCTTTGACGATTGTGATTGATGGGTTGTGTAAGAGACGAAGGGTTAAAAGGGCTATCGATTTGATGATTGAAATGGCTAGCAAAGGGATTAAACCGAATGTTGTTACATATAACACACTTATAAATGCATATATTAAGAGAACGGATTTTGATGGTGTTAATGAGATGTTGAGATTGATGGAAGTGGATAAAGTTGCGTTTAATGCGGCTACATATACTCTTTTGATTGACTGGCATGGTAGTTCTGGTAAGATCGACGAAGTTGAGAGGATGTTTGAAGAAATGTGTGAGAAAGGGATTAAAGCAGATATTCATGTTTATACTGTGGTCATTAATTGGAACTGTAAAATTGGAAATACAAAAAGGGCATTTGCCTTGTTTGATGAGTTGACTGAGAAAGGCCTTGTTGCCAATGTTCACACATATGGAGCATTGATTGATGGTGTTTGCAAGGCTGGTGAAATGGAGGCAGCTGAGATATTGGTGAATGAGATGCAAACCCGAGGGCTTGATGTCAATCAACTGATATATAATACGCTTATAGATGGTTATTGCAAAAGGGGGTTGATAGATGAAGCTTTTAAGGTGCAAGTCATAATGGAGAAGAAAGGATTTGAGAATGATATCTATACTCTTAACACTATTGCTGATGGGTTACGTAAATTGAACCAGCCTGAAGAAGCAAAGAGGTGGTTACTTACAATGATTGAAAAGGGCGTGGTTCCTAATGTTGTCAGCTATACCACTTTAATTGACATATATTGCAAGGAAGGGAATTTTGTGGAAGCAAAGAAACTGTTTCAAGAAATGAAGAAAGCGGGGGGAGAGCCTAATGCTGTTACATACAATGTTCTAATTGATGGGCACAGCAAGAAAGGTAGGATGAAGGAAGCTTATGAGCTAAGAGATGAAATGAGAGCAAAAGGGATATTCCCAGACATATATACTTACACATCACTTTTGCATGGAGAATGCATTTTTGGGAAGCTGGATGATGCAGTGGAACTCTTCAATGAAGTGCGCCAAAAGGGCTTACCTCTCAATGTAGTCACTTATACAGCAATAATTTCGGGCTTGTCCAAGGAAGGAAGATCTGAAGAAGCATTCAAGTTGTATGATGAGATGACAGAGGCAGGTCTTACACCTGATGATAGAGTCTATACTTCACTTGTCAGCAGCCTTCACAAAGCATAGTTTATCTTTCACAATTTTTTTTGTGAAGCATGATATGTTCTTGAAGGAAGAGACCCAGAAATTCTATGAAGTTGTCTTGGGATTTGTGCTCAACTGCCCATCAAAAGGCCATTGTCCAATGTTTTGAAGGAGATTGGTATGCACATTATTTTCTCCGGCGGTCATTATTAAATGTAATTCACTGTAAGGTTAGAGTTCATGTTTGACAACTAGGATGTCTTTAATCTTGCTATGGAATCTTTTAAACCTTGCCCTAGAGCCTTGCACGGGGCCCCAGGCGCACTTCTAACAAATGCTTATAGTGATCATACTGTCTAAATAAATTTTGTTCTCGTGTTTGAAACATGTCTATGGCTAGGTCTTCCCAAGAATTAGGCAGACACTGAACTTAAATAAGTTATCCTCTCTTGTTTTGCCTATTTTATAGCTCTCCTATGTTTTCTTTTTCTGTATTTAAAATACTCATTAGTTTCCATATCTTTCAAGTAGCTTTTTGTGGTTTTGACCATGTAGCCGTTTGATTATTTGGCTGAATAGGGTGGATTTCCTAAGGACATCAGGTGTTTTTTTTTTTGGTACTAGATTTTGGTGGTTTATCAAGTCAATTTTCACATTGCCAGGATTATAGTGATAATGGCTAGCTATTGTACCTTGCTTTTCAGGTTTCAGTGCTTTTTGATGTCTGCACCAACCCTTACCGTGCCTTGTTATTCAAGACTTCAAAGGCGCTACTTAATATTGATGCCTACATCTCTTTTTGCAAGATAGTAAAAATGTAGTACACTGTTGTTTTTAGTCCATGAAAGTAAAACAAACGAGAAGTTCAATCCTAGACTCAAGTAGACATGCTTGCTAAAATTCAAAGTTCGTGGTTTTTTTTTCCCCTCTCTCGATGTCATGGGCTCAAACTAGTTTGGAGATCGTTGCTATTATTTGGATTGTATTATCTCTACAAATTAATGGTATAACTGAAATTCAAATGATTGCATTCCAGGCTGTTCAACTATGGTATCAGTATTTGGCTTCCGTTTACTTGAATCAGACCGGCTAATTGTAATGAATCTTTCAGACATGTACATTTCCTAGGAACTTAGAGGAGAGGACAAGATGAAGCATGTGACAGCAATTATGGGAAGGTGGCTTGGCAAACTCGCAGTTGATCAGCTCATCTTTCATGTTGCAATGTTCAATTTCCAAAATCTCCTACTTCTTTCACCCGTACTCTTCATGCCTTCTCAAGCTACCCAAAGCCTATAGGTAAGATGCATTATCACCATCATCATATGGTTTGGATATTTCATACTAGATGTTTGGCTCAAGATCATACACTGAATTCATTGTTCTATTAAAAATATTTGGTCTCATTTTTCTTACACAGAATCTTTACCCCCCTGTCGGTTGTTGCTTTGTCCAATAGCCCTCAGTGACGTAAAAAATGAAGAGGAATGGAAACTACCTGTCTTTTTCTGTAATGATGTCTACCAAGTCTGACTCTTAAGTCTTACTCATACTGTAAAAACAGGGGGGTAAAGCTGGGAGGTGCTTGCTTGCTTTGCCTTGCGAAACCGAGTTCAGGACGGTGATCCACTTAAGTTCTGGTGAAGTAGTTTGCAAATTGATTTGCATACTATGCGATGAGAGGACGAAAGTTATGTAACATGGGAAAAAAAGAGTTGGGTCTACCTTGTTCTTGGCTCTGAGGAGTTCCCAAATTCGATTAAAACATTGCTCCTTAAATATCTACCGGTCGACTATAGATGTGTAAATGTGTCTCTCAATTGCATTGTGAAGGGAGATCGAAGACTGATTTTCTGACGCTGTGGGGGCACAAGATGGAAAAGGAAGAGAACTACTCAGGCATTCTTTTTTTTTTTCTTTCATGTGAGACATATACATTGTGACTTCTGAGTCTCAGACAGACCATGTCAATTAGATGTGCTTAGTGACAAACACTAGACTAAACCTGTAAGCCATTTTTCAGGAGTCCAGTAGTTGAGTCTTTTGACAGCAGAATTGGCCATCAGATGGCTTCAGGCTTCAGGTAATACCAATCATGTTTATCACCGTGTTTGCATCATCCAAACCATGGAACATATCTATTATTTCGTGTCATCTTATGTTGCAGGGAACTGTGAAAAGAGATACAAAGCTATATCAAGGATCAGAAACAGGCACGAGTGTGCCAAAATTATAGCCTGATAACTCCTACATTGAAGAGGATTGATGAAGAACTTTGCCTCAGTAAATGTTACATGTCAACAAAGTCTACTCATTTTTCACATTAACTTACAATTCTACTACATGTTTTCCGTGGTCAAATTTCAATTACTTTGTGATTCCACCACAAGTACCTGCCTCTGTCAGTTAGAAACCTCCAAGCTACAATTAGCCAGCACCCATTGGACAGCAACGTAGTTAGATGTGGTGGGATTGGTGTAAATGTACAGGCGAGAGGGCTTGGCAGAAAGACAGTGGAAAGCAATATGGATCCTTTCAGTCACCCAAAGAGATGACAACAAAAACATCATCAAGGGACCATTTTCTTGGTTCTGACTTTTCAGGAGGGTTAATAATGGCACACTCTGCATTAGCAAGGCGATAACCGATCACAATTTCATTTCTTTGACGACCCCTAATCATAATCTCATAAAAAGGAATCTCTTCTTGATCGAATAGGTAAAATTCTGCTGGTTTAATGCACATCTCATTGCCCTGAAAATAGGAACAAGGTGTAAGCATGCAAAAATTCAAAGTTTCGGAGAAGAAAAAACAATTGCAGGGACAGATCCATGCACATATTTTCTAAGTACAACTAGGTATGACAAAGTATAACAGCGTTAAAGTCAGATGAGACGTGGAAGGTACCTCCTCTGCAAAAAGCTCCTCAAGAACACGATTTATTTGCTTGTCTTCAGCAACCATTGCAAGTGCCATGCTTACCAGCTCATTTGATAGCACATAATCACTGATTCGGGACACTGAGACAAGGTTTCTGGTCCTAGAATCTAAGATTTCACTAATAATTATTGATTTATCCGATGCTTGTTGCATTTCACGGATCCATGAGCTATGAGAGAACCCAGAAATCCGTAAAGAAGTTGGCTTTGCATCTCTGTGAGGGAGACGCTTTAACTGCATTCCGTGAGGCAAAGATGAGGCAGCTTTATTAGCAATCATTTATTCAAAACATGTACAGGCTGCGAAATGGTTTTACAAGTAAATTTTGGTTTTCTGCACAAAAAACAAGAAAGGCAGAACACATGCGATTTAGACCTTCTCTCTTCTATCCAACATGTCTAAACCTAATCTCCTCCAACCCCTTTTACACTTCATCTCCCATTACTTAATCTCCTCTCCACTGCAAGTGTAGATACAAGTAAGATTGCGGGATGGAATTCATTTTTCTTCCCAGACAATATGGGCGACAATATTAAGGCTACTGATTAAATATATAAATAATCCATATTGAGCTAAACAAAACGCAATCATCAGCATTCAGTAGCATAAAAACTCATCTTAAACATTGCTAAAGTAGAGTTGCAACTGCTCTGAATCATAATAAGCTAAAATGTGTTGGCAGTAAAAAATGATCCATGCAACCGGCATTGTATAATGATTCAAAGAAGAAGGAAAATTGATTGAAGAAGGAAGATGATGATACAAAAACTGGTGATATTTCCCCATGGTTAGCGTACAGCTGAAGTAACAATCACAAGTTCTCTAAAATACTGAATATACCAATGCGTGTTCTCTTATCTTGTAATCAAATAAATAAAAAGAAAAGGAATAACAGGATATTCTTTGAACCAGGCGAAGAGTTTAGAAGAAAGGAATTTGGGATAGTATGGCTTCTACTTCACTCAAACATTACTCGTTCTGCTACATGGCATCAACTGTAACAACTACACATGCAAGTGTCGTCATGGAACTCAAAATTTTCCACAAGCAAAAGTTCCATATAAATTTGCCAAACCATTTCACTCAAGTTCAAATTAAACCTGCACTAATTGCTATGGAAGAACTATTCTAGTTATTTCTGGATAAAACTATGTTCAAGGGATCCAAAATGTTTCATATATACTGATGCATTGACCTTGAGAGCTGGAAAACAGGGACCTACTAGCAGAACCATGGCTGTCTTTAAAGGCATGGGTGAATACAAATTACTAGGAAAAAGAGATGAGAGCTGGGAGGCACTCAAAATATTGGGTTTAATCAGAAATATCATATCAGAATTACTGGAAGGAAGCAGCAATAGCAGTTACCTGTATATCTCGAATAAGGAGAAGGGTAGCAAGAGATCTGGAGTCAGAATGCACAATGGAATCTTCCAATGACTCATCTGCAAGAATTAATATCTGTCCGTTTAGAGTTAGTGATCAGTAGTGGAATTGAGTTTGTGGAATAAAGTTAAAAAGGTTTCTGTGCCCGTCATGCATTAAAGATAACAAGAAAATTTAACATGTGAACAAGTAGCCAAAAATAGTTGTGGTGTCATCCCATATTGATCAAGTAAGGAGAGTAAATATAATCTCTCCAACAAAAATAAATAAAAAGGAGTCTTTGTATGGTTAATAAGGTGTCAGAAGATCTCAACCCGCTAATTTTAGGCAATAAATATTGTGTTCTGTTAGCCTTGAACATTAGATGGATGATGAATAATCCCACATTTCTTAATCCAGATATATTAACTATTACAACCTGTTATAGCATTGCACGACACATTGGCCTCTCCAGTTAATAGTCTTAGCTTTTGGGTTCAATATCTACATGAATTATAGACATTTTACTACTTTGAACAAGCACTTGTAAAGCCTACCCTTATTTAAGATCCACACGCAGTAACCTTCAATATCACCGTGAGACTGAGAGAGACAGAAAATAAGGTAATGCAACTTACAGAATCAAAAGTCTCAAGAGGAAGATTCTCCAAATGTCGTTTGATGACAGCGTTTCCCTCACGATGGACAAGTGTTATGTTCTCTAATCCATGAATATCAAGTCCGCCATCAGTAAGCTTCTTTTCTCTCTCCTTTTCTGGGACCTCATTGAACATCCACAGTTCCGAACCTGGAGCAAGTAAAGCTTCCAGAACCTGAGAAAACATAAATTAAGTTGGAGCTCCGTAATTAATTTTCCTTTTGTTTATTAGTCAGTAACTCCAATTCAACCCCCTTCAATGCAAGAGGGAAAGGGGAGTGTGTGTGTGGACTGCATTATACCATTATCATGTCATCAATGTCACGTCGCCAGCCACAGAACAGTATCTTCTCTGGATATTTTGGAGGATCCATTGTTTTCGGACAAGAACTTCGACATACCTGGAAACAGATATGGCATGTAAGATGAGAAAATACATCTAAAATACTTTTTTTTTCACTGGGAATGTAGCAAGTGTTTTTTCTGTTTAACATGTGGAAAAGAAATTGACAGGCAGATGTGATTAACTAGTCCATATAAATGATACAAAATTATTGTTGTGTCTGTTCTTTTCTTTTTCAGCTGGATATGAAATTTTAGCCAGAAAATCGAAGGAATCGATAAAAGCTTAATTTAGTAACTTCCAAAGTTGAAAATCATCAACAAGTATCCAACTTTCTGCTCCATCAAGTTTGAAAAGAAGGATAACCTCTGGAAGAGGACCTGGAGCGTAGGTGTCATCATCCTCGGCTATAACAAGAATTTCATCTCCTTCTTTTAGAGCATAGCTATCATCAGGATTTAATTTTATCTTTCCACCTTCAGCTGCAACCTTAACTCCACAGGGAATTGCTTCAGGAAATGAAATGAGCACATCTTGAAAAAGCAGACCATCCAATTGAGGCCACCTTTTGATGTAGAACTCTGCATTCTCAAACCCCAGTATATCTTCCCAGATCTGGCCAAAGGAAAAAATTGCTCTAAATTGTTGAAACAGACAATACTAACTGAAAAGTTAGAATTGCATAGATATTTAAAAGAGCATGGCATATGCATGACAAGATAACAAAACTGAAGGTACTGTCACCAAAAACAAAACAGTAAATTTTTTTCAGCCGTCCCATGATGCCACTGTCTTAATTCTTAAAATTCAGACAGTATGATGGAAAAGATAAGTCTGTGCTACATGCCATGCTATTGTTGTGGCATCTGCTTTACTTCAAATTGAATTTGAGGGACGTGTCCATGTAATTTTAGGTGAATCAGTTGGAGCTTACATATAGTTTTGCAGGCTGCAAAAAACTGAACCTTAAACATTTTCACTTATCTAATTGTACAAAAGGACACAGCATTTCATCAGGATGTAGAGTGCTTCTGGGATTAATGTCAGCCATACAACCATCAAAAGTAAATGGTTGGTTCAACTGGCACTGATACTGCCCGGTTATATAGAGTAATGGTTCTTCGGATCAAAAGTGCTGCAAATATACCTTGTGCATCACAATGTTTCGATAAAAGGAATTTCATTTGAATGAAGGCTAAAAGAGGTGAAAAATACACTCTACCACACAGAAAATGGTGGCACTAAGGGTCTTTTCTCAAATGCAATCAAGTCATGCACCTTGACATGAACCACTGACTAAAAGCTTATCTAATTTAAATACCACCTTTTCATTTGAAATGATTTTTTATTTTTATTTTGGAAAATTACATTTTCCAAGTTCATGATGCCCATAACAGCATGTGCTACTTGTAAGAAGTGGTTTGGGGAGGGATCAGTGGGGAACTAATATAATCAATGATGTGAATGAAATTCAAACACCAAATTTTTTTATGTCCTATTCTCCTTTTTCTCAAAATACCAAAAACATGCGCATTCTCATCCATTATGCAGTAAGTTTTGTGCTGTTTTGTTTGGGGTTAGGGTGGTTTCGAATCTCTAAAGGTTTTTCTACTTCTTCTTTTTCTTAGAGGTCTTTTGCTGAGCTGGAGAGTTCTAAGGCTCCTTACAACTCTATCAGCTGGTCCTCTAAAAGGGAAGATATTGTTCTTTGTCTTCTGTTCTCTTTTTTAGATTGTTTATCGTGGACTTTCCTCATTGCTGTTCTTGGTTGGTGGCTAGTTTCCATATTTTTTTCCTTTTTGTCTGGTAATGGCTTGATTCTGGTTGCTTTCTGAATTTCAGTTTCTGCAGACAGTTTCATTTTGATTAGAATTTTGTGTGTTAGGTCACTTAGCCTGGGTGTTGAAATTCTTTACTAGTGTTTTCACTTGTTTTGTTTCAGGGATTTTGGAGCCTTTGGTATGATGTTGAGATTTTGGCTGGCTTCTAACCTTTCTGCTAATTCTTCTTTAATAAAACTCTTGCTTTTTATATATAAAAAAATAATAAAATAAAATTTTCTTAGAAAAGAAAATAAATCCCTTTTCTTAAAAGGGTAGTGAAGGCTCATCTGAGTAAACCTGTGCAAGGCCTGGTTGCAGAGCACACTGAATCATCAAGCGTCCAATAACGTCATGTGCAACAACTGTTTCAATGAGTTCCCCTCCAACAAGCTTCACTAGAGGTTCATTGTCAAGGTCACTCATCTCCACAACTACATGACCCCTCAAACCCTCTTTAACTCCTGTTAGACTGAGAACAACCCTTAAGGCACGTGCATCACTCTGGTAACAAAAATACAGAAATCTTTGTAATTTTTGCGGAGAAGAACCACACAAGTTATGAAGTTGGATAGCAACATTGAGAAAGAAAAGAACCTGATCTGCATTCTCATCAGATGCTAATACAATAATAGCACGTGCCTTTGATACTGAAACCTATGAATATGAAAACACAAAAATCAATCCAGACCAAAAAACTACAAATTGGAAAAAATAGCAAAAAATACTCAAACATACTTTCTTTAAGTCAGCCAGGATAAGAGGACTACCACTTCTGCATATAACAGAAGTGCCCATGAAGTCAAATTCGAGCTTCGCTATATCCATCTCCATTTCTTCCTTGTCTCTCTCTGCTAGTACAACTATAACACCGCCACCAATGCTCTTGTTTGCTATTGCTAGCTGCTTCAAAAGTGAGCCCTACAACCAAAACATCATCTTTAACACCTAGTCTTAGTCTTAAAAAGAGTTTACACTGTCATCATAAGATTTACATGGTCAGCCTCTCATACCAGTAAAAGAAGAGTTCAAAGAACACCTTGATTCTAAAATGCATTTACTCTGTCACCACAAGATTTACATGGCCAAATTGATTTTTAAGAGCCAAGAAATTTTTATATAGAAACCTCTCTTAACATCTTATCAAGCACTTAATTAAATTACAGCCAAATTGGTTTTTAAGAGACGAGATTTTTATATAGAAAAAGGAACATGACAGTCCTATTCTCGTGTACTAACTTGATCAACCTAAACCATGTGTAATTTCTTCCTATTAAAAAAAAACAAAAAAAAACCCATGTTTAGTTCCTATTGAAAAAAACATAAAAAACCATTTTTTGTGCCTTGGACGGCTGAGTATTTGCTTTCGACAAGCTCCTAATTTATACAAACATTACACTAGTTAACAAAAATGAAAATGCAAAGGAAACAGTGAATGATAGTTCAAAGTAACTAGTATGAATTACCAATTTGTCACTCCATCCAAGAATTAGTATATGGTTCTTTTCGATTACTTCGCTCTTTCCTTTCCGCAGCGAATCTACCTTTTCTGAGATAGCATCCGAGACAAGTCCAAGCATCATGGCAAATATCAGCATGCCTCCTGAACTTATAGAGACAGAAACAATTCTGGGCCCGGTGCCAACCCTATCAGCATGATTTCCTGAATCAGCTACAAATGTCCATGAAAGCCAAAGAGCTTCCGCCAAGCTACCATCACTGACAGCATACAGCGCTAACCCACCAAATCCTATGAGAAAGATGGTCGCAAAAAGCAGTGCAAGTAGCTTTGCATAGGGATAAACAGAGAAGCAAACATCCACCATATATGCAATTCTCTTCTTCAGGGGAGCCTCCTCCTTGTTATTCATTGTTCTTTTTGAGAGAGTCTTTATTTGGGGAAGATAATCAAGATATTTATACAACAAAAAAGGTATGACGAGTGTGAACATCACAGTATACAAAGCAACAGTTCTGCTGTCACCATTTCCAAGATAAAATGAACTATAATCTTCAGGCTGCAAAACTCCAATGCCGTCATTACCACCACCGCCTTTATTACTACACGCTATACGGAGGTTAATATTCTCTTCCTGCAAGTAAAAGAGCCATATTCATGAACAGATGAGCAGAAATCAAATAAACCTATTTTCAGTCGCCATCAACATTTAACAAGAATTTGTTTACTTTTTTGCCATTTTCTAAACCATCCCTTTTTGAGATTCAGAATACTTAGGTCTTCTCGATTTTCGCCTTTTCTTTTCTTTCTCATTTCAGCAACTGAGTAAGAATGTTCCAAATTGTTCAAGACATCAATAGATTTCAACAGAAAGAACCAAAAATTGAACTTGCCAAAAGATGTATATAAAACATACCTCTAGTTTCGCGACTTTATTGCTCAAGTAAATCGAAAAAGACATAAATACTATACAAGTGAAATTAAGCTGCAATTGAAGATTAGCAACGAAATCATCAGTAATGCTATAACAAAACAAAGCAAACTAAATCCAATAAGAAACTGCTTCTATACTTGACCCAAAAATAGAAATAAAAGCGGAAAAACAAGTGCTCTAGCTTTTTAATTGCCTGAAAAAACTGTACAATAATGTAAGAAAAGATTTCCACTTTCTCCTTTTCAGGAAACCTTAACTATTACTACTACTTTTAAAAGACAAATACAAAGAAAAGGGGCAGTTGTTTTTACCAAATAAAAGATTGAAGAAGATTTGAATCCCCGACTTCTGTTGACACCAGAGCGAGTCACCAGAACTTGAGTGGCAGCAGCCGTTTTCACTTCTTTAATATCATCATCTACCTTCAATAACTTCTTCTCTTTCACTTTCCCCTTATTAGCAGCACTAGCATCGGTACTAGTAGTAATAGAAGAGGGCGTCGCCCCAGTGTTGTGCTTCTCCTTCTCCTCCGCCTCCGCCGCCACCTTATTATTACCACGGCGACCCTTCACCGTGACTCGACTCCTAGCCACGTGGGGCCCAAGAAAAGATGGGTACATCCAGTCCCTATCAGCCGAGAAGCTGGAATTGTTACTACTACTAATACTAATATCAATGCTACTATTAGTAGCATTAACAGTGGTGTGGTTGTTGCTCTTTGTGGAGAGACGGAGATCGGACAGTGTAGGGCGGAGGTGGTGGTGGGTGGAAGGTGTTAGTGGTGGAGGAGCAGTTCTGCGAACAGCGGGAAATAGCGGGCCAGGGAAGTGAGTGTCATCTGGTATGGAGGAAGAAGTGGTCTTTGTCTTCTTGAGAAGCGGTCTTTCTGATGCCTTCCTGGAGTCGACGTCGTCATTTCTTGTTGGTGGCAGTGACGGTGGTGGTTGTGGCGGTGGTGAGACGGAGTCTTTCTTTATGTCTGCCATTGATTTCTTGAAAGCTTTCCTCGAAGCTAAGAAGTGAGCAGGAGAGCAGAGAGATCTAAGGAGTTAAAGGGAGTTAAGGTTTTTAGAGTTGAGAGTTACGAGGTTCAGAGCTAAGAGGTTCATTTTTCTTGTTCTTCTAGAAGTTTATTACATCTTGCCTATCGAAAAGCTTTTTCCTTCTCCTTCTTCCTCTTCATTTTATGGAAATGATAATTATCCATTAGCATTATAATTTTTTTGCTTATAAAATTTTAAAAACCTTTGCTAGTTAATAAAAAAAAAGTTATTAATTATAACTTCTTAAATTCTATTTGGTATTAACCATGTTTTTGAAAATTCTTGAAATTTTTTTAATTTTAAATTAAATTTTTTATATTTTTAAATTGTTTTAACATATTTATATTAATAAAAATAAAAAATTATTTTAATACATTAAAAAAATATATTTTAAAAAGGTGGGCAAGTTGCTTTAAAATTAGTTTTAATTAACAAATTAAGAATTATTAAAAAGGGATATTTCATTGTTTATATTGGGGGGCATTGGGGGGCATTGAAGTTATATTTAACTCAAATAAATTTAGAAGTGTTAAATTCTTAGCCCAGTTTGTTTTTGTGTTTTAAAAACGTTTTTGAAAAAATTTAAATTTTTTTTATTTTTTTCTTTGTTTCAAATTAATATTTTTTTAGTATTTTCGGAATATTTTGATGTGCTGATGTCAAAAAATAATTTTTAAAAAATAAAACAAATATTATTTTGATGCATTTCCAAGTAAAAAGCACTTTGAAAAACAACCGCAACCACTGGAATAAATTTTCTAGGAATGAAAGTGCACGATAGTAAAAAAAAAGTAAATATTTTGGTAAATTAATTTAGATAGTTAATTATGAGAGATTATCTATTTAATTTATATTCTTAGAACAATCTATAACTTAATTATTTTATTGATTTTATGCTCCTTTTGGATTTGTTTTTATATATATAAATAAAATAATAAAATAGAAATAGAGAAGATGAGAAAAGAAAGAAGGCATGTAAATGATGAGATAAGAAACTAACTAACTAATTAATTATAAAAAAATAGAGGGACTGAATTAAAATGAATTCACTTTTAAAGATACTAAAATTGAAATAGGTCAATGTTTGGCCGTATGCTGATTGTCTGTGGGATCTAAAGTGGGTCCACTTCCCTC
>Ga0307515_10011662_pt1 | contig 16651 bp, 13 predicted proteins | sample 17_EM_MG_FD_194513 | JGI IMG/M metagenome (GOLD analysis project Ga0307515, IMG submission 194513) | Populus trichocarpa ectomycorrhiza microbial communities from riparian zone in the Pacific Northwest, United States - 17_EM | ecosystem: Host-associated > Plants > Roots > Unclassified | place... | reverse complement strand
ATTTCGTAATGGGAGATGTTGTGCAGCAACCAGTCGAGGAGATAGGTGTGGACGTGGAGGAAGAAACCGAGGTGGTGCCTTCCATTTCTACGCGAATTGCAGATGCTGTCACCAGCCGACTTCTACCCTCGCTGTTGACGTACTTGGAGAAACGGGATGAAACGGCAGATGAAGTTAGGATCCTTGTTTCGACAGGTGTCGTTCGAGTTGCATTACATCTCCCAGAGGAGAGCCGTCAGCCACAGGTTTCTAGGCTCCTCACCATTCTCAGCCAAGCACTCCGCAGTAAATCACAAGATACTCGCAATCTTGTGAGGGAGACTCTATGCAAGATCGCAGTGATACTCGGACCCGAATGGCTTCGCCCATTAATCAAAGAACTTCGACTGGCACTGACTAGAGGCCCACAACTGCACGTCCTGGCGTATACCTGCCACTCTATACTCGTTCATGTCACCAATGAAACAGGCAACACGTTCACCCATCTCGACGACGCGGCAGAAGACGTAGCGGAGGTGTCAGCGGAAGTCATCTTTGGGCAATCCGGGCGAGACTCCCAAGGGGAGGATTTCAAGACAACGGTGAAAGAGGTGCGAGGGGCCGCTTCTAGAGCTCTGGACTCCTTTGCTCTTATCGCAAAGCATATTGCACCCCATTCTATTACCCGCTTGCTCACCCCTCTCAAGTCTATCATGCACGAAACAGAGGTCCTCAAGGCGATGAACCAGGTTGAAGACATACTTCGTCGTATTTCCTCGGGATTGAACAGTAACCCCTATCTTACTCCCCCAGAGCTCCTCGCCTTGTGTCATTCCCTCATATCGCAGAACGCGAGATTCCTTCAAGTGGCACCGCGAGTTGTAGAACAACACTTCAAAGGCGGGAAGAAACAGTTTATCGTCCAAACTAAACGTGACCTTCCAACTACTCGCGAACACTACGCCAATAATTCATTCCGGTTCGTTGCGTTCGGACTTGACCTGTTCGTGACGGCCTTCCGTCGCAGCAAGTTTGATTTCCAAGATGTGGGAATCATCTCCAGGCTGGAGCCTATGGTACCGATCATTGGCAATACTCTTTATTCTACAGCTTCGCCTGTAGTGATACTCGGGTTAAAAGCAGCAGCAGCCATCCTCAAGGCACCTCTAAAAGCCGCCGGGTCCGCCGTCTCTGTGGTCTGCAGTCAGTGCATTCAGATTGTACGACAGGCTGGTGGCACAGAGTCAGAGACTGCGCAAACTGCACTCAAGTCCCTTTCCATTATTCTGAGGGATTGCTCGAAGGCTGAGTTAAAGGAGAGCGATCTTAGTTTTCTCCTTGAGGCGGTGTCTCCTGATCTTGAGGAGCCAGAGCGGCAAGCAGCAGTCTTCGCTCTGCTTCGAGCGCTTGTTGTGCGCAAGTTTGTGGTGCCCGAGATATACGACATGATGGAACAACTAGCTGGGGTTATGGTGACATCTCAATCCCCGCAGGTTCAAGAGCTTTGCCGCTCTGTGCTCCTTCAATTTCTTCTAGATTATCCACAAGGGAAAGGCCGTCTCCGAAAGCAAATGTCATTCCTCGCCAGCAATCTCAGCTACATCTACGAAAGCGGTCGACATAGCGTAATGGAACTACTCGGCGCGATACTGACAAAGTTCGACTCAGCTCTTATTAAGGAATATGGAGAACTATTTTGGGTGGCGTTGGTCATGGTCATCGCGAACGACGATAGCGCAAAATGTCGTGAACGAGCCGCCGAGTTGATAAAATCTCTTTACAGAGTGCTGGACGATATTGAGCGGCGGAAGTTGCTGGACCGAACACACGTCTGGGCACAGCAGGCAGGAAAGATTTTAGATGCTCCTGAGGGAAAGGAAGCGGCGTTGGCAAGAGTTGCGGCGCAGCTCTACGGTTTGATGGCTGAAGTCCTGGAACAGAGTATGGCGCCCTACTTGACTGTCGTCATGGAAGACCTCAACTTCATGACTGCAGTGAGTTCCCGACTCTTTGCGTCCATTGCGGAAGGTGAGGAGGAAACCCGCATGGAGGACGGCTTGCAATGGCGGCTTGGGTATCACGCGTTGACCGTGCTGTCTAAACTCGCGAAATATTTTCCCGAGTTACTCTCCCCTGATCCTGGCACGGGAATTCCGATGGACTGGGCGTCCGTGGTGCGACTTATGCTATTCCCGCATTCTTGGGTCCGCATTGCATCATCTCGCCTGCTCGGTAGCCTCTATGCAACACTTCCCATCACAGCTACTTCGTTCTCTCAAGGCCATTCGCACCCTGCCGAAATATCTGGCATGATTATGGTCGCTCAGAACTCGTGCATACAGCTTAAGAGCGAGCACGTCGATGAAGCGCTGGTGTTGCAAGTGGTGAAGAATCTGGCGTGGTTGGGACGGGCATTTTCTGTTCTCAATCCACGATCTACTCAACATTCCGATGATTCGAGCAGCGAACGAGAGGCAGGCGATGACGATGACGATGATGGCGACAACGGTGACATACCTGCAGGTGATGAGAGAGTAACTCGTCTGAGGAGAGCAGAGCGTAGCCCTTTGCCATGGCTATTCTCTAAATTGTCGTATCAAATCAAGACCGCTCTTATACAGAGAAGGAGCTCCTTCTCGACTAGAGTGAGTTCTGAGTTCTGAGTCATGTCATTGCGTTCCGACTCAAAGTTCCTCCTAGGCAAATTGGCACCACCAGCCATCCGCCATACTTCGGTGGTTTGCCGCCATGGTCTCCCATCTCGATGTCACACTGCTTGAACGCTATCTGGTTCATATTCTCACTCCTGTCTACCGCGTCATTGACGACGACAGTATCCACGACCCGCATATTGGTGCGATTTCATTTCTTCGAGACGTGCCGTACCGTTAACTCTGCAAATAGCCGATCTCAAGGCGCTTTCCCAAGAGCTTCAAGACCTTGTCCAAGCAAAAGTCGGGACGACAAGCTTTGCGGCCGCCTATAATCAAATTCGCCAGGGAGCCCTTTCTATTCGACGGGGAAGGAAAGCAGCACGTGCAATGCTGGTTAGTTGTACGCCAATTTTACCGGTGCGATCGCTCATATGTTTCACAGGTGACCACGAATCCAGAGGCGGCTGCCAGGAGGCAAATACAGCGCAATGTTTCCAAAAAGGAAAACCGAAAGCGAAAGAGTCGTGCTATCTCGTAAGTACATCGTAACCTCTATCTCGTCTCTCATTAAAGGTCGACAGGGACGCACGAGTACAGGGGTCTGCGTTCAAGCGACGGAAGATGGGATGACTAGGGCAGTGATGCTAACGCCTTTACCCTGGGCATCTGGTCAGAAGAATTACTCAGTCCCTGTTGGTAAAATGATTCGAACATGGAGCGCCACCTACATGTCAAATAACGAAATCGTGTGCTAGCTTCTTAAAAAAGGCCGTGCCTCCACTGGGGGTTGCAACACGTTTCGCTTGATAGAGAAAAGAACCCGCGTATTGTCGCAAAGAGACGTTTTACGCTGCGAGCTACTGTCAGCTCCGTGGACTGATGTCATGCTGGTCGATAAATTATGCCCTATGGGCGGGATGAAAGCGGCATTGCTGATCCCTTAAGGTTCCGAAGTCCACCAAATACCGAATTGACGTTGTACTAGTTGGTGGATGTGACGTCTAGCTCAGAGGGCATCCCCTTTTACATAAAGGTGCTTGGACAGCCCAGGATTATGCCATGGACCGGCCACCCAACCCTCATCCGGCCCATCCTTCAATTCGGGACATGATAAACTGAATCCGGTTCTGACGTTCGGAGTGGGTATAGGAGACCACCGGTACATCAATTTGTACGTCCATCTCAGATGCGGCGAACACCTTATCAACAAGAATCCTTTCTTGCATCACTGCCTGAACTTCAAACTGGCTTCCGTCAAGCATTAGATGAGTAAGTGAAGGAATTGGATGCGTTTTAACGAATGGAATGGCACAGAGGCGATCAACAGTTCGGGTGTGGAAGAGAGGCACTGGAGCACTGCATGCATCCCGTAGATCTCAGCAAGGCGATATAGGGTAGTGCGTGTGGTAAATGCGCAGTCGGGGGCGAGCGCAGGTTGGTCAATAAAGAATTACGAAATTCAGCTGTACCTTCACTTACTTTCTTCCTCGCCGGCGATGTCACTCCGTTCCGCTGGGCGAATGCGACTCTCCTCCTCATCCAAAGCTCCTCAGGTTATTCCAAAGCGAACAAATGCATCGCATGGGCCTGGACACGGACACCGCGAGCCGTCCCATCCCTACACCTATCCCCCAGAGAGTCAGTTGCCCTTCTTGTAGGCTTCTGATTAACCTCGTTGCTTATCTGCGATTTTTCTTTCGAAAGCCCTCACTTCTCGACCTTTCCAACTCGGCGCAGCGGCCATCCTTGCCGTCTTAGGCATTAATGAAGCCGGTTTCTTCGACCGCAAGGATGGCCAACATCCCATCACGAAGTGGATCAAGTCCCAACACCCAACTGATGAGCAGCTGCTTCGCAGTCGCCTGCTTGCCCTCCACCGTGCTGCCAAAATCTCCAGTCACAACCGTACCACTGCCACTGCGCGACGACCAGGTTACCAGCGTGTCAAGAATACCACGTACGTTTTTTGTATTTTGATATATATTTTTCTGTCCTTTCCGCGCTCAAATGGTTGGTTTCGTCAGTGTGTTTACAAATGGAAGCCCGTACAACGTCCCAGTCGGCTCGACCCCAGTGGTCCACAATACAAGAATTATCACAGATCATACAGAGAGAGAACTCTTTGTCCCAAACCATCGGTAGTTCCCTGTAGATCCTTCCCAAATCAACTTCAGCATTTAAACATTTCGAACTGACGCCGCTCTGTGAACCAATTTCCGTCTACGGAAGACATTCTTAAGTACGTACTGCCTATTATAATTTCCGAGCTGTTTTTTTTATAATCCAATTTATTGTGCTACGATGACTACCTACTTTACCCGTACGACTCGGTGCTTTGTATTATCTACGTTTGCTGTGCTGCCTTGCGTTACTGTCATGAATCTTGCTGTGACCCTGGCGCTCAGCGTGCATAGCAGGTCCTAGTTCGATGGGTAGGTTGGTTGTCATCAGCGACGTGGCGTAGGGCTCGGAGCGTTATCATCTACTATTAGGTCCGCCTTGATATCTCCGTATACGTCCCTGTTGTGTTCAGGAAGTTTAGGGTGTGACGGATTGCCTGTCGATCGGATAAGACCGAGTAGGCTGTGGGTTGGTGCCTGTGGATTGCGTACTTCCAACAGCCTAGAAGTAGGTGGTTTACTGCGCTGTGTTCTGTGGAGGGTTTTGATAAGCGCGATGTGACCAACGCGGAGTAATTTCTCAGCTTCGGCGTCAGCCTCTATCCTATCTCGCCGGATGGTATTTAGAGGATGCTGTGGGCACTATGCTAAATTCATCAACGTCTCTTCGACGGCAATGGACGAGTCTCCCATCCACGACTCAGGCCCATTATCAGGGCGGCGCGACAGTCTCAGCAGCCGCAGAATGCTCACCACTATTTCGGGCTTCTTCGCTGATATGTTCACTGTGGGTGAACCTTCCTCATCGACCCAATCGTCGGAGGAACAAACCATCGATGCTATGCTAGATAAATCAGACTATAAATCTAGATCGGTCTCGCCGACGACAATACCCATCTCTCCTATCCCTTTTATCGACTACCCTGGGCCCCACGACTTTGTCGTCGTTGCTTCCGATGGAGTGAGGTTTAACCTCAGTCGCACGATGCTCGCCGCTACTTCGGGCTTCTTCGCTGATATGTTCACTCTGGGTGAGCCCGAGGAGGAGGAGCAAACCACCAATGCTTCCGAACACCATGTCATCCTCGACGCGCTCTTCGCCATCTCATATTCGCACCCAGAAAAGCCAATACCAGAGATCGTGACCTTCGCTCAGATTGCGGAGCTCATACGAGTAGCAGAGAAGTACCGCATGCGACATGCACTCAATTATCTTTCATCCCACCTGATGCTTCCGCGTATACAAGGCACCACAGCTATCCCGCCTTTCACTGTCACGCACCCATTAGCCACTCTCTCGCTCTCATTAACTCATGGTTTCAGTCTACCAGCCCGTGTAGCATTGAGGGAAGTTGTGAATGTAGCCAATTTCATTTGGGATACAACTTCCGATGATGCAACATTGGAAGGCTTTACAATCGATTTTCGGGTTCTCAAAATGATTCACATGATACGCAAGTCCCGCGCAGATGCCTATAAGGGCTTCATTGAAAGGCTTCAGCCAGTCCCAAAGGATACAAGTCGCATCCTTCGGCCAACTACGGTGCTTCGAAAGCGCCCGGCCATTCCGCCTAATTCACAACCAGAATGTGTAACTTGCATTCAAGACTGGAAGGCGGACTTGCTCAAGAAGTTCAAGCAAGCCCCAAATTCGGCTGCTTTCAGCGTTGCATTTTACGAAGGGTGGGTCTGTGGTCGATGTGGTCAATCTTTGATGACATGCAATCTTGCCGCATTCAAAGCTTTTATAGCTTTACGGGCCGCTGAGGAGCACACACTCCCAGAGTTGCCCTAAAAGGGTCTGTCGTCAGGATACAGTCAATAATCAATGTAATGCTTACCACGCGATTCCCGTTCCCCCTCTAATTAGCCAGATCCTGGAAGTTGGTCTGAATACGAGGAGGGATGGCGGCCAAATGCTTCCTATGGCGCACTGGAGACATTTGTACTTCTGATATTACCATTCTCAATGAACGTTCCCGAACCTGTGTATCTATTCGTCTCTCAATTGAAGGCGTGGCCTGGCCTCGACCTTGACCTCCTTCAACAGTTCTAAGACTCGAATTTTGGGGGGAGACGGATTCTGTGGACCGTGATCCTCTTTGTGAAGACTAAACCCATATTCCCCACTACAATAGCACAACTCTTGCTGCCACGCTCTCGAGACTTGCCAGCTGTGGCCGGCATTTGACCCCCTTGCCCTCATAGCTTTGCCTCAGGTGGGTCGGGCTCAATCTCAGTCGGGCTTGTGCTTATGGTTAGCCCGGGACCAGTCGCACGCGATACAAAAATTATCACTGATCACACCGAGAGAGAGCTCTTTGTCCTAGACCATTGGTAGCCTGTTGAATAGCACGACCACCCTAGCGCACGAAGAGGTGAGGATGAACCTTGAGGGGCATCCCACGAGTGCGCTCTATATACATAATTAGAGCGGTAAAAGGCCACAGGTGTCGTACATCAGGCAGACCATAATGTAAGCCAAAGAAGTATGTCCGGTGCGTGATAGCAAGTGTGGCTGCCTCGAGGGTCACTGCCTCCGCCCCACCGCAATAATCAACAAATCAGCTTCGGGATTTAAACACTCGTACTGACGCCGCTCTGTGAATCAATTTCCGTCTACAGATAGTTACGTCATATCCGAACTTCGGAGCCTGCCCTTGCGTCAGGCTCTATCTCTCTGTATGCTATTTAGAGGGTACGCGCGGTGGGCACTATGCTGAATAAGTCAGCCTATAGCGCGGTCTCTTCGACGACAATGTCTGTGCGTTCCCCACAGTCCCTTATCATCTACCCGGGGGTCAACGACTTTGTCGTCGTCGCTTCAGATGGAATGAGGTTTCACCTCAGTCGCACGACACTCGTCAGTACGTCGGGCTTCTTCGCCGATATGTTCACTGTGGGCGGGGGTTCCTCATCGACCCGATCGTCGGAGGAACACACCGTCAATGCTTCCGAGGACCATGTCATCCTCGATGCGCTCTTTTCCATCTCATACTCGCACCCAGAAAGGCCAAAACCAGATATCGTGACGTTCGCTCAGATTGCGGAGCTCATACGAGTGGCAGAGAAGTACCGCATGCGACATGCACTCGATTATCTTTCATCCCACCTGATGCTTCTGCGTATACAAGGCACCACAGCTGTCCAGCCTTTCACAGTCACGCATCCATTAGCCACTCTCTCGCTCTCATTGACTTATGGCTTCAGTCTACCAGCCCGTGTAGCATTGAAGGAAGTTGTTAATGCATCTAATTCCTTTTGGAATACAACTTCCGATGATGCAACATTGGGTAGCTTTACAATCGATTTTCGTACGCTCCAAAGGATTCACGGGATGCGCAATTCCCGCGCAGAGACCTATCGGAACTTCATTACAAGTCAAATTTCAAGTTCAAATTCCTCACGATGCGCAACTTGCTCTCAAGATTGGAAGGCGAGCTTGCTCAAGAAGTTCGAGGAAGCGCCAAACTTGGCTGCATTCAGCGTTGCATTTTACAAGGGGTGGATCTGTATTCGATGTGGTCGAGATTTGTTGTTGGAAAATCGTGGAGCATTCGAAACTTTTTATAGAGCCAGGGCCGCTGAGGAGAATACACTCCCAGAGTTGCAATAAGAGGGTTCCACCGTCAGGACATAGTCAATAATCAATTCCTGTTCTCTCTCGAATGAGCCATCCCCTGGAAGTTGGTCTGAATACGAGAGGGGGGGGGCGGCCAAATGCTTCATATGGCAAACTGGAAATTTTTGTACTTCTGATATTATGATTCTCAACGAGCTTTCCCGAACCTGTGTATCTACCTGTTTCTCAATTGAAGACGTAGCCCGACCTCAACTTTGACCTCCTTCAACAGTTCTAAGATTGGAAATTTGGGGGAGACGGATTCTGTGAACCGTGGCCCTCTTTGTGAATACTAAATCCCTACCCCCCGCTACAATAGAACAACTCTTGCTGCCACGCTCTCGAGACTTGCCAGCTGTGGTCAGCATTTGACTCCCTTTCCCTCATAACCCTGTCCTAATCGCCTCAGATGGTTCGGGTTCAATCTCAGTCGGGCTTGTGCTTATGGTTTAGCTAGACATGACACCAGTCACACCCAATACAAAAATTATCACAGATCACACCGAGAGAGATCTCTTGTCTTAAACCATCGGTAGTTTGTTGAATGACACGACCAACCTAGCGCACGAAAAGGTGAGGATGAACCGTGAGGGGTAGTAGTGCGCTCTATATACATAATTAGAGTGGTAAAAGGCCACAGGTGTCGTACATCAGACCATAATGTAAGCCAAAGAAGTATGTCCGGTGGGTGGATCGATAGCAAGTGTGGCTGCCTCGAGGGTCACTGCCTCCGTCGCGCGGCAATAATCAACGTAGCTCCTCCCAAATCAGCTTCGGCATTTAGATACTCGTACTGACGCCGCTCTGTGAATGAATTCCCGTCTACAGATAGTTACGTCATATCCGCACTTCGGAGCCTGCCCTTGCGTCAGGCTCTATCTCTGTGTATGCTATTTAGAGGGTACTGTAGGCACTATTCTGAATAAGTAATCCTATAGAGCGGTCCCTTCGACGACAATGTCCGTGCGTTCCCGGCCGCGTCTCTCACAGACACAGACACAATCCACGTCCCTTATCATCTACCCGGGGGTCAATGACTTTGTCGTCGTCGCTTCAGATGGAGTGAGGTTTCACCTCAGTCGCACGACGCTCGCAACTACTTCGGGCTTCTTCGCCGATATGTTCACTGTGGGCGGGGGTTCCTCATCGACCCGATCGTCGGAGGAACAAACCGTCAATGCTTCCGAGGACCACGTCATCCTCGACGCGCTCTTCGCCATCTCATACTCGCACCCAGAAAAGCCAATACCAGATATCGTGACGTTCGTTCAGATTGCGGAGCTCATACGAGTGGCAGAGAAGTACCGCATGCGACATGCACTCAATTACCTTTCATCCCACTTGATGCTTCCGCGTATACAAGACGCCACGGTTATCGAGCCTTTCACAGTCACACATCCATTAGCCACCCTCTCGCTCTCATTGACGCATGGTTTCAGTCTACCAGCCCGTCTAGCCTTGAAGGAAGTTGTTAATGCAACCAACTTTGCTTGGGATATACCTTCCGATGATCCAACATTGAACGGTTTAACACTCGACTTTCGGATGCTCAAAAAGATTCACATGATACGCAAATCCCGCGCAGATGCCTATAAGCGCTTCATTGAAGGGATGTGGCGGTTCGGAGAACCTCCAGAATGCGCGACTTGCTTTCAAATTTGGAAAGCAGACTTGTTCAAAAAGTACGAGGAAGCACCAAATTCGGCCGCATTCAGCATTGCGTTTTACAAGGGTGGCACCTGTAGTCGATGTGGTCCCTTTTTGGCGTTAGAAAAATTTGACAAATTCCAAACTTTTATTACTTTGCAGGCTGCTGAGGAGCGTGCACTCCCAGAATTACGTTAAGAGGGTCTACTGTCAGAGCATGGTCAATAACCAATGGTATGCTTACCGCTCTGTTGCAGTTAATGATTCTTCCACTTACTGGCTGGGTAGCGTAGTATCAACGAGGGATGTCCCGAGTTCGATTCCCAGTCTAGCCTTTCTTTTCTCTTCCTACACGCCCTATTTCCGTTCCTTTTTGAATGAGTCAGACCCTGGAAGTTGGTCTGAATATTGGGGGGGGGGGGGTGTTGGCCAAATGCTTCATATGGCAAACTGAAAATTTCTGTACTCCTGATATTACTATTCGAAACGAGCTTTCTCGAACCTGTGTATCTTTTTGTTTCTCAATTGAAGACGTTGCCTGACCTCAAACTTGCCCCCCCCTTCAACTCGAGGTATCAGAGAAGACGAATTCTATGAACCTCCGACCTCCTTGTGAAGGTTAAGTCCATGGCCCCCACTACGATGGAATAACTCTTCTGCCAAGCTCTCCATGCATCCAGGCTCCCCGGTGGTCAGTATTATATTTGGCTACCGTGGCCCTTACGGCTTTGTACTAATCCCCTCAGAGGTGTCAAATCCAATCTCAGTCGGGTTTTGTGCTTATTGCCAGACGAATTGTCTTTCGGTCGGATGAGAGATGTTTTATCGAGTAGGCGTTGCGTTTGAACGTTACTGTGAGTTGGCGCCTGTATATTGCATACTCCCAACAGCCTAGAAGTAGGTGGTTTACGTCTTCCCTGTCGGTGCCTGGGAGGTAATGGGGTTGTATTCTGTGGAGGTATTTGTTAGGCGCGATGTTACCTAATTTGTAGTAATTCCAAGCTTCGGAGCCTGGCTTGCGGGAGCCTCTACCTCGCCGGATTGTATTTAGAGGATGCTGTGGGCACTATGCTGAACAAATCGACGTCTCTTCGACGACAATGGACGGGCCTCGCATCAACGACCCAGGGCGGCACGACAATCTCAGTCGCACAGTGCTCGCCGCTATTTCAGGCTTCCTCGCCAATACGTTCACTGTGGGCACTATGCTGGATAATTTAGCCTATAGATCGGTCTCTTCGACGACAATGTCCATCTCTCCTATCTCTCCTATCGACTACCCAGGGCCCCACAACCTTGTCGTCGTTGCTTCAGATGGAGTAAGGTTTAACCTCAGTCGCACGGTACTTGCCGCTACTTCGGGCTTCTTCGCCGATCTAGCCACTGTGGGCGAGCCTTCCTCATCGACCCAATCGTCGGAGGAACAAACCGTCAATGCTTCCGAGAAACATGTCATCCTCGACGCGCTCTTCGCCATCTCATACTCGCACCCAGAAAAGCCAAGACCAGATATCGTGACCTTCGTTCAGATTGCGGAGCTCATGCGAGTAGCAGAGAAGTACCGCATGCACCATGCACTCGATTATCTTTCATCCCATCTGATGCTTCCACGTATACAAGGCACCACAGTTGTCGAGCCTTTCACAATCACACATCCATTAGCCACCCTCTCACTCTCGTTGACCCATGGCTTCAGTCTACCAGCCCGTGTAGCATTGAGGGAAGTTGTTAATGCAACCAATTTCCTTTGGGATACAACTCCCGATGATGCAACGTTGGACGGCTTTACACTCGATTTTCGGGTGCTCAAAAAGATTCACATGATACGCAAGTCCCGCGCAGATGCCTATAAGGGCTTCATTGAAACGCTTCAGCCAGTCCCATGGGATTCATCATATCACTTCCTTCCAACTACGGTGCTTCGAAAGCGCCCGGTCATTCCGCCTAATCCACAACCTCCGGAATGCGCAAATTGTGTTCAAAATTGGAAGTCGGATTTGCTCAAGAAGTTCAAGCAGGCGCCAAATTCGGCTGCTTTCAGCGTTGCATTTTACGAAGGGTGGGTCTGTGGTCGATGTGGTCAATCTTTGATGACATGCAATCTTGTCGCATTCAAAGCATTTATAGCTCTACGAGCCGCTGAGGAGCATACACTCCCAGAGCTGCCCTAAGAGGATCGAGTGTCAGGATATAGTCAATAACCAATGTAATGCTTACCGCGCATTTCCCGTTCCCTCTCGAATTAGCCAGAGCCTGGAAGTTGGTTTGAACACGAGGAGGGATGGCGGCCAAGTGCTTCCTATGGCGCACTGGAAACATCTGTACTCCTGATATTACCATTCTCAACGAGCGTTCGCGAACCTATGTATCTATCCGTTTCTCAATTGAAGACGTAGCCTTGCCTCAACTTTGACCTCCTTCAACAGTTCTAAGATTCGAAAATTGGGGGGAGACGAATTCTGTGCACCGTGGTCCTCTTTGTGAAGACTAAACCCATATTTCCCACTACAACAGAACAACTCTTGCTGCCACGCTCTCGGGACTTGCCAGCTGTGGTCAGTATTTGACTCCATTGCCCTCATAAATTTGTCCTAATCGCCTCAGATGGGTCAGGTTCAATCTCAGTCGGGCTTGTGCTTATGGTTACCTCGACACCAGTCGCACACAATACAAAAGTTATCACGGATCACACCGAGAGAGAGCTCTTTGTCTTAAACCATTGGTAGCTTGTTGAATAGCACGGCCACCCTAGCGCACGAAGAGGTGGGGATGAACCGTGAGTGGCATCCCACGTAGTAGTGCGTGCGCGCTCTATATACATAATTAGAGTGGTAAAGGCCACAGGTGTCGTACATCAGGTAGACCATAATGTAAGCCAAAGAAGTATGTCCGGTGGGTGGATCGATAGCAAGTGTGGCTGCCTCGAGGGTCACTGCCTCCGCCGCGCAGCAATAATCATCCCGAATCAGCTTCGGCATTTAGACACTCGTACTGACGCCGCTCTGTGAATCAATTTCGTCTACAGATAGTTACGTCATATCCGAACTTCGGAGCCTGCCCTTGCGTCAGGCTCTATCTCTCAGTATGCTATTTAGAGGGTACGGTGGGCACTATGCTGAATAAGTCAGCCTATTGAGCGGTCTCTTCGACGACAATGTCCGTGCGTTCACCTCTCCAGCAGACACACACACAACCCACGTCCCCTATCATCTACCCGGGGGTCCACGACTTTGTCGTCGTCGCTTCAGATGGAGTGAGGTTTCACCTCAGTCGCACGACGCTCGCCATTACTTCGGGCTTCTTCGCCGATATGTTCGCTGTGGGCAGGGGTTCCTCATCGACCCGATCGTCGGAGGAACAAACCGTCAATGCTTTCGAGGACCATGTCATCCTCGACGCGCTCTTCGCCATCTCATACTCGCACCCAGAAAAGCCAAGACCAGATATCGTGACGTTCGCTCAGATTGCGGAGCTCATACGTGTGGCAGAGAAGTACCGCATGCGCCATGCACTCGATTATCTTTCATCCCAGCTGACGCTTCCGCGTATACAAGGCGCCACCGCTATCGAGCCTTTCACAGTCACGCACCCAATAGCCACTCTCTCGCTCTCATTGACTCATGGTTTCAGTCTACCAGCCCGTCTAGCCTTGAAGGAAGTTCTTAATGCAACCAAATCCATTTGGGATACAACCTCCGATGATGCGACATTGGACGGCTTAACACTCGATTTTCGGATGGTCAAAAGGATTCAAAGGATGCGCGATTCCCGCGCAGATGCCTATAAGAACTTCATTGGAAGGCTTCGTGACCACGTAATGTATACAGAATGCACGAATTGCATTCGACTTTGGAGAGCGGAGTTGCTCAAGGAATACGAGGGAGCGCCAAATTCAGCTGCATTCAGCGTTGCATTTCACAAAGGTTGGACCTGTAGTCGATGTGGTCAACTTTTGGTGTCAACCAATCTTGTCCAATTCAGAGCTTTCATCGCCTTGCGGGCCGCTGAGGAGCATACACTCCCAGAGTTACGTTAAGAGGGTCTACCGTCAGAACATGATCAATAACCAATGGTATGCTTACCGCTCTGTTGCAATTGATGATTCTTCCACTTACCGGCTGGGTAGCATAGTGTCAATGCGCCCTTCTAGAATTAGGGATGTCCCGGGTTCGATTCCCAGTCTAGCCTTTCTTGTCTCCTCCTACACGTTCAATTTCCGTTCCTTCTTGAATGAGCCGGACCCTGGAAGTTGGTCTGAATACGAGGGGGGGAGTCAGCCAAATGCTTCATATGGCAAACTGGAAAATTCTATACTGCTGATATTACTATTCTCAACGAGCTTTCCCGAACCTGTGTATCTTTTTGTTTCTCAGTTGAAGACGTCGTCTGACCTCAAACTTGGCCCCCCTTCAACAGTCCCGAGAGTCGAGGTGTCAGAGAAGACGAATTCCGTGAACCTCCGACACCCTTGTGAAGACTAAGCCCATGCCCCCCGCTACGATAGAACAACATTTCTACCAAGCTCTCCAGACTCCCCAGCAGTGGTCAGTTTTTGGCTACCTTGGCCCTCACGGCTTTGTCCTAATCCCCTCAGAGGAGTCAAGTTCAATATCAGTCAGGTTTTGTGCTTATTGCCAAACGAATTGCCTTTCGGTCGGATAAGAGGTGTTTTATCGAGTAGGTGTTGCGTTTGAACGTTACTGTGAGTTGGCGCCTGTATATTGCATACTCCCAACAGCCTAGAAGTAGGTGGTTTACGTCTTCCCTGTCGGTGCCTCGGCAGTGGGGGCTGTATTTTGTGGAGGTATTTGTTAGGCGCGATGTTACCTAATTTGTAAGTCGTAATTCCGAGCTTCGGAGCCTGGCTTGCGGGAGCCTCTACCTCGCCGGATGGTATTTAGAGGATGTTGTGGGCACTATGCTGAATAAATCAACGTCTCTTCGACGACAATGGATGGGCCTCGCATCAACGACCCAGGGCGGCACGACAACCTCAGTCGCACAGTGCTCGCCGCTATTTCAGGCTTCCTCGCCAATATGTTCACTGTGGGCACTATGCTGGATAATTTAGCCTATAGATCGGTCTCTTCGACGACAATGTCCATCTCTCCTATCTCTCCTATCGACTACCCAGGGCCCCACGACTTTGTCGTCGTTGATTCAGATGGAGTAAGGTTTAACCTCAGTCGCACGGTACTCGCCGCTACTTCGGGCTTCTTCGCCGATCTGGTCACTGTGGGCGAGCCTTCCTCATCGACCCAATCGTCGGCGGAACAAACCGTCAATGCTTCCGAGGGCCATGTCATCCTAGACGCACTCTTCGCCATGTCATACTCGCACCCAGAAAAGCCCAGACCAGATATCGTGACCTTCGTTCAGATTGCGGAGCTCATGCGAGTGGCAGAGAAGTACCGCATGCACCATGCACTCGATTATCTTTCATCCCATCTGATGCGTCCACGTATACAAGGCACCACAGTTATCGAGCCTTTCACAGTCACCCATCCATTAGCCACCCTCTCGCTCTCATTGACCCATGGTTTCAATCTACCAGCCCGTGTAGCATTGAGGGAAGTTGTTAATGCAACCAATTTCCTTTGGGATACAACTCCCGATGATGCAACGTTGGACGGCTTTACACTCGATTTTCGGGTGCTCAAAAAGATTCACATGATACGCAAATCCCGCGCAGATGCCTATAAGGGCTTCATTGAAACGCTTCAGCCAGTCCCATGGGATTCATCATATCACTTCCTTCCAACTACGGTGCTTCGAAAGCGCCCGGTCATTCTGCCTAATCCACAACCTCCAGAATGCGCAAATTGCATTCAAAATTGGAAGGCGGACTTGCTCAAGAAGTTCAAGCAAGCGCCAAATTCGGCTGCTTTCAGCGTTGCATTTTACGAAGGGTGGGTCTGTGGTCGATGTGGTCAATCTTTGATGACATGCAATCTTGTCGCATTCAAAGCATTTATAGCTCTACGAGCCGCTGAGGAGCATACACTCCCAGAGCTGCCCTAAGAGGATCGAGTGTCAGGATATAGTCAATAACCAATGTAATGCTTACCGCGCATTTCCCGTTCCCTCTCGAATTAGCCAGAGCCTGGAAGTTGGTTTGAACACGAGGAGGGGTGGCGGCTAAATGCTTCCTATGGCGCACTGGAAACATCTGTACTCCTGATATTACCATTCTCAATGAGCGTTCCCGAACCTGTGTATCTATTCGTTTCTCAATTGAAGACGTAGCCTGGCCTCAACTTTGACCTCCTTCAACAGTTCTAAGATGCGAAATTTGGGGGGAGACGGATTCTGTGAACCGTGGTCCTCTTTGTGAAGACTAAACCCATATTCCCCACTACAATAGAGCAACTCTTGCTGCCACGCTCTCGAGACTTGCCAGTTGTGGCCGGCATTTGACTCCCTTCCCCTCATAGCTTTGTCCTAATCGCCTCAGATGGTCGGGATCAATCTCAGTCGGGCGTGTGCTTATGGTTAGCCCGACACCAGTCGCACGCGATACAAAAATTATCACTGATCACACCGAGAGAGAGCTCTTTGTCCTAGACCATTGGTAGCCTGTTGAATAGCACGACCACCCTAGCGCACGAAGAGGTGAGGATGAACCTTGA
>Ga0307515_10011661_pt1 | contig 16654 bp, 12 predicted proteins | sample 17_EM_MG_FD_194513 | JGI IMG/M metagenome (GOLD analysis project Ga0307515, IMG submission 194513) | Populus trichocarpa ectomycorrhiza microbial communities from riparian zone in the Pacific Northwest, United States - 17_EM | ecosystem: Host-associated > Plants > Roots > Unclassified | place... | reverse complement strand
CAGCCACCACGCGAAGGGAACCACGGCCATGGCGGTGAACGCGACGGTCGCCGCCGCGACCCGCCACTCCCCGTCGTCCACGATCGACGCGACCAGCGGCAGGAACACCAGCTGCCCCGCAGCCCCCGCGGCCGTCAGCACACCCGTCACCAGCCCCCGCCGCTTCACGAACCACCGGCTCGTGATCGTCGCGACCAGCGCCAGGGCCATCGAACCCGTCCCCAGGCCGACCACCACGCCCCACAACAGGACCAGCTGCCAGGGCGCGTTCATGAACACCGTCAGCCCACTCCCGGCCGACACCAGCAGCAGCGCCACCGCCACCACCCGCCGGATCCCGAACCGCTCCATCAGCGCCGCCGAGAACGGCGAGGTCAGCCCGTACAGCACCAGGTTCACCGACACCGCGGCACCGATCGTCCCCCGCGACCAGCCGAACTCCCCTTGCAGCGGCTCGATCAGCACACTCGGCGTCGCCCGGAACGCCGCCGCGCCGACGATCGCCACGAACGTCACCGCCGCCACCCACCACGCCCGATGCACGCGAGGCCTACGCACTTCCACAGAAACTCCGGTCACCGGAACAGCCTTCCCGCCGCGGGACCCGACGAACAGTGGCCCGAGAGCCATCATGTGCAACGATCTGGCCATGACCGTCTCCCAGCACCACGTCGTCGTCCTCGCGCTGGACGGCGTCATCACCTTCGAACTCGGCATCCCCGCCCGCATCTTCGGCATGGCAAGGGATCCCGACGGCCGCCGCCTCTACCTCGTCACCACCTGCGGACTCGAACCCGGACCCGTCCGCACCACGTCCGACTTCGACGTCGTCCTGCGCCACGGTGCCGAAAAGCTCGCCGAGGCCGACACCGTCGTCATCCCGGCCTCCCACGAGATCAACCCCGCCTACCTCGAAGGCCGCCTGCCCGAGGAGATCGCCGACGCCTTCGCGCACATCCGCCCCGGCACCCGCATCGTCTCCATCTGCACGGCCTCGTTCCTCCTGGCCGCCGCCGGGCTCCTCGACGGGCGCCCCGCCACCACCCACTGGATGTCCACCGACCAGCTCCAGCGCCTCTACCCCAAGGTGAAGGTCGACCCCGACGTCCTCTACACCGACGACGGCGACATCCTCACCTCCGCCGGCGTCTCCGCGGGCGTCGACCTCTGCCTGCACATCGTCCACCGCGACCACGGCACCGAGATCGCCAACAAGGTCGCCAGGCGCAGCGTCGTCCCACCTTGGCGCGACGGAGGACAGGCCCAGTACATCGAGCACCCGATCCCCGGCCCCGGCACGGCCTCCACCGCCGCCACCCGCGCCTGGATCCTCGACCACCTCACCGAACCGCTCGCGCTCACCGCAATGGCCACCCACGCCAACATGAGCGTGCGCACCTTCACCCGCCGCTTCCGCGACGAGGTCGGGCAGACCCCCGGCCGGTGGATCACCGCACAACGCGTCGAAATCGCCCGCACACTCCTGGAGTCGACCGACCTCCCGGCCGACCACATCGCCCGCAGGGCCGGGTTCGGGACCTCGGCCTCGCTACGCAAACACCTGCACGAAGCGCTCGGCGTGGCACCGATGGCCTACCGCAGGACCTTCCAGGGCAGGACCTTCTAGAGAGGCGCGGTCACGCGGCGCGCAGGAGCGAACTGAAGCGCTGCTGGAGCTGGCCCGCCACCGCGACGGCCTGCTGCTGGGTCTCATAGGCCCGGCACTCGTAGGCCTGCCACTCCAGCTCCACGTACCAACGACCGTCGACCAGCTCGCCGAACCGGATCCGGCGGGTCGCCGAACGGAAGCTGCGACCGGGTCGGCGCCTGGTCAGCGAGGGGTCGACCGGCTCGCCTCGCTCCACCGTGCCCCGAAGACTCCGGGGGCGCAGAGTGCTCACATCAGCCATACGAACAAATGTACTAAGCCGTCGCCGAAATGGCGAGAGGAGACGCGGCGGCGAGCGAAGAATGGCACATCAGTACGACTCCTCCACCCAAGACCACGACGCTGGCTTGACCAGACGGGTCTCGGGACCGTCGGCAGGAGTGAAGCCGAGCGCCCGCGCGGCGGCGTGGACGGCTGCGGCCTCGACCCAGCGCGGGCAGCCGTCGAGGATCTTCGCGAGACGGAACGCGATGTGCACCCGGGCAACCTATCGTCCCCGCGCCACGAACGCCACCTCACTTTCGTCGCCGCTCTTTGTTCTCGTCTTCGCAGGTCGTCGCCATCTGACAGACATAACTAATACTTATCGCCCACGACTGTTTCAGAAATATCGCGCCTGCCGTTCATACGACTCGGATCTCCGCTCGGCACCATCCGTCCCAGACGGACGGCAACCGTTTTCCAGCAGCTCTTGCACGTGATCGACGATCAGTGATACAACTCCAGGCGAAGATACGTTTCATATCTTCGCTGCTTCCCGGAAGACCCCTCCCCCGGAAGGACTGCCCATGGCGGCCGAGACAGGCACCGAGGTCGACGTCCGCGCTCTGCGCGACAGCACCGAGATGCACGCCGCGGTCGAGCTCTACCGGCGCGGCTTCCAGCTCAAGCCCACCGACCCGTCCTTCTCCCCTCGGCTCCTGGCCGCCCTGCGCGACAACGGCGGCGGCGTCCTCGGCGCCTTCCTCCCCGACGAGACCCTGATCGGCCTCGTCATCAGCTTCACCGCGCTCGACGACGGCCGCCCCTACCAGTACTCCCAGACCGCGATCGTCGACCCGGCGCGGCAGAACGCCGGCATCGGCCGCCGCCTCAAGCTCGCCCAGCGCGAGCACGCCCTGGCCAGCGGCATCGACACGATCCGCTGGACCTTCGACCCGATGCGCACCCGCAACGCGCACTTCAACTTCGACGTCCTCGGCGCGCGCGGCCGCTGGTTCAAGCGCAACTACTACGGCTCCTCCGACATCGGCCCCGAGGCCGGCGCGCGCTCCGACCGCGTCGTCGTCGAGTGGGACCTGCGCACCTACCCGCCCGCCCGCGAGCGCCGCGAAGGGCTGCCCGTCCTCGGCTGGGGCGAGCACGCCGACGCGGGAGACGAGCTCCTCCTCGGCCTCCCCGCCGACTGGGCGACCGTGTTCGCCGCCGACGCCGACGCCGCCGAGCTGGTCCGCGACCGGGTCGCCGACGTCCTGGAGGCGAACCTGGAGGCGGGCCGCGCGATCGTCTCGTGCGTGCGGGTCACCGACGACACGGCGATCTACGTGCTCGGGGACCCGGCGTGAGCGAGGACTTCGCCGGACGCCTGCTGGCCGCCGCCGACGGCGACGCGGCGGGCAGGCTGGCGGAGCTGATCGCGGCGAGCTATCCGCATCTGGACCACCTGCCGCCCGCGCGGCTGCTGCGGCAGGCCAAGGCGACCCCGCGCGACCTGGACCGGCTGCTCGCGACCGTCGGCGTCGCCGACTACGCGCAGCTGCGGGAGGCGGCCGACCGCGAGGAGGACCGGTCGCTGTCGAGCCCCGACGCCCGTTACGGCGCCCGGATCCCACGGCGTTCCTCGGCGGACTCCCTGATGCGCCAGGTGATCGAGCACGAGCAGGCCAACCTGCGCCACACGCTCGACGCGGTGGTCGCCTCTGGGTCGGTGGAACTGGCGGCGGGAAAGATCGTGGCCGCGCGGCGGCGTTTCGTCATGGGCGGCGGCAAGAGCGGCGCCTACGCGTCCCTGGTGGCGAGCGACCTGTCGGCGAGCATGGCGGGTGTGTCGCTGGTGGACGGCCACACTCTCGCGCCCCTCGACCTACTCTCCGACGTGCGCGCCGCCGACGTGCTGATCGCGTTCTCGTTCCGCCGCTACGTGCGCACGACGGTGGTCGTCGCCGAGGAGTTCCGGGCGGCCGGGGGCACGCTGATCGGCGTCACCGACTCCCGCGACAGCCGCCTCGCCGCCGTGTCCGACATCCCCGTGATCGTGTCGACCGGCAGCGCGTCGTACGCGGACTCACCGACCGCGGTGGCCGCCGTCTGCCACCTGCTGGTCACCCTGGCCGCCGCGTCCGCCAAGGGGGCGCGCCGGCGGCTGGCGCGGCGGGATGTGCTCGCCGCGCGACTCGACGCCTATGAGGAGGCATAACGTGCGCATCGACCGGATCGAGGCCTTCCGGGTGTCCCTGCCGCTGGTCCACCAGTTCCAGACCAGCTCGCACGCCAAGACGCACCTGGAGCACATCCTGGTGCGCGTCGTCGACGCCGAGGGGGCCGTCGGCTGGGGCGAGATCGCCTCGCCGTCGGGGCCGTTCTACTCGCCGGAGACGGTGGACACCTGCTGGCTGATGCTGGAGCGGTACCTGATCCCGGCGGTGCTGGGCAGGGACTGGTCGCATCCGCGCGAGGTCCCGGGGCTGTGGGCGAAGGTGCGGGGGCACGAGTTCGCCAAGGCGGGCCTGGACATGGCCGCGTGGGTCCTGTGGTCGAAGGCGTCGGGCACGTCGCTCGCCGCGGCCCTGGGCGGGACGCGCGCGACAGTCACGGCCGGCGTGAGCCTCGGCATCGAGCCGACCGTCGACGACCTCCTGGCGCAGGTCGCCGAGCACGACATGGCGGGCTACCCGCGCGTCAAACTCAAGATCGCGCCCGGGTGGGACGTGGAGCCGGTCAAGGCCGTCAAGGCGGCCTTCGGGCACCTCCAGGTGCACGTCGACGCCAACGGGGTGTACACCGAGTCCCCCGAGCACGACGCCGTCTTCGCCGCCCTCGACGAGCAGGGCCTGGTCATGGTCGAGCAGCCGTACACGCCGCGCGCCATCGCCGCCCACGCCCGCCTCCAGGCGCGGCTGACCACGCCGGTCTGCCTCGACGAGTCCGTGGTGACCGTCGACGACCTCGACACCGCGCTGGCTCTCAAGGCCGGGCGCGTGCTCAACATCAAGGTCTCCCGGATGGGCGGCCTGACCGCCGCAGTCGAGGCGCACGACCGCGCCCGCGCGGCCGGACTCGACGTCTGGTGCGGCGGGATGCACGAGTTCGGGATCGGGAGGGCGGCCAACGTGGCCCTGTCCAGCCTGCCCGGATTCACCCTGCCGTCGGACGTATCCGGCTCCGACAAGTACTACCGCGAGGACGTGGTGACCCCGCCGATCCGCGCGGACCGAGGCGAGGTCACGGTGCCCACCACCGTGCCGGGTCTCGGACACGAGGTGAACGGGGAGTTCATCCGGCGCGGCGCGTCGGCGACGCTCGACCAGCGCGCCACCTGAGCTCCCCGGGCGCCTCACACCGATCCCCCTGTGAGGAACCCCCAATGTCCACGACACCGAAGCCGACGACCGAGTCCAGACCACCCGGCGAGAAGGACGAGGAGCAGAACGCCTACCACGTCGAGATCTCCCCGGGCCGCCGCAGGCTGGTCAACCTCCTGGCGCTCGCCGGGATCCTGACCAGCCTGGTGGCCGGTTTCTTCGTCGAGACCCCGACCGTGTGGGGCCTGGTCATCCCGATCGTCATGTACTTCGTGCTGACGCTGCTGGGCATGGACCTGCTGGTCGCCACGATCGCCGTGCTGCTGTCGGCGATCCTGCTGGCGCAGAGCACACCGGCCGAGGTCGGCGACCTGCTCGGCACGGCCACCGCCGACCTGGTGACCATCATCGGGTTCATCATCGTGCTGGGCGCCGGTGTCGGCGAGATCCTGCGCCGTACCGGCGTTGCCGACACGATCGTGCGCTCGACGATCCGGGTGGTCGGCGAGAACAGCCCGTGGCGCATGCAGCTGGGCATCATGCTCGCCTGCCTGATCCTGGTGGCGAGTCTCGGCACCCTCGCCGGTGCCCTGGCGATCGCCGCGCCGATCCTCATCCCGGTGGCCGCGCGGATCGGTTTCACGCGTTCGGCGACCGCGCTGATGATGTTCATCGGCGGTGCGGCCGGGCTGGCCGTTGCTCCCTTCGCGGGCAGCAACGTGGCGATCCTTGAGGCCGCCGGCATCGACTACCTGACCTACCTCAAGACCGTCGCCGGTCCGCTCGCCGTCTTGTCGGTGGTGCTCGGGATGGCGCTGATCCCCTGGATCCAGCGGCGTTCCAAGCGCGAGGACGACTTCTACACCGCCGAGGAGACCGCCGGTTCGGGCGAGTCCTCCCCGCGCACGGCGAAGCAGGCGACCACGGTGTTCCTGGTGCTGCTCGTCGGGCTGGTGGTCTATGCGACCTGGACGAAGGCGGGCACGAACTTCCCGCTGCTCGCGCTGCCGCTGCTGGCGATCGCGACGGGCTTCGCCGGGCGGATGAAGGTGTCCGAGCTGGTCTCGACATTCTTCAAGGGCGCCTCGAAGCTGCTGAGCATGCTGGTGCTGTTCTGGCTGCTGGCGGCGGTGTTCCTGGCCGTCGACGCGCTCAAGCCCTATGACGTGATCATGGCGAACTTCGGCGACAGGCTCGGCCACATGTCGGCGCTGCCGTTCGCGATCGTGATCGCGCTGCTCGGCTGGGTCGGCGTGCCGGGCGCGACGGCCGCGCAGGTCGTGCTGCTCGACAAGGTCTTCGGGAACGTCGCGGCCACCCTCGGGATCGCCGCGCCCGCGTGGGCGATCGTGCTGCTGTGGGCGTCGAAGGGCGACACCTACGGGCCGATGCCGAACGCGAACATGGTCGGCGCGATGGGTCTGGCGAGGTCGACGAACCTGCGGAACCTCCTGCTGCCGTCCTGGGTGATCATCGGCGGCGCGTGCGTGATGTACGCGGTCCTGCTGATGATCCTCACGTAGAAGGGAGCGGACATGGTTTTCGATCTCGTCATCGAAGGCGCCCTCGTCGTCGACGGGACAGGCGCCGCGGGCCGGGCCGCCGACGTCGGTGTGACCGGTGAGTTCATCACGGCGGTGACCCCGCCGGGCGGGCTGGCCGCCGCGGAGACCCGCGAGCGGGTCGACGCGACCGGGCACGTTCTGTCGCCGGGGTTCATCGACCTGCACTCGCACACCGACTTCACGGTGCAGGGCACGCCGGGCGCCGACGCGAGCCTGGCGCAGGGCGTGACGACGCTGCTGACCGGGAACTGCGGCTTCTCGCCGTTCCCGGTGCGCGACCTGGAGTCGTCGAAGCGGACGGCGGCGTTCTTCAACGACGGCCTCGCCTGGGACTGGGACGACCTCGCCGGGTACGCCGACTCGGTGGAGGCGTCGCGCCCGGCGATCAACCTGGCGCTCCAGGTCGGGCACGGTTCCATCCGCACGGCCGTGATCGGACCGGTGGAGCGTGCCGCGACGGCCGAGGACGTCGCGGCCATGCGGGCACTGCTGGCGACGGCGGCCGAGCAGGGCGCCTACGGGATGTCGACCGGCCTGATCTACGCGCCGGGCAGCTACTCGAACAGTTCCGAGGTCACGTCTCTCGCGGCCGAGGCCGCCGCGCACGGGCTGCTCTACTCGACGCACATGCGCAGCGAGTCCGACGCCCTCATCGAGGCCGTCGGGGAGGCGATCGCCGCCGCCCGCGCCAGCGGGGTCCGGCTGGAGATCTCCCACCTGAAGGCGATGGGCCGCCGCAACCACGGCAAGGTCACCGACGCGCTGAAGATGATCGAGGCGGCCCGCGCCGACGGCGTGGACGTGGCCGCCGACGTGTACCCGTACACGGCCTCGTCGACGACGCTGACCTCGCGGCTGCCGGGCTGGGCGCTCGACGGCGGTGTCGGCGCCCTCCTGGAGCGGCTCGCCGACCGGAAGACACGGGAGCGCATCGCCGACAACCTGCGCGAACGCCTTGCCGCCGACATCGACTCGGCGGGCGTCGTCATCGCCGACCTCCCCATCGGGCGGTTCACCGAGGACGTGGGCCGCAGCCTCGACGAGATCGCCGCCGACCTCGGCATCGACCCCGCCGAGGCGGTCTGCGAGATCCTCGCCGCGCACAACGGCGCCGTGTCCATCGTGAACAACGCGATGGCCGACGCCGACGTCGCCGAGGTGCTGGCGCATCCCCTGGTCAGCGTCGCCAGCGACGGGCAGGTCCTGCGGGCGACGGGCCCGGGCCGGCCGCATCCGCGAAGCTTCGGCACTTTCGTCCGGGTCCTCGGCCACTATGTACGTGAACGCGGCCTGCTGACCCTGCCCGAGGCGGTCCGCAAGATGACCGGCCTGCCCGCCGGGCGGCTCGGGCTTGACACGCGCGGCCGGATCGCCGAGGGGATGGTCGCCGACCTGGCCGTGTTCGACCCGGACACCGTCGCCGAGCGCGCCACCTTCACCGACCCGTGGCAGCTCGCGGTCGGCGTGCGGGACGTGTTCGTCGCCGGCCGTGCGGCCCGGCGCGACGGCAAGGCCACCGGGGAGCGTCCCGGCCGAGTACTCCGCAAAGGACAGTGACGAGGAGACCATGGACATCGACATCCGAGCCGTACGCGACTGGGCCGCCGAGCACGAGGGCGACATGCTCGCCGACCTGCGCACACTCGTCGAGTGCGAGACCCCCAGCGACGACCTCGACGCCCTCCGCGGCGGCCTTGCCCTCGTCCGGGAGTGGATCACCGAGCGTCTCGGCGCGCCCGAGCACGCCGAGACGACACCCGGTGGCGACACGCACGGCGACGCGGTCCGGCTGGAGTACGGGACGGGCACGCCGACGCTGATCCTCGGGCACTACGACACGGTGTGGCCGGTCGGGACCCTCGCGGAGATCCCCTTCTCCATCGTCGGCGACGTCATCCGCGGCCCGGGCGTCTTCGACATGAAGGCCGGCCTCGTCCAGGGCGTGTGGGCGCTGCGGGCCTTCGACGCGCTCGGCGTCGCCCGGCCGCCGGTCCGGCTGATGCTCAACGGGGACGAGGAGCTGGGCTCCCCGGTTTCGCGGACCGCGATCGAGGCTGCCTGCGAGGGCGTGCGCGAGGTCCTGGTCCTCGAACCGAGCGTCGACGGGAAGGTCAAGACGGCCCGCAAGGGCATCGGCGGCTTCCGGATCGACGTGACGGGCGTCGAGGCGCACGCCGGGCTCGACCCGACCGCCGGGGCCAGTGCGATCACGGCTTTGTCGAGGATCGTGCTGCAACTGACCGCCGCGGCCGACCTCGACGCGGGGACCTCGGTGAACGTCGGTCTGATCGACGGCGGTTCGCGCCTGAACGTGACGGCCGGGCACGCGCACGCCGGCGCCGAGATCCGGGTGCGGACGCGGGCCGAGGCCGAGCGGATCGAGGCGGTCGTGGCGGACCTGGACCCGGGCGACCCCCGTGTCACCGTCACGGCGAAAGGCGACTGGCGGCGTCCGGTCATGGACCGGACGCCCGCGATCGGCGCCCTCTACGAGCGGGCCCGCTCGCTGGCGGCCCCGCTCGGCCTTGAGCTGGGCGAGGCCGCGGTCGGCGGCGCCAGCGACGGGAACTTCGCCGCCGCGACGGGCCGTCCGGTGCTCGACGGGCTCGGCGCGGTCGGCGCCGGGGCCCATGCCCGCGACGAGTACGCGACGGTGAGCGGGCTGATCGAGCGCTGCGCGCTGACGGCCGCGCTGCTCGCGTCCTGACCTGTGCGAACCCCGCCCGCCGGCACCGGGTGGGGTTCGCGCGCAAGACGCGCCGTTCGGTCCTGACATCCGCCCGTCCGGTGCGCCATGCTTGGGGTGGAGGCCGGCGCGCTTCGTCGTGGGCAGGTGCCTGTGAACCGTCGGGGATGGACAGTCGTCGCCGTGGTCGGCGTCGTCATCATGCTGTCGCTGGCCGGACTGGTCTTCCTCGCCGCCAGGGGCGGCGAGAGACCCTCGCCGGACACGACCGCGCCGACAGCCGCGCCGACCATCGCTCCCCCGGTGGCGCCCACGTCGCCGCCGAGCTCGCCGAGCGCGTCGCCGTCGCCTTCGGCCCCTCCCGCATCACCGGTCCCGAACGGACTCGCCGGTGAGGACCTCACCGCGATGCCGACCGCCGCGAAGGTCGTCGCCCTCACCATCGACGCCGGAGGGAACGACGAGGGACTCGCCTCGATGCTCGCCACGCTCGCCGACGAACGCGTGCACGCGACCTTCTTCATCACCGGCGAGTTCGCCGCCGAACACCCCGCCGGCGTCCGCGCGATCCTCGCCGGGGACCACCGCGTCGGAAACCACTCCATGACCCACCCGCATTTCCCGCAGCTCAGCGACGCCCAGATCGCCATCGAGGTCGCCGACGCCGAAAGCGCCCTCAACGCGGCGGGCGCCGACCCCCGTCCCTGGTTCCGCTTCCCTTACGGCGACCGCGACGACCGCTGCGTCGGCCTCCTCAACGACAGCGGCTACATCCCCGTCCGCTGGACCGTCGACACACTCGGTTGGAAGGGCGTCGACGCGGGCATCAACGCCGACACCGTCGTCGACCGCGTCCTCTACGCCTTGCAGCCCGGCGAGATCGTCCTCATGCACGCCGGCGCCAACCCCGACGACGGCTCGACCGTCGACGCCGACGCGCTGCCGGACGTGATCGTCCGGCTGCGGGACGCGGGGTACGGGTTCGTGACACTGGACGCGATGCTCAACGCGGACTGAGCGGGCCGACCCCGCTCAGGCCCGCACCCCCGGCGGCAGCCCGAATCTCACCGTCTCCACCGCCGTCTCGCGCACCTCCACGTCGACCGGGCCGAGCCCCGACAGGGCTTCGATCAGGTCGTCCACCAGCTTCGGTGGGGCCGAGGCGCCGGCCGTGAGACCGATCGTCGACGCGCCCGCGAGCCACGCGAGGCGCAGTTCACCCGCGTCGTCCACCAGGTGCGCGGGCGTGCCGTGCCGTTCGGCGAGCTCGACGAGGCGCAGGGAGTTGGAGGAGTTCGCCGAGCCGACGACGATCACCAGGTCGGACTCGCCGGCGACCGCGCGCAGGGCCTCCTGGCGGTTCGTCGTGGCGTAGCAGATGTCGTCGGTGCCCGGGCCGCGCAAGGCGGGGAAGCGTTCGCGGAGGGCGTCGACGATCTCGGCGGTCTCGTCGACGGCGAGGGTGGTCTGGGTCAGGTAGGACACGCGTGCGGGGTCGGGGACGTCGAGGGCGGCGACGTCGGCCGCGCTCTCGACCAGGAGCATCTGTCCGGGTGCCTCGCCGAGGGTGCCTTCGGTCTCCTCGTGCCCCGCGTGCCCGACCAGGAGGACGGTGTCGCCGCGCGCGGCGAATCGGCGGGCCTCGATGTGGACCTTGGCGACGAGCGGGCAGGTCGCGTCGATGACGTCGAGGCCGCGGCGGTCGGCCTCGTCCCGCACTGCCGGGGACACGCCGTGGGCCGAGAAGACCACGGTGGCGCCGTCGGGCACGGCGTCGAGCTCGTCGACGAAGACCGCGCCCTTGGCCTCCAGTTCCTCGACGACGTGCACGTTGTGGACGATCTGCTTGCGGACGTGCACCGGTCCCCCGCCCGCGCGTTCGAGGGCGCGGTCGACGACGTCGACGGCTCGCTCCACACCGGCGCAGAACGCGCGCGGCGAGGCCAGCAGGACCCGCCGGGGGTCCACGGCCGCCGTCCACAGCGCGAAGGCCTCGTGCGCCAGCTCGCGCGTACCGGCGTCGCCGTCCGGCACCGCGAAGCCGAGGGCCGCCGGGTCGCCGTCCACTTCGGACAGCAGAACAGCGACGGCGTTGGTGCTCGCCGCGCCCAGCGCGGCCTCCATGGGCGCCATCGTCACGCGAAGCCCCCGTGAGCGGAGCTCGCCGGCGAACAGGACCGCCGACGGGCAGGGCACGACCCGGCCGTCCAGCAGCCGCAGCTCGTCGGCGACCACCGCCGACCCCGGCGCCAGGGCACCGGGGTGGGCGGCGGCGATCCGGTGCCGCGACACCCGGATCCCCCGCTCAGTGGTCACGTCGGGTCGCCAGCCGTGCGAGCAGTCCCAGTTCCAGCGACGGGCGCGGGCCGGGATCGACCATCGCCAGCTCGGCCATCGCGCCCTTGAGCAGCTCGTCGGCCTGCCCCTGGCTCCACACGCGCCCGCCGGCCAGGTCGATGAGCTCCGCGGCCCGCGCCAGCTCGGCCGCGCCGAGCGGCTCGACCCGGTGGTACAGGCCCGCCAGCTCCCGCCCGGCCTGGGTGCCCGAGGTCAGCGCGGCCACCACGGGCAGGGACTTCTTGCGGTTGTTCAGGTCGGAGTAGACCGGCTTCCCGGTCACCTCCGGCTCGCCCCAGATGCCGAGCAGGTCGTCCACGTGCTGGAACGCCAGCCCCAGGCGGGTCCCGAAGTTGCGCAGCCGGGCGACCTTGTCCGGCGACGCCCCCGCGAAGGCCGCGCCGATCGCGCACGCGCAGCCCAGCAGGGCACCTGTCTTGGCGTCGGCCATGCTCACACACTCGCCGATGCCGACGTCTACGCGGTCCTCAAAACCCATGTCGGCGCTCTGCCCGTCGACGAGGTCGAGCACGGCAGTGCTGAGCATCCGCATCGCCTGCTGCGACACCGGGTGCCCGCTCGCCGCGAGCACGTCGAAGGCCAGCGTGACCAGCGCGTCCCCGGCCAGGATGGCCGGGCCGACGCCGTAGACGCTCCACGCCGTCGGACGGTGCCTGCGGGTCGCGTCGCCGTCCATCACGTCGTCGTGCAGCAGCGAGAAGTTGTGCACCAGCTCGACGGCGACGGCGGCGGGAATCGCGTCGGCGCTCGACCCTCCCGCGGCCTCGGCCGCGAGCAGGACGAGTGCCGGGCGCAGGGCCTTGCCGCCGTCGCCGTGATCGGGTGCGCCGTCGACGTCCCACCAGCCGAAGTGGTACCCGGCGATGCGGCGCATCGACGCGGGCAGCGAGTCGACGGCCGAGCGCAGGACCGGCTCGACCAGGTCGCGGCTCCAGGCCAGCACGTCGCGCGCCGACCGGTCCTCGCTCGTCCTCGCCCCGGGGAACATGGCACTGGTTGACATCAGCGGGCCTCCTTCTTGCTGGTTGCGGTGCCGACGGGTGCTCAGCGGCCGATCTCGACGTGTTCGAGGATCCCGAGCGCGTCGGGGACCAGGACGGCTGCGGAGTAGTAGGCGCTCACCAGGTAGGAGATGACCGCCTTCTCGTCGATGCCGTTGAACCGCACCGACAGGCCCGGCTCGACCTCGTCGGGCAGGCCGACCTGGTGCAGGCCGATGACGCCCTCGTCCTTGAGGCCGACGCGCATCGCGAGGATCGAGGTCGTCCCGGTCGCGGTGACCGGGATCTTGTCGCAGGGCAGGACCGGCGTGCCGCGCCACGCCTGGACCGTGCGCCCGTCGAGGATCACCGGATCGGGGTAGACGCCCCGGTTGCTGCACTCCCGGCCGAAGGCCGCGATCGTGCGCGGGTGCGCCAGGAAGAACGCCGTCTTGCGGCGGCGGGAGAGCAGGTTGTCCATGTCGTCGGGAGTCGGCGGCCCGGTCCGGGTGTGGATCCGGTGCTTCAGGTCGGCGTTGTGCAGCAGCCCGAAGTCGCGGTTGTTGACCAGCTCGTGCTCCTGGCGCTCCCGCAGCGCCTCGACGGTCAGCCGCAGCTGCTGCTGCGTCTGGTCCATCGGCTTGTTGTAGAGGTCGGCGACCCGGCTGTGCACCCGCAGGACGGTCTGCGCGACGGACAGCTCGTACTCGCGCGGCTCCAGTTCGTAGTCCACGAAGGTGCTCGGCAGGTCGTGCTCGCCCCGGTGCCCGGCGGCGAGCTCGATGGCGGCCTCACCGTGCCTGTTCTGCGCGCGATCCTCCCCCGAGCGCATCGCCTCGATGTGCGCGCGGAGGAGCGGGCTGCGCTCGGCGAGGGCGGCGTAGTCCTCGCGCGAGAGCGTGAGCATGGTGACCGGTGTGACCGCCTTGACGGTGTACTCCCAGATCGCCTGCGGTTCGACGAGCATGGCGTTGCCGAAGTGCTCGCCGTCGGCGAGGGTGCCCAGTGCCGTCTGGGCGCCGTACTCGCCGGGGCCGAGCTTGTCGACCTTGCCGTGCGCGATCAAGTGGACCCGGTCGGTCGCGTTGCCGAACTCGGCGATGACGTCCCCGGCGGCGTAGTCGCGCTGCCGGAAGCGCTCGGACAGCTCGGCGAGGACGGACTCGTCCTCGAAGTCGCGCAGGGCCGCCAGTTCGCGCAGCTCCTGCGGGATGACGCGGATGCGGGATCCGGTGCTGGTGAAGGTCACGCGTCCGTCGCCGACGGCGTAGGTGAGGCGCCGGTTGACCCGGAACACCCCGCCTCCGGTCTGCTCCCACGGCAGCTGACGCAGCAGCCAGCGGGGCGAGATGCCCTGCATCTGCGGCGTGGACTTGGTCGTCGTGGACAGTTTCCGCGCCGCCGCGGTACTGAGGCTCAGTTGCGCGGCGGCCGCGGCGTCGGCTGACGTGGCTGTCACAAGGTGCTCCTGGTTGTCGGTTCGGTCTGGGTGCCGGGGCTGCCGTGCTTGAGGTGCGGTCGCGCCGCGAGGGTGCCCAGCCCGGTGGGGCCGTGCGGAGCGCGGGTGGGGGCGGCCCTGGGGCCGTCCGCCGCCGCGCCCGCCCCGTGTGGCGGGGAGAGCGCGGGTGAGGGTGCGGGGGTGCCGGGGCCGCCGCCGACGCCCGCCGGGACGCGCGAGGGTGCCGTCAGCAGCGGTCCGCCGCCGACGAGGGTCGCCGTCTCGGGCCGGGTGAACATCCGCGCCGCCGACATGCCGAGCCGCCTCGGCGGTGCCGTGCCGCCGCGCGCCGTGTGGTGCGTCAGCGGGAAGCGCAGGTTCGCCTCCGGGTAGCGGGCGGTCTCCTGGTGCCACAGCAGGATTCCGGACATCCAGTCGGCGAGCTCGCCGACATAGGAGGCCATCGCCGAACGCGCCTGCGGTGAGGCGTCCTGGTGGTCGAGCATGACCGGCAGCTCGTCGGCGACGATCTGCTGGAACTGCTTCATCCGGGCGGTCATCAAGTCGGACACGACCGGGACGGCCCGGTCGCGGTCGATGCCGAAGAAGCTCTCCACGACCAGGACGAGGTTGTGCACCTCGCCTTCGAACTCCAGCTCCTTCTGGTAGGAGTACAGGTCGTTGATCATGGCGGCGTAGTCGCAGGCGGCGTTCTCGATCGCCCGGACCGTACTGGTCTCGTAGAGCTCCGGCGGGATCTCGCCGCCGTGCGCGAGTTTCGACAGGGCGATGGTCAGCTCCGACCCGAAGGTGATCCGGCGCATCTCCAGGTAGTCGACCGGGTCGGGGATCCGCCGCTGGATGTGGTTGGCCAGCTCCCACAGCCAGCTGTCCATCATTCCGTCGACGGCCTTGCGGAAGGCGTTCCGCCCGGCCTGCGGCAGTGGTCCCGCGGTGCGGGTCCACAGGTCGGCGAGTCCGCGTTCGATGGCGTTCACCGGTTCGGGCACCGGGCCGAGGTCGAGCGGCATGAACTGCGACAGGCGCGCGTTGAAGGCCTTCGCCGCGGCCATGTTGTCCGAGGCGTTGAACACCAGCGGGAAGTAGTCGTCGGCGAGGGTGCCCCAGGTGAGCCACTCCGCCGACAGGACCAGCTCGCGTTCGGTGGCGTCGGGGTCGAGTCCGGCCGAGCACAGGGCGAAGTCGAACCCGGCGTTGAGCTCCCGCGTCCACAGTGGGACGCCGGCGGTGCCCGGCTGCGGGTCGTAGAAGCCCATGTCTCCGGCCCAGTCGACGCTCTCGCCGCGGGCGGTGCCCAGGTGCGGGCTGAGCCGCACCTGGTAGGGCATGTACATGTCCGGAACGGGCAGGTGCCCGACCTTCCCCAGCGGCGGGCGCACATGGTTGCGCGGCCCACCTGGTCCAGCGATCCCTTTGAGCAGCCCGATGTAGGCCGAGCCGGTGCCGAGCCCGGTGGGTCCGCCGAAGACGGAGCCGCCCGCCGAGACCGTGCCGGTCGAGCCGTTCATGTAGCGGTTGGAGCGCATGTGCCACTCCTGGCCGCCCGACTGCCAGTCCTGGAGCCCCTTGACGTACGACAGCGCCTGGTAGCGCTCGGCCGGGCCGAGGACGTGCTCGTCGAACAGCGGGGACAGCTCGGTCAGCGTGGTGTTCTCGAACTGGTGCAGGCGCGAGGTGATGAGGTCGTTGACGACCTCGGCGGCCTGCTGGGCCGACACGTCGAAGAACCGCTCGACGACGAGGACGCCGTTGTTGACCTCGCCTTCGCTCTCGGTCTCGCGCTGGTAGCTGAAGATGTCGTTGCGGAGGTGCACGCCGTCGGAGAACGCGTCTTTGAGGACCCGCATCGGCCGGCTCGCCGCGATCGCCCCGGGGACCTCGATCCCGAGGGAGTACTCGACGATGTCGGCCGACCAGGGGGCCCCGCCGACCTTCCGGCGCATCTCGATGTAGTCGATCGGGTTGGGGACCCGGTCGCCGGTGATGTTGTTCATCTCCCACACGCAGTCCAGCAGCAGGTTGCGCGTGCTCTCGGTGAAGCGCTCCCGCCAGCCGTCCGTCATGGACGGGATGGTGCGCCGCCAGAGGTCGGCCAGGCCCCGCTCGTCGGGGTTGGTCGGCTCGGGCATGTCCGCGAGCGCCGCGGGCATGAACGTGGCCAGCTGATCGAGGTAGCGGGAGGCGCCGTCGAGGTCGCCGGTGCGCTTGAACGCCTCCAGGAAGTGGTCGTCGAAGTAGAAGACCCAGGTGTACCAGTCGGTCACGACGTCGAGCCGCGGCCCGGAGGCGTCGGGGTGGGTGTACGCGCACAGTCCCGCGTAGTCCATCCCGTCGAACTCCGCCTCGGTCCAGACGACCTCGCCGTCCTTCACCGGGCCGAGCATGCCCATGTCGTACGCCCACGTCTTGGTGTGGG
>Ga0307515_10011660_pt1 | contig 16655 bp, 3 predicted proteins | sample 17_EM_MG_FD_194513 | JGI IMG/M metagenome (GOLD analysis project Ga0307515, IMG submission 194513) | Populus trichocarpa ectomycorrhiza microbial communities from riparian zone in the Pacific Northwest, United States - 17_EM | ecosystem: Host-associated > Plants > Roots > Unclassified | place... | reverse complement strand
GTACCTTTTTATTCTCTATTATACTACTTTAGCTATTTCCATAAGGTTCTTATAAAGATTTATCAGTATCTCTATCCTTTATTTAGCTATACTACTTATTTTCTTTGCTTAACGTAGCGATAATAATATCCTTAGTTCGTATCTATAATTCGCCTTAAATAGTAACGTACCCATTCCTTCTTATGGTGTTACATTATATACAAACTATATAATTAGTAACAACGATACCTAATTATTCTATACGTAATTAATATAGTGCCTTAGATACTATTCTAGTGTCTAGTTTAATCTTTCTATTTAACCGTCTGTCTGCGGATAATATATAGTAGAAGTTACTACTTTAACTCCTTGCTCCGCTAAGAATACTTCTTAAAATACTACTATAAATCTTAAATCTCTATCTAATATAATTTTACTTAGTACTCTATGTCTTATAAACACTTCTTTAATATAGATTCTAGCAATATCTTCTGCTAATATTTCTTCTGTATACGCTATAAAGTATCCCCACTTTATAAGCTTGTCTACTATTACTAAAATTACATTATAATCTTATCCGGTAATAGGATCTCTTAACTTTAGTAACTTTATAATAAAGTCCTATAATATAACCTCCTATAGTCTCTCTGGTATTTTAATAGGTTATAGCCCTCTATATAGCTTATATCTCATTAGTTTATTTTTTTTTAGCAATCTAGACATTCTCTTATAACCTTCTATGCTAGGTTCTAAATTTCATTAATAATATACTCCTTCTAGAGTCTTAATACTAAGCCCATAGCTCTATTATGTCCTTAAGTTAGTCCCCTATAGAAATCCTCTACAAAGTACTCTGCTATACTTTTTAGGATATACTTCGCTTCTTAGTTTTTATATATATCCGCTTATAGATCTTCTAGCTATACTTCTAGAATTCTTTATGCCTAAAAGCTTTCTAGTAACTTATAAACTCCGCTTAGTTCTTTTTCTTAAGTTACTATAATTTTTAGATAATTATACCTAATTAATCTATCTATATCTTTTCGCAATAAAGCCCCTAATAGCTTTTCATTATTTTATAGTTTAGCCTTTTAACTTAGAGCATCTACTTACGTATTATCTGTACCTTTAGTATACTAAATCTTAAAATAGTATTCTATAAGCATCTCTACCCATCTAACCTATCTTTAGTTAAGTTCCTTTATCGTTAGGAATTCTATTAGGTTCTTATAATCCGTCTTAACTATAAATAGTTTTTCTATACCTTGTAAGAATGCTCTCTATTTCTTTAATACTGTAACTATACCTAATAACTCCTTATTATAGATGTTATAGTTTAACTCTAGTGGTATTATCTTCCGACTATAGTATACTACTAAGTGCCATCTATCTGGATACTTTTATATAAAGTATACACCTAGTATAAAGTCTAATATATCTATTTCTACAACCGTCTCTAGTCCTAGTTAATAGATTTTAAGAACTGGCTCTTAAGTAAATAACCTCTTAACTTCCTTAAACAGTTCTTATTATTCTCTTTCCCATACCTATAGTTCTTCTTTCTTTATTAATCGCGTAAATGGCTTAATGTCTTTTAACCACTGCGCTATAAACCTCCTATAGTAATTAGAAAACCCTAAAAACAATCTTAACTACGTAACGTTCTCTAGTTCTTGCCAATTTACTATAGCCTTAATCTTTTTTAGATCTATACTAAGTTAGCCTAGTTTAATAATAAATTTAATAAAATCGGTCTTCCTGGTAAAGAACTCGCATTTCTTAATTACTACTAGCATCTATTCTTTTTATAGTCTCTTTAAAACCCATTTAACGTATTCTCTATATTCTTCCTTAGTTATTAAGTAGATAATAATATTATTAAGATATACTATAACAAATTCATCTAAGTATTCTCCTAATATATTGTTAATACGCTTCTAGAACGTCGCTAGTGCGTTTATAAGCCCGAATTATATAATTAATAGTTTATATAGTCCTTCCTTTAACCTAAAGGCTGCCTTCTATTTATTGCCTTCCTTAATTCTAATCTAATAATATACCCATCTTAGATCTATCTTCGTAAAGATTTACGCATTACCTATCCTATCTTAGATCTCGCTAATTAAGGGTAAAGGATACCTATCCTTTTTAGTAATGCTATTTAACTGTCTATAGTTAATACATAGCCTTAGTTTGCTATTTTTCTTTAGTACAAACAGTACTGGATAACCCGCTAATAACTGCAATAGTCTAATATATCCCTTTTATAAGTTTTCCTAAATAAACTCCTTTAATGCTCTACCTTCTTCTTTAGTAAGCTTGTAGATTGGAAAGAACCTTAAACTTATTCCTAGTTCTAATTCTATCTTATAGTCCTATACTATATACTCTAATAACTTTTTACTTTCCGGTAACCATAATTTTTTACTATACTTATGGTATCTCTTTAGTACATAGCTTAGTCCTTTCTCTGTTTCTTTATAGGTCGCCCTTACTTAGTACTATACTATCTTAGCTTATTATCGCATTTTGCGTTATTAAGTATCCCTAATATTAACCTAACCTGTAATCCAATTAATCTTTAGATTATATTCCTGTAACTAAGGCATTCCTAATACTGCCTTATCATTTCCCAATAGTAATATATTAAAAGACGTCTTAATTTATCTCCCTTTAATAATTAACTAAATTGGTCCTGTTTTAAGATTAATAATGCCTCCTCTATAGGCTATCGGATCTCCTAAAATCGTCACTAATAGGTAAGGACACTCCTTTTTCCTATATAGTAATCCCATTCTTTTAACTGCTGCTAGCGAGATATAGTTCCTTATTGCTCTACTATCTGTTAATACCTTAAACTGTTAATCTTACCACTTAGCTTATAAATTTAAATGTTATCCTTAAATTCCTTTAAGGGTTTAAGGCTCTACTACTAGTTCCCTCTAGTCCTATAGGCCACTACTTTTCCTAACTATTAGCTACTTTAATCCTATTTATACTTAGTCTAACTTAGGCCAATACTTAGTTTACTTCTTATCTTTAATATGCCATAAATAGGTATTCTCTAAACATTCCCACCATTATCGTCCGTCTAGGTATTCTTCTGTAAGGAATCTTCCTAGCTAAAGTATTAAGTCCCCTTATTCTTAAACTTCTACTAAGTACTAACTATGCATATACTTAGCGTTTTGATATTTCGCCTCGTCTGTTATCTAATATATTCTTATTAAATATTTCCGATTCTTATCTTTTAGTACTCTATATATGTTGTATATATTATCTATATATGCTATCTATAATAGTATATAATATACTTAGTATCTTAGGTTAACTCTTAGCTCGTCTTTATCCTTAAGTTTAAACCTTTTTCGTGTTAATCTAAGCGTTGCAACTTTATTTACAGGTATTAAGATTTATCTTTTACTCCTCTAGTCCTCTAATTGCTCCTTTAGATCTTTTAACGTTATAATTAAGGCTCCTTTAATATAAGTTATAGCCTTCTCTGTAATCGGGTGGTCTTAAATAACTTTTTTATCCAACCACATATAGAAATCTTCCTATTTGTCATTGTGTCGTTGCCTATACCACTTTTGGTATAGCCCCTTAAGTATATACGGTTTATCTGTAAAGAAGTATCTTTTTATTACTATATTATAATAGCCCTTTATATATCGTTCCTTAAACCTAGTCGGAATTCCTAAATCCTCTTCTTCTTTCAGTTTGGTAAGCCACTTGGCTCTTAATATACCTATCTTAGGCCTATTAGTAATTCTTTATATAGGTGCTCTATCCCTTATACGGCCCAATGTGCTAAATCTTTTGTCTAGTTTTTATTCTTGCTATACAGTAATTCTTGCTCTAAATTCTGCTATAGTTTCCCTTTTTTCGCGTCTTGCGAGTAGATCCTTAAAGTCTTCTTGCTTCTTAATCTTAGTATTAAATTTTCGATCTTTAAGCTAAACCCTTTATTTACTTAGTAGGTCCTCTAAGTCTATATATTTGTCTCCTAGTCTAACTACTATCTGTATTATAGATTCTTTAACCTATAATAAAGCCTTACGCTTTTTATTTGTGGGTGTCCTTATTTATTCTTCAAATTCTTAGTCCCTTAGATTCTTTAATCCTAAGCTTACTTCTAACTTAAGCTTAGCTCCCGCCTTAGTCTAACTAGGCGTCCGTAGTATTCTCATCTCGTCTTAAGAGTCTTAAATCTTACTTATCTTATCTTAAGAATCTTATAACCGTAAAAAACGCTATCCCGAGCTCATTTGTATATTCCTAAACTAAGCTGCTGCCCTACTCTATCGGTTTTTATCCATTATAGGTCCTTGGGTGTGCCTTATCTCATTTTAAGAATCTTAAGCCTTTGGCCTTTTGCCTTTATTAAGTAATAAGCTAGCACGAGCAGTTATCTGCTTGCTTAATCCCTTTTAGATATTACTCCTTTTATCTTATAAAGCGATGGATGCCGTATCTAATGGTATTATAATGCCCGTTACTAAACCTTGCTCTATAGCGGTTTCAGTCTCTACTTTTATTACGTTATTAAGGTTTAGATACCCCCAGTTAGTTCCTTTATTTTCCTTATTACTGTTAATTAATAAATACTCCGATTTTATTGTTATAGTTACTAACCGTTATTCGCATATTACTGTAATATCTTGGTTTAGCTTATAGAGTTAATCCTATTCTTTATCTAACTCTCTGGTTCCCTTAAGTCCTTTTAACTCTAGCTCTTATGGCCAATAGCTTACGCCATACTTAGCGTCTTTATAAATTTGGCATGTATTATTATAATAAAACGCGAAACTTCTAATTGAACACTCTTTTATTCCTCGCAGTGCACTATCGTTTCTCTATACGTATATGCCTTCTGCTAGTTAGGTTCCCTTTATTGCATAGTAACTCTAACTATCTTTATAATCCCTCGTGAAATAACCTTATTTCCCGCAATTTATATAAGCTCCATCTTTAAACCACTAACTTTGCTATAGAGTCCGCCTAAACGTCTTCTACTGCTAAGATCCCTGGTTTAGCCTTCGCTCCTTAGTCCCAGAATTACTAGATCCTTAACCTCTGGGTTTCTACGGTTTCTTACTCCATCTCTTATAGGCTTCTTTAGTACTACTTAGGTCTATTAGCTCTACGCCATACCATAGTTTTTAACTTAGCTTTAGTTATTACGTGCTCTGCGTCTTATATAACTATAGAACTCTATCCTAGCCCTTCTTAGCCTGCTCCCTTTAGTAGATTTAATTGTTAATTTTAATTACTTAATCTATTAACTCCCTTAGGGTATCCGTATCTTCTATTAGGATAATCGCGTCCTAGACTTTAGCCTTAAGTCCCTGTTTATACTATGCTATAAGCACCCTATTATTCCACTTAACTTATATTGCTAGCGTTTAGAACTATATTATGTACTTAATTGCTAAGGTTCGTTGCGTAATATCTTGGAGTTTTCTTTCCGCTATAGTTACTGCCTCTAGGTCTCCAAATATTTGTATAAGTCGCTCTATAAATCCTTCCTAACTTAACAACATAAACCGTATATCTTAATTAGTAGTTATTATTCCATTAGCCTGTATCTCTATAAGGTAAAGTTTAAACTATTTAAGTGCCCTTCTTAACAGGAATAGCCCTGTATACGCTATTCGGTCTATAGGTGTTACTAGCTTTACTCCTTCCTGTATAACCTTAAAATGCATTTACATAAGGAATCCCTTAAGATTTAATCTCTCTCCTAAGAATCTTTTAATTAATGGTAACTTAACCTTTACTACGCCTATTCCGTTAATCCTCTGTTTAAGTATTACATTATTTTCTATTAACTAGTCAACTATCTCTTATAGTTGTCCAACCGTCATAGGTTGCTGTAAGTTAGTATCTGCTATACTAGTATCGCCTCCTAACCTTAAAGTAGTTGCCGCCGTTAATGGCGTTATAGTAGCTGCTTTTGGTAGCATGTTATTTAACTTCCTGTATTTATTACTGTAACTAGGTAGTAATTATATAACGGAACCTTATAGCAAGTACTACAATGGGCTTGTTATTAGGCTAGGTATATAGGTAAAGCAAATTAAAGTTAATAACGTAATAATAACTGGTGGAGTGGTTGCCTAATAGATTAACTCTAATTATATTCTAAGAATCACTACAAGGAAGGAACTATCTAGGTAGGGACTATAGTCCTTTAAATATACGACCGTACGCCTAAGAAATCCTTCTTATACGTAATATACGTATACTTTGTCTACTCTATTACAGATCCTATAGATTATACAGATTATATAGATTACGTTACGTGACTTAGCTACCATTCCTTATTACATAGCTCTACTGGTTCCATCCTGGACTATGCTTATATTAACTAACTAGCTTCTTTTGACTCCTCTCTAAGTAGTCGTAATATTGTACTTAAAGCGTTTGTAACATATTACGTATTTCCTAATCTATACGTCTACTAATTAGTATTAGTATACTCATATTATTAACGTGCATAAATATCACTTGTAGTAGTACGTATGCGGTGTTAAAGTTGGTAGTTATTAATGATGTCTAGAAATAGGGGTTTGCTCTAAGGTTAGATTAGCTAGTCTCGCTTCGTAGTCCCGTAACCACGTCATATAACTAACATTCCGACACTGGAGCAACTTTAAGAAGAAGGCTAATCTACACTCCAAAGCTAAGTCTATTTTTAGACTATTCGTAGCATATACGCGATAGCTAAAGATCTAATCAATACGCAATAGTTTCTACCGTAATTGCATAACTAGTGTTACGGCTCATACCAATACCTCTAAACTAAAGCTTGTAGAATGCTGTATTACGGGGACACTAAGCTAAGGAAAAGAAGGAGAAGAATCGTTAGGGGTAGCAGGTTGATATATCGCGAGGGCCGCCAAGGCGCTAGTGGTAAGCGAGCCAATAGCGATTTTCCATCCCGGGGATGGAAAATCCTGATTGGCTGGTTAAATTCAGGGTCCGCAGAATATGGCGGGTGGCATGCCCTAGCACCGTTACGACCCGTAAACTACCTTCTATTGCTCCTTACGCTCCACCTAACCTATAGCCTGTATATTGACTTGGTTCGTGTTGATAAGTCGCTATAGGGCGACGCAAGGCTTCCCCTTGGTTATCGCGTCCGCAGGGTTAGCTTCACCATTGATCCATTTAACCTCCGTAATCTGCCGACGTTCGTAGGCTTATTGTAGGCACATTACGTTAATCATTAATCGCTTCTCTTATGTGGTTCCAAGTCGTACAAGACAGTTGTATAGCGACTTAAAATCGGTGCAAAGCATAAGCGGGAGGTTGATCTGTAGGACCTTGTGTAACCGACTACTGAGGCTCGCATTACCTTATGACTCACCACCTGTTTTTTAACTTATATATCTCTTGCCATTATATGTCTTACTACTGTATTGCCCCTGTCTTTAATGTCTACCTATTGATTGTTTCTATTACCTATTCATTACCTATTACCGACTAAGTGGCAATGGCGACCTAGTGGCTAATTAGGTAACAGTTACAAATTATTGTCGGTATCGCCGACAACCTTAGCCACCTACTTCTTATATATAGTATACTTGATTTCCACAGATTTACAATTAAGTCGCTTATTTAATTCCTAAATACTACAAAGCTTACAGTTATGAGCCCGGCCTGCCTACCGTACTACATCTAATCTATACATTCAGCGCTTACTAAGAAATTAATCTTCTACCTCATTTAAGAAGTCACTACTTCTTCCACCTTTGCAGTGTCTCGAGCTTCTTCACCTATTAAACGAACGGACGATCGACCTTAACTGATGACTGTACCTAACCGACAAACGAACTAACAAATTAAATTAAGAGTTTGGAACGTTAAAATAAGGTTTTCGCCAAGCCACTAATTAGACCCTGCCTAACCCCACAAATTCTAAAAATAACGACTATGAACGAATTAAAAGTTAACCTTATCCTCAACCAGCCATCCGATTGGATTCAATGGTTCTTTATTATTTAAGACACAGCTAAAACTAACAAGGTATAGGAGTATATTGACCCATCCAAAAAGAAAGATAAGCTTCTAAAGCTAGAACTACCAAATCGGCCTACACCAGCAGATGTACTTCCTAATGCTATATTAATAGCTTAGCTAGACCAAATCAAGCTCACAGCCTACAATTAGCTCTACGCCAAATATAAAGACGACCTACGCGTACATCAAAAGCGAGAGCAGGCTATAAGCGACATCAGCAACTACATCGTTCGCTTAACATCGGTAGCCTACCTTCCCCTTATTAACGGCCTTAATACGGTACACGAATGGCTACAGGCACTCAAGACTGCACTAGCCCCTACTACCTTAGGACAAAAGCACGAAGTCCTAAATCAATACACGGCTTTTAAAGCCTACAATAAAAAGCAGAGCATTAAAAAATGGTTAAACAGCTGGAGGAACATCTATAAGCTAGTAGAGCAATTAAAACTACCAGACGTGTAGGGATTTAGGCCATACTACGATTTTGTTTAAGCTACCAAGCCTATCTCTTCTAGCTTCGTAGGGGCCCTAGAAGTAGATCTCATCAGGAAAGAACGGAAGGATAAAGCCGCCCTATCTATTATTAATCTGATTAAGGAATTTAAGGAGCACTACCGCATGCAGCAAGTATCTTCTACTGCTGCTGCCAATAGCTCTGCATTCGCAACCCTTTAGAATAATTTATATTCCAATTCAGATTCTAACGTTAATTCCAATTCCAACAGTAATCTAAATTTAAATTCAAGATCGCACAAGGAATGCATATGCGGCCTTAAATATCGATTTAGTAACTGCTACTATATTGTTAAGCAGAAGCGCCCTTAAGGATAGAGACCAAGGCCAGATATCCAAAAGAAAGTAGATAAGAAGATCTTATCTATACCCTCAATTAGACGCGCAGTTAACCGGATTTAAAAAGAAGAATAGGAAGTAAAGGAGAATAATTAGAAGAATATAGAATCTATAATTAATTTTAATTCTAAAGCCCCACCTTCTAAGATACTAACTAGCTATGCTGCCGTGTTTAGTACTGGTCAAATTCTATTTAAACTTTAGAATACCTAGATACTTAATCCTGGTGCAGATACCCACGTTTATAATAATAAAGAAGACTTTACCTTCTTATACCCAGTAGCAGAAGACAACTACCTAATTGCTGGTGGAAATTTTAAAAAGATTTAAGCTTACGGAACAGTAACTATCACTATTAATACACCTACTGGGAAGTCAAAAATGAGGCTATCCTATATAGCTCTAGCACCTACCTTTTTTATAAATATTATAGCACTATTAAGAGCTACTGATAACGACATCCATTTCGACTCAAGACGAAATGTGCTATATTGTCTAGCAACTGGCGAAATAGTATGCTATGCAAAATGACTAGGGGGCCACTAGGCACTAATGTATAAAAAGCCTACGCCTTCAAATTCCCTAGATTCGACTTAATTAACATTCTTAACCTCTAAGAGGTACTAGCCTAGCCGTATGGCCCGTAAACTAGTCGGAGCTATAGCTATAAAATGGCACAAAATTCTCGGCTATGCAGGACCTAACGCTATTGAGTAGCTTCCTAAGCACGTTAATAGCGCAAAGCTAACCGAATTAACTACCGAACGAGCACTGCTTAAAATTGAATGCGAAACTTGCTTATTAGTAAAGTATATATAGCAGATCTCTTAAAAACAAGAACACGAATATTTAGCTACTCGACTATTTAAACGACTAGCGTTTAATATCATTAGCCTTAGAGAACTAGGGTACAACGGCGATAGATATATTATGCATTTCTATTGCACATATTCTAAATTTAATTTTGTGTTTACCTCTAAGAATAAGAACAAAGCTACTATCCTACCTACTATCCAAAAGACTCACCGTTTAATCAAAATACGATTCCACTAAGATGTTATCTTCTTCTAGAGCGATGACGAACGAGCTTTTAGACAGATAGGAGACACCCTATAGACATGGTGCGCAGATAAAGGCATTACTTTTAAATGCCAAGCCTCGTATATAGAAGAACAAAATAGCGGAGCTGAACAATCTGGACGAACCCTTATGGAACGATTAAGGGCTATGCAGCTAGAAGCATCCTTACCCTATCTCTAGGACTAGAAGCTTTCCTTGCTGCAGGATATACGCTTAATTAAACACTAAATAAACAACTAGGATGGAAAACTCCGTACAAGATCGCCTACGGCAAGCCGCTATTACTTACCCATATGCACGTATACGGTTATAAGACCTATACACTAGATAAAAGAGTTAAAAGAGGAGACAAGCTAGCTCTTCATACATTAATTGGACACCTAGTCGGCTATAATTCGACTAATATCTACTGAATATGGATTCCGAGTCTCCGCAAGGTCATTTAAACCAGAGACGTTATATTTGACGAGACCTTATTCTATAACCCTAAGGGTTAAGACATTGACTACCTACTAAGGGAAGTATTAGAAGACACTATCCAGATAATTAGTCTACCAGAACCTCTCCACGAGGACGAATCTAAGGATAAATCTATCCTATATAGACCTACCTTAAATACAGATTAAATAACTACATCAAGCGATTCAGTAGAACGTCCTATAAAGGATATTAAGTAGTTACCAACTCCTAGCAGAACGGTATCTCCAGATCTACTAGAAATAAATACCTCACCAGGAGGACTTTAAGACGACATCCTAGATATAATTGAAATAGGTCCTATCCAGCTAAGCAGTTTATTAGAACTGTTAAATACAGCTCTATAAGCTAACGAAGTCTTAGCTAAACCTTCTGCCGACCTTATCCTACCAGAAGGAACTAAACGAATTTGACGTTAAGCGTATATAGCAGCACTAGCTAATCTATCTACCCTATTTGGTTACTACGCTGGCTTTGCTAAAGGACTAGTAAAGGATATCAACTAAGCTAGATCCTCATCTCTATATTAGGACAATCTTCCTCCTAAACTAAAGAACCTTAAAGAACTAAGAAAGTATCCTTTAACTACTAGTTTCTAAAAGGCTATAGAAAAAGAATACAACGACCTAAAACGCCGAGGGTCATTTAAGACTGTACTAAAAGCAGAAGCATGCAATAAGCAGATCCTTCCACTAAAATGGGTCTTTAAATATAAGTTTAATAGCGACGGTTACCTTTAAAAGCTAAAAGCTTAACTATGTGTCCGCGGAGACCTATAGATTACTAAAGAAGAGACCTATACAGCAACCCTAGCTGCTTGAATATTCCGTGCCCTTATGGCTATAGCAGCCGCATTTGATTTGGAAATTTAATAGTATAACGCCGTAAACGTATTTACAAATGCTCAACTAGATAAGCTAGTCTACTACTACTACCTAGAAGGATTTGATCAAAACGGACATATCCTAGAGCTACTTATGGCGCTATACGGATTAAAAATCTCACCACTACTTTAGTATAAAGAGCTTACCAGTACCCTAGCTGAATTCGGATTAAAACTTATCCTAGGTACCAACTGCCTATTTACTAATAGATAACTTATTATCTTCTTCTATATAGACGATATTGCCGTTCTATTTGCTAAAGAGGACCTTCTAAGACTAAAAGAATTCGAAGCCAAACTACTACACCGATACGAGATCTGTGCACTAGGAGACCTACAGTGGTTCCTAGGAATTCGAATTAAACGAGATCGACTAAGTTGAAAGCTCTAGCTCTGCTAAGACTCCTATATTAAAAAGATAGCCAGTCAATTTAATATTTAACCACTAAGAAGATTTCCTAAGTCACTACTTCCTGCTAAAGAACTAATTCCGTCCAACTAGCAGACGAACCCTTAAAAAACGCTAGCCTACTAACAACAAGTAGGGTCGCTTATACACCTTGCCGTATTTAGAAGATCTAATATTACTAAGACGTATTCTAAGCTGGCCGAATTCCTTACTAATCTAAATTAAAAGCACCTTAATGCAGCTAATTAAGCTATTGCCTACTGCCTTAGAATAAAATCGACAGCTATTAAATACTCTGGCGAAGTATTTGGAGCCTATATCTACTTTAGAAACCCTAAAGGAGAAGATATTACCTTTTACGGAGTATCTAACGCAGTATTTGCGGATAATAGAGAGACCAGACGGAGCTCTTAAGGATATCTTTTTATCCTATTCGGAGGACTAATCGATTGGAAGGCGACCCTATAATAATTAGTGACTCGCTTAACTACTAAAGCGGAGCTTCTCTCCGTATCTACTGCTGCTGTTAAGATTATTTAGTGGTAACGTTTCTTTAAGGCAATTGGCTTTAACTTAGAACGCGAATTTACTGTGCTCTGCGACAATATGTAGACTATATAACTCCTAAGACAGGATACACCAAAGCTTAACACCAAGCTTTAATATATTGACGTCTATTAGCACTGGCTTAGACAGGAGGTCTAAGACAAAAAGATTAACGTATGATAGGTCCTTATAGATAAGATGCCTACTGACGGCCTTACCAAAATCTTACCCCATTAAAAGCACGAAGCATAGATAAAGTAGTTAAATTTGGTAGATATTCGACATCAGATTAATACGTCATTAAGCAACTAGTAATATCCGCAATATCCGCGATATTTGCAATATCCGTCACAGTTACCCTATTCTTTTACTACTCCTAAATTATATCTAAATTTCCTATTTTGGTATAGTCGCTACCTTTATTTTTATTTTCTACAGCTTTAACTACACCGTTAAATCTGGGGGGGTGTGTAACCGACTACTGAGGCTCGCATTACCTTATAACTTACCACCTGTTTTTTAACTTATATATCTCTTGCCATTATATATCTCACTACTGTATTACCCCTGTCTTTAATGTCTACCTATTAATTATTTCTATTACCTATTTATTACCTATTACTAACTAAGTGGCAATGGCGACCTAGTGGCTAATTAGGTAACAGTTATAAATTATTATTGGTATCGCCGACAACCTTAGCCACCTACTTCTTGTATATAGTATACTTAATTTCCATAGATTTACAATCAAGTCGCTTATTTAATTCCCAAACACTGCAAAGCTTACACCTTGTCTACCGTAGACTTAATGGCGACGGCGATATTAAAGCCGTAAGCTATTCCATAGAGTTTAGAAGCCAGAACGCTTCTGGTGACTCTTTTACACTTAATTAAGCTCTAATAGATAACATTGGCCTTCTTAGTTGCGTTAGCTAGTACGATAACGTAGCTAATTTACGAAGAGAGGTCCTTGTTATTAGTAAAGGAAGCGTTTATAAAGACTAAGAGCTATAGGGTCTTGGCCTCCAATTTAACAAACTTAAGATCTCTATATAAGTTCTGAATCTGCCAACTTAGGCGCTTATTTAACTCCTTTACGTCTACCTCTTTAGGATTAGTTACCTAGATAGTAAAAGATAAGTTAAATAAAGCCTCTGGTTAATAGACTAAGGCGATATAGGCTCCTTTAGCGCGTTAAGTAATATACTGGTCCTTTGGCGTAAGTAGGCCACGCGTAATTCCTCTAGAGCTAGTGGTGTTTACTAGTATAGTGTTAACCACACTAAGGTTCTTACACTAGCGCTTTTACGTTAGCGTAATACTCTTGTCTTATACTAATTAAATAAGTCCTCTATTAAACTTAACTAGTATATTAGTAGTTAGTTACTCTCGCTCCTTAGCTATAAATTTAGCCTTATATAGTTCGCTTTATTTAGCCTTTATAAAGGTATTATCTATAAGGAATAGCATATTATTAGTCTATAAGCCGACGATTTTAAAAGGTTTATTGCTATAAAGTAAGTAAGGGTTGTACGTAAACTGGTCCATTTGCAGCTAATTAACGTAGTATAAATAGTAGGTCTTAAACTAGTGGTTTCTAGCTTTAGGCACTCTATAAAGTGGCTTTATAACCTTTAGAATGGAGTCCTTATTAATTCCCAATTATTTATTTAGCTTGTGTGGTGGTTATACGTAAAATTTGCGGTTTAGGTTCGTAGTAGACTGGATATAGGCTTGTAAGATATTTTGGAGGTAGAGTTATATCTATAGTAGTATAGCAGCGATATAGAGAATTAGCCGCTAGCTAACTTGTTAAATTGTTGGTAACTAAGTAAGAACTAGCTCTTTCTCTAAATTATTATAGGCCTATATAATAAGTTATAATTTCTTAAAGGCTTTATTAGTTCCCTTATTCTTAGTCTTATTAATAAACCGTAAATTAAAGAGTCTAACCCCCTTAGGTATATCGTGTAGCTTAATAATCTTAAAGACGCCTTTCTTAAGTAGGCCTATAACCTCCTTTTACCATAAAGCGCTGAACTAGATATTGCTATCGTTCTATAAGTAAATAGTAGTGTTAGCTATATCTACAGTATTATTATCCTATAAGTAGATAGCGATATCGGCCGTATCTATAATATCACCTATAAGAGCACCTATATCTATTATAGCGTCCGTAATAGCTGTATCTGCGACGGCTGTAAGTAATGGGTATTTGCGGGGGCGACCTCTGCCTCGCTTTAGCGGTAGCTATAGTTTAGCTTTAGGTAACGATTAAGGTTCAGCTAGTAAAGGTACTGGTTTAGCTAGTTTAACAAACTCTTGTGGTTTGACTAAGTCTTGTGGGTCTAGTAGGTAAGGTTTTATAACCGTAGAGCGGAAGGTCGTAGGCCTATTTAGTAGCTTTATGGTATAGGTCTTACTGTTAACGGTAAGTAGCATATATAGCCCATCCTAATAACCACTTTGGCTAGTATTGCCTTCTCTCTAGACTAAGATAGGTAAACTAGGTAGAAGGCTGTAAATAGCGTTAGTTTGTTATCCATTTCGCATATTAAGAGCGTTAGTGATCTGTTGTTTAGCTCGTAGCTTTTAAATTTCCACTATTGCTTTCCTAATGGCCGCAGCTCGCTATGTAACTGAAGGTAATAGCGCGTCCGATTTAACCATTTAGGGGTAGGCTCCAAAGACTAGGAGTATAGGGACTAGGCCTTTTAGGCCAGCCGTGTCATTAATGGCTTTAAAAGCCATTTATAGGGCTATTTCCTTACTAATTTTAGGGATTTTAGTTGTAATAATTTGGTAGGCTTGTTATAGCGGACTATAGTAGCGCTCTACCATTCTAATGGAGTTATGTAATTTGACTGGAACTGACTTTATAATTACTCCTATAGTAGCGGCGTAGTGCTTAAACTCCTTACTAATAAAGTTCTTCCTAGCGTCTATAGTGATTAAGTCTGGTAGTCCTAAATAGCTGTTAATTTAGCACATTTGTAAAATATCCTAAGTGTGCTTAGCGCTAATGTCTTATAGCTATCTGCTAGCTTAAAATTAAGTTACTTTGTTAACTATATATAGTAGGGGGGAGCCGCTAATATACATAATGTTAACGATAATATTGTAATTAAAATTGATGTTATTTTGTAAGGTGAAGTAAAATCTACTTAGAGATTTGCTAAACTTTTAGCAGTAGTGGCAGAGTCTAGTTAGCTCTTTAATAGTAGATCTATTAGTATTATAGCTATAGCCAGTCTTATTAAGAAGCTTTTATAGTCTATTAACTAACGGGTAACTAAATTAACGGTGTAAACGTCGTAGCTCTACGTTAGTTAAGTAGCAAGGGTTCGCCTTAAAAGACTTAACTAAATAGGACTGTAAAGAGAAGCTCTATACGAAAAACGGGTGGCTAAATTGTCTAACTACTAGCACCTTTTTAGTGCGAGTGATAATAACGTCCTTTAGGTTATCGTATTTAATATAGAGTCTATCTATATCTGCTAAGTAAAGTAAGAAAGGAGTATCTGCTTTAATAATATGGAATTATACCTTGCCTATAGGGTTGTTAACGTCTATAGTTTTAATAGACGTAGAGGCTCTAATCCTAAATTAGATAGTTACTTGGCCTTTAGTTAACGTATTAAGACTTATAGACTTATCTACGGCCTATAGGGCTTAGAATTGGCTGTAGCTAGCTATAGACTTGCGCGAAGTACCTATATTAATTATAATTCCTATAAAGACCGTCGAGGTATATCGTAACGCTATAGTTATGGCCGTATTATAGGCGAATGGGTTAGTCTCCATATAGGGTTCTGTAGTAGACTCCGTAGTAAGTTCTAAAGCCATAAGCAGGTATATATAAGCCTTATTAGCTAGCTCTACGCTTATAGAGGTTGCTTCCTCTATAGTAAGTATTCTAAAGGTGGTAATATAGGCAGAACTATTATTAGGTTCTCCGGTATTGCTCTTAGAGTCGTTAGCGTCTTATATATAGGCTTTAAAGTCTAAATCTTTATCTTTATCTCTTTCGTAAGCAGCGACATATTACTTAAAGTGGTTGTTAAAGTTACCCTTATTATGGCCCTTAATATTAATAAAGCGTCTTCTATAGTCGTCTCTAGACTAACTATACTCCTCTTTTATATATTTCTAAAAACGGCAGTTCTCCTTCTTACAGACATAGCACTTGGCCTTTAGTCTGTTATTAGTTCTATAAGAGCAATTACTGCCATAGTAATTGGTATTTTGGTCTCGACTCTAGTCGTTCCAATAGTAGCGTCGATCTATAAAAAAGGCTTAGTAAGATAGTCTTATTAAGGCCTATAAGGGGTATTCTTTTTCCTACGTAATAATAGAGGATTGTAGCTTACTAATTAACTAAGAAAGGTCTTTTAAAGGGTT
>Ga0307515_10011659_pt1 | contig 16655 bp, 14 predicted proteins | sample 17_EM_MG_FD_194513 | JGI IMG/M metagenome (GOLD analysis project Ga0307515, IMG submission 194513) | Populus trichocarpa ectomycorrhiza microbial communities from riparian zone in the Pacific Northwest, United States - 17_EM | ecosystem: Host-associated > Plants > Roots > Unclassified | place... | reverse complement strand
CGCGTTGCTGCTTGTCCTTTCCTTTCCTTTTCTCTAGCTTTAGATTCTCGTTTATAGACAATCCAATCGTACAGGCTTGCACGACCCTTTTGCCGTGCTTATGTCTCGATTGACTGAGTCGCTAACATTACTTAGGCGGGGGAGGTGCTTAGCTAAGCCTTAACCGTAAAAGGTATATAGCTGCAGGTATGTTACAGCTACTAAAAAACTAGGGTAGAGGCCTGAATAAGCAGGTGTATCAAACTCTACTATATTACTAGCTAATATATAACTACCTATCTAGTACGTTAGCAGCATAGACTGAGCGCGATATTAAATGCAGGAAGATAGGGGGTAGGGACTTAGGTTAGGGCTGTTGAAATGTAATATATATGTTTAAATTGCTTGATTTATCTATCTAGGAAAGGCTAGTAGCTATATAGTATAATATCGAGGAGGCTGGCTTTACCAGCCTCCTTACGCCACCAGAAGGCCGATTCTCAACACTCCCACTCGAACTAATGGTGTAAGAATAGACAGCTCCCGCTTAATCCTTTGTATAAGTTTTGTAGATAGATAAATAGTAAAAAGGGACTTCCCCTTTTAGGCCTCATTAAACCTTAAAAACTTCTTTATAAGAAAAATAGGGAAAGAGTGCCTAAGGGAGGTCCCATTTGTGTCGTGGTACATAATTACAGTCACCGCCTTTAATCGAGCCAATAGCGATTTTTCATGCCTGGCATAGAAAATCCTAATTAGTCCATTTTAATATTCATGCGTTCTCAACCCTAATGCGTTCCTAAAGGCAATGAATTTATCTTTCGGTAGGGCTTTAGTGAGCCCGTCTGCCACCTGTTTTTCCGTTGGAATGTACTGCAGGTTTATATCCCCTTCGGCCTGTCTTTCTCGTACGTAGTGGTGTTAAATCAAGATATGCTTTGTCCTAGAGTGAAATTAGGGGTTCTTAGCTAAGGCTATAGCTCCTTGGTTATCTCCGTAGATTATAGTCGCTGTAGGCTCTTCTTCTGTCTTAAGTAGTTCTGATAGGAGGTTCCTAAGCCAGACGGCTTCCTTAGTAGCCTATGTTTCTCCCATATACTTTACCTCACAGGACGATAGGGCAACGACGGGCTGCCTTTTTAATGACCAGCTGATTGCTCCACTTCCGATATTAAAGACGTACCCTACGGTAGAGCGTCTAGTCGTGATGTCTCCCGCCTAGTCTAAGTCGGTATATCCAACCAGTTCTTCTAAGGAGCTAGAGTAGGTTAACTCTAGGTTAATGGTGCCTCGAAGGTATCGGAAGAGGCGTTTTACGGCTTTAATATAAGGTTCTCCTGGGTTGGCCATATAACGGCTGCAGGCTAACACCGCGTATACAATGTCTGGTCTGGTTCCCAGCATAGCGTACATTAGTGACCCGATTGCCCTAGCGTACCAGTTCCGGTCTGTTTCTGTAGCTATAAAGCCTTCCTCAGAGGGTTCTAGTTTATTAGTATCTATAGGGGTTACAACTGGTTTACACTCCCACATGTTGAATTCCCGTAGTACTTTTTCAATGTACCCTTTTTGGTGAAGCCAAAGGGAGCGGGTTGGTCGGTCTCTGCGTACTGACATCCCTAGGTAGTAGGTACAAGGCCCTAGGTCGGTCATCTGGAACCTTTCACTGAGGGCGTCTTTGATCTTTTGTATTTCGCTTTTATCAGGGCCTACTATCAGTAGGTCGTCCACGTAGACTGCCAGGTAGATGTAACCTTTGGCGAACACGCCAAGGTCGGACAAGAGAGGTAAAAAGCCTAGACCTTTTAGGAAGAGGGCGAGAGTGCGATACCAAATTCGTGGTGATTGTTTGAGTCCATAGAGTGCCTTATTTAGTCGACAAACTCTTTTTGTCCCATCTTCTAGCCCCACGGGTTGCTCGACGTATATTTCTGACGATGGTTCTGGAAGAGTCCTCCACGTTCGTTGCCTGCTTACATAAGCAGATTCCCTTTGGTTCCTTTTTGGACGACGTCCGTAAGCAACCACCTATGACTCCGTGGGTATAGGCCTATATAAGGGGGCCTATATACGTCGTAGATAGATTCCATAGATTTATTCATTCTTTATCCTCAGATCCAGTTCATCAATTTCTTCGTCGATTGCTCCATAGAGGAAGGCTGTCTTAACGTCCATTTGTTCAATTTCAAGGTTAAGGGCTGCGGCGATAGCGAAAATCATCTTATAGCTTATTAGTTTAACTACTAATGCGAATGTCTCATTATAGTTAACACCTTCTTATTATTCGAATCCGCGTACAACCCAGCGGGCTTTATACCGTAGTATTTCGCCGTTTGGTCCTCTTTTAAGTTTATAGACCCATTTCCCTCGTAAGACTCGTCTATTTGGGGGAGGTTCAACTAGAGTCCACGTAATATTGTCGAGTAGGGACTTATTTTCGTCTTTTATGGCTGCAAGCCATTGTTTCCAAGAGATATCGGCCCTAGCTTATAACAGTGTTTTTGGTTCAAAGGGCTCAGTTACGGCTTTTGCTGCTCCTAGGAGCGCTGCAACGAACATGTACCTCCTTATTAAGTCTTCCAAGTATTGGCCTTTGGTTGCTCTTGTTAATATTCGCAGTTTAGGGTGGCTTTAAAGTGTCTCGTTAGATACTAAGTATACGTTCTCTATTTCGGACGGTGGTTCCCTATTATCAGGGTCGTCATTAATTTGGTTTAACGATTCACCCGTGCTTTGCGGGTCCGTTTCATCATTTCTTTCTAGCGTTGTACTGCTAGTAGCAGTTAAGGGGCTCGTAGATGTGCCGCGTCCCCTTTCAGATATCTCGCTAGTGTTTTCCCCTTCAAAGGTTTCGGAAGATTTGAGATTCCATAGCCAGGCTAGTGACTCGTTGTCTACTAGGTTTCCATCTTCCCTATTGGTAGGGTATAAATCTTCCATGTAAGGCACTCTTAGTCGTTTAGGAGCTCTGTTGGGACCTGTAGGGTCTTCAGCTGTTCATTTTAACTGTTTTTGTGTCTCCCCTTCAGTACTCAGGGCACCTAGATGAGGTCTTTTTTCCATAAATATGACATTTGCGGAACGAGTAATTATGCCATTTTCCGTTAGGACACGGTAGTTCTGGCTTCCTTCAAAGCTAAGGAGTTTACATGGCATTGTTTTTATATCGGCAAGTTTTCACCGTTTCTTTTCTGGTTTTAGTACTAGGCAGTTACACCCTAGTACTCGGATAAAGGATAGGTCTGGTTTCTCACCATACCAAGCTTCGTACGGTGTTTTGCCAATACAAGCGCTAGGGCTGCGGTTACGGATTTTTACGATAGAGATGAGTATTTCTGGCCACCATTTTTTATGTAGATTTGCGTTTAACAGCGTGGGGTAAAGTTTATCCATAAGGATTCTGTTTAATCATTCAGCGGCTCCATTTTGTTAATGCTGCTCCGTAGCTGTAACTTCAACGTTAATTCCTCTGTCCGCGCAGAAGATATGGAATTCATCTAAGCGATTTTCTCCTCCCTAGTTAAGTCTAATGCGTCGACAACGGCGTTCGGGTTAGGAGTACTTTTCTATAAAGCGTTGGAGATAGCGGAAGAACTCGCTTTTCTTGGCAATAGGGTAGGCTTCAGCTATTTGCGTGTAGTCGTCAAGAAACGTAACCCAGTATCGGCTTTAGTCATATCCTATAATAGGGAAAGGGCCGGCGATATCGGTATAGATAAATTCGAGTGGGTAAGTTCCTGGTTTAAACTTCCTTTTATGTGGTTTTTCTTTTATTCGTCCTTGGACGCATGGAACGCATACGCAGTTATCTGGAGGCGGATCCATTCCAGTTAACATTGTTTTAAGTCTTTATAGATTTTGCTCCCCTAGGTGGCCCATTCTTTCGTGCCAGATCTTATGCCATGCGGTAGTGACTGTATAGGCGGTTAGTCCTAGGAGTGGTTCTGATTATCAGATATTAAACGCGTATAGGCCATGGAGTAAGGATGCTTTGAATTTTGTCCCTCTTATGGTAACAGTTATATCGTCATTATCGAAACCCATTTTTGCTCCTTTTGCCCGCAGTTTTGACATAGAGATAAGGTTAACGCCCCCTTCTGGGACGTAGAGGGTGTCATGCAGGTATAGGTCCACGTTTTTGTTGTTAACGAGGCAGGACAGTTTCATGGTCCCAATCGCTTCTGGTACTGCTTGCGCTCCTACGAAACCCCTAAGTGGTCTACCGGCGTAGCTTCGTAGTTCCATAAAGTCTTCTTTCCGGCAGCCGGAGTGGTGGGAGCAGCCGGAGTCGAGGAAGAAGGTTGCCGTAAGGTTTATATTTGTATCGGCTGCCATAAGGTGAATGGCTTCTATGCTGTCTGACATAGAGTAGCTTAGGCCTGCTATTGGTTCGATTTCGTTTTCTCCCGTAGGTTCATTGCCCCTAGGTTTCTTATTCTCCTTACTGTAGGAGTTGCTTCGTTTCCTTTTCCTTTCCCCGTATTTTTCTTCGTGGTACTTCCTCCTAAGGTTTAAGTATAGATGCTAACACTAATCCTTTATGTGGTAAAGCTTATGGCAGTGCTCGCAACCCTATGTTGTTTTTTAGGTATTTTGGAAGATTGCTAATAGGGCAGTTTTGTTATCTTCCCGTCCCTTCATGTTCTGTTCTTCCCTTTCTGCCGCTTGTACAGCTTCATCAAACGTTACAGCTGCTTTTGTAATCTCATTCTTTTCGTTTCGTTCTGGTAGAAGGGAGTGTTTTTAGTAGAAGGAGGTTAGGAAAATGTCGTAGTCTGTACCAAGTCCTATCAGGAATTTGCTAACTAAGGAGATTTCACTAATCGTACAGTCGGGGTCAAGCTCCATAATCTCTATTCGTGCTTCCCGTAGTTTTTCTGCGTAGTTCATTACCCCTTTACAGGTGTCTAGGGTAACCTCCTAGTATCGTCTTTCAAGGTATTGGTAGACTGCGCTTCCTATTGGACGAAAGCGTTTTTGCAGCTTGGTGAGGATCTCGTCTACGTTTTCAATTTCTTTAACCTCCCTCGTAGCGTTGTAACCGAGCCTGCTTCGGATGATGCTGCATGCTCGTTCTTGTTTATTAAGCCAGGTATCTAACTTGGTTTCGTAGGTTGCCTCTAACAGGGCCCCTTATTCTGGTCTTTTTGCGTTTCATTTAAGCAGATCTCCATATCCATTCATTAATAGGTAGAGGCGTATCTACTTAATAAACTCTATCCATCCTGTAGTGGATTCCAGTTTCCTTATCTTATCTAGCCCCCCAGTCCCTTTTTCAGTTATAAAGCTCATCTTCGCCTTAACTGTAGGTGTCTTTGGTAAGACTGGTAGAGAGTTCTTAGGCTTATTAGGGACAGGTTTAATTGTCGAGGCTTAGGGGGTTCAGGACGTTCGGGGGAGATAGGCGAAGGTAAGACGTTTATAGTGTCAGGTTCGGAGTCTTCAGCGGTGGTAGAGCTTTGAGGTTCTAGCGTCTCTACTTCTTTAAGTTTGATGGATTCGTATGTGGTTTCAGAGGCTTAAGAGAGTTCTTCGCTTATTTCGGTTTCAGAGGTCTCTGGAGTGTCCGATAGGATAGGTATAACTAAGGTTTTATGGGGTAGTTAAAGAGGGCTTCGGACTTCGAGGCCAAAAAGTTCAGTTAAGCTGGCTACAGAGAGGGTGCTGTTAGAGGCTAAGGAGCTATTTGAATCACTAGAGTAGTTAGGTATAGTGTTAGGGTCAAAGTTGTTGTCTTCAAGGTCCTCCGCAAAGATATTCCCAGTATTTTTCTCAAAATCTTCAACCATATGGGGGTAGAGGAAGATGTCAAGGAAGCGGTAAAACCGTGCTAGTTGTAGAGGTCGAGGCCTTAGTTGGTATGGAATCGGTTTTCCAGGCCTTCGGTATGACCGTCGAGGTGTTAATTTCTTTATTGCCATAGTGGATTTAACAGAGTATATAACTATTTTAATTTTAGATACACGGTTGTCTTATAAAATAGAAGGGCTGGTATAGGGGTTTGATGTTTTTAGAAGAAAATTTAGAAGGTTAGGTTTTAGCGTCTTAGCGCCTAGTCACCTTGCAGAGAGTCTCCTTAGACCCCCTTTTCTATGCCTTTTCATATTTGTTAAATGCGTATATATTTCAGAGGTATGCAGCGGAGACAGCTATAAGGCTGTAGAGTTTTCTCTGAAATATATCTTTTAGTGGGTTATATAGTTAATTATTAAGTGTGGTAAAACTTAGCTGATTTGCATAACCCGGGCTCATAACCTGTTGAAATGTAATGTATATGTTCAAATTGCTTAATTCATCTATCTAGGAAAGGCTAGTGGCTATATAGTATAATATCGAGGAGGCTGGCTTTACCAGCCTCCTTACGCCACCAGAAGGCCGATTCTCAACAGGGGCCCTAGGACAAGATACGCGTACTTGGCTCTTAGGGGGGTAATCGGATTAGGCTAGGTTAGGTTATTAAGCAGGAGGACCACAAGCAGGCGTATACACGTATACAGGGCAGTAAGGAGCTAGGGACTGGTAAACGACACCTTACGGCAATCTACAAAAGCACGGAAGCATGGCTCGAATAGCAGACAGGGCAAGATAGGCAATTAGGGACTACCAAGTCCCAGAGCAGTTGACCTAATGGTATTTTTCCTCCCGTTGACGTAGTACGGGCGTGCTACCTGGAGGGGTACATACTGTATTACCTCTCACGTCTCCCTTGGAGGTTTTTTGTACCTAACTTATCGGTATTCGTCTGCAGAGACCATAATTTGGGACCATAACATATAGAATTATTTACCACCAAATCAGCATTTCGGCCGATTTTGATTTTCAAATCGGTTATAACTAGGGTCACCTTCATAACCCCGTTACATACGTTATAGTAATACGCGTACTTTTGATGCTGGTGTTTTGAAGTTCTGCGCACGGACCACTTCTCGTAGGACGCTACCGTTGGAAGGGATATATTACAACTAGTAAAGCTATTGGAATATGCATATGAGCCATTTGAGCGACTAAAACTAACATAAACAAACCGTTCACCAACCCCTAAGGATACTTTACTGTCTCGGGTATTGAAATATGAGCTAGAATCGCCGCAAACAAACATCTTATCGGCTAGCTTGCAGTTTTTCATATAGATGGTCGAAAAAGGGTTAGAACTTGACATACTATTGCAGGAGGAAACCCACTTTTCCCGAGGTGGTTCATATCCAAAGTTGTGATTCTGGAGATGAGTTGAGAGAATGCGATGAAACGAAAGGGTATGCAATTGTATGAATAAACTCGGCGTACATAAATCCTATGGTGATAAAATGTGGCTGGATGAAGCGCGCAAGGCAATCAGCGCTGAGTGATTCAGAATACCATTCAACTACCACCGCCCGCAATCAAAATTTGGCACGTCCGTAAGTCTAGCATCCCTGGAATAGGTAGCAGTGAGCTGCACGAGGCTAAGGCGGGCGAAAGGATGGGTCCTGCTTGGCGCTGAACGAAGCCTACGTCATGAAGGTCCCTTGGGTTGGTATGTGGTTCTAGGGCGCGGGGCCTGGGTAAATTCGTAGGCCAGATATTCCAGCGTTTAGAGGGTGTTATACGTACGTATATTTAGAATTTGTGTCGTGCAGTGCCAAGGGCCAAAGAGGTGTTTGAAGGTGAATGCATCGGTTTAGCACACTTTGCACTTGCGCGAACACGAGTACTATTCCAACGATAACATATCTCCTGGAACCTTGAACCACATGAATAATATATCTGGTCAGGTTGACGTCTATGAACGAGGATCAGAGATGGTCTTAAATTTCCCCACATCAAAGGCGCAGGGACCGAATTGCCGACGAAAAATGCCAAGCCCTGCATCATCGACATGCTCATCTTCCTTGAGACAAATACCTCTTTGAACATGCCTCCGCTAAACTATCTTCCGGCAATTATAACCCCGTCGCTACTCGCTTCAATTCGTGGACATCCACAGCTGCCGAAGCATAGCTGGTACTTCATAGCCGGCGTTACGCTTTCCGTAATCAATCGCCCTGACGAAATCCCAAAGGTCTTCAAGTTCGCCATTGAGCATGGAGTTGGGCCGACAGAGAACATCAAGCCAGCGCATCCTGAGCAATTGCAGATCGCACGCAAGTTGCGTGAAGGGCTAATCAAATCTGCTGCTATTGTGGGACTGCCGAAGGTATGCTCCTGAGGTACATCCAAAGCTCTCTTTAGCTAAACTCTTGTTGACTCACGAAGACAATCAATGGCCTCTTTGCTCTCAAAGGGGCCACGCCTTCTGAACTCCTTGATGAACCCATGGGATACTCCCCTAGCGCACGACCTGTTGAGGTGTACGATATGCCGTCGTCTCAGATACTACACCGAGGTCAAAAGTTTTTTGATCGGGTGTATGGCAAAGTGAGCAAGAGGGTGATGGGACAAATGGACAGGTCCGGCACAGAAGATCTGGGGGTGGTGGCCAGGCTCATGTACGGGTATCTTTTGAGTAATACCAACATTCTGACACCGGCGGAGAGTAGCTTCGTGCTGCTCGCCGGGCTGATCCCTCAAGACGTACGTATTAGGTTCCTGCCAATCGGTCTAGAATTTTAACAAGCCATTAGGTCAATCCTCAACTAAAAGGGCATCTGAAGGGTGCTATCAGCAATGGCGCCACAGTTGAAGAGGTTCGAGCCGTGCGGGATGTTGTTATTCGAATATGTGAAGCATCAGGAATGATTAAACTTGCAGAGAATGTCCCGCACGCTTGGGGTTGGCGTGAGGACATTCCCAATCTGTAGCAGTACGTAGGAACAGACTCCGTACGCCATCTGCAAGGCGCACAGCATGATCACCACTAGCAGTAGGTTGGTGACATTGTGATGGTGGAATTCTGCGGTGATGCACGATCTAGGTCAGCAAGCCGGAGTCAGAGCCGGGTCTGGTGTCCAGCCCATAGGCGCATTGTGGCAGGTGTCACACGTTGTTTTGGCAGTGGCAGGCGATTACAGTCTAGCCACGAGAGACTCGCCTTGTGCTTTTTTTCGACAACTGTTCGAACTTTCTCTCGAGGCAGCATGCTTGAATGCTTGAGCCCCTCACGGCAAACTCCGCTGGGAGGGTGTGTGAAAAACACCCGGCATTCTGTGTCCCGCAGCCTCCTTGGCATCGCCGATGTTTCTGCTGCTTCTGCTGCTTCGGCGTGCGAGGCGCGCTCTGGAATGCGCAAATACTCTTTCCATTGATCACTCTGGCGGTCGGTCAGGTCACCACTCGCGACTCCGGGTCAATAATGCCTGCGGGGCAGAGGAAGGGAGTGCTGCCAACGCTTTGGACGCTGGCCGAGCCTCTCACGGGCTCCGACTGATTGGCTAGCGCCAGTCGACGCTTGTTCTGCACAGAAAGCTTGTTCTCCTTTGCTCACCGCGTTGAGGCAGAACTGGCGGTCGTCCGCCGGCGGTGAAGGCTGCATCGCGCACGCAAACTTTCGATAGGTCGGGCTCGTGACGTGTGAAGCGCGGCATCTGGCTTGCGCGATGAGTGGATGGACGACGGGGACGGACAGCATTGGCACACGGGACAGGAGGCTCTGCGGTTGATCGAGAAGCATCAGGCCACCCTGAGCAATCCCTCCAAGACGTCCCCAAGATGTCCCAGGGTTTGGCGGGCCGGGCGTCGAGCACATTCCAGAGACAGATTCTGGCGGAAGCTTGCCCATGGCGACTCGCTCACCCTGGGAAGAATCAGTCCATCTCACTCCTGCGTGTGGTGAGCGTGTGGTGAGTGGCTTTCCCGAGCCTTGCAAGCCTGCGCGGGAAGGATCAAGCCAATCCGCTCTTTTGGCTCACCCTCCCACCTTACCCTGCCCAGTGACTTTTGCGGGGTCTCGGCGTCGCCTGTCAAGCCTGTCAATAACCCCCCCAAACCTGCCCCATCATGTCGCGGCGAAGCCGACCCACGGCGGTCTTGCAGAGTGACCCCCTTTCCACCTCCCCCATGAACAGCACGGAAAGAGCCTCGCTTGCGTCGCGCGCGCGCATTACGCAAGGGTAGGGTTTGGTTCTCGATCCCCGCAAACCCAAGTACGACGAAGGGTGGGCAGGGCGCTGGTGGGACGAATTAATTGCAGGTTAATTGAATTGACTAATCTATTGTCCCCAGAGCCAGCCACACGGGGCGGGTTCGTGCTGCCACTCGTCGCTGTGTCGAGATAGCCCCAACACCATTGGCAACTTGCGGCGTCGCTCCAGGCCCGCAATATTGGTTACTCTCCCTAGAGCACGTCTCTGCGGATCATCCGTCCCTGTGGCTTTCGGCACGCCATGTGCTCTGCACAACCCGACGCTGCACCCCTTCGACTTCTAGAACCGGCCTCGCACGATAGATTGTGCCAATTCGAGACCCCTTGTGCCTATATCTCTTGACTAGCAATGGGCGCAAGGTTTGCTCGACCTGGACATGGTGAAGCGAAGCGGCCAGGGAGGAAGAGAGTCGCGACCGCAGTCCTCAGGGTTAACGCTCCGGCTCGAAGCTCGTTCGTCCATGTGGCATCTCACCCTCCAGTGCATTCCGTATCATGTCTCAAATGTGTAAATTATCGCGATTGAACCCCTGAGATGTCGTTGGGTGGGGGACGTCTCTTTGAAGGGTGGTTGCGGTGTAATCACTCGCCGGGCTTACTGTTAAGATTAATCGCGAAGCCCCTCCAACACCCCCGACAATGCCCTCGCATCCTTTAATAGCGACGGTGCGTGCAATTGCCAATCAGAACGGGAAGCTGCAGATGCCGAATATACGACGAGACATGGCATCCGTCTCCTGCATACGGTCAGGCACCAATGTATCTCGGTACCTTTGGGCAACGGGGGTTTCAAAGGTTCTAGAAGAGCCCTCGCTTTCATCCTACCGGGTCTTGCCGCAGAGTACTTGCCTGGAAGCAGAGGTCCAAGTCTCCAAGACACAAGGCACAGGGCTCAGGCATGACTTGACCATGTGGCCGTGCTGGCCCTATCTCAGATCATGCACATTGTCATTTGCTGCAGGTTCCTGGGCGTGCTGCACGCCTGATTGGCAGATGCGCGGATGTTTTGCTTGCTAATTTGCTATATTTAGAGCCCACTCGAGGCTTTGATACGGGTATTGGCGTTGACACCGCCACAGTCTCGTACCAAGAAGCCTTTCGCTGCATCCATGGTGGTGTTGTTGATGAATTAATTCACTGTAGCGAGCAGGCATACCCGAAATGTCTGGGGTTTCTTTGACTCCGACGATTATGTACACGAAGCCCTTGTTCGTCTCGTATCCCCCCAATATACAGACTGTCATTTGCGGCGAAAATTTGGGGGGAGAGCCGAAAAGCACCTCAGCAAGTTGAGGGGCGTGTTGAAAGCATAAGACAGTCGTCGCAATGGCTTTCGTCGGGAGTGTCGCCGGGCGGAAAATGGAGTCCAAAACGCTTGGTCCCTGCGCGCCTAAACTCTATAGATGACTTGCTAACAGCTCCAGAAGCTCCAGCGGCCTCTTTGGCTGCCGTCTCATCTTCAGATGCACCAATAGTGCCCTTGCAACGCTTGCCTTCCATCACGCCACCGCGTGCAGAACGCAGTATGCAACCAGTTCCCGCCTTGCGCAAGAGGCTTCTTGCTGCATACAGGTATACACGGGTGTATAGAGGTTGAACGTTGCTGAGCTTCTGAAGACATTGCTTACCTTAGGTTGAACGAAAGAGTCACATTTTGATTGTGCAAGATGAATCATTGGGCACACAAGCAATATTCATGCACCCCCAATGATCGGGTTGCACTGCAGGCCCGCATTTGAGTTTGTGTCACGCCCCGGTGTATGATAGGCCCTCTATGCTGGTAGGAATTGCGGTGCTCCGTCGTGCTCGCACGCCTTTCATCAGCCTTATCTAATGTGATCAACCAAAGGATTCAGGGCCCAGGAGATGTCAAGACACCGAGATGACCCGTTCCCGGTGAACCGTCACGGAACGAAAAGCCCGAGTCTGACATCCAACACCACGTCGTCAAATCTCGACAACAACAACCGTTCTCCAGATCCCTACGATCTTAGACCCGTTGCGAGATTGCCGTCTCTCAGAGGCCCCCACACTGCGGTCATCATCATGAAACGGTGCGAGGAAGGACCGGCAACAGGAACATTATTGGACGCGCGAACATCAGCGCAAGACCCCTTTTTCCGAACGCAATTAATGCTCAGAGCACGCTGCCCACGGCTCTTGCTACATCTGCTGCCTTGAAGGAGCTGGCGGTGAGAATCCTCGGCCATGACGCGCACGCGCAGTGCGGGACAATCCCCACGATGAAGAGCGTCATGGGCGGTGATGGAGTTGAGATGGGAGAGTGGTGAGAAGCTTGAGTCGGTGACTGCGCCCCACCCCAGCCCCATGGGCTGGTGGTGTGCCCGTTTGGGGAAATGGACGTGTAAATTTAGAGTGGGCCAGGGGTCCAGAAACATTCCTCGGCCCTCTTGGCAGCCCATTCGCATCAGCACAGCCACGTCCGTGATGGAGGGGTGTGCAATTCGGCGGGCACGCGAGACGAGTCCCATGCTCGCCCGCCCCAAAGTGAGCGACCAGGCCAGCGAATCAAGCCAGGATGCTGCACCCAAGGGCATGGCTCGCGCAGACTTGGCTTCCTGGCGATTGGCTTGGTGGTGGAACACATCGCTCTCCCTACCCGAGCGCGACGAGCAGGGGCGGGCGTCGATTTGAGCGCTTCGCGTTGCAAATCATCCAGAACAAGCCATATCCGCTTGTCTTCGCCGAATCGGGCCTCGAGCCTGCCCACGCGAAAGCAACTAGGGGCCTCCCCGACGTCGCATTTGGGAATGAGCGGCCCATGCGAAGCTACCGACCTGCAGGCTAGTGCAGGCGTGGTGCAGGGAGCAGCCGGGGCTTTGGGCGGCACACCGCATCGTCTGGGAGGCTGGTCTCACTCTGCGCGCTCGGGGCGCGCGATCTAGGCGGAGATGCAATAATTTGGCGGACGATACTCTCAGGATTATTGTCTTTCTTTATTTTCCTAGCGCGGATTCACCGTCTGCCACCTCATGCCACGGCGAACAAGCCGTAGGGCAGTACAAGGGTTCGGCATGCCGGGGCCTGGCTGCTGCGCATCCACACCTGGGGGCCGTGAAAGAGCTTTATACATAATTCAACTTCGCCCCCGAACCCCTCGACCTAAACCCAGGCCCCGATCAGCATTAAGAACTCCCCTTCTAGACACTTATTCAGGCCTCCTGCGGTCATTGCTATTGCTATTGATCCTTCGACACTCGGTCTTACCGCCGCTACGGGACGTTTCCGCACCTGTCCTTCGCTTGGCCTCCCTGACGCTCGATATACTATCACCGCAACAGCAACCTTACGGCAGATCGCACATCATACGAGACGACTTGACATTTCCCGCTTCCTTCCAGCCTGGATAGCCGCCTGTGCGACGGATAAGGCTCCCAGGAGTTGGTGCCCTTTCCAGCGTTTCAAAGTAAGCTTTCCCCTTGTCGACATCGGCCCTATATAATTCTCCCACCCACCAGACCAACGTTCCGACGTCTCGTTTTCTGCCAATTGATGCTAACTACCAGTCCAAGACCCGGGTAGAAGTATAAGCAGTTGACTCTCCTCGGCCTCACTGCTCTCGAGTCCAACAATGATCTCCTACGTTGAATACCCACCGCACGACTTCGAGCTCTACTCCAACCAAGAGGCACAATTCGACGTCCTCGCGTCTAGCCAGCCGTACCTCCCCACATCTACATATCTAGACCCCACTTTCAGTGCTCCGTTCGACGCGGGCTCTCTGCAAGCCTTCTCCGACATGCCTCGGTCGCAAGCTGATTTACGCTTTCACTTCGACGGCATCGCTCAAGGTGTTAAGCCTAGTTACCAGCATTACAGCCCAGCCGCGTCCCCTAATTCTGGATCGCATTCTTTCGACGTTCAGCCGCCTAATCTTTCGACCTCATCCGAGTCGGGTGCTTCAGTTTCATCGTCCGCAATGGGCTCGCCGTACCATGACGCGTGGAGCAGTATGAATGGCCTCGGGCTTGCTCCAGGTATTGTACAAGGCAGCTCTGGGTTTGACTATGATGACGTGGTTGCAACCGACAAGTTTCCGGGTTGTGTCGGTGAGTCTTTTGAAATTTCTTCCTCGACATCAGTCTCGTCTTCTGTCGCATTTCCTTGCGCGTCATCTGTCCCTTCTTCAAGTTCTTCGGTCGGGTCCCATCGAGCAAATCGCGCGTGCTTGGAAACTCCACCTAGCCGATCGTGTTCCTTTGGTCAGAGCAATCCTAGATCAGAGGAATCCTCGCAGAGCAGTGTCTTCAGGTCACCCACCACTCCTGCCTCGGCCAAGTTTTCAAGTCCTCTTTCGATGCGACGGTCACCTTCTGGGCCTGGGGTATACAAAACAAGGAGGAACTCGCTCCTTTCGAATGAGATCTGGCCAAACGACATCCCTGAGAGCAATACGGACTCTTCTCTTTCTCCTGCTAATCGTCGATCTCCTCATTTCAATCAAAATAGTCACAGCTTTATTCCTCCTTTGGAATCTTCTTGTCGGTTTCCTTCCAGTTTTTGCATCTCGTTGTCTCGTTCTACATTATTCCATCTTCTGCGTTTTTGTCGAAAACTCCCAAAGATCCTCTACTAACGAGCTCGTCTGCAGACCCAACTCTTATTCAGCCATTCCCCACTCCCATCCCGTTCGCCAACTCTCCCTATCCAGACATTCAAACCACACCATCCCCACGCTTCCCATTTGTCGAGCAGCCTCCGTCCCCGGCTCCATCAAATGCCTCTGCCCATAGCCAGAACCGCGCTGGCTCAAGGCAGTTTAAGAGGCGTAGCCAGTCTCCCTATCTTCATACCTTCCAGCCATATCCAAACTTCAATGGTTCAAGACGACAATCGAATGCCTCGATACATTCGCATCATTCCCAGACTAGCCGGAAAAGCGGAAGCAGCTATGACCTTGACGACGAGAGTCGAGAGAAGGGTCTTTGCCCGATCCCAGAATGCGGACGTGTTTTCAAGGATTTGAAGGCACACATGCTCACCCACCAGAATGAACGACCAGAGAAGTGCCCGATCGCAACCTGCGAATACCACGTCAAGGGATTTGCAAGGAAATATGACAAAAACCGACACACTCTTACCCACTACAAGGGTACGATGGTGTGCGGCTTCTGTCCAGGCTCAGGATCCGCAGCGGAAAAGAGCTTCAACCGTGCCGACGTCTTCAAGCGCCATCTAACGTCTGTTCATGGCGTTGAGCAGGCGCCGCCTAATAGCCGCAAGAAGTCCCCCACGGGCAAGAAAGCCTATACCGCATCTCAGTCGAACCTGGCGGGCACCTGCTCAACCTGCTCAGTGACCTTCGCCAACGCGCAAGAATTCTATGAGCATCTTGACGACTGCGTGCTGCGCGTAGTCCAGCAGGCCGACCCCAGCGAGGCCATCAATCAGAAGCTGCTTTCATCGATGGCAGATGACAAGGATGTGAAGGAGACCATGGATCGCAATGGTCTGCCTAACAGCGTCGACTACTCCGTCCCCGTATATGATGAGGACGAAGAAGAAGAGGAGGAGGATATCGACGTGGATGATCAGAACGACGATACATACGGCGTGCGTAGCTCCCGATCCGGTAAGGGTACGCTTAAGTCCCGCAAGAACACCCAGGCGTGACAATCAGCACATCCCCGGGGTGTCGCATCGCACGTCGGGGGTGGCAACCCCTCAAAAGTGACGAAGACCTCTGGTGGGAGGGGTCCTCGAGCCGGCCTGACCTTCTCCAAAGGAGGCGTAGCCGTTTCAGGCTCCGGCCGTAAGAAGCGTAAGAGCTACCCAGCCAGTTGGGGCTGCGCGACTGACAAGATGAAGATGAAGAAGCGCGTGGTGTGTCTATATGACGGGCAAAGACGGCTCTGGAAGGATGACATGATGCTCGATCAGGAGTTCGAGGTCCGCATGAAGCTACTGGACGGGAAGAGCTATGTCACCGACCTGGATGTGCAAACACTCAAGAGAGCTGAGGCACTACATAGTGCGACGGCGGAAGAGAGGGGTCCTTGGATCCCCGATAATATCGATGATGCTGATGGCGAGGAGTTCATGGTATGAGAAAAAAAAGTTCCCAGCGTTATTGAGATGACTAAGCTTTGTACTTCTATTAACTTTCTTGTGCCTTCTTTCTTTTGCTTTTATTCTCTTTTATTCTTTTTTTCGATTTTAACAACTGGCGTTCTCATTGATCGATACCACCTTGGGGGGTTCTGGACTGTTTGGCTTTTCTCTACGATTTTGGTTTCGGTCGCTTTTGACGATGTCATGACCGGATTTCTCTAAATCATGGAAACCGCTTTGGGTTTTAGGGTAATGGCGGCGCTTAAATACGCTAATGTTGTATGATGGATGGGATCAAGTTATCCAAAATTCCAGACTAGTTGGGTTGGCCGTGCTGGACGCGGGTATCCTGAGAGATAGTTTTAAAATTTATTGAAACCATCAATTCAAAAGGTGTCCAAAAACATGACTTTGCTGAACCTGTAGATGAATAGGAGAAGCCGTGATATTTTGGTGTGAAGTAGCTACTAAAAGCATTTCATTATTCCCTTCGTGTTTCCATCTTCTCGATGGGGCAATGGCCGAGCTTCTGTAAAGGTCCTTCAAT
>Ga0307515_10011658_pt1 | contig 16657 bp, 12 predicted proteins | sample 17_EM_MG_FD_194513 | JGI IMG/M metagenome (GOLD analysis project Ga0307515, IMG submission 194513) | Populus trichocarpa ectomycorrhiza microbial communities from riparian zone in the Pacific Northwest, United States - 17_EM | ecosystem: Host-associated > Plants > Roots > Unclassified | place... | reverse complement strand
AAAAAAAATGAATCCATTCCAAAGCGCAGTGAATGATCTAGTTTCAAGCCAAATGAAAATTCTCGTGTCTCCTTGTGACTTTGACTTTTCTAATTACCAGTTGCAAATTGCTTTCCTATTGAGTGGTGCGAAACTATACAAAACCAACAAGTAAATTTTCATTCGGTAAAAGCAATGATCGAGAAAGGGTCCTTCCTGATTTAGAAAGAGCTCTAGCAAGAAAGAGAACAATACGCGGTCCAGAGTACACTCGGTAAAAGCAAAACAGAGGAAGACATTTCGATCATGTGGGCGGGCTTTTCATGCTTTGTCATTCGCAGTTGTTTGCTGGACTATCTTGTCTGCCTCTAGCGTGCACGAGAAATCTCGATCAAAAAAACCTCATATTTTCCCGTAAGGCTCCGAACTTTAACGTTTTTAAGTCACTGTCCACGAATAGCTATGGCCGAAACACCAAGTTGAAACTTGGGATACAGATTAGTGGAATAAATAACAATTAAGAGACAGCTTGTTTTTATATTTTAAAAGTGTATTTTTGAAAAAAATTGATTTTTTTTTGTTTCAAAATATTTTTTTTGTATTTTTAAATCATTTTTAATATATTAAAGTTAAAAAAAAATTATTTTTTAATTAAATTCTCTGACATGTATTGAAGTCTCATCATCTTCAACATTGGTAAGGTTACTACTAATGTAGAAATCGTCAACAATTTACGATGACATAAAAAAAAAATTGTTAATACATGAATTGATAATAACTGATAATGGACAAGAATCAATTAGCCCCTTAATTAAATCATTTTGCAAAGAAATTTTCGGTTGAAATTTATTCTCCCTTTTCTTTTTTTACGCGTCCACTATGACCACAATCTGAGGAAAATAAATTTGTAAACTTTAATTCTGAGAAGAAAACAGAGATATCTAGATTTTTAAGTGCCGCAGAGCGCGGCGGATTTGCGCGTTTGACTTGCGTAATCCCATACCCCCCTGGCAATGACTCTTTCTTTAGCTGCAGTTGTATATGGACTCTAGATTCCCAGGAGGTTTTTCGATTTCAGTTGAGCCACAGACATCCAACAAGTAAATACCAGAGTCCAGACGCCTATGGCTATGGTCTTGGTGTTCCTGTTTCATAAAAGCTGAGATTTTTCAGCGACTCGGGATGGCAGGGACAGACTGCTCTGGTATTAAGAAAAACCGAGCTATTCCGGGGCTAATTTGGCCAGCACAAGATATTTAGAAAGGATCTTAGGGCAAGACTGCTCTATGATTATTGTTTTTTTGTTTTTTTTTCCTTTTTGTGAAAGATCAGCGGATTATAGACCAGACTGTCTGGAAAGAAATGACAAGATAGGGTTTCAATTTGTTTTTCAATATTTACCTCCATAAACATTAAGCAAGATTGAATCATCCTGCTGTTTATTATCCATGAGCTCCAACTAGGGACTTTCCAGGCCATACAACATGAAATCCACCATGTCCTTCGGGATCCTAGTACCATTTTCCTAATACACTACAGTTCCAGCAAGTTCTCGAACCGGAACAGAAATACCATCCCCAAGTATTCCTGATACCCAGTGAGAATATTCAAACCACAGATCCATCATATGTGATTCGAGTTGATTCTAAAGACCTGTCAGTTTACTATGCCAAGGATAATGATAACCTTGCTTTCAAGTCTTCCGCCGAGTTTGTATCTGTATCCCCTCCTTTACGAGACAGCAATTCACAAGGAGATGAGGCTACCTCCAAGTTTGCATAGCATAATCATTGGCAATTGTCACGGAAAAATAATCAAACTTTGGCTGATTTTAATGAGCAAGACCAATACAGAAGCAAGATAGTAGGGGAGTCGATGTGAAATTCAATTATAATCAACTCGATCAGTGAAGATGGCAGTAACAAGATTGAATAGGAATATGATATCCAAAGTGAGGGCAACCAAAATCAAGAAATTCTGAATTTTGAGATGAAGACACAAATAAAGTGGTCCAAAAAAAGATGCAGAAACAAAATGATTGCTGGCATGGCTGCACCTATACCAAATGTGCCACGCACTATCCTAAACTTTGATTGCATACTTTCTCATCGGGAAGTACATCTCCCTCTTTTCCTCACGTTTTGTCTTCAAAGATGCCTGCAGCAAAACAAGTGGACAACATGAATACCTTGTAAAGATTCTGTGTCCATGAATCAAACTAGACAACAAAATCAACAAATAATTTCTCAAGCTTTTTATAGCTTAGAGTTCATCATCAGATTGACCTTCAATAATTAACCACATCAACAGCTTCGAAAGCAAGGAAGTGGGGGCAAGCTGCAAAATAGCTAGTAGCTATAACGATCTGCTTATTACAAATTAGACTTGAACCAAAAATTTCAACAATGTCATGGTTTGATTGGTTTCTGTAACTAACTAGATCACAGGCCAGCATTGATGTATATATTCTGGGGTTTAGTAAATTAAAATCCAGATGCTAAAAACAAGAACTTTTAACGAATTTTCAAGCTGTACAAAATAAAACCAATTTGGATAAATTTAGAACATGAAACTAAAAATAAAATCAATAAGTAAACTGTAAATTCAATTAGCTCCAAACGTTTAACACCCTTAACTTCCAGTTTAAGTGAAACCTTACAGCTATCCATCTCAAGTCCCACTACTCATATAGCACTCTGCATCATTTTCTGAAATTTAACAAAATTACATCTAGTCACATTCTTATCCAATAATAATTTAGGTTCAATTTAATAGGTATAGATTTTTTCTTAACCTTGCTTTCCTAAATGCAAATTGTATAAAGTTTCTGAGATGCAAACTCAGATAACATAGGAACTAATTGGTGTTGTTTAATCAAACAAAAACAACTTAAAATTAATTTTTCATTTCATTAATCACAACCACAGTAAGACACATCAGGAACACTATCTAGATCAACATTTTTTAAAAAATAACTATCATCCAAAGAGTTGACACTGTAAATAAGCACAAAATTTCATTTGGCAAGGTGAGGAAGACCCGGTGATTAGGAAAAATTCTCCAAATGACATATATCAATCACAGTCATTTACTAAGATTCCACCATATTCAAATACGTGAAAGCCACAAACATTTAGCTAATTATACTTAGTTGTTTTACATATTCAAACAACTTAGAATTTAACATCCACTCATTTCCAAATTTATCACCGCAACAAGACATAAACTACCAGGCAAGTGCTAGCTAAACCAGAAAATTCTACAAAACAAGCATTACAAGCCAAAAAAAAAGTGTAAATATTAATTGGTAAGTTAAATAAAAACCTGGTGTTTAGTAAGATCTCCAAATGACATATTTCAATCACAATCATTTCCTAAGAATTCACCATATTCGTATCCGAGATTGCAACAAACACATGGCTAATTATAGTTGTTTTACATATACAAACGAAGTATAATTTATCTTTTACTCATTTCCTAATTTAGGACCACAACAAGACATGAACTACGAGGCAATGCTAGCTAGGCCAGAAAAAATTTACAAAACAAGGATCACAGGCCAAGAGATACGAGTGAACATTGGTTAAATATTAATTGGCTATGCAGATAAAGACCTGGTGTTTAGTAAGACGTCTGCGAATGGCACGAGTTTTCTTGGGACGGAGATCAAGAGGCAGAAACTTCTTATTCTTGTAAGCTTCCCTGAGTGCGGCTTTCTGTTTCTGTGATATCACGGTCAACACCTGCGCTATTGACAACCTCACCACCTTTCTGCACCCATTCATTTTTTTATATATAAATTAGCACACACGAAATTTAACCACAACATAAAATCAATGAAGCAAACAGCAAAAATAGACAACAGAAGGTGAGAGATGTAATTTACATCTTGGAGAGCTTGTTAGGGGCACCGCCAGTAACCTTGGCAACACGGAGGAGAGCGAGCTCTGCTTTGAGCTCCTTCAGCTGGGCCAGCAGCTCTGTCTTGGACTTTTCCCTCAACTCATGAACCTTTATCCTTGCTTTTTATGATTCCAGATAACAGCTCATTTAGCATACAACAATTAAATCATTCAGAGGAGATAACTTGTACAAAAAGATGATTGCTTTTCTTACCCATTTTAAGGTGGTTGTAAGGCTCTGCCGCTGCTCCGTTGTGTTCCTTTCAGAAAACCCTAGCAGGCAGGGAGATGGTCTTATTTGAGGATCCACAGATGGACATATAAAACGTACTGTTTCTATGGGCTATTTAACAGCCGGCCAGGCCCAGGTACACGCTGTTCGGCCAATCCCAGGAAGACACTGTCTGATGTCTGTTAGCATTTATTGGGCTGTTTCGGGGGCCCATTGTATGTCTGTTCAAATGAACTCTTGTCATTCTTTTGTTCATAGGTAAATTTCAATTATAAGGACCTCTCCTGTCCAAACCTTGTGATTATTATTATTATTATTATATATAAATTTCGATTTACCTATCTCAATTTCTCCTAAAATTCTGATTTGTTTTAGTTATATCTTATCTTTTATACTTGTTCCCCTCGACTGTAATAAATAGTAACGAGGAATGTAATATCTCAATATAACTTAAAAGATAGGAGTGAGGGAATTAAAATAAATAAATAAAATTAAAAAATATTTTTCTATTAATATTATCTATCAATCCTTTGAAAATACAAGAATACAACTATTCTAAAGCAAATAGGACAAGAAAAAAAAAAGTTAGCAACATCGACCATCACTATTGTTATCTTTCCTACTCTCTCCCACTAATATATCATATTTGCATATTTTACTAAATTATCCATCAAAATCTACTATAAAATCTCGAACAAGAATTCTATGGAAAATAAATAAAATCTCTTGCGTTAGAATGGTAGATTGAGGATATGACAAGTTTGTAGAGTTAAATTTATTTAATTGTGGTGTTGATTTATAAAAATATAAATTGGTTATATTCACTTTCAAGGTTAAAATTTATTGAAAATTGTTCTCTAGCAAAAGATATTTGACATGAAATATTAATATTTAAATAAATTACGGGTGAATGAGATTTAATTGATCTCAAATAACTCTAATTTAACATGTTTTTGTGAAATTGAAGACCTTCTATTCTATATAGAAAATAAAAGTGATTTTATTTTAGTTTTTTTTATAATGGAAAGTTGAAGAATCATAAATGAGTCTTAGTAAAGCAATATGAGTTTAACCCCATGCGTGCTCGGCTTGTTCACGGACTCGCACCCTGGACGCTATGCCTGGAGTATGAAGTCTTAAGTTTTTTGCCAGTATATTCTAAATTTGAATTTAAATTTATTATAAAATAATTTTTTTTTAGCTCTTCAAGAATTAATTTTTGCCAGCCCATTTATAAATATATAGCCCGGGAATAAAAGGTATGAATAGCCAATCTTTTTCATCTTCCTATATAGTTTTTTCAAGGAAAAAATATATGGACTTAAAAGCTAAAAACTGTTATGTTTTTATTCCATTTTATGACGGGTAATGAAGGTAAAACAAACATAATTAATTCTAGTAATTATAAAAATTAATTCTTCATCAGCTTTGGCTCTAAAAACCAATATAAATAAAGGTGGTAGGGGAGATGTTTTGAATACTTTTGCAAAACTTCTCCTATCCTCCTTTGTACTATTTCTAACTTGTTTCGCCTCCATTTTATATTACCCTTTTAATGTCTTTAATTATAGAGCTTAGGTTCTTATCATTTTCGATAGAGATTTTGAGTTTCATTCTTTTGGTTTGTTGACTTTTAAAGCAAATACACAATTTAAAAGTGTAATTGTTAAAATCGTAGAAGGTTGATTGTATACATTCATATGCACAAGAATGAAAGGTATGAGAGTTAGATGAATTTTTTTTTGAAAAAACACTTAAATAAAATTAAGATAACATATGAATTTATAAAATTCATAGGTAAAATCAAAACTTACTCTTTTTTAGGTTGGAACTCAAACTTTTTTTTAGAGATAAGGAATACTATTGTTAATTGAGTTTCAATTTTTTCACTTCTTAAAAATACATGAGCGTATTGGTAATGTCTGAAAATTATAAAAATACATGACAACAAATTAGGAATTTTCAAGAATATTTTAATCTTCAGTTAAACTCTCAGCTTGAGATTCATCCCGACTTATCTTTCAAATGTACATCCACTTGAACTATGATTTATATATAAAAAATAACTCTTCATAAATCGAAGGTGGCTTGATGCTGCTATGAATATCATGAGGTAAGTGCTCCATGTCGTCCCCTTGAAATTACAACCGAAATTTATCGATTGCCTGTACAGTCCAGTGAATTGAGAGGATTAAAATAGAATGAAAAGTTGGGTTTATTTTATAGGTTATTGGTTTGAATCTTATAAATTTCAGGATCATTGAAAGTTACATAATTGTTAACTTTCGGGCTCATGGAATTAATCGAGAGTATACAAGCTGGTCCGGACATCTATGTTAATTAAAATAATAATAAAAAATAGCTAAAAGCTTGAGGTGCATTATGCAGATTTGTTCTACACATTAATGTATTAAATGGAATGGAAGAAGAGCAATCAAGACCGCATAGCGCAGTGGATTAGCGCGTTTGACTTCGGATCAAAAGGTCGTGGGTTCGACTCCCACTGTGGTCGTTTGATTTTCTTTTCTGCGACATGCCAGTTTTGCCATCATGACTTCACCCCATACCCATCTCCATCTGCAATGTCTCTTTGCTTAGCAACAGATACATTTGGGTTCTAGATTTGGCAAGAGATTCAAGACACAGGCTTCCGAAAGAGTAAATACCAGATGCCTATGGCCATGGTTTCTTGTTTGGCAAAGCTCAGCGTCTCGAAATTCTTTGGGCAGAGTCGGCAGACTGCTCGAACATTAAGAAGATATAAGATCTTCCGGAGCTCTAAGAATGTAGAGCTGATGGTTATTTTGTGAAAGAGCAGCGAATTTATAAAACCAGTTAAAATTTGTTTTTCTATATTTCTTTCTCCAAAAACACTGACAGGATTGAATCGAACTATTATTATTCATCAGCACCACGAGCGAATTTTCCATGGCATATGAATACATGGTTTCTACCTGCCCCCAGGGTTGTCAAGATTCCCTGCCAAGTCTCAGCGAGGACATCAAGGAAAATGCTACAAAAATCCCACTTTCCAAATTTAGTTTAGAGGTACTCACCTTGGTATCCATATTTCCTACTGGGGGGCTTGTGGTATTTGCAAAAATTCATTTTAGCCAATGAAATTTTCAACAATTTATTTTAGCCCCTGCATTTTATTTTAATTACATTGTAGTACTTGTTTAAAAAATTGATCCTCTAGTTTTTCATTACAAGCAGCTTAGGCCCTAAATCAGAAATGTTTTTACAGTAAAACCCCTGTATGTAAAGTTCATTTTAATAAATATAAGTAAACCTCATCAAATTTTAGTCGACCAAATTTAAAAACAAATAAATTAAAAACAATAATAATGAACTTGCCTATAGCATTCGACAAGCTTGTTCCACCCTCACAGTGAAACAAGAATTTGGCCTTTGAACATTACACTAAACAAGGACTTGTCTGGTGCAATGTATGTCCTCAATAGAATTCCAGTTCAAAGAGCCGATTACGTCTTTGTTGGATAAGTTATGAGTTTGCTGATGCTTCTGATAGCAAAGTTACCAGCCTTTCAGCTGATTTGAGTGTAATCCGAGGGAAAAACATGTCAGGAAGTAAGGGAAGTGGATGTGAAGGAGCAGCTAATGAAAATCGGTAATTTACAGGCAAACTAAACAACTCGGTCAAGGATATGCAACATGATCGAATCCAAAGAACACAAATTCTGATTTTCAAGATAAAAAAACTAAATAAGTACTCCAACAAGAATTAAGAAATAAAATGGTTGCCTCAACATGGCTGCAAATATATCAAATGCGCCACAGAATACCCTATACTTTGATTGCATATTTTCTAATTGGGAAGTAAATTTCCCTCTTCTTCTCACGTTCTGTCTTCAAAGATGCCTGCAGCAAAACAAGTGGAAAACAAAATATAAGTAAAACCCCTTAAGAATTCTGCATTCATAATAAAACCAGACAGATAAAAATAAATAGATGATGTCTCCTCAACATTCTATAGGTTGGAGTTATGATAATATGTTAATTGAACTTCGAAAAATAAACCACATGAACAACACCAATGAAAGTAAGTGGGCACAACAGCCAATGACAATAACAATTTATTCATTGCAGGACTTGAACACACAAAAACTCAAAATGTAATTATCCAATAAAGTTTTTAGTCCATTTGCTAGATATCCAGTTTTTTTATAGATTAACTTCACTAAATACTAAATTCAAAATGTACTTGATCTCTGAGAGACTAAGACGCATGCTAAAATAACATAGTAACGAATGAGTGTTGTTTAATTATACACAAAGACTTAAAATATACTTTTTAGTTTACTGAATTGCAACCACAACAATACATGCACCAAGCAGAACTATCAAAAGAAGCATATTTTTAAAACAAGAACTATAGGCAAGGCAGTGACAAGGTAAATATTCACTAAAATTTTCATTTGGGAATGTGAATAAAGACCAGGTGCTTTGTAACATGTCTCCAAATGATATATTTCAATCACAGCTATTTTTTGTTTTTAAGATTTCACCATATTCAAACACGCAAATGCAACAAACATATAGCTAATTATAGGCAACTTAGACTTGATTCTTCACTCATTTCCTAGATTAGAGAGAAACAAGACAAAAACTACCAGGCATTGCTAGCTAAACAGGAAAATTCTACAAAACAAGCATTCCAAACCAAAATACAGAGTGTACATTTGGTATATATAGAAATGGCAGGTTAAATGAAGACCTGGTGTTTAGTAAGACGTCTGCGAATGGCACGGGTTTTCTTGGGACGAAGATCAAGAGGCAGAAACTTCTTATTCTTGTAAGCTTCCCTGAGTGCGGATTTCTGTTTCTGTGATATCACCGTCAACACCTGCGCTATTGACAACCTCACCACCTTTCTGCACCCATTCATTTTATAAATTATAGATAAAAAAGAAGCACAATATAAAAATCACTTAACCGCAACAAAAACAAGAAGAGAGACAATTTACATCTTGGAGAGCTTGTTTGGGGCACCCCCAGTAACCTTAGCAACACGGAGGAGGGCTAGCTCTGCCTTGAGCTCCTTTAATTGGGCTAGGAGCTCTGTCTTGGACTTTTCCCTCAACTCATGAACCCTTATCCTTGCTTTTTATGATACAAAATAACAACTCATTTAGCATACAGCAATTGAATCAGTCAGAGGAAATAACATGTACAAAAGAAGATTGCTTTTCTTACCCATTTTAAGGTTGTTGTGAGGCTCCGCTTCAGCTTCTGCTGCTCAGTTGGACAACTCTTTCAAAACCCTAGCAGTGGAGACTCCCTCTTATTTGATGATCCAAAGGCGAAAGAGAGACAAATGGACGCACTATTTCTAATGGGACCGTTCCAACCATTTCCATTTTCGGCTCGAGTTCCAGTTTCAGTACTTTGGGCCAATTTCAAGTAGACACTGTCCAGTGTCGCTCTCTTTTTTATTGGGCTGTCTCATGGGCCTGATGCATTGTGTCATGCGTTTATTTCAATGGTCGTTGACAGCCCAAATTAGTCCCTCTTTTTTTCATTTTCCATTATTAATTTAATACGATGTTAACTATCAATTAAATTTATATTAGAAAACTCTTCAGCAAAGATAATAATAAAAAAATTCAAACCCCGTTTACAAACGCACGCGAAAAGAGTGATTGAAAGTGAGTTTTAATTTTTTTTTTTTAAATAATTTCTTTTTATTTTAAATAAATTTTTTAATATTTTTAAATCGTTTTAAAATATTAATATTAAAAAAAATTAATACTTAAAAAAAAAAAATTTAAAAACTACCTCCAACATTTCCAGCACCTTTAAAAAACAAGCAGGAAAGAATCGTATTAGCCTGATCACATGAACTGTTCTGGCTTCTCCAGTGATAGAATTAAACCAGTAATGCTTAATGCTTAAGACAACTCAACAGTCAACACCACCACCTCTTCTTCCATCTCCAATTCCCACACCGTAATGATGAAACAATTACACAAACAAACCAGCGTGAATCACAGGAGAGAAGATGAAATCCCAACTTCAACTCAATCTTACACACCTAAGACACTAAAACACCCTAGATCCATTCCTTATATCTTCAAAGAACAACGCTTTCTTTTCATTCTTGTTGGCATTTTAATTGGTTCTGCTTTCTTCATTTTCCAGCCCACTCTCTCCCGCCTTAATCCATCTACCCATTCTTCTATCCCCACTTCAATTTATCATCGCCACCAAGATTCCTCATCTGGGTCCTCGGGGTTTGCCTCGAAGGGATCGTTTCCAGGCCGGGTCCCAGCTGCGATCGGGAGGAAGAGGCTGCGTATTGTGGTTACTGGTGGGGCTGGATTTGTTGGGAGTCACTTGGTGGATAAATTGATCTCGCGGGGTGATGAGGTTATTGTGATTGATAATTTTTTTACTGGGAGGAAAGATAATTTGGTTCATTTGTTTGGGAATCCGAGGTTTGAATTGATTAGACATGATGTTGTTGACCCTATTTTGTTGGAAGTTGATCAGATCTATCACTTGGCTTGTCCTGCTTCTCCGGTTCATTATAAGTACAATCCTGTCAAGACTATTATATCCTTTTTCTTTTTTAAATGAAGTTGTTATGATTTCTGAATCATCATCAATGTTGTTAATTATGTGATTTGTTTTTGTGTTTTTGGAATTTTTGGATCCTTGACTGTGAATTGTTTGCTTACAAGACGAATGTGATGGGCACACTTAATATGTTGGGTTTGGCAAAGAGGGTAGGGGCGAGGTTTTTGTTAACGAGTACGAGTGAGGTTTATGGCGATCCACTAGAGCATCCGCAGAAGGAGACTTATTGGGGAAATGTGAATCCAATAGGTCAGATGTTAGTTAGAAACATCTGTTTATTTGTTTCATTGATGCAACAATGTTCTGTTCTTGTTATTGATTGGTTATGCTTTGAAATTGTTTAGGTGAGAGGAGTTGCTATGATGAAGGAAAACGGACTGCAGAAACATTAGCCATGGATTATAATCGAGGTGCAGATGTTGAGGTAATTGTTTCTGATATATAACTAGATTACATGCTATCATGGCTTGCTTATTTTGTTATTAGGATCTTTGGTTATTTGAAATTTGCTTGATAGTATTTGAATTTCAGTTGTCTTTACTCAGTGTTTCTTGATATATGCTCCTTGAGATACAATGTAATGGAGGATCAGTAATTGCTGGTCGTAGTTAAAATGCCAGTGATGAAATGTCATGCTTTTGTGCGTATATCCAATGAGTAGATACATGTGTATTTTAGACAACCTATTCTGTAGACAATTTAAGTGTGGATTGAGTTGGATCAGACCTTATATATCTGGTAAAATAGAGGTTATTATTAATTAATCTCTCCTTTTGAGCATATAGTGTTTGAGAATGGCCCACGATCAATTGGCCAGGCCCTGGAATTGTTGCATGACTTTTACCTTTTTGAAGGCATTAATAATTTGATTAAGCTTTGTTATGTTTGAAGCAAGTGTTTTCGTTTTAAAGAAATCATGTAATGTACTTGTTTCGAAGGCAATATAAGTGTCTCTGCTATTGCACATGGTTTTCAGGAATTGTTTTTATTCATTGTTCTTCTAAAAAATAACTGAAAAGTTTCGACATGAATCTCATGTCTTTGCCAAAGTATATGCTATGGCTGCTTCAAAAATGTACTAAACTCTGCTTATACTGGTCATTTATCTTCTGAAAAATATTGGAATTCAAAGAATGAATACAAGCAATTAAATTTATTGTAGAATTGACTGGCAGAATGGTATTCTTTTTTCTGACAGTTTCAGCATTCTACCAGTCCATCTGTGTTATTTCCGTTATTATTATTGTTGAATAGTTGATATGTTTGGGTAGGTTGGGGGATGGGGGGGGGGATTTTCTTCCTATCCACTTGAATTTGCATGCTCAAAATGTTATCAATTTAATTTGACATTGTGTGCTTAATGTCCACGTTCTACAATGTCTAAACAGTTGCATAAAGTGCGGAAACTGCCAAAGCCACATTGTGTAGGGTAGGAGAGTTGTAATATCACATATCCCTTCATTTTGGCATTGTTGAGCTATTGGTCCAAGATTTACCCATTCCTATTTTATGCAAAGTCTTCAAACTTGCTTAAATTCTTTTTTAATTCCTTAAAAGATTAGTTGATTTGATTAGCTGCCCTTGGGGTTTGCTCCATGTAGTAAAGGGGTGGGTGGTATGGGCCAGGTTTTAGGTTAATACTCAATATCATACCAATTGAAATTAAATGAATTTGGTGTGTAGAGATTAAATTTTTCTTTAACTCCTTAAACATCAATAAATTTTATGAGCTACCCCTTGGGCTTGGCCCAGGCAGTAAAGGGGTGGGCGAGATTGGTTAAGGTCTTTGGTTAAAATCATACCAATTTAAATAAATGGATTCAGTTTCTAGAAAATGATGAATAATTGCAGCACTATAAAATAATTCGTTGTCACTTGTGGATTACAAACAAATTGCCTTGTTTGTATAACCAGTACGCACAAAAGTGGCCAGTCTATTTCAGCTGTCTCAGTTGCAGCAGCTTGGGCTCAAAACAAGCTTTGTACCCATTTTTTCTCGGATCAGCTGGCGAATTTCTCTAATTATTTGATGCATAGAATGTAAAATTTTTAAGCTTTTTGTGTTGTCTGTGCTATACTAGGTTGATATGATGTAAACTTTGTCAATTAAACTGGAAAGATTTTTTCATATGAAGGTTACTGTTGTTCTCTATCCTGCAATAGCTTCTCTTGCATATATATGTTCAGTTAACCTGTGGGAAATGGGCTAATGATGGCTCTTGCCGTTGGCAGGTGCGTATTGCTCGCATTTTTAATACGTACGGGCCTCGCATGTGCTTGGATGATGGACGTGTTGTCAGTAATTTTGTTGCTCAGGTATTATTCTCCATTTTTAGGCATTGATGTCGGCAATGGACTTCCATTTGGATTTTGGGATATCTAATTGGAGGTTAACTTTCTAGAAGCTTCCTTAACTATTTGAACTATGTTTGCAGGCCATCCGCAAACAACCAATGACTGTATATGGTGATGGGAAACAAACTAGGAGCTTCCAATATGTTTCTGATCTGGTATGGCATCATTATCCATAAATTCATTATCCTGCCTTTTCCACTTAAGGCTCCTCTGGATGCCTGGTTACTTTGTACCCTTGCTAGCGGCCTGAAAGCTGAATGACCTTTGAGCTCCTCTAACTCAATGCAAACTACTAAAATCACCTCTGTAGTTGTTATTCACGGCCACTAATCAGTCAAGTGGTTGCATAAGGCTTTGAAAAAGAAGATGCCAGAAGTGATAATTCTTTTTTTTTTTAAGAGAAACAGAGAATAACTGCAAATGCAGAGGATATCTTGAACATTGGATGTGTTTTGGGGCTCTGTTTAAGCTCTAAAAAGTTGATGTGACAAGGTATGTTAAAAGCCTTTTCCATTTACAGGTTGATGGGCTGGTGGCACTAATGGAAGGCGAGCATGTGGGACCTTTTAACCTTGGCAATCCAGGAGAGTTCACTATGCTAGAGCTCGCAGAGGTTTGTCTTCAAATTTTATAGTTATCTTATTTTTAAAGATAGGCATGGTTTCCTTTTCCGAGTGTGTTGCATTTCTGCACTCTGTTCTTGCTAAGATTCAAACCAAGGAGAATTGTTGTCTACTGATAAGAGTGTGTGTGTGTGTGTGCGCGCGTGCGCGCGCGTGCATGCATAAGGAGATAGAGAGAGAGAGAGAGATGGAAACTCCTAGTTTATGTTGGCACACTCAATTTTCCTCCGTATAATGAAGGTTGTCAAAGAGACTATTGATTCAAGTGCAACAATAGAATTCAGACCCAACACTGCTGATGATCCACATAAGAGGAAACCAGATATCAGCAAAGCAAAGGAGTTGCTGAACTGGGAGCCAAAAATTTCTTTGAGAGAAGGATTGCCTCTCATGGTGAATGACTTCCGGAATCGCATTTTGGAAGGAGATGAAGGGAGAGGGCTTTAAATAAAATAACGGCAGAACTACAATGTATAGTGTGAAGACCTTATCTATATCATTCATTTAGTAGGTATCTTTCATAATCCATGTTTGCATGGAAATTATAGCTAGGTGCCACTATAGCAGGAAAATATGCATGTTGCTCATGCCCTATGCTGATTAGCACAAAATCGATACTAGTTTAGTTTTTCATTTGCAATTTTTTGAATACCGTTTTTATACTGCATTCCTAGTCCTGACCACTCTTGAAAGGCTTGTATTAAATAGTAAGTTTTGGTGCGGAATAACACAGCGATGAAGGAATATTGTGCCGTGATTCGGCCATCCTGTTCTCTGTTCACGTCAAAATGCTGGTCTCTGGCCGAGCCAGTCAGTATATGGCGTCTGTCCTGACCACTGCAACACTGTCCAGTCATATTCTGTCAGGTTCGTAGATCCCTTCCAGTCCTAGAGCAGTCATGTTGAAATTTTAAACTTTATTTATAGGCCTACTTGAGAAAGAAAAATCGTAACTACATTGTTTACAATATTTAAATTTTTTACATACATATATATACATACATATTATACCTTCATATAATATACGAGAAAAGGTGCTTATTTTGGTTTTACTTGAAAGCACTATAATTATAGCACTTTTAAGTTCATGGAACAATAAAACAAAGTTTACAATGTAATAATCATAAATACTTTTTAGTACTTAATTATTAAAATTGGTTTTTTTTACGTCTCAAACAATACTCTTTTCTCTTTTAAGGTAAAACAAAAACTTCTTTTTTTTATTGAAATCGCTGTTAATTAATCATAAATATCAAGCAATTAGTTAATTACTAAGAAAAATATTTCTTTTTTACTTGTAATAAGTAAATATCTTTACTTAATAGTTTGTAATTATCTAGTTATTACAAGTGAATAATAATATTTATTTTCTTTAAGACATGTAATTTCATTATAATATTAATAACTAGCATAATTATGAAATAATTAATTAAAAGAATGACAGATAAAAAGAGTTATTACATTACAATAACTAAAAGTACTTAATTTATAATTGTAATGTTTTAAATAGTCATAGAAATCACCTACATTTTATACATCACTTTTTGTTCCTTGTCACGGTTATTTTTTAATTTTTGATTTTTTTTAAAAACTTCAAATTAATATTTTTAGTATTTCTTTATTAATTTAATATGTTAATAAAAAAATTATTTTAATATATTTTTAAATAAAAAATATTTTTTAAAAAAAAAACACTAGTAAACTTGAAAAATCTAAACTCTGCGATAAGATCAGCTTCTCCACTGATAGCATCGGACTTGTTTTATCTGTGGGAATCATGACACCCCCACTAATTGACAATATGATTACTACATCTTCGAGACTCGTTTTCCAGACGCAAACACATCTCTTCTCAACAACTTTTTTGCCGACCCAAATTGTGAAATCTACAAAAGATCTGTTGGCTAGTGCTTTTCTTTTTCGGAAGATAAAAAAATAAGGGATCGGAGTCCGTAGTCATGGTCATAACTCGGGACACTCGGGTCGGGGACCAATGACCATGAGATAGAAAGAACGAGTAAAGGTGACCGTGCCCAACTTTTCAACTATTTTTTTCTTTCCATCTTTCTTTCTTCCAACGAATCAAATCATTCATTCATGAGTAGTAAGTAGTAGATTTTTATCTAAAAAGCTTGAAGGCCTCCCTCAAATATTATCCATCTGCGCAAGCTTCAAGCCATGTACAATTATTGCTTAGGTACAACATTGGACCCAGAGCTCAGAGGTCGTCCCAATGTCAGAGCCATCGGAGTCCCTCTTGCTTTAATCTGGTGACGGCTTAGCTTGATCATCGAAGCCCCAAGGCCCCAAACCATTTGACCTTTCAGAACGTTCTTCATGTACTCTTTTGTATAGTAACAGCTACGGAGGAGTTGGGAATTAAAGATGAAAAGGAAAGTTAACAAAAGGTTTTGAAGGGGGCCCCTACTATTTTCCACTAGAAAAAATAAAACGCCCTACATCTTCAGGCACTCGGTGACTAAAGAGGTGGGCAATTAGAAGAGGGTAGGTTGACGTATACATGTCCAATAATCAATTTAAATTATCATTAACATTTAAAATATAATTTATATTATTTTTTAATATAATTTCTCAAATAAAATTTTTTAAAACTTGAAATTTATATAAACATATATTATTTTGTGTTTAATTTTTATCAAATAAATAAAAATAATAAAATTCAAACTCGAGACCACTCTGTCATCAAAATTCTGATATCATATCAAAGAACCGATTTAATCTAAAAATTTAAGTTATTAAATAAAATTTTAAAATATAATTTAAATTATTCTCTAATAAAATATAAAATATAAAAAATTGTCTTTGAGTCGGAACTCTTAAACTGTGCAGGGGAGTTGGGCAGGGATATAAAGGAGAGGGAAAAACATGATAAAAGCCATACACAAGCATCCGATTCCAAGAGGCTGAGAAGGAGAATTTGAGTTAATGGAGGATAAAGAAAGTTA
>Ga0307515_10011656_pt1 | contig 16659 bp, 13 predicted proteins | sample 17_EM_MG_FD_194513 | JGI IMG/M metagenome (GOLD analysis project Ga0307515, IMG submission 194513) | Populus trichocarpa ectomycorrhiza microbial communities from riparian zone in the Pacific Northwest, United States - 17_EM | ecosystem: Host-associated > Plants > Roots > Unclassified | place... | reverse complement strand
AGACAAGGAATTCAGGCTTCTAGAGATTCGGATTTAAATAACTTATAATTAATCACCAGATAAAAGTGCATGAATTAATAAAAATGCATCTAAAATAATCTATAAATAATCAACAGATGAAAGAGTATGAATTAACAGTCTAATAAAAATGTATTAATTAATACATAATCTAATAAAAACGAATCTAAAATAACGTTTGCTGTAAACCAGAGATTTCTCCACACAAGATGGCGTTTTCAGGAATTGGAACTTCATCTCTAGCAGGAATGGTTGATGGATCCTCCTCTCCAATGCCTCTGACTCGCAAGTATAACTCTTGCCCTAGATACCATCTCTCCACATCCTGTGATCTCAGATTCCACAACCCTTGATTGTCCAGCATAACCATCACTGCCGTCCATCCGAATGGATAAACCTATCAAGTGATCGCAAATTTGTGATAAAAAGAGTATTAGGCATATCGTTTCACATCCCTTGATCAATAATTGGTGTTCAATGATCTGCAAGTCAACAAACCTGAACTGTAGAACGAGAAACAGCATCATTCAAGTTATATGTAGCCTTCATATCCTCTTCCCATGATGATGTACCAAACTCCATGCTGCAATTAGAATTCACAATATTTAGTGAAGGGATTAAACGAATCAAATTAAGCTTATCCCACTAATAAATGGCTTTGAAAATCCCACTAAAACATGGAGCATGAGAAGCCTCACCCAACAACAAAGAAGTTGTAGCCGTCAAGGTGCCATGTTTGCAAAGATGGGGTAGGATTTTCAAACACCAAATGGTAAAACTCTCTGTAATTTGCATTGATAACTGAAGTATCCAATGTCGAGATACCATTACCAATTGGAGTATCTGGAAAAATTCCAGTCTTCAACGTTTCAAGCTCGAAATAGTCTGCCATCTTTAATGGTGTACCTTGGCTCACAAATGACACCCCATTGACCGCATACAGGTGTCTATTTATATCGGTCTCGCCGTTCCTGAGGACTATTGTACGGGACACGTTGATGCTGCCATAGTGATATGAACCTTGAGGGTTTGGCCTAGCAGCTCCCGCTGACAAGTTCCACCTGATCAAGCACCAAATTGACAACTTTTAACCATATGTTATTCGTGTTTTACTTGGGATTAGCGATGCATACCTTATTGAACGAGCTTGTTCAATGGAGTAAAAATAATCATGTAACTGTGGTCCTGGGGGAAGTGGGCCGGATGGAAAATCATCAGAGTTCGGGTAGCGAATGACGCCGACTCCAAAAAGTTCAGCGTCAGTTAAGCGGGAACTTGCAACCATGTAGTAGGACTTGCCACTAGTTTGATTCTTTGCTGTAACTAAGACTGAGTAGGATTGACCAACATGGATGTCCAGATTACTATACGTTTGTTGTGCTGTGTAAGACCCTTCTGTCTCCACTAACAACATTAGATGGTCTTGAATCCTGAAGTTCAACGAAGTTTTCAAGCCCACATTTGAAATCCTTAGCCTGTATGTAGCCCCTGTAATCCAAGAAGATCATAATCAAATAAGTTGTTCCTCTGAATTCATATATAGTTTCTGTTGTCGATTGCACAGCAAAACATTATAGTAAAGGCTGGTGCCCAAAACAAGAACTTGCTTGGTAGCCAAGGTGATTAAAATGCCAAGGAGCTTAGATAGGAAAACGAAAACAAGAAGGAAACCTTTCCTAACTTCATTTGTTTCTCAAGGTTCCATTTGGATTGGGCCTGAAGTGCAACTTGGCTCTAAAATACTTGATATAGCTTGAACGACAATCAGCATGATAAAAAATTTAGGCTTGATATGTAATTGATGCAGGATAAAAGAGAATAAAATCATCAAAATAAGAAAATTAAAGTAGAATAGAGATCAAAATCACCGACATGAGATACTACACGTTCGATTTTGAAAAAACAAATCAAGAGAGATAAAACTCCATTTTTAAGAAAGTAAAATAAAAGAGATAAACTCAATCTTGAAAAACCTAACAAATTCTTGTTGAATAAAAATTTTAAAATTTAAATTTAACTACTAGATAATAAGTACCAGCATTCTTAAATAAAATAATCTAGAATAATAAACAATCTTAAAATTCTTAAATAAATAAATATAATTTCCGTAATAAGGTATATGTGAATTCACCTGGTTGAAATTCAAAAACTGTTTCATTACGACCCCGTCCATTGATAAGAATTCCACTGGGATTCTGAAGTCCAGTCCCATTATCAAGCAAAGCCCTCAAATCCTAGAGAAAAAAAAAGGGCATAACCATAATTGTTGTAACAATTTATATGTGAAAATATGATAGATCCCTGGAAATCATACCCGGTGATCTGCACTGTACCAATCTCCAATGAGGACATCAATATCTCCATGAGGTTGTGGAAATGGAATAGGAATAACCTCACGATTATTCACACGAATGGGACCATATCCACCAGCAGCTTTGTGCAGGAGAAGTGATGGGAAATAAAAGAAACTTCCGATCTGATCCTTCACTTGAAAACTGTAAGTCCAGTTTCGGCCAGGTAGTATTGGACAGTTAGTCTCTTGCACCCCATCTTGCCATGAATTCCTTCTCATTTGCAGTCCGTTCCTACATTGTATTTATGCAATCTCACGCTGTCCTTACATGCGTACTAAAAATAGAAGAATCTGTGCTTGATTGTAAATGCATACCATGTCATAAGGAATGGTTCTGTCAAGTTGTTATGAATATTGATGTTTAGCACATCATTTGTTGTTGCATTCAACAATGGTCCCGGAAATTGATCGTTGATCACAATCACCTGCATAATTGAAAACAAGAAGAAAAGATAACAGTTGTACTGAAAAGTGAAACAAATTTTCAAGCACATGAACACTAGCAAGTACAAAGGATGTAAGAAAAGATTGAAGAACCTGTTTGGTAAGAGCAAGAGGAGCACGGTGAGAGAAGGAAACTGTCCAGTCATAGGAAAGCGATTTGCCATCTACCAACACAGCGAGGGAGGAGAGGTAGAAAAGGAGGCTGAAAGGACTCATATCTACGTTCTCTCTTTTGGTTTGCTTTCCTGACTATGCCATGAAATATATATAACCTAAATATATTTCTATCAACGGAGAACTAAACTTGAAGAAGCCAACTCGTAAGAGTAGAACTCTTCATATACATAAATTCATTTGTTTTTATAATTTATAGATGGATTCCAGATAAGTTTTGTTTGTGTACAGGTTATCCACGAATACAACATTGTTTAAATTTTTATGTTTTTGAATAATATCGTATATTAATCAATTTCTATCACTTATTTAATATTTAATTAGAGTAAGGATGTGTGTGTGTGTGTGTGTGTGTGTGTGTGGCCCAACAAACTTCAAAAGCAAATGCCCAATGAGCCCAGCAAGTTGGAAATAGTTGCAAGCCCTGTCATTTAGTTCACTCGTGATTAATTCGTGTTTTAAATTTCGTGTTCGTCAGCAGTGGCAGTTAGCTCATCTAAGAGAAATGGGTAAACAACATTTTAGTAACATTCCACTTCAGTCCTTATAACATTCCACTTCAGTCCTTATAATTCAGTTAGCTCAGCACTGAATTGAATAATTTTAGTAACATTCCACTTCAGTCCTTATATAAAAATAAAAAAATGAAGTCTCTGTATTTTATAAATTATTCAATTCAGTCTCAAAATGTCTCTCATACTCTATACAAAAAATCTCTCTCACACACACACACACAGGTTATGTTTGTGTTTGGTTAGCATGCAAAAAGAATACAAACATGTTTGTTTACAAAGATAAAAACATAAAATAAATATATTATCGATTAAAATGAATTTATATATTTTTTTAAATAGAAAGTACAAAAAAAATATATCCCTCCCTTATCAAAGCATAAACACTATTTTGATTCTTTATATTTTACTAACTGCAAACCAATTGATTTCGGTAGTGTTTATTACTTTTCAAAATACTTTTTACTTAGAAATACATCAAAATAATATTTTTTATTTTTGATATTAGTATATCAAAACAATCTAAAAACATAAAAACACTCAATTAAAAAACAAATTTAAAAACATGAATAAATTACAAAAACAAACAATATTTTCATTGTGTACTTTTTAAAAGTTTTAATATTTGATAGGTGGGGCTATGACCCTTAAAGTTGACTTCTATTGATTTGTGATATTAGCATTGTTCTGAAAATGTGGTAATAATTATTTTTTAAAATGTTTTTTTTGTTTTAAAATACATTAAAATAATATTTTAAAAAAATTATTTTTAATATGAGCATATCTAAATAGTTTGAAAAGACTAAAAAAATATAAATTTAAAAAATATATATTTAAAAATAAAACAAAAACAAAAAAGCTTTTACTCAGTCTCATTGTTGGTCTGCATTTCTAGGCCTTGCAAACATGAGAGCAGAGAGCCAGAGACTCCTCTGTACATCGATCTACTCACTTATTAGTCTATAGATCACCATCATTACTCGAAATGTTAAACCCTATGTCTCATAAAGCCAGGACGCTTTCGCCTAACGATCCAGGTGATCATCCAAAGACCATATATTAGCCCAAGGAAGGATGCTCGGTGGCTAAGGTCAACGACTGGGACACTGATTCCTTTCAATGTATCACTTATGAAAGCCTCAAGACAAATGAATCAAGGCATTATAAACAAACAGCAATTCATCTACTGATAACCACATAACAAAACAAAAAAGAGGTATTCGCAGAGTATCAGCACAACCTTGTAATCCTCCCTGCTGATAAACAAGATAGATCTTCTCATGTTATCCATTCATTAAGTGAACTGGGGGCCTCGCAAAAAAACACAGCCGTACCAAGAGGCTAAAGTTCAACCAAATAAACCATGAATAAATTCAAAGCTGGTGGTTAGTTAAATGTCAATCCAAGCTCCCAAAAAAAAAGGGTTAAATGTTCATCAAATCAGTCGAAAATCAACATTCCTCTGCCACAGTTATTTAAATACAAGCTCCTTGCATAGTTTAGGTGGATATCTCCACTTGTATTTCTTTTTCATTTTTATCCTCTCTTCCCCACCACTTTGTTCTAGCAAGTTCAGGTGGTTCCCTGCAGCTTCCTCAAGTTTTCAAACAGTCAGTAGGCTACAACAACCAGCTGTCAAAGCATGCACAAGAAAAAGTATGGAAGGCCAAACAGTACATCCACCTATTATTTTACATGTGCTCTAATAAACTCCTCCACCTGAGATATCTCGCCAGTCAAACCAGAAGCTTCACCAATGGTAACTTTATTAATGCATTGCGAGAATGAAAACACTTCACCAGGTATTCCAAGAGTATAGTCATTTGCGATATCAGCATCTGATACTCCGCTCCTTGATACCCGCAATTTTTCACTGAAAGATAGAAAACAAATGGACTAAGTATACTTGCATTTGCATTAATCACAATGAAATGCACAGCCGAGAGAGAGAGAGAAAACAAATGGACTAAGTATACTTGCATTTGCATTAATCACAATGAAATGCACAGCAGAAAGAGAGAGGGAGAGAGAGAGATGCATTTTTAAATGGGATTAAAGCAAAAATCTTATCTGAACACAACTACAAAAACATCCATTAGAGCACCAAATAACAAACACAATGGTTACATTTTTTAAGGGAACAAGCAGCTGTAGATAGGTCTCATCCAGTCCTAGAGTTTTAACTAATGTACGGGTTACAGTTTGTTAAACTGTGAAAGACTTTTTAAAGCAACAAGACTTACTTATCATCCAAGGCACAAGGCCGAACTCCTGGTGCTTAACCCAGTAAAACCACGCACTTGTTTAGGAATGTTTATATATTTTGCAAAAAATAATAACAGGAAAAGCTGGCTTCACTAAATAATATCTTCCTACAAATGCTTGACCAAAACATATGTTTCACAACTTCATACATATTCATTTCCATTGATAACAAAATCCATAGCTGAAAAGGCCTTTTCTTTTGTTTTTATATAGAGAAAAACACAAATATCATTAAAACAACACCATATTAAAATCATATAAAAATCATAAAACAGAAAGCTATATGATTAAAAGTGCTTGAGCAAATTTGCAAACCAGACCCTATGATGTTCCATCTTTTTAAGTTAGAATATGTTATCAAATTGACACAATACTGTCAAGTGTAGATTTTGAATAAAAATTGCCCCCTACGCCTGGCACCTTGCAAGAAGCATTCGCCTAGGCAGCACCCAAGCAAATCACCTTGCCTTGAGGCATTCAAGGCAGGGGTGCTTTGTCTCACCTTAGCACCCAGGTAATCGCCTCTAGTATCTCATATGATGGCTTTGCATTAACAAAGGGGCATAAAAGCCTAACTGACCACGTGATCTCAACAACTTCTCATTGAGATGCCAATAGGAAATTATTAATCGGAAGTGCAGGACAATGGAGAATATAAGGAAATTGAACGCACATTTCTTTCTCTAACTGTTTTCGGATGAATTCCTTGGTATGTGCTGTCACTTTGTCTGTCTTGTTACAGCAGATGAGAACTGGAAGTTTTCTTTTTACGACACTTGCCTTGGTCAAAATATCATACAGATATCTGTAACATACAGGCCATCAAAATTAGAATACCGCATTTCTATATCTTCAGAGTGCAAATACATGTGCGCTTTATCTGAAACTATGTGTTGAAGTTTGTAATTACTCTGTAACTGCACTCAAGTTGGGTAAGAATTCCAAAGCATCAACAACAAACACGATGCCAGCTGCTTGAGGCAAGAAATCGTCTAGTTTGGGTCGAAGACGAGAATGACCAGGAACATCAACAACATGTACAGGCTTTATTTTTCCCTTCTGTTGAGGACATAAAGAAGTGGAAAAAGGAAGGGTTAGCACTGCCTAAAATGCCTGGCTGAATTTGGAAAACATATTCCCATTTCATGTCATTAGAAATCAACACAGCCTGAGTCAAATTTGAGCACATCAAGTTAAAATATATCACCTTAGCACTCTCGGAATGTAGTAAGAAAGTGCCCTCATTTGGTTCCATTGAGGTGACAGTACCCTGATGTGAAGAGCCATCTCGAAGCTGGCAAATGCATCAGGGATGTAAATAAAATTTAGAACAAAAACTGTAATGTACAAACAAGATTACTCTCATAACTAAACTTTCAAAAGTCAATGATCAAACTCTGAAATCTCAAAGGAATGTGAGGGATTACTTGATAAAAAAGAACAGTTTTACCACTCCCACTAAGCCCAGAGAGCACAATGGTATTGGATTTTGTGCGTTTCAGCAAGCGAACTGCAAAGAAAAGTATAAAAGAAGAAGTTAAATATGATTCCAAATCCAAACATCTAAAAAAAGAAACAATCTGCATTTTTTTCTTAAAACATTTGCTAAACATGCAATGCAGTTGAAACATAGAAAACACAAAACAGAGATCATTAATTCAGGAGGTCTATTCAAATAACAAGGATAATCCTCTCTCTTTCCAAAAACTATTCGATCCCTTGTAAATAGGTAGTGAAACATCTACGTTTTTCATTTGATATCTTCAAGAGAGCCCCAGCTAGACCTCAAAACCAGTCCTACCACGATTTTACATCAATTTACATCCATTAGTTCCGTAATCCTAAACAGCAATCCTGCCCACAGAGTTAAATTTACATGGAAATGAAAGAGAGTTTTACATGATCAAAAGTTGCAACACCGGACATCCTTTGCAGATTTTGCTGCCCAAGTCCATGATATTCTTAATAAAAAATGAGGTCCAATTGGCCAGTACAGATAACAAATTACAGGCCATATTGCAACATCAAGTGCTCTATTTGATTCTTCCTCAATCCCGACACTACATAATTCTGCTTCACTTTATGAGGTCAAAGATTTCCAAATTCCATATAATCACCACTAAGTATCAAATTGTGTGCTTAAGTTCAATCTCTTTAAGTTACAGCAAATAGACGATCAAGTAAGAGCCATTTGCGTTACGCTACACAATTAGAGATGAAACAAACATAAGCAAACAGAAGTAGAGAATTACTTGTTAAGAGCAAAAGGGTGGTGAAAAGCAAGACAGCGACAGCCGCGTACAGTTGAGTAGGAGGTAGTTGATGCGCATATTCAATCCCCTGTTGCAACCATTGCTGCGCTTCAGTTTTCCACTGCTCTATTCCTTCCATTTTAGATGCTGCGAATCCACGTTTTACAGAAATTAAACCCAAATTTCATGTAATTTTACAAATGGGATTCAATTATCAGCCAGATTTCCGTTTCAAAAAAGAGAAAAAAACACTGACAGATCGAATCAGACGATAAAAAAAACCCACCAAAAGAAAAGTGTGTTTGAAGGCTGTGAGGCTCACCGCTAACCCGCAAGGGAATCGGAGTTGAGGAGGGTCGGTTTCTTGTGTTTTTCCGCTATTACTGGGGTTGTCACAGTCGCTGCTGCTTCTCCGATCCTTATCTCCGCTGCTTGTCGCCCTTTCCGGCGCGTGTGGCTATTGAAAGATCGGGAGAGAAGAGAGAGAATGATTTTTATTGCTTTTCTTTATTTGGATTTTCTATTTTTATTTTTACTTTTACTTTTTGTTTGGAGAGAGGAGAGTTTTTTTTAGGTTTTTTATTTTTAATAAAACACGAACGGGTAGCCCGTGTTAAATGTAGGAAATTATATTGTAAATTAGTCCCCCTACTTTTGAAATTTACAGGCTAGTTCAGTAGGCAAAGTTGATTTTGATTTTTTTTTTAAGTTTCCCATATTTCCCTTTATAAATGATTTTTTTTATTTTATCTATAGTGGGTGAAAGTTGAAGCATAAAATTTTGATTATAAGTCTGGGGACAATGTAGGAAAGAAACAACCACATTGTCAAAAAATATAAATATAAATACTGAGTTACAAACGAGTATGAAATATAAGGACCTAATAACTGAATGTTTTAAACTAAACGGATGATTAGTTATTTCACTGAAAAACAAGGATAAAATAATAATTTCTTTTCGATATCTTCTTTTTCTTGCCTCCGCTTGCTCTCTTTCTCTCTCTCTCTCTTGATTTTTTAGACTTTGATTTTTTTCTTCCTTTTGCCTTTTCTTTTCCACTTGCTTCCTTTTTGTCAATTAACAAAATATATTATATAGTTAAATTTCGCATTGAAAAAAAAATCTCAAGTTAATAATCATCTAGGTGGTGGATTAATGATAAAAGCTTGGGACTAAAAGGTTTGTTCCCTCTATGGTCTCAGGTTCGAGCCCTGTGGTTGCTCATATGATGGCCATTGGAGGCTTACATCGTCGTTAATTTCAGGACCCGTGGAATTAGTCGAAGTGCGCACAAGCTGACCCGGACACCCATGTTAAACTAAAAAAATAATTAAAAAAATAATTAAACACATCCCACACACATGATCCGTGTCCTTAAATAACAGCGATAAAGATATTTTTAGGTTAATTTTTTATATAACAGTGATAGAATCTTTTTTTTTCTAATAGTAAGGATATTTATAGAATAGTTTTTTACTCCGTTAATGAATTAAAAAAATATTATTAAATTCATAAAGAATAAAATATATTTAATTTCATATCTCTATGCATCCTTGATCCTCGGATTAAGATAGTTGATAATTTTTGTGTCATCTTCAAGCAAAAACTAATAGGAATTAATGACGGTTTGTTTTTACATTTTAAAAGTGTTTTTAAAAAAATATTATTTTTTTCTTTGTTTTAAATTAATATTTTTTTTGATATTTTTATATCATTTTGATGCGTTGATTTCAAAATTAATTTTTAAAAAATATAAAAAATATTATTTAGGTACATTTCTAAATGAAAAGAACTTTGAAAAGCAACCGTAATCACACTTTCAAACATGCATCATGGTTCGTGATTCCAATAATATTTACTAAAAAAAATCAATTTAAAACCTGAAATGGAGCAAACCCTAAATCTAGTCGCCCTGAATTACACTAACCCCTTGACAAAGGCGGAGGCATGTATAGGCTCGGGTGGGCTCTAGCCCTGGTCAAGATTTTATCAATATTTTTTTACTAGTTTTATGTGAAAAAATTTGTAATTCTCGATTGAGGTATCAAAAAATTCTGAAAATTTGAGTAGAGCCTTCTAATATGATGCTTTAGCTTGGGTTAAAATTTCAGAAATTTTGAAGAAATTCAGAAATTTGATAAAAAATCATAATTTTCAATCCGACCATCAGATTGAGCTAAAATTTTACGAGGGATCTTAAAATATATTGAATAAAATCTGGTTAAAATTTTAGGATGAACAGAGTTTGGTAGTGCTAACAAAAAAAAAGACCATCAAATAAAAGTAAAACAACTCATTAAAGGTAAAATTGTTATTTGCCATTAAAAAATAAAACAAATATGTTCTTCCTTCCTTTTATATGTTGTCGAGTGGGCAGGAGCAGAATAGAAAAGGTGAGAGAGAAAGAGAGAAAAGTAAGGGAAAAACATAAAAAAAAAATCTAAGAAAAAAAAAAAGTAAGAGAATAACCTTGTAAACTTACAAAGTCCAACTTATAAAATATTAATCCAAGGAAGAATCAAGTGAAGGAATGAGGAATTTAGAGAGGAAAAAAATTTAATTACTTTGTTTTTCAGTTGACATGAGATTGTTATTCTGGTTGAGGGGTTGTTATAATATCGATTCAGATTCGATTATAAATGAATTGTATTTCACAAAACATCGAAGAATGTAACTTTAATAGTGAGTTTATTTTTACTTTCACTTTAATTTTATGTACTTTAAAATTTATTTTTTAATATTTTGAATAATGTATTTGAATTAAAACTTTACTGTTAACTTTAAAAATTCATGTACATGAGTTAATAATTTATCTTAAAAAAAATTATATATTTATTTAATAACCCAGGACAAGAAAAATTCCTGACTCTGCCCTTGCCCCTCGAGATTATTATTGTTATTGCTATATAATGATTTAGAGTTGTTGATTACGTTGTTTTTTGAATAAGTAAAGTGTTTCAAAATCTAGTTATAAAAAAATAAATTAAATTAGATGAAATAGGTAGTAACTTAAAATCATGGAAGAAAAAATGATAGGTGTGGATAGCATGGAAGATTATGGCATGATTGATGAGATTTTCTTGAGCTTCGAAACATTAATTGGGCTGCTGGTGCATGGTTTTTTCTCGGTCTGTGCTTTTACAGGATAGAGATTTTATTGCTTTTGCCGATCCTAATTGAAAAGCTGGATCAAATGTAGTATTATACTTTGCTAGTCGACTAGGTTTAAATCTTATTTATCCAAGAGCTTTATTAACATACCATTTATTTTTGTATTTTAAATTACACTTGAAAGCGTTTTAAAAATATATCGGCTTGAAAAAACATTAAATTAGTTTTTTGTATTTTTTTTATAGTTTTGATGTATTGATATATAAAAAAATTATTTTACTATATTTTCAAATTTTTCAAACGAGAAATATTTTTAAAAAATATTTTACACTAGAATATAAAACACACACTAAAAAGCAGCAGAGAGAGATTATTTAAGGGCTTTTTTACTGTGTTGTAAATTTATAATTGAAAGTTCACTAAAAAGGGGAAAAAATAAAAAATGAGATACTGGCTGGATGCTTAGTATTAAACCAGTCATGAAAATGAATTTTGAATGTACATGGACCTAATTATACAAAATTAAATATTATAATTAAAAATAAATTATTGCAAAGCATATTCATTGAATTCTTGTTATCTCACATGATTTATCATATTAAAAATAAATTAGATAATTGATATACATGCATATCCAGTTAGCAAACAGAAAGTAAATGGATAAGAAAGTTTTTTGAAGTACACTCACCCTCACCGTCTTCTATACAAACTCTAATATTGATAATAGATTGATTTTATGATAATTCATTGCTATTTATACATAGTGATTATGCTTATCTTAGCTCGTTGGATCAGGCTGGTTTTAGGATACGTTATGCTCCTCACCACCCTCTAACATATGATTGTTGGGATGAGATGGCTCTATTTTCGTGTGAGAGATATAGCCCTCACAACATTTCAAGAAAAAACTGCTTACAGGTCAGTTACGGTCGCTAGCGGTTTTCTCCTCCATCCACCATTGGATCCTGCTTAGTTTGGGATATGTTGGTCATATTGATGAGCTCTTCATGCTGAATAGTGGAGATCGAGATTAGAGACTCCGATGAGAAGTTAATTATTGGTGAAAAGTATAATGTCAATTTTCAAGTCATATTGGTTTTGTTTCGATCCAAGGAGATCTTTGTTATCATGCTCTGATTTTTTGGTATGTGTCGTATGACATAATAATGGTTAACTTCACCTTTTGAATTTTATTAGTTCTGATTGAGTTAGGAGAAACTTTTACCATGCTAAAACTTTTGTTTAGATTAAGTTAGCAAGAATAAAATAAATGGAAAGTGTGGTGACTTGATTTTTTTTAAACCATCAAAAACATGTTAATTATGATTTAAATTAAAGAAAATCATTGGTGTCTTTCCTTGGGCATATTCGGCAGATTATTGGTAAGGAAATGAGATGGTAAACATTATGTACATCTCATAATGTAAATCATAATTAGCATGATTTTGATGGTTAAACATAAATCAAGCCACCACACTTTTCATTTATTTCACTCTTGTTAGCTTAATTTAAAAAAACGTTTCAACAAGGTTAAAGTTTATCCTAAATCAATCATGACTAATCAAATCCAAACGGTGAAATTAACCATCATTATGTCATGCACACATACCCAAAACTCAGAGCATGGTAACGAATAGATCTCCCTGGATCAAAACAAAACCAAATTGGCCTGAAAATTGACAATATAATGTTCACCAATGAATAACCTTTAGTAGGAGTCTCTAATCCCGATCTCCATCGTTCAACATGAAGAGCTCATCACTATGACCAACATATCTTAAATTGAGCAGGATCCAACGGTGAACGGAAGAGAAAACTGCTAGGGATCATGACTGACATGCAGATAGTTTTTTCTTGAAATGTTGCGAGGGCTATATCTCTCACACAAAAATTGAGCCTTCAGATCCCAACAGTAAGATGTTAGAGGATGGTGAGAAGCATAACATATCCTAAATCCAGACCGATCTAACAGTGAAATATTAAGAAATGGCCATTTGAGTTTCTGCTCTCAATATACTCTCTCTCACACACACACACACATTCGGCCATCATATGTATTTTTTGCATAATTTTGCTATTTGTGTAGCAAATCTATCCGTATTTACTAAAACACTCTTATATTAAGTTTGGGTATTTTTTTCGTTCAATAAAATGTCTTTTCTTGGTTCACTTTTAAAATACCATGCGAAAAATCTTTCTTTTTAATTTTTTTTCTAATAATTCAATACCATTCCATTTTATTTTATTTTAACTAACCCATCTCATTTCCAATTCTAAATTATCAATATTTTTAATAATATCATAAAATTTGATCGGGGTTTACAATTTACCACTATTTCTATTTTATTTCTCATTATTCAATTCATTATAGTGAAGTCTTTTATTGGGGTTTTACAGAGTTTTCACTGCGTTATATGCATATTTAAATTAGAAATTACTGGGGTTTCACAATGTATATATATAAAGAAAGTTAAATGGCGTGTGGTTTTCACTCTAGCTCTAAACAGAGATTACTGTGGATTGCGACAGTGAAATTTACTTGGGTATGGTGTGTAATTAAGAGATCCATGAGGGCATTTTGGTATTACCATGTTGTCTTTTCTATTGATTATTCAAAAAGTTGTTGGCGTGTGTTGAACACGCCCTAGCGAGTGGGCGGCGCTCGCGCCGTTAAAAAGGCGAGTGAGATGCCTCCCGATAGCCAAATCTAGTCATTCACCGTCTAGTAGGGGTGAGCAAAAAAATTGAAAAACAGATTAAACCAAAAAAACCAGAAAAAAAATAACTGAAAAAACCGAACCGTGAAAAAAAACCGATTAAACCGATTAGAATTTTGAAAAAACCGACCGGTTAAGTTCAGTTTCGGTAAAACAAGCCTAAAACTGAAAAAACTGAACCAAACCCAAACTGAAAAAAACCGAGCCAAACAGGAAAAAAACCGAGCCAAACCGGTTTTTGTTTTAAAAAAACCGAACCAAAACCGGTCGGCTTGAACCGATTTCGGTTTTTTTTTTTAAAATCCGGTTTGGTTACTTTTTTTTGATAAAAACCGAACCGAACTGAAAATAATCACCCGTACCATCTAGATAGATGCGCAGACATGCCCTTTTCTACATGGTCCGGCGCGTGTAGACATATCAAGCTTGGATTACCGCTGGTGATCGATTGTTCATATTTTTTTCTGTTGTCTCTTATGACAACTAAATTGCATATTTGTTCTCTGTTTGTTTATTGTTTACTTGGGTTTAGTATGACCGCCAAACCCAAGTTTGTCAGGTTTGGCATGACAAGCAAACTCAAGCTTTTGGGTCTGCCTTGGCCCCCAGATCCAAAAGCTTATAAAAAATAAATAAATAAAAATTAATTATGATTTCTGTTTATGATACTTCAAGAATAGTTTAAATTTTTTGTATAAAAAATAAAAAATATATATAAAAAATAATTAAGATTTCTGTTTATGATACTTCAATGATAGTTTAATTTAAAAACAAATAGAAAACAATTATAAAAAATCTTTTTAGAATACTTCAATAATAGTTTAAATATTTTTTTTTATAAAAAAATAAAAAAAATAATTAGAAATTTTGTTTAGGATACTTCGATAATAGTTTAAATTTTTTTTTTATAAAAAATAAAAATAATTTATAAAACAATTAATTAGAACTTCTGTTTAGGATACTTCAAATATAGTATAATTTTTTTTAATAAAAAAATATATAAAAAAATTATTTATGATACTTTAAAGATAATTTAAATTTTTTTATAAAAATTAAAAAAAGATATATTTAGGCAGCCCTATTAGACCCAAGCAACTTGGAACTAACAGCCATGCCTAGTTATTTTTTATATATATTTTTATAAAAAAATAAAATTTAAATTATTCTTGAAGTATCTTAAACATAAATTCTAATAATTTTTTTTATAAAAGTTTTTATTTTTTATAAAAAAAAACCATTTAAACTACTGTTGAAGTATCCTAAATAGAAATTCTAATTTTTTATATAAATTTTTTTATTTTAAAAAAATATATTTAAACTATTATTGAAGTATCCTAAACATAAATCCTAATTAATTTTTTTTATATAAAAAAACATTCAAACTACCATTGAAGTATTCTAAACAGAAATCCTAATTATTTTTTTATAATCTTCTTATTTTTTATAAAAAAATATTTAAATTATCCTTAAAGTATACTAGGTAGAAATCTTAATTAATTGTTTTTTATAACTTTTTTATTTTTTAAAAAAATTAAACTATCGGTGAAATGTCCTAAACAGAAATTCTAATTAATTGTTTTTATAAATTATTATTTTTTAATAAAAAAAATTAAACTATCACTGGAATATCTTAAAAAGAAATCCTATGTAATATTTTTTATATAAAAAATATTTTAACTATTCTTGAATTCTAAATAATTTTTTTATAAATATTTTCTATTTAAAAAAAAAACAATTTACTTTATCCTTGAAATATTATATACAAAAATCCTAATTTTTTAAATTTTTTATTTTATTTTTTATGAAAAAAACATATAAACTATCTTTAAGATATCCAAAATAATTTTTTTTTTTAAATAAATTATCCTTAAAATATCATAAACTGAAATTCTAATTTTTTTTTATATAAATTATTTTTATTTTTATATAAATTATTTTTATTTCCAGAGTATGTATAAATCCTATTGTAATGGCATCTTTATACATACATTCATATATTATGACATAACCCAATTTTTTATTCCTTCTATTTTTGTGTGAAATGTTAAAAATGAGGAATAAATTGAAATTTGAAACAACATAATTTAGAAATTTGGCGCCTTAACTGGACTTGGAATTATTTAATTAATGAAATCAGGGATCTAATTGATAAATTTCAGAAGTTCAGGGACCAAAGTGAAAAATAGTCATTTCCCCAGGATACCAACGGCACCGTTTGGAAGCACTGTTCATCACCCCTTCCTTTTCGCGCGGAGGCAGCCGATTCAACAGGGAAATCCGCAGCAATTCAATCCGACCATGGACCACGCCTCTTGCCCACGATCCCGCTCGTGGATTGATTAACAGGGGAACTGGTTTTTGCAAGCTCTCTGGCTCTATAAAAGGCAGAGCAGAGCGGAGGCAAAGGGGGAAGCAAAAAAAACAGAGGGGAAAACAGAGCAAAAAAAAGCGTAAATTCACAGAGAAGAAAAGGAGAGAAGGGAAAAAAAGAGCAGAACCGAGGAGACGAAAAAAAAAAAACGCAGGAGACAGAGAGAACGAGAGCAAGAAAACAGAGAGAGGGAGGGCGACCGAGAACAAAAAACTGGGGGAGTGAGAACACGAAAAAGCCAGGGGAACGAACAAAACGGAGACGAAGGAGCAGGAGGGAAGAACACTGGGAAACAAAAAAAAGCAGAGCAAAAGAAAGAAAAACAAAAGCAGAGGAAAGCCACCGAAACCAGAACCATTGTTGCTTCTGTCTTCGGTATTTCCAGAGCCAGGTAAGTAAGCTTCTCTTTCCCCGCTTTTCATTTTAATTCACTTCCTTTAT